>Ga0306926_10003246_pt1 | contig 16782 bp, 11 predicted proteins | sample flu12Cox44000178_FD_203759 | JGI IMG/M metagenome (GOLD analysis project Ga0306926, IMG submission 203759) | Lab enrichment of tropical soil microbial communities from Luquillo Experimental Forest, Puerto Rico - flux8day.12C.oxic.44.000.178 (v2)... | ecosystem: Environmental > Terrestrial >... | reverse complement strand
CCAGAGCGATGTTCACACAGCGGAAGATATTCTCGAGTAGCTTCACCATTTCGGCCGCTCGCGTAGAACTCACCGGCACTACTTTCGAGACGATCTGCGCGTATAAGTTCGCGGCGGCACGTCCGCTCGGCGGATTGACCCCGCCGACCACCTTGGGAATCTGGGCTAAGCCAAAATGCTTGTTCCCTGGATCCTCACGCTCGGGCGAAAAAGCGAGGTAAAAGTCGGTCTCAACCTCCTTGCCGCTATGGACGGGACAGCGCAGCCCGCCCTGCTCGAGAATCGGCAGCACGAGCTCATCTGTCGTGCCTGGATAGGTGGTGCTTTCGAGCACAATCAGCTGGTTCTTTTGCAGATGCGGTGCAATGGCTAGGGCAGTCTGCTGCACGTAACTCAAATCCGGTTCGCGCCTTTCGTCCAGCGGAGTGGGCACGCAAATGAGCACCGCGTCCGTCACGCTGATTTTGGCAAAGTCGGTCGTCGCGCAGAAGCGCTTTGCTTTCACGTGCTCGCAGATTTTTTCCGATGCAATGTGTTGGATGTACGACTTACCCGCGTTCAGCCTCTCAACCTTCGTCTGATCGAGGTCAAACCCGGTCACATACTGACCTACGTCTGCGAAGCGCAGCGCAAGCGGCAAACCCACATACCCACACCCAATGATTCCGATCTTTAGGTTTTTGCCAGCGAAAAAGTCGGGAGTGCGCTCCGTAGCCATTCAGATTTTCTCCATAACTTGTACCGATGATTGGTCTTCGACCAGGCCTGCTCGCCGGGGCTCCCCCGGCATCCTTGCCGAAACGAAAAGCATAGCAAGAGCGTGCGCCGATTAGAAAGCGGCGCACGCTCGATAGCAGCACGTCCACCTATGGGGACGATCCGGAGGTGGGGACCTAGGTTCGAACCCCTTCGCCTTACTTTCACCTGGCTCTTTTCAATGCCCTGTGGATTTCCTGTGGAAATGTAGAGTGCGCAACTCGGCAGTAACATTCGCCCTTTCGTCACGTTGCCTTGTCAGGAAAAGCAGCCTAAGCTATTCCTGAGTCGCGATGGTCGACATTCACTGTCATATTCTCCCCGCTCTTGACGACGGATCTGATTGCCTGGAAACCTCCTGCGAGATGGCCGAGATGGCCATCGAGGATGGGGTGACGCACATTATCGCCACTCCGCACGCCAACTCCGGTTACGCGTTCCTCCCTGAACTGATACGCGAGCGCCGGAATGAGTTGCAGGCCCGTTTTGAAGGCCGCCTGACTTTGGCCACCGGATGCGATTTCCATCTCAGCTTCGAAAACCTCCTTGCGATTCGTCATGCTGCCGAACGCTTCACGCTGAATCAACGGAATTATCTGCTCGTTGAGTTTGCCGATTATTCGATTCCCCCCTCCCTAGATCAGGCCCTGCATGAACTTAGGCTGGCGGGCCTGCGCCCGATCATCACCCATCCCGAGCGTAATCCGCTGATCCGCACGCAACCGGAGCGGCTGTACAAATGGCTGCGTCAAGGATGTTATGCGCAAGTGACGGCCCAATCGCTGACCGGAAAATTCGGCGAGTCCGCCCAGGAGATGGCGGAAGTTTGGCTGGACGCCGGGGCGATTCATTTTCTAGCAAGCGATGCCCACAATTTGACCTCGCGCCCCCTGCGGCTTAGGGAAACCTTCGATCGTGTCGTGAAAACGCGAGGCGAAGATGTAGCGCGCGCACTTCTGGTCGACAACCCGCTGGCTGCGTTCGAGGGCCGTCCGCTCCCCTGGGTTCCCGAACTCCCGGACGACTCCGATCTGAATGGATCAGCCGCGCGCAGGCGAAAGCGCTTTTGGTTGTTTTAAACGGGAGCTCCTCGCCAGATCAGTAGCCCAGCAAACCATCCCCCACGGCATAGATACTATGCATCGAGGTTCTTAGCGGGTTCAGGAAAGGCCCAGGCCCCCACCAATTGCGCAGGGGAGCCAATCTAAAACGGGTTAGAATCTCGGCGGTTTGAGGACTAACAAATTAGAATTGCCTGAGGCGAGAAATCCATGAAGATCGCAAAATGCGTTTTATCCCTTGTCGCCGCTCTGGGCCTGGCAGTAGCAGCTTTCGCTCAGCTTCCCGCCCCTGTCCCTACGCAAGCAGGCCTCGTTCAAGGGGCCATAGAAAATGGCCTGACCGTTTACAAGGGAATTCCATTTGCCGCGCCGCCCCTGGGGGATTTGCGCTGGCGCGCTCCCGAACCTCCCGCCAAGTGGACGGGGGTAAGAGTCACCGACAAATTCGCTCCTGGCTGCATGCAAATTCCGATCGTGATGCCGGCGCTTGGCCTTGAAGGGTTTCCCGTCAGCGAAGATTGTCTTTATCTCAACGTATGGACTCCCGCGAAATCGCCGAACGAGCATCTCGCCGTGATGGTTTGGATTTACGGCGGCGGTTTCACCATAGGCGCCACCTCGATGTCCCTCTATGACGGCGCCAACCTTGCGAAGAAAGGTGTCGTTGTCGTCAGTATTGCCTATCGAGTGGGCCCGTTTGGCTTCTTTGCCCATCCGCAGCTTTCAGCTGAGCAGGGCGGACATTCCGGCGATTACGGCCTGATGGATCAGATTGCCGGCCTCGAGTGGGTCAAGCGGAATATCACCGGCTTCGGAGGGGACGCTCATCGCGTAGCGATTTTCGGCGAATCCGCGGGAGGAATCTCCGTAAGCATGCTGGCCGCCTCCCCGCTGGCGAAGGGGCTCTTCACGGGCGCCATTTCGGAAAGCGGAGGAAACTTCGCTCCGGCTCGCGCCGACAACGAAGGCGGCGAAAACATGCTCTCGCTTGCCACTGCCGAGGAAAACGGCAAAGCCTTCCTCGCGAAAATCGGCGCCTCCTCCATCGCCGATGCCAGAAAAATGCCGGTTGAGACAATCCTGAAGGGCGTGACCCCCGGCTTGGGCGGCGCCTGGCCGGATTTCGACGGCTACGTACTCTTGAAAGACCAATACGATCTGTATGAAAGAGGCCAATACAACGACGCTCCTGTCCTGATCGGGAGCAACGCTGACGAAGGCGCGCTGTTCGTTGCCACTGCAAAGGCCGAGGCGTACCAAGCCTCAATTCACTCCGGCTATGGCGAATATGCCGACCAGATCCTCGCCGCGTATCCGGGCCGCACCGACGCGGAAGCACTTCGTTCCTCGCGGGATCTGTTTCGCGATACGGCTTTTGCTTGGCCTACTTGGACCTGGGCGCGCCTTCAATCGAAAACCGGGAAAGGAAAGGTCTTCGTCTACTATTTCAGTCACCGTCCTCCCTATCCCGATATGCCGCAATTCAAGGATTGGGGCGCGTCCCACGGCAGCGAAATGCAGTACGTCTTTGAAAATTTTGGAAAGAATGCGGCCAGCAATGCCGATAAAGCGCTGGCCGATCAGATGTCCTCCTACTGGGTGAATTTCGCGAAAACAGGAAATCCCAACGGTGAGGGCCTGCCTACGTGGCCAGCGTTCACCGCTGCAAATCAACAGGTCATGAATCTGAACGATCCGTCTAAACCGATTCCCCTCCCGAATATTGAAAAACTCAAGGTGCTCGACGGCTACTACGCCAGCCGTCGCAGCCAAGCCGAAAAACACTAGCGCTCGGAGGACAATCAGCGCTGAAATGTTGAAACGACGGAAGCGCAATTCAGAAGTCTGAAGAATTAACGAAACCGCAGCGTCGCTTTGTCTAGCTCGGCCAGCACCTCCGAGTCAAGTTTCACATCGAGCGCCGCGATTGTTGCCTCAAGCTGTTCGGGTTTGCTCGCACCGACGGTCGGACTCGTGATCGTGGGGTTCGCGAGCACCCAGGCGACCGCCATCGTCGTCAGTAGAATCCCCGCAGGGGTTGCGATTTGCTGCAACACGTCCACCCCGGTGAAGACTTGCTCTTGCCAATAGCGGCCCCGATAAAGATCGCCGATCCGCCCAGTGTAAGCGAAGCGCGTGCCTTCCGGCGCTGGCTTCGATCGATCGTATTTGCCCGTGAGCAGTCCGCCCGCGATCGGATTGAACGGAATTACCCCGATTCCTTCTTCTGCGCACAGCGGCAATAGTTCGCGTTCGATCTCGCGATGCAACAGGTTGTATCGTGGCTGTACACAAACGAAACGCGCCCAGCCGCGCACCTCACTGCGTCCGAGCGCTCTCGCCATCTGATAGGCCAAATAGTTCGAGCAACCGATGTACCGCACCTTGCCGGCCTGGACGAGATCGTCAAGAGCGCCCAGCGTCTCGTCCATGGTCACGTTGGGATCAAATCCATGCAGCTGGTACAGATCGATGTAATCGGTGCCTAGCCGCCTCAGGGACAGATTGACAGCATCGAAAATGTGCCGCCGGTTATTTCCAGCATGAAACGGCTGCGAACCGGTCTGGCCGAAGCACTTCGTTGCGATGACGAAATCGTGGCGCCTTCCTTTAATCCAGCGGCCAATAATTTCTTCCGTGCGACCGGCTCGTTCCAGCCCGCCGCCGAGTGGATAAACATCTGACGTATCCATGAAGGTAATCGCCGCGGTTGCCGCACGATCGAGAATTGCAAAAGAGGCTGCTTCATCGCACTGAAAGCCAAAGGTCATCGTGCCCAAGCAGAGCCGCGAGACCTTCAGTCCGGTGTTTCCGAGCCGTACATGCTCCAAGTCGTTTTCCTTTTCGCTGGGCCATCAAAAATGAACAACGAAACTGTTGGCGTGCTGACTGTTTTGTTAAGGCGGCACCTTGGAAGGCGCCTGACGCCGCGAAACTGTTGAAATCGGTGCTACTATGCTGCGATTCTTGCGTGCATTCCCGAACGGTCATGAGCATTATTGTCACAGGTGCTTCGGGCAGCTTTGGGCGGCAAGTCGCTGCCCTGCTCATCGAGAAAATCTCGCCGTCGGAGCTGATTCTCGTAACACGCAATCCTCCTTCGCTCGCCCAGTTCGCCGCCCGTGGCGCACAAGTGCGCTTCGGCAATTTCGATGACCGCGAAACACTCCCGCAAGCCCTCGCCGGCGGCGAAAGGATCTTGCTCATTAGCACTCTCGCCGTCGGCCCGCGCCGCCAACGCCAACATGCTGCCGCGGTTCGGGCGGCAGTTTCAGCCGGGGTCAAACATATCGTCTACACGTCGAGCGTAGGCATTCACCCGAAGAGTCCGTCCCTCGCGGTGGCGGACCATTACTTCACGGAGGAGCTTCTGCGCGGCGCCGGGCCGGCCTTCACCTTCTTACGAGACAGCCAATATGCCGAAGTGATCGTCACGATGATGGCTCCCGTGGCTCTCCGCACGGGCCAATGGATCATGAGCGCCGGCAATGGCTCTGTGGCTTTTGTTTCCAAAAAGGATTGCGTCGCCTCCGCCGCGGCAGTCCTCACTTCGTCCGGTCACGAAGGCGCTACTTATGAGATCACCGGCCCCGAACTTTACACTTTTCGCCAAGCGGCCGCCATCGCCGCGGAGCTCGCTGGCCGCCCAATTGAATATGTGGAAGTCACCGACGACGAAAAGCTGGGGATGTGGGACGCCGCGGGGGTGCCCCGCCAATACTCTAACGGACTGACAAATGACGACGGCACGGGCCTCTGGGGCAGCGAAGAGATGATCTCGTATGAGCGCGCCATCCGCGAAGGATACTTTTCAATTTGTTCGCATCATGTGGAGCTTCTCACCGGCCGTCCCGCGCGTTCTCTTGGCGAAGTCTTCCGCCTAAATCTCGACGCTCTCAAATAACCCACCCTGTGGTCGCCAGTTGCGGCCATAACATGAGATCCGTAAGATGTTCTGAGCAGCTTACGGAGGATTTTCGAGCATGGCCGACGAAAAGCAAGGAGCGCAGCAGGTCCGCATGGTGAAGTGCGTAAAATTCGGCCGCGAAATGCCCGGTCTCGACCGCGTTCCCTGGAAAGGAGAACTGGGCAAGCGCATATATGAAAATGTTTCAAAGGAAGCCTGGGCAATGTGGGTCAACCACTCCAAGATGCTCTTGAACGAATACCGCCTCAACCCTCTGGATCCCAACGCGCAGAAAATTATGGAAGAGCAGATGGAGCAATTTTTCTTCGGCGAAGGGGCCAAACTCCCCGAAGGCTACGTCGCCCCCGAACATTAGAAAGGAAGCAAGTTTTCTGAACCTCTTCGATCGTCTGTAGTGGCCATGGCTGTGGGCTTTGTGCAAAATCATCCTCTCCTCGATGGTTGCTAGGCCCCTCTGGTGATTCCGATCCTTCCGGGGGCTTCTCATCAGAAGGCATGTCGACGATGCAGTTTCTATTGACGCCCTGGTCTAACACCCGCGCGTTCCTAAGAGCACCGCCCCCTGTGATAGAATTCCGCTTGGTTGAGAGGGATCCAATGTCCTTTGAGGGGGGACACTCCATGCGTCTTCTAACTCAGCTTTTGCTAGCCGCGCTCTTTTGCTTCTCCGCCGCTGTAGCACTCGGCGACACCGCGCCGAAATCGGCGCAGGCCGGCATCATGAACGCACAAGGCATGAAGATAGGCAGCGCCAAGATTACGCCCACAAAAGATGGCGTGAAAATTGCCGTAAGCGTAACGCAGCTTCCTCCGGGTGAGCACGGAATTCACATTCACAATGTTGGCAAGTGCGAAGGGCCGGCGTTCACTTCCGCGGGTGGACACTTCAATCCCACCATGGCCCATCACGGCGTCAACGGCCAGCAGACTCCTCACCCGCATCTCGGCGATCTGCCCAATCTCGTTGTGGACAAGGACGGCAAAGCCAAGACTACCCTCGTCGCCAACGGTGTAACTCTCGGCGAAGGCACAAATTCGCTCTTCCATGAAGGCGGCACGGCGCTGGTCATCCACGCAAAAGCAGATGATTTGATGTCCGATCCGTCTGGCAACTCGGGCGATCGCATCGCCTGCGGCGTCATCGAAAAGTAAAGGCTGAGGCTTCCCGCCAACGGCAGCGGCTGGTGTCCCTGAAGAAGCGCAGGCTCGTTCTAGCCTCGCGGACAGGTTGTGGATTGGCGGTAGCTGCTTTTCCGACCCGGGAAGCCTCCCCTCTTGGGTTCGCTGGGCGTCGGTTATAATCGTTGCTCCCATGGCGGGCTTCCTAGCGAACCTCCTGCAGTCGCTTCAGCGCCATCGCACCGACATGCCCTTTTTGTGCCGTCGCCTGCTATCAGAACGCGGCGAAGCCTCGCAGACAACCATCGCCCAGCAAATCATCGACGCATATGACCACATGCGTCCGGAAGACCGGCTGCAATTTTTTGAACTCCTGAGCCGCGAATTTTCTCCTGACCCGAGCGGAGTCCGCCGCGCTGCAGAGCAATACGAGCGCAGTCCTACGCCAGCCACTCTCGCGGCTCTCTCACTTGCCGCCGAGCCGCCGCGCCAAGAACTCTTTCGCCGAATCAATACAGCTCCGGGCGGCACCAAGACTCTTGTCGGCTTGCGCGCGGACCTGCTTGCCGCGCGCTCGCCGTCCGATGGCACGCGCTTCGCCGACCTAGACGCTGACTTGCGACACCTTTTCCGCTCCTGGTTCAACCGCGGCTTTCTTCGCCTGCAACGGATCAGCCTGCAGACTTCTGCCGTCATCCTTGAAAAGCTGATCCGCTACGAGTCGGTCCACGAAATCAATGGTTGGCCCGATCTGCTTCGCCGCATCCAGGCCGACCGGCGCTGCTTCGCTTTCTTTCACCCGGCCCTGGATGATGAGCCGATCATTTTCGTGGAAGTCGCCTTGTTGAAAGGTTTGACCGGCGATCTCGAGCCTCTGCTCGATGTAAATGCTACCGTGCTCCGACCCGAACGCGCCGACACCGCTATCTTCTACTCGATCAACAACTGCCTGAATGGCCTGCGAAACGTCCCCTTCGGAAATTTCCTGATCAAACAGGTCGTCACTGAGCTCGAGTCGGAATTCCCTAACATCCGTACCTACGCCACCCTCTCCCCTCTACCTCACTTTTCTCGTGCGCTCGGTGACCACAAAAACGAAAACGGATTCACGCGCGACCGCCTGTCCCGGCTTCTCGTCGAGTACTCCGGCGACCTCACAGCGGCCGCCCGCCAACGCGATCCCGTGGAAGCGCTTTTTGCACTGCTCGAGCACCCACTCGCTCACCGCCATGTGTTATCGGAACCGCTTCGCCGCCTCGCTTTTGCCTACCTCACGCGCGCGCACCGCGACGGCAAACTCTATGACCCCGTCGCAACGTTTCACCTCGCCAATGGCGCGCGCCTCGAGCGAATAAATGTATTTGGAAATCTGCGCCCCTACGGACTTCAAGCTTCTTTCGGGGTCACGGTCAACTATCGCTACCTGCCTGATGAAGTCGAGGAAAATCACGAACAGTTTGTCCGCATTGGCAAAATTCGCATTCCGGGAAGCCTGTATGACGAGCACAAAGCGGTCGCCGCAGCCTGGGACCCCGCCCCACCCAAACCCGAGCGTGATAAGCCTCGCTAGCACATTGTGAGAAGCACCGGCAGAAAACGATCGAGGAGGATTGGGGATCGCCAGGGGCAGGCTCATCTGTGAACCGTTAGGTTTCGCTTGTGGCCAAGCCCCGAGGGGGCCGAGGGCCCACATCGCGTCGAACTGCTAGGCGCATGTGGCTTCATGGGAATCGATGGATACACCTGCCGAGGAGTCCTGCCGTCGTGAGACTCTCGTGCTTGACAACCACTTCACTGTGCCTAACATGGATGTCGTGAGAACACATGGCTTTGCGGCACGCTGGCCCTACAAAGGCGCGCCTCCTTCGCCCTGCAATTCGAGGGACCTCTATGAATTTTCTAATCACCACTTCGTGTCATTACACTCACGTCTAACTCATTGGAGGCACAGCGGGTGTGTTCTAATCGAAAATACCTTGGATTCCCCGGCCGCGTCGATCAATTGCCTGGAATTTCAGGAAATGGAGACTTCCCTCTCCCCTCTACCCGCTAAAATGAATCAGGCAAGCTTCCAGCACTTGGATGGAGAGACAGCCAGCAGATGAGCATCACTTCGAAAGACTCATTTTCAACGCGCGGAATCCTTCGCGTAGGCAGCCAGTCATTCGAAATCCATCGTCTCGACGCACTCTCCCGCGCCGCCCTCAGCAATGTCGAGCGCTTGCCTTTTTCGCTGAAGGTCCTGCTCGAAAATCTGCTCCGCCATGAAGACGACCGCTTCGTCCATGCGGACGATATCCGCGCCCTTGCGACTTGGGATCCGGCGAACGCCAGCGGCGCTGAAGGAAAAGAGGTCTCCTTCATGCCGGCCCGCGTTTTGCTTCAGGATTTCACGGGCGTGCCCGCCGTCGTCGATCTGGCCGCCATGCGCGACGCAATCAAAAATCTCGGCGGCGATCCGAAGAAAATCAATCCCCTGCTGCCTGCCGAACTCGTGATCGATCATTCCGTCCAGGTCGACAAATTCGGCTCGCCCGACTCGTTCGCCGTCAACGCCCGGATGGAAATGCAGCGTAACATTGAGCGCTACGCCTTCCTTCGTTGGGGACAGAAGAGCCTCGAGAATTTCCGGGTTGTTCCGCCGGACACGGGCATTTGCCACCAGGTCAATCTCGAATATCTCGCGCGCGTTGTCTTTCGGGAAAAACAAAACGGCACGTGGTTGGCCTTTCCCGATTCGCTCGTGGGCACCGACTCGCACACCACAATGGTCAACGGCCTGGGAGTCTTCGGCTGGGGTGTCGGTGGGATCGAAGCAGAGGCCGCCATGCTCGGCCAGCCGCTCTCGATGCTGATTCCCGACGTGGTCGGATTCAAATTGCACGGACGGCTGCCCGAAGGCGCCACTGCCACCGATCTGGTCCTCACGGTCACGCAGATGCTGCGCAAGAAGGGTGTGGTGGGGAAATTCGTTGAATTCTACGGCACAGGCCTTTCCAGCCTCACGCTACCCGATCGAGCCACCATTGCCAATATGGCCCCGGAGTACGGCGCTACCATGGGATTCTTTCCGATCGACTCGGAGACCCTTTCTTACTTGGGCTTCACGGCCCGCAGTGAAGACCACGTCAAACTCGTCGAGGCATACGCAAAGGAGCAGGGTCTGTTCCGCACTGACCAGACGCCCGATCCGGTTTTCTCCGACCGCCTCGAACTCGACCTCGGAAAGGTTGTTCCGACGATGGCCGGACCGAAGCGCCCGCAAGATAGCGTTCCGCTCACGCAAGCGAAGACGGCATTCGAAAAATCGCTCACCGAGCCGCCGCGGCGCGCGAGCGTTCAGAATAACGGCGACAAATTCGATCTCGCTGATGGCTCGGTGGTCATTGCCGCCATCACCAGTTGCACCAACACATCCAATCCGTCGCTGATGCTCGGCGCGGGCTTGCTCGCAAAAAAAGCGGTGGAGCGCGGCCTTACCACGAAGCCTTGGGTGAAAACCAGTTTCGCCCCCGGCTCAAAGGTCGTCACCGACTACATCGAAAAAGCGGGTCTGTGGCCTTACCTCAATCAACTTCGCTTTAATCTAGTCGGCTACGGCTGCACCACGTGTATTGGCAATAGCGGTCCGCTTTCCGACCCTATCGGCAAAGCGATTAAAGACAACAATCTCGTTGCCGTCTCCGTGCTCAGCGGCAATCGCAATTTCGAAGGCCGTATCAACCCGCTCTGCCGCGCGAATTATCTCGCCTCGCCCCCGCTGGTGGTGGCCTACGCTCTGGCCGGGCGCATGGATTTCGATATCGTCAACGAGCCTCTGGGTAGAGACAAATCCGGCCAACCCGTCTATCTTCGGGAAATCTGGCCGACGCCCCAAGAAGTCGAATCGGCGATTCGTGGCGCCATCTCGAAGGAAATGTTCTCGAAGGAATACGCCGACGCCTTTGCGGGTGACGAACACTGGAAGGCGCTGCCGATTCCGGAAGGAGATCTCTACGCCTGGGATCAAAAATCCACATACATCAACAATCCGCCCTACTTCGAGGGCATGAAACCAAAGCCCGGCGAGATTTCCGACTTGCGCGGCCTTCGTGCGCTTGCGCTCCTGGGCGACAGCATAACGACCGATCACATTTCGCCGGCCGGTTCGATACCACCTGACAGCCCCGCCGGAAGATACCTGATCTCCCATGGCGTCCAACCGAAGGATTTCAATTCCTATGGCGCCCGTCGCGGCAATCACGAAGTCATGATGCGCGGGACATTCGCCAATATTCGCCTGCGCAATCAGCTCGCGCCAGGCACCGAAGGCGGCTGGACGATCCACCAACCAAGCGGCGAGAAAACATCCATCTATGAGGCGGCCATGAAATACCGCGCCGAAGGCGTGTCGCTTCTGGTAATCGCCGGCAAAGAGTACGGCTCAGGGTCATCTCGCGATTGGGCCGCAAAGGGAACGATCCTGCTGGGCGTTCGGGTGGTGCTAGCGGAAAGTTTCGAGCGCATTCACCGCAGCAACCTGGTCGGCATGGGCGTGTTGCCGCTCGAATTCATGCCCGGCGAAAGTTTCCAGTCTCTTGGCCTCACCGGTCTTGAGGTATTCGATTTTGAGGGTCTTTCTCAAACATTCGAGCCGCACAAACGCATTCGCATCACGGCGCGCGGCGCAAACGGCAGCGTGAAGCGGTTCACCGCCGTCGCGCGGGTCGACACTCCTTTTGAAGTCGCCTACTACCAGCATGGCGGGATTCTTCATTACGTGCTACGCCAGATGCTGTAGTCTGTCGAGCTACGCTCACGGCCACTGACGTCGACAAAATCGGTGATATTCAGTTCGCAATATTGTGGGTAGACTGATTCTGCAAACCTCGCTAATGACACCACAAGCCCCGGGGATCCGGTCTCTGCGCGATACAATGGCGCGATGTCAATCATCCGGTGTCGAAGAGCGGAAATCTGACCCTTACTTTCACCGGGTGCACAATCATGGGGCCTCGCAGTGCCGCTAAACTTCACGCTCGAATGAGCAGCCTATTGGGTTTTCTTTTTCCCCAAAATGCCGCTGAGGGCTCCTTGTGCCGCTTGACCGGCGTTGCCGGCGCTGCCAGCGTTGCCCAGAGCGCCTTTAGCCATGCTGCCCGCCATCCCTTTTACGTCAGGCAAAAACACAGGATTCGAAGTCGTCCCGCTGATGGTGAACGGAATTCCGCCAGATTGAGAGTTTTTTCCGCCGCCGGTAAACGTCGAAAGACCGGTTGTCAACGCGCCTGCAGGATTACTTCCAGAAAGCTGCGCGACCATTTTGCAATTGAGCTGTCCGTTCGCGCTGACGTTGGCCGTACCGGTTACAGTTCCAATCGCGGGGACCACGAGTACTAAATTGTTCGCCTGCGTTCCGCTGGGGTCCTGGTGCAGGTCGGCGCTGAGCTTCTGAATTTCCGTGTCGGAGCCTCCGCCGCCACCGCCAAGGCCGGTAAACGAAGAAAGCGCGCCCAGCTTTTGTTTCAAACTGAAGCCTGCAAGCTTGCCATTTGCCAGATTCACCGGGCCTACAATCACTAGCTTGTCGACCGGGCCCGAAATCGAAAGGTTCAGATCGAGGTTGCCGCTTTGAAGAGATGCACCGGAGGGGAGCGTAACGCCGGCTGCCGGCAAGAAGTCGTCGAGGTCTGCAACCGGCATAGACTGCCCCGTCATTTTCATACGGACCGTTGTTGTGGAGCCCGCCAGGTCATACGGGCCATTCAGATGAGCCGTCGCTTTGCCGATTCGAATGTCGCCTTTTTTTAGTGTGCCCGATTGGCCCTTCAAATCGTATGCGGTGGCGTAATTCACATCCAGGGGCACACTGGAGGGCCGCCCACCGGCAACAAGCTTGACCTTATTGGCCTGGACCGTGCCATCGGAACTGGCCTGGTGGCCGTCGGAGGAGACATGGCCGCTGAAGTCGATCACCCCGGCCAGACCGGAGGAAGGATCGATGAGACCCGTCGCTGCAAGGTCGAGATTGTGCACGGTGACCTTGGCGTCAAGCGGCGTTAGAGAAGTGTCTTGGGAGTTGATCGGGCCTGCTTTGCCATCGAGAGTGATCGTGCCACCCCGGGGCGTCTTGGCCGAAAACTCGAACGGAAATTGCGATGTGTAGGACAGGTCGGACGCATCGAGATCGACGTTTTGATAGGTCTGCGTTTTTCCGTGTGCGCCGACTGTCCCCACAACGACCGTGCCGTTGGAGACCGTCAGCTTGTCGACCGAGAACTCCGAAGGCGGCGCGGAGGTTCCGGACGGAGGGGGTGCGCTCGCGGGTTTCGCCGAAGAGCTAGACGCCTTCCCCAGGCTCGAGTAGTTCCACGTTCCTTGCGGCGACCGCAGCAACGAAACTTGTGGCTCCTCCACGGTGAAAGATCGGACCTGAAGTTTCTTGGAAAAGATCAGAGGCAGCAGGTTCACGCCGGCAGTTAATTGTTTGGCTTGCAGAAAGGCGGACTGGCTGAATGCAGGGTCGTCGGCAATAACCACGTCATCCACCGTCACGCCCCCGGAAAGGATCGAGAGACTGATCTTTCCGACCACAACCTTGCGGCCGAGTGCATTGGTCAGATCGGTTTCGAGAGTGGGCTTGAAGTGATTCACATCGATTACGAACGGCAGCGCGATAGCGATAACGATCAGTACTGCGACCACAATCCCTACAATGATCAAAATTTTCTTCATGGGAACCTCCGAGAGGAACTGGCCCGGGCGCTGGACGCGCCGAAAACGCAATCATACTCTCGGCGGGCGCAACGGGCGAATGCAATAATCTCGAGGGCCCAGGGCGCCGATCTGGCTATTCAAAGCTGAGTTCGACGATCGAGCTCAGGCCCATTTTGTAGCGCGCCTGGGCCGGCCTGATCGAGAGCGTCAGTCGTATTTTTTCAGAAGCTGCGAGGCAACCGAAAGCGGGGGGTTTGCACCCAGCCACGCGGTGCGCACATCTCGCGAACAATCTAATCCGGCAAATCCCTGACCTACTCATCCTTGGCGCACGCGCGCGAAACCTCTTCCGTTGCTAACGCTGCCGAACTGTGCGCCGACCTAGCGTCTTAGCGAAGGCTGGCGGCTAGTTCTGCCGGCCAGTCTGCGGGCACCCTACAGCGGGCAAGTAGATGCAAAATGTGCTCCCGCCGGAGACGAAACTTCGCAGGCCAATCTTACCGTTGTTCGCTTCGACGGCCCATTTTGCGATGGCCAGCCCCAGCCCTCCGCCCATTTCCGCTGCGCCCGTCCGCGATTCATCCACGCGATAGAAGCGCTCAAAAATCTTTGGCGCGTGCTCGGGCGAGATGCCCGGGCCTGTATCGCTGATCGATAGCTCCGCCTGAGACTGCCCGTTACACTCGACACGGGCGCAAATTCTTCCGCCCACGGGCGTGAATTTCACGGCGTTGTGGAGAATGTTGACCACCGCCTGCCGCACATAAACCCGATCCGCCTCCACACCGACATTTTCGTCACCGGTAAGTTCGAAGCGGAGCTTCTTCTGCTCGATGAGAACTTCCAAAAGCGAAGCGGCTTCTCGCACCAGAGCTTTGAGCGGAAAAACGGACACTTGCATTTGAATCTGCCCGGCATCGGCGCGTGAAAGGGTCAGCAGCTTTTCGACGATTCCAGTCAGGCGATTGACTTCTTCGAGCATGCTGCCGATCGCGTCGCGATACTCTTCCGCAGTTGCGCCATCTTGCAAGCGGACTTCTCCGACGCTGCGAATAGCCGCAAGAGGCGTACGCAACTCGTGCGAAGCGTCTGCGGTGAATCGCCGTAGCTGTTCAAACGATTGCTCGATGCGGGACAGCATGGAGTTGAAGACCGTCGCCAGATGCCCGAGTTCATCGTCCGGAGTTGCGACGGGCAAGCGTTCGCTCAAACGCTCCGAATTGATCTGCTCGGCCCGATTGGCCATCTTCGTGACCGGACCGAGTGTGCGCCCGACCATTTGGTAACCGACATAGGCAGTGCCCGCAAAAACCAATGGTGAGGCGACGATCAGAACCAGAAGAGTCCCTTTGAGCTGATTCCAAATCAAGTCTTGCTGATAGCCTGCACGAATGAGTAGGGTTTTGCCTTCCAGATCATACTTTCGGCTGATAAGAACCACTGGCGTTCCATCCGACATCGTCGCCGTTCGCCCGGAATAGCCGTGTTCGCCTTCTCCGGCAAATGGCGCTTTACCAAGCATGCGCTGACCCAATCTTTCGTTGCGGTAGAGGATGGTCCCGTCCGGCGCCAGGATTTCGAGAAGCCTTTCTTGAACTTGCTTCCAATCGGAATGATGGTGGTAGTCCTCGCGCACTCCCACTTGGCCGCTGGGCTCCAAGTAGAGCAGCCCCTTGACCGTCTCCAAATCTTCGGCGGCCAGCCTTTTCAGAATACCGTCCATTTGCCAGAGCAGCAGCAGCGAGACTCCCGCCAAGTAGATAGCCAGAATCGCTGCGAGCGTCCCGACATACCAAAGTGTTAGCCGCGTTCTTACGCGCTTGGGACGGAACCGCATTACGAGGTCTCCTCACGCAAGACGAAACCGACCCCGCGCACCGTGTGTAGCAGCTTTCGTCCAAACGGCTCGTCGATCTTGCGCCGCAAGTTCGCTACGTGAACGTCGATCACATTGTCAAGCGGCGTGTACCGCGCAGTCTCATGCCATACATCCCGGGCCAACATCTCTCGCGAAACGACCCTGCCCTGGCTACGCAGCAGATAATGAAGCAGGTCGAATTCGCGAGCCGTCAGTACTAAATCCTTCCCGTTGCGGGAAACCGCACGACCTCCCACATCCATCTCCAAATCGGCAAGTCTCAGTCTGTCAGGTGATTCGGGCTTGCCTCGCCGCAGCAACGCGCGAATACGCGCCACGAGTTCCGGGAAGGCGAACGGCTTCACGAGGTAATCGTCCGCGCCCGCATCAAGACCGCGCACCCGGTCCTCTAGCGTGTCCTTCGAAGTCAGTATCAACACGGGTATGGATAGCCCCTTTTGCCGCAGGGCCGCGAGCACCTCCATGCCGTCGCGCTGGGGGAGCATCAAATCAAGAATCACGAGATCGGGTGTATCGGTGGAAGCAAGGAAAAATCCTTCTTCTCCACTATGGGCCACGCTCACGGAATACTGTTCCGCCTCCAGCCCCTGGCGCAGGGCCTTGGCCATTTTTTCTTCATCTTCAACAATCAGTATGCGCATTTCAATTGGACAGTAATCCGATCACGAGGGTACGGCAAGTTCGCTGACGGATCACGGTCTTAGGTAAGCGTCTGGCGGGTTTTCTTTCCAGAGTACCGTTCACTGCAGGGGACTAGCCCTACTAATTGAAAAGATTGGCTGGGAGGCCTGGACTCGAACCAGGATAATCAGATCCAGAGTCTGATGTACTGCCAATTGTACGACCTCCCAGCAGTAATAAAATCAGCGAATTACAGCGCGAATTACAGCGTTGTCGTGCTCCGATTCTACCTCAATTGTGATTGAATTGTGATTGTCCTGGTCGGCATGAAAACGCGGCGAGTTTTCGCCCGGCTTTGCGAATGTCAGCAGGCGAGACAATATCTATCTTTCAAGAACGGCGGGTCGTTTTGTGTCCGGAAATTTCCATCGCTACTCGCTCCACTACTCCAGCCCTTACCAGATTTCGTACCCCTCACCCCGGATCAGCTTGCAAAGCGCCTTCAAGTGCCACTGTCCTGGGTATCCGGTACTGCGCTGTGGGTCGTTGCACACTAGATTTGAGAACAAGCTGGGAGCTTGAGAGCGGGAAGAAAACAGGAAACGTGGCTCACGGTGTGGGTTCCGGAAATTCTGAGCCACTGGTTCCGGAAATTCTGAGCCGTTCTGGCTTTGGGAGCAAGGTCTCTTCCAGTTTGAGATGACGGGTTCTCCCCGAGGGTC
>Ga0306926_10003244_pt1 | contig 16788 bp, 12 predicted proteins | sample flu12Cox44000178_FD_203759 | JGI IMG/M metagenome (GOLD analysis project Ga0306926, IMG submission 203759) | Lab enrichment of tropical soil microbial communities from Luquillo Experimental Forest, Puerto Rico - flux8day.12C.oxic.44.000.178 (v2)... | ecosystem: Environmental > Terrestrial >... | reverse complement strand
ACTCCGGGGGAGGATCGGCATGAGCATGCCGAAGCGCGTCGCCGCGATCGATGTGAGCCACTGGCATTCCGCGTACGACGCTTCCTATCTTCGTATATTGCGCGATCTCGGGCGCGACGTCGTCGGGGTCTCCGACCGCGACGAGAGGATTGCCAAGGATCGCGCCGAGCGTTTCGGTAGCACGCCGTTCACAGATTATCGCCGGATGATCGAGGCGACTCGGCCGGAGTTTGTCATTGCGCTCGGCCGGCACTGCGACATGCCCGACACCTTTCGCTTTCTGGTCGATGCCGGCGTCCCCTTCATGATGGAAAAGCCGTGGGGCACCGACCCCGATACAGTGGCGGACCTCGCCGGCCTCGCCGCCGAGAAGGGTGCCTGGGTCAGTGTCCCATTCATGGTCCGGTATTCTTTCTGGGCCGTGACCGTTAAGCGCATGATTGCGGCCGGCGAGTTCGGCAGGATCTCGCACATCGTCTATCGCGGGATCCGCCCGACCATGCGGCGCTATGTCGAATGGGACTCGCCCTGGATGGCCGAGAAGTCGCAGGCGGGCGGCGGCGCGCTGCTAAACCTCGGCGGACACGGCTTCGACATCGCACGGTTCGTGGCCGGCGAGGAGCCCGAAGTCGTTTCCGCCATTGTCAGCCGCCAGGTGCACGGCACCGAAATCGAGGATTATGCGCTCGCGACGATGCGCACGCCGAGCGGCATCGTCATACACAACGAGGTTGGCTACACGATGCCGACCTGGCCCGCGAACCAGACCGACGGCGAACAGAAGGTCGCCGGGGAGCGGCTGTTGCTGCGTCAGGTATCCGGCGGCTTGCAGGTCCTTGCCCCAGGTCGCGACGAAACAATCCCGCAGCCGCCCGACTGGCAGGCCGGCTACCCGCGCGCGGTCAGGGAAGCACTCGAGGCCTACGGCCGCGGCGATCCGCCGCCGATCCCGGCGAGCGAGTGCGCCCGCGCGGTTCGCCTGATCTTCGACAGCTACCGCGCCGCCGGCGTGCGGTAGCGCGCGCTACGGCGCCCCCCTACGGCAATGTCGCCGAGTGGGTGTAGCGGCGCCAGGCGCTCATCTGAATCGCCGAGGTCAGGCAATGCACGACCACGGGTTTGGTCTTGACGGCAAAGGCGCGGCCTATGCCGTCGGCGATTTCGGCCTCGCTCTTGATCGGGATGCCCTCGGCGCCGAACGAGCGGCCCCATTCTGCGAAATCCGGGTTGGTCAGCCGCGTGCCGGCCATCAACGGGCGCTCGGGGTAGCGCGCATAGGAGTGCATGCCGATCGTGCCGTACATGCCGTTGTCGGAGATGATCATGATCGGGTTGACGCCGTATTGGCGCGCGGTGGCGATCTCGTTGCCGGTCATCAAGGCGCCGCCGTCGCCGACAAAGGCGACGACCTGCGTGCCCGGCCGGCGCAACGCCGCGGCGACCGCCATCGGCATGCCCGAGCCCATAGCACCGACCACCGAGGCGAGCATGATCTGCCCCTGCCGGAAACCGATATAGCGGTGGACGAAGCTGGCGAAATTGCCGGCATCGGTCGTCACCGTGGCGTCGGGTGCCAAGTGCTTGTCGACCTCGCAGACGACTGCCGCGAAATTGACGCCGTCGCTTGTCTGCTCCCATTCCTTGGCCAGGAGCTTTTTGTGGATCGCGTTGAGCCCGTCGACCCAGCCGCGCCGCTTCTCGGCGTCCCCTGGCGCGACGCGCCGCAATAGCGCCTTGACGACCTCGTAGGGATTGCAGGGCATCCCGAGATCCGGCCGCCAGACGCGGCCGACCTCGTTCGGGTCGGGCCAGATATGGACGAAGGGCAGTTGCGGCTGCGGTGCGGTCGGGAAGCTGTAGGACTGACTTACCGAGTCGGTCATCCGCTCGCCCAACGCGACCATCAGATCGGCGCGCCTCATCTCGCCGAGCAATGCCGGCGGCACCCGGATCCCCATATAGCCGCCGAAATTCGGATGCGTCGCATCGAAGAGCTGCGGCCGGCGATGCGTCGGGCTGATCGGTAATACCCACTCTTCGGAGAGCCGGTTGAGGTCGGCGAAAACCGTGTGGTCGTGGACCGCGTCGGCCAATAGCGCGCCGCCGACCAGCACCATCGGGCGCTCGGCCTCGGCCAGCATTCGGGCGAGTCGGTCGAGATCCTCGGCGCGCGGTCCCGCGATCACACGCGGCCGCGCCGGGTCGACCGCGGCGTCGGTCTCCGCATCGAAGAGGTCCTCGGGCACGACCACCGCGACCGGGCCCGGGGTGCCGCTCTCCGCGACATGGAAGGCGCGAGCGATCGCCTCCGACGCCTGCTCGGGCTCGTTGACCTCGATCACCAACTTGGTCACATCCGACAACAACCGCGAATAATTCTGCTCCTGCAATGCCAACCGGCCAAAATCAGCGCGCTCAACCTGGCCGATCAGCATCACGACAGGTGTCGCGTCGTGATAGGCCGAGTGCAACGAAACCATCGCGTTGGACAGCCCCGGCCCGCGGGACACCAGGGCGACCCCGGCGCGGTCGCGCAGCCTGCCGTCGGCCACCGCCATAAAGCCGGCGCCGCCCTCGTGGCGGCAGACGATGACGCGGATCGAATTTCTTTCGATCAGCGCGCTGGTCAGCCCGACATAGCTCTCCCCCGGCACGCAATAGACCTGGTCGACACTATGGGCTTCGAGGCTTTCGGCGAGCAGGCGAGCAACGGTCTGGGTCATGTCCGGGTATCTCCTTGGTGCCCATCGGATCAGTGGCCGAGGAATACATGAAGCTCCGAGACCCCATAAGGGGCATCATCGGCACCGCACGAGGTGCGGCCACGAGCAGGCGTGATGCCGGCCCGCCGGACTGACCTTCGCTTATTCGGCCGCGCTCACCGCCTCCGAGGTTCGTGCGGAGACGGTGGGGTCCGGAATGTGCAGGAAGAACGCCGAGACGAAGGCGGCGATCAGACCGAACAGCGCCAGCCCGTAGAGCCCGCCGGCATAGCTGCCTGTGAGGTCCTTCATCCACCCGACATATCCGGAGCCAAAGAAACCGCCGAGATTGCCGATGGAGTTGATCCACGCGATGGCCCCGGCTGCCGCCATGCCGGTCAGGAACATCGGCGGCATCGCCCAGAAGGGTCCTTTCGATCGTAAAAGCCGATCGCGGCGATCGACATGCCGACGAGCGCCCACCAGGTTCCCATGGTCATGCCGGCGATGACGAGCCCGGCCGTCGAGACCACGCACGCCCCGAACAAGTTCCATCGCTGTTCGTTCATGCGGTCGGAGATACGGCCCCAAGCCACCATGCTAATCCCGCCGCAAATATAGGGGATCATGGTCATCCAGCCGACCTCCATATTACTGAAATTGCCGAGCGATTTGATGATCTGCGGGATGAAGAAAAGCATTCCCAAGCTCGCGGTGACGATGCCGAGGTAGCTCAACGACAGCAGCAAGACCTTGGGATTGTAGAATGTCTCTCATAAGCTGAAGGTTCGCACGGCGTCCTTGGCCCGCCGCTCGGCATGGAGCTTTGCGGTGAGCCAGTCCTTTTCCTCGGATGATAGGAATGTTGCCTGCTCCGGCTTGTGGGTCAGCAGGAACAAGGTGACAATGCCGATCAGCACGGTCGGAATCGCCTCGGCGATGTACATGATCTGCCAGCCCCGCAGGCCGAACAAGCCGTCGAGGCCGAGAAGAGCGGTGGATACCGGCGCCCCGAGCGCCACCGCGACCGGCAGGCCGGTCAAAAAGCCCGAAACGATGCGGGCATGGTGGTAGCTCGGGAACCAGTAGGTGAAATAGAGCAGGATGCCCGGGAAAAATCCGGCCTCGGCGACGCCGAGCAGGAAGCGCACAATGGCGAAGCTCGTCGGCCCGGTGACCGTGGCGGTGATGCCCGCCAGGATCCCCCAGGTGATCATGATGCGGGCGATCCACAACCGCGCGCCGACCTTCTCCATGATCAGATTGCTCGGCACCTCGAAGATGAAGTAGCCCCAGTAGAAGGTGCCGAGCGCAAAGCCGAAGGCGCCGGCCGACATGTTCAGATCGTCGCGCATCGTCAGCCCGGCGAAGCTGACATTGATTCGGTCGATATAGGCGAGCAAATAAGCACCGCGAACGGCAGCAGACGCAGATAGATCTTGCGCATAGCGGATTGTTCGATCGCGTCGGCCATCCGTCTCCGCCCCTGTTCCGGCACTGCCATTCCAGCAATGCTAACGCCCGCGCACGCAATTTCGCCATGCCCTTTCAGCAGGCGACCCGTGATGCTCCCGGCAGCTCATGCAATCCTCGCCGCCTTGATCGCAAATCGCCGGAATGAGGCGGCGCGATCCCACGGCTGCTCTGGTGTCCATAGCGGCGAGGCTGCTGTTCGGTGTGACGCGCATGGCCAGTTTTCGTGCCGCCGAATTTGTTGTTTTTTCGATTGCCGAATTCGTTGTTACGGCGGGTCGAATTCGTTGATCCCAGGTGGAATCCGACTGCTTTCTCGGGTCGCGAATTTCACCTTAATAGATTGAAAAACAATATCTTTCGGCGCTACTATGGATCTCGTTCGGGCGTGAGGGAGCGATATTCATTGTTTTTGGGAGTGAGAAGCGCCTCGCGATGCGCCCCCGGCGGTCAGGCGCCGGAGCGATCCGGCCGCGGCACCAGCGCGTCGAGGAGCGCCTGGATATAGCCGTAGCAATAGGCGAAGGCGACGCCCGAGGGATCGCGGCCGTCGATTTGCGGCACGTGGTCGGGCATCAGCATGTAGGGGTAGCCGACATCGCGATAGGCGATCAGCGAGCGGGCCATGTCCATGTCGCCCTCGTCGGGGAAGGCCTCTACGAAGTCGAGCTTCCTACCTTTGATGTTGCGGAAATGCACGTTGAAGATCTTGCCGCGCTCGCCGAACCAGCGGATCACCTCGAAGATCTCGCGCGCCGGGTCGTCGAGCATCTCGGCGACTGTTCCCTGGCAGAAATTGAGGCCGTGATAGGGGCTCTCGTGCATCGTCACAAACCGTTTCAACCCCTCGACCGTGCCGAGCACGCGGGTGATCCCTCGGTAGCCGGGCGGCGTATAGGGGTCGTGCGGATGGCAGGCGAGGCGCACCTTGGCGGCGCTCGCTATCGGGACGACTGCTCCCAGGAAATGGTCGATCCGCTCCCAGTTCTCGTCCTCGGAAACGAGCCCGGCCTTGCCGGGCGGGGCGCTCTGGTCGGCGCGGCTCCAGCGGAAGGCGGCGTTGCGCGAGCCGCCGCGGCCCTCCTCCCGCTCGGTGCGCGGGATACCGATGATAGAGAGATTGTACTTGGCGGCCGGGATGCCGGCCGTGGCGAGCCGCTCGATCAGGCCGAGAACGCTGTCGATCTCGCGCTGCCGTTCGGGCTCCTTGCCGAGCAGGATGTGCGGGCTCTCCGCCTCCTCGATCGGCCGCGACGACAATGGCAACTGCACCATGTCGAGCGAGAGGCCGAACGACTCGACGTGATCTTTGTGGCGCCGCAGGTCGTCGAGGCTCCAGTGATGCGGGTCGCCGGCTGGGTCGACGCAGACATGCCTGACCCCGAGTTGGGCCCAGACCCGATAATCGCTATCGTCGCGCGGCCGGATCTGGGTGCCGACATACATGACAGTTCCTCCATCTGGCGGGAGAGCGCATGTTACACTCTCCGCCCTCTTGGGGCGACCAGACCGGCGCTTATTTGTGCTGCTGGTGCGTTTTTATCAATTACAGAGATGGTCGGGCCATGTGGGTAAAGCAAGTTTCAGGCGCTCCACCAAATTCGGCTGCCAATCCGCTGCCGACGCCGGTCTTGGGCATCAAATTTCCGCTGCCGGCCGAGTTGCTCAATTGGTACTCAAGACATTGAATCGCCACGTGCTTTCGATCTGAGAGGAGGCTTTTCGGGGTCGCCGAAAATGAATTTTCCCCTGCCGACAGGGGAAATGCGGTGCCTCGACGATCACGACGAGGTGCGAGATGCGCGTTTTTACGATGATGCCGATGCGGCATTGGCGCGATGCGGGGCCGTTTGCCGCCGCCGCGGAGGCCGCCGGCTTCGATGCGGTGATGACCGCCGAACTCGCTCACGACGTCTTCGCGCCGCTCGCCTTTGCCGCACTCGCGACCGAGCGGATCGAGCTGACGCCGTCGATCGCCGTCGCCTTCCCGCGCAGCCCGACGGTCATGGCGAGCCAGGCCTGGGATCTGCAGGCGAACTCGAACGGGCGGTTCGTGCTCGGGCTCGGCAGCCAGGTCAGAGGCCACAACGAGCGCCGGTTCGGCATTCCTTGGAGCCCGCCGGCACCGCGGCTCCGCGACTACGTCCGGGCTTTGCGCGCGATTTGGCGTTGCTGGGAGACCGGCGAAAAGCTCGATTATCGCGGGGAGCACTACAAGCTGACCCTGATGACCCCCGACTTCTCGCCGGGGCCGACCGGACTGCCGATGGTGCCGGTCACGATCGCCGCCGTCGGCGAGGCTATGCTCCGGGTCGCCGGAGAGGTCTGCGACGGGGTGCGCCTGCATCCGCTCTGCTCGCGCCGTTATCTCGAAGAGGTCGGCCTGCCGCGCCTAGCCGAGGGGATGCGCCGCAGCGGGCGCCGCCGGGCGAATTTCGACATATTCGGCGGCGGCTTCGTCGTCACCGGACCCGATGAAGAGACCGTCGCCGCGGGGATCGAACAGGTGCGCGAGCGCGTCGCCTTTTACGGTTCGACGCGCAGCTATCTGCCGATCCTGTCCTTGCACGGGCTCGACGAGCTCGGGCAGAAACTGCGCGCGCTGTCGCTCGAGGGCCGTTGGAACGAGATGGCGGCCGAGGTCGCGGACGAAGTCGTGCGCATCTTCGCGGCATGCGGCGCTTTTGACGAGATCACCAGGGCGATCGATGAGCGGTTCGGCGGTCTTGCCGACTCGATCGAAATAAATTTTCCCGCCGGTACACCGGCCGGTCTACAGGGCGAGCTGCTGGCCGACATCCGCCGCATTCCGCGGGCGTTCGAGGGCTTCGATACGCGCTGGTGAGGGCCCCGGCGCGACGGCTCTTCGGGGGTTCGGTAACCGTTTTGTAGGCGGGTGCCGGCTAGCCTTCTCGGCATGATGACCGAGATCGACATCTGGCGCGCCGCCTACCTGATGCTCTGGTGGTACGGAGAGACGGCGCAAGCGGAGAGCGCCAGACGGGCCGATGAATTTGCGGCGGACCGCGATCCCGCCGGCGAAGCGTGCTGGCGCCGGATCATCGATGTGATCGGGCAACTCGCGAATACGACACCTGCCGGGCTGTTACATTGAAAATCTGCCCGAAACCGGGCAAAATACTTGCCTCTAGCTTCATACCTTTAGACGTTGCCGCCATGTCGGAGCCGACCGAGTTTGAGGACCTCGTCATCTATCTGGTGCGCACAACGCGGCTAAGCCGCGCCGAGGCGACCCGGCTCGTCGACGAGGTGCTGTCGTTTCTCGACGAGCGGCCGGAGGAGTTCGTGTCTCGGCGTCATCGCGCGTTGCAGGGTGAGGGCCTGTCGAACAGCGAGATCTTCGCGCGGCTCGCGGCCGAGCTCGAGCGCTGGCGGTTTCGTGCGCCTGCCTACAGCGAGCGGCAGATCCGACGCATGATCTACGGCTGAGGAGACCAGAGCATGTGCGGCATCGTCGGCTATATCGGCAAACGCGACGCGGCGCCGATCCTGATGGAGGGGCTGCACCGGCTCGAATATCGCGGCTACGATTCTGCAGGGATCGCGGTCGTCCAGGCAGGCGAGCTGCGCCTGGCCAAATGCAAGGGGCGGGTTCGCGAGCTCGAAAGGCTGCTGCCAACTCGCTTCAAAGGCTCGCCCGGCGTCGCCCATACGCGCTGGGCGACGCATGGCGAGCCGAGCGACAAGAACGCCCATCCGCATTGTGACGCGGCGAACCGCATCGCGGTCATCCATAACGGCATCATCGAGAATGCTGCGACATTGCGGGCGCGGCTCGAAACCGCCGGTGTCGTCTTCCGCTCGGAGACCGATAGCGAGGTGCTGGCGCATTTGATCGCGGCGATGCCGGAGCGTTCGCTCGACGAGGCGGTGCGCGCGGCATTGCGGCTGGTCACCGGCACCTACGGGCTCGCCGTGCTCGACGCGGCGCGGCCCGACGCGATCGTCGCCGCGCGCAACGGCAGCCCGGTCGTGCTGGGGATCGGCGAGCGCGAGATGTTCGTCGCCTCGGACGCAGCGGCCCTGGTGCGGCATACCCGCAGTGTCGTCTATCTTGACGACGGCGAAGTCGCCTTGGTGCGCGCCGACGGGTTTGAGACCGCGACCCTCGACGGCGGGCCGACCGCCAAGATCCCGTCGACAGTCACCTGGACAAACGAGGTCTTCGACAAGGGCGAATTCGAGCATTTCATGAGAAAGGAGATCGCCGAGCAGCCCGAGGCGGTTGGGCGCACTTTGAGCGGCCGGCTCGAGCCGCGCTTTCAGACGACGCATCTGGGCGGCATCGAGCTTGCTGCGCACGAGCTTCTCGACATTCGCCGCGTCAAGATCCTCGGCTGCGGCTCGGCCTACATCGCCGGCTCCATCGGCGCCCATCTGATCGAGCAGCTGGCGCGGCTGCCGGCGCATGCCGAGCCGGCTTCCGAATTCCGCTACCGCAACCCGGTCATCGAACGCGACACGCTCTATATCGCCGTCAGCCAGTCGGGCGAGACCTTCGACACGTTGGCGGCGGTGCAGGAAGTGAAACGCAAGGGCGGGCGCGTGCTCGGCATCGTCAACGTCGTCGGCAGCACGATCGCGCGCGAATGCGGCCGCGGCATTTACCTGCACGCCGGTCCCGAAATCGCCGTCGTGTCGACCAAGACCTTCACTTGCACGGCTGTCGCGTTGGCCCTTCTTGCGATCCATCTCGGCCGCATCCGCGATCTCTCGACCGCCGATGGCGGCCGCCTCCTCGCGGCACTGGCGGCATTGCCCGAGCAGATCGCCAGCATCATCGAGCGCGAGGCCGAGATTGTCCGGTTGGCCGAGCAGCTCGTCGCGTGCGAGCACGCCTATTTTGTCGGCCGCTCGGCCGGCCACGCGGTGGCGATGGAGGGTGCGCTAAAACTCAAGGAGGTCAGCTACCTGCACGCCGAGGCCTATTCGGCCGCCGAACTCAAGCACGGGCCGCTGGCGCTGATCTCACCCGCGACCCCGACCGTGATGGTGATCCCGCGTGACGACCTCTACCGCAAGAACGTCTCGACGATCGAGGAAATCCGGGCGCGGCGGGGGCCGGTCTTTGCCGTCACCCATGCCGGCGAGATGCCGGTCGCGGTCGACGCCGCCTTCGACGTACCGGCCGCCGAGCCGGAGCTCGACCCGATCCTGCTAAATATCCCGCTGCAGCTGCTCGCCTATCACGTCGCCCTGAAGAAGGGCTGTGACATCGACCGGCCGCGCAATCTCGCAAAATCGGTGACGGTCGAGTAGCTCAACGCCAGCTCGGAAAGCAGTGGCCCCAGTGCCATGCGCCCGACGGGTCCTGCCAATGGCCGCGGTGCCAGCCGAGGCTGCAGCCCTGAGCCATCAATTCGACGACCGGGGCCAAGCCGAGCGAGGCCGGCATCGCGTTTTTCGGGACCGGCGCCGTCTGCAACGCCAGGGCCGCCAGACACAAGAACGCTGCAGCGACGAGCCGCATTTCAGCCTCGGTAGGGAACGCGCCGAGACTGTGCAGGACAGCGGTTAACCGAGGCTTAATTCGCCGCTTACTGCGGCAGGGAGGGGTGCACCGGGTTTGGGCTCAGCGCCGACCGAACAGCCGCTCGATGTCGGCGAGATCGAGCGCCACATAAGTCGGGCGCCCGTGATTGCATTGGCCGCTGTTCGGTGTGGCTTCCATCTGGCGCAGCAATGCATCCATCTCGACCGGAGATAGGCGCCGTCCAGCACGCACGCTCGTGTGGCAGGCGAGCGTGCCGCATACCGTCTCGATGCGCTCCTTTAAAGCCAAGGCATTGCCCCATTCGGCGAGCTCGTCGGCGAGGTCGCGCACCAGTGCGGCGACATCGACCCCCGGCAACAATGCCGGGACCTCGCGCACGACGACGGCTCCCGGCCCGAAGGGTTCGAGAACTAGGCCGAACTCGGCGAGCTCCTCAGCGCGGGCGGCGAGCCGTGCGACGGCAGCCTCGTCGAGCTCGACGACCTCGGGCAACAGCAGCGCCTGCCGCGCGACCCCGCGCGCGGCAAGCGCCTCCTTCATCCGCTCGTAGACGAGCCGCTCGTGTGCGGCATGCTGGTCGACCAGCACGATCCCGCTCGCGGTCTCGGCGAGAATATAGGTACCGTGGAGCTGCGCCCGGGCTGCGCCAAGCGGCGCCTCCTCCGACGGCGTGGAAACGGCGGCGGGCTCCGTCTCCACGATCGGCCTCAGAAAGTTGTTGCCGGTTTCGGCTAACGCGAGGGACGGCAGTGGTGGCGGAAACGCGAACTGCCGCGGGCTCGCGGCGGTGCCGCCGCTGTGCGGGCGCAACTCGCCCGGGCGAAACGCCGCGACTGCGGCGGCGGCGACCGTCGACGAGGCACGATAGCCGGCTGCGGCGAGCGCGTTGCGCAAGGCGCCGACGATCAGCCCGCGGACCAGGGCCGATTCACGAAACCGCACCTCGGCCTTGGCCGGATGAACATTGACGTCGATCTCGGCGGACGGCCCGTCGAGAAACAATGCCACGATCGGGTGGCGGTCCCGCGCCAGCACGTCCTGATAAGCGCCGCGCACTGCGCCGACGAGCAATTTGTCGCGCACCGGCCGGCCGTTGACGACGAGGTACTGGTCGCGCGGCAGAGCACGGTTCAGGGTCGGCAAGCCGGCGAGCCCGCTCAACCGAAACCCGCCGCGCTCGGCGTCGATCTCCGCCGAGTTCTCGGCGAAATCGCGCCCGAGCAGTGCTGCGAGACGCGCCCGCCGGACGATCGTCGTCCCCACCTCCGCGGCCGCGGCGAGCCGCAGCAGAACGCGTTCTTCGTCGCCCGTCACGTTAAAAGCGATGCCAGGATAGGCCATTGCGAGCCGGCGTACTGCGTCGAGCGCGAGATCGCGCTCGGTGCGGGGCGTCTTCAGGAATTTGAGCCGCGCCGGGGTCGCGAAGAACAGGTCGCGCACCTCGACCCGTGTCCCCCGCGGATAGGCCGCAGGCACCGGGGCATGCTTTTCGCCGCCCTCGACCGCGATCTCCCAAGCGTTCGCCGCATCGGGCGGCCGCGAGACGATCAGCATCCGGCTGACGGCACCGATCGACGGCAAGGCCTCGCCGCGGAAGCCGAGTGCCGCAATCCGCGAGAGATCGTCGTCCGGCAACTTCGAGGTGCAATGGCGCTCGACCGCCAGACCCAGCTCCTCCCGCGTCATGCCGGCGCCGTTATCGGCGACCGAAATCAGCGTCTGGCCGCCTTCCTTGAGCACGATGTCGATGCGCGAGGCGCCGGCGTCGATGGCGTTCTCGACCAACTCCTTGACCGCCGCCGCTGGGCGCTCGATGACCTCGCCCGCGGCGATGCGGTTGACGAGGACCGGGGGGAGCAGGCGGATCGCCATGGCGAAACTCTACGCCATCGCGGGTGCTGAGACGAGGGCGCAAAGCGCCGCCCGCGGCGAACCCGGCGCGACGCCGGCTTGACGGAGAGCGCGCTTGTCTGTGCAGTTCGAATCGGAAGCGACGAGGGGAGCGGACAATGCCGGCGAGTACCGCCGATCACTTTGTGATCTCCTCGCCCCGCTTGCGGGGCGAGGGAGGATCCTCGCGATTTGATCGAGTCGATGTGCGATTTCTTCACACGCTCTTTTTCGGCGAGGCTGATGAGAAAGCCCAATCACATACCCCGATTTCGGAGGGCGACGCCCTGGGTCGTTAGCGGTGCAAATCTAGCGGTCGGCCCGTCCCTGCTCCGACGTTCTTGAAGCTGTAGACCGAAGCAACCTGATCGATGCTATCGTATCCAGCACGGCCTGCGAAGAAGAGGGAAAAGAGATGAAAGGAAGCTGCCTGTGCGGCGAAGTTCAGTATGAGATATCGGGCTCGGCGAACTATTTTGGATTTGATCATTGCTCACGGTGCAGGAAAGCAACCGGGTCCGCATTTGCAGCAGAGCTAATTTGTCATGCCGCCGAGTTTCGTTGGATCTCTGGATCAGAGCTCATCAATACGTATGAAGCTCCAGTGCGAATAAGCGCACCTGGGTATCGGCGCGCCTTTTGTACAATTTGCGGCGGACCGGTACCCATCGTTGATGATCACGAGGTCAATGTCCCGGCGGGCACATTAGACGATGACCCAGGCCTCCGCCCTGGCGCGCATATCTTCGTCGACTTCAAGGCCCCCTGGTTCGAGATCACCGATTCCCTTCGCCAATTTGGCACGAAACCAAAACCGAGTTAGTGGTGACGGCATCCGAACGGCGAACTGAACATCGAATCCACATTTTCGCGCCGCGCGATCGAACCAGAAGCCCCTGCCGGCCGCGGGGATGACGACTGCGGCCTTTAAACGGCCTCCTTCTCCTCGTTGGCGCGGGTTCGCTCCTCGGCAGTCCGGTCGATTTCCGCCTTGGCGCGCGGATAGTCTCGCAGGAAACGGCGGAAATCGGCAGCAGTCAACACCAGCACCCGGCAATAGCCGAGCGCCATGACGTCGGCCTGGCGCCGCCTCCTGCTCAGCAATGCCATCTCGCCAAAAAAGTCGCCGCTCCCCAACCTTACCCTGCCGTTCGGCAGCACCACTTCAACCGCGCCCGAGGAGATCAAGAACATCGCGTTGCCGCGTTCGCCCTTGCGGATCACCATCTCGCCGGGAACCAGCAGTCGGGACCGGAAGAGGCGGGCGAGCGCTCTCAATTCAGCGGCACCGAGGCCGGCGAACATCTCGAACTGAGCGAGCAGGTCCTCGGCGCGCAACCCGAGATCAAGCGGCGGCAGCTCGTCCATTAGCGAGCGGACCGCCGTATGCTCCCGCTCCAGATCCTCGAAGACCTCCTTGCCGATCAACCCCTCTTCGTAGAGATCGTGAAATCGTGACAGCGACAGACGGAAGCCGGATTGCCGCAGGAAACGCTGCTCGAGCGCCTCGGCATATTCCGGGTATTGCAGGCGCAAGGCGTCGAGCGCGCGTGTGGTTGCCTCGCTGCGGGCAGCGATGACCTCGCCGAGCAACTCGGCGACACGCTGACCGAGCAGCGCCGCGAGCCGGCTGTCGACAAAGCGGAAGAGCTCCTGGAGCGCCAGCCGGCGGATCAGCAACGCCTCGAAACGGATCGAGATCTGGCGTTGCAGCGGACGGGCGAGCTTTAAGGTGCGATGAAGCAGGTTGGCGACCCAGAAACCTCGCTGAAACTCGAGCAAGGCGCGGGCCGCGCGGTTGTAGCCGATCCGTCCCTCGGCTCGGGCGGCGTCGAGGATCAAGTTGGTGTTGCGCAGCAGGCGCTCGATCGCCGCGCCCGAGACCGTGCGCTGGGCGTGGTGGTCGAGGATGATCCGGCGCTCCCGGTTGGCGAGTGCCACGAGCCCGATCCTGATGCGGTCGCGGTCAGAGATCGCCTGCTCCAAACCGGGCTGCGAAGCCAGCTCGTCGATACGCCGGTCAACCGGCTCGGTCGCCGAGCGCGCTACGTCCGGCGGGATCGCGTATTGTGACGCCGTCTCGGCTAAGGCGTCACGTACATCGGCCAGAGACAGCGCCAGCACCTTGTTGCGTAGTGCTTCGTTCAGGGGCGACAGGCGATCGAGCTTGAGCAGACGGATGACCGGCCGCAGGGTCAACCCGTTGACCAGCAAGGTGAACAGCACGAAGCCGGTGGCGAGCACGGCGACGGCGTTCCGGACGCTGGGATCGATCCGGTTGTTTTCGGTCACCGCCAGAGCCAATGCCAAGGTGACGGCTCCGCGCAATCCGCCCCAAGTAATTGCGAGCTTATAGGTGGCACTCACCCTTTGGCTGAGACGGAATGCGCTCAACAGCGGCAACAATCCGAACAACACCGCCACGCGTGAGGCCAGCGCCGCCGCAATCGCGACCAAAAGCAGCCAGGAATCCTCCAGGTGCCCGCCGGTCAGCAGCCTGGGCACCAATGTCGAGGCGCTGACAAAGATCAGCGAGCTCGCCCAGAAGCCCGTCTGTTCCCAGACTCGCTCGAGATATCGCCAATTGTCCGGGGCGAGGCGGACGCGGGCGATGGCACCCTCGGTCAGCCCGGCGCTGACCACGGCGACGACACCCGAGACACCGAACAGATCTTCGGCCAGCAGGTAGGCGACATAAGGAAGTGCTAACGACAGCGTTGCCTCGGCCAAACGCGAGCCGCCGAGGAATGGTAAGATCGTCCCGAAAAGCCGCCCTAAGGCGGCGCCGAGGACGATCCCGCCAACGAAGGCCTCGGCGAAATGCGCGACACCAGCGGCAAAATCGGGGTGCGTCCCTCCCGTCAGCATGCCCACGAGGATAGAAAAAAGCACGATCGCGGCGGCGTCGTTGAGCAAGCTCTCGCCTTCCAGCAGCCGGGTGAGCCGAGCCGGCGCCCCCAGCTCGCGGAAGATCGCCACCACCGCAGACGGGTCGGTCGTCGCAACGATGGCCCCGACCAGTAGCGCCACGGTGAGCGGGATCCCGGCTGCGAAAGACAGGCTGAAGCCGACCGCCGCGGCGGCGGCAAAGACTGCAACGATCGCCAATGTCAGGATCGGCGCCCAATCCGGCGCGATCTCCCGCAAATCGATCGTCAGCGCTGCATGAAACAACAGCAATGGCAGGAACACGACGAGGAAGATCGACGCGTTGAACGGCAGGTCGACGACGGGCCTAACGATGTCGTCGAAGACGTCCGTCAGAGGCGTGTAGAGCAGGAATGACGAGATGCCGCCAATCGCAACGCCGACGACGGCGAGGAGCACGGTGTAGGGCAGATTGAGCCGTTCCGCGGCGGGCTGGACGACGCTCGCGAGGACCAGAAACCCAGCCATGACAAAGGTGATGTTCGCGACGCTGATCAATTGCGGCTTCGCCAAGCTTGCCAATGGATAACGGGCGCGATGTCCTTCGCGGTGCGCGCTCTACGTGGAAATTGGGAAATTGGGGAAATTGGGGTCAGAGTAGATTTATCTAGTCCCTTCTTCCAGTCGCCCCGGCCAAATCCGGCTAAATCTACTCTGACCCCAATTTCCTCGCTGCTCGAGAGGGTGTGCTGCGCACACCTCCTCAGCATGAGGGGCAATTTTGATGGCATCCTTCCGAAGTCACCTATTGTGACGACTAACCCGCGCTTTCTTCTCGCAATTTGAAGCGCTGGATCTTGCCGGTCGCGGTCTTTGGCAGCTCGTCGAGGAAGGCGATCCAGCGTGGGCATTTGAACGGCGCCAGCATCGCCTTGGCGTGGTCTGCGATTGCCCGGGCGAGATCGTCGTCGGCGCGGGTGCCGGGTTTGACGACGACAAACGCCTTGGGCTTGATCAGGCGGTCTGCATCCGGCGCGCCGACGACCGCCGCTTCGAGTACATCCTCGTGTGCGATCAAAGCCGCCTCGACCTCGGCCGGCGAGACATACATGCCGCTGACTTTCAGCATGTCGTCGCTGCGGCCGCAGTAGACGTAATAGCCGTCCTGATCCTGGAAATACTTGTCGCCGGTGCGCGTCCATGTGCCGTTGAAGGTCGACCGGCTGCGCTCGCGGCTGTTCCAATAGCCCATCGCACTGGTCGGGCCACTTACCAGCAGGTCGCCGACTTCACCGCGCCGGACCGACTGGCCTTCCTCGTCGACGATCTTGAGCGGGTAGCCGGAGATCGGCTTGCCGGTGGTGCCATACCGCACCTCGTCCGGCCGGTTGCTCAGAAAGATGTGGAGCATTTCGGTCGAGCCGATGCCGTCGAGGATGTCGACGCCGAGCCGCGCCGACCAGCGGCGGCCGATTTCTTGCGGCAAAGGCTCGCCGGCCGAAACGCAGCGGCGCAGGGCGAGCTCCTCGGGTCTAGGTAGGTCGGGGCTCACGAGCATCGCGTTGTAGAGCGTCGGCACGCCGAAAAAGATCGTCGGCCGATGCTCGCGCAGAACGCGGCTGACCGCCGCCGGGCTCGGCCGTTCCGCCATCAAGACGCTGGTGGCGCCGACCGCCATCGGAAAGGTCAGCCCGTTGCCGAGGCCGTACGCGAAGAACAACTTCGCCGCCGAGAAAGTGATGTCGCTTTCGGCGATGCCGAGCACCGGGACGGCATAGAGCTCCGCCGTCTGCACGAGGCTCGAATGGATATGGACCGTACCCTTCGGCCGCCCGGTCGAGCCCGAGGAATAGAGCCAGAAGCAGGGCTCGTCCGGATGGGTCGGCACGGCGTCGCAGGTGGCTGGAGCATCGGCGAGCAAGGCGGCGAGCGAGCCCGCTTGCGGCTCGGCGCCCGAGACGATCGCCGCGGGTCGCGGCTCGGGCAGCTGCGTCAATGCCGCCGTCATCGCGGGCAGCACCGCCGCCGACACGACGACCACCCGCGCCCGGCTGTCGGCCAGCATGAAGGCGAACTCCTCCGGCGCCAGCTGGGTGTTGACGGCGACCGGTACGATCCCGGCCTTGATCGCCCCGAGAAAGACGGCCGGGAAGTCGATCGTATCGTGCAGGCAGAGCAGAATGCGCTGCTCCGGATGAACCCCGAGCCGGCGTAGGAGATTGGCGGACCGGCTCACCCGCTCGGCAAGCTCGGCATAGCTGTAACGGCCGCGGTCGTCGATAAACGCCGTCTTCGTACCGCGCCCAGCGCCGAGGTTCCGCTCGATCAGGTCAGCAGCGG
>Ga0306926_10003241_pt1 | contig 16789 bp, 18 predicted proteins | sample flu12Cox44000178_FD_203759 | JGI IMG/M metagenome (GOLD analysis project Ga0306926, IMG submission 203759) | Lab enrichment of tropical soil microbial communities from Luquillo Experimental Forest, Puerto Rico - flux8day.12C.oxic.44.000.178 (v2)... | ecosystem: Environmental > Terrestrial >... | reverse complement strand
GTACCAGGTCCACGAGTCCGGCAGCTCGCTGCTGGTCGCCCACGCCGAGGATCCGGGCCTACTCGGCGAGGGCCCGGACGGGGTGCCGCTGCTCCTGCGGCTAGGCGCGACATCGGTGCTGTGCGTACCGGTGTCGGACGGCGAGCGCAGCTACGGTGCCCTGACCCTGGCCCGGCTGGCCGGCCACGTGCACTTCGGGATGGCCGACGTCGGGCTGGTCGAGGAACTGGGCGAACAGCTCGCCCTGGCCATCAGGGCGGACCGGGAGCTGCGCCATCGCACCGAGATCGCCGAGGCGCTTCAGGCCAGCCTGTTGCCCCGCCGACCGCGCCAGATCCCGGGTACCGAGGTCGCCGCCGGCCACCTGCCGGCTACCCGGGCCCGGGACGCGGGCGGCGATTTCTACGACGTCTATCCCGCCCGGGCCGGATGGGGCGTCTCCATCGGTGACGTGTGCGGTAAGGGCCAGGATGCGGCGGCCGTGACCGCCGCCGCTCGGCATGCGATCCGGGTGCTCGCCCACTGGGACGGTGACCCGGCCGGGGTGCTGCGCAGCGCCAACGAGATCATGATGGAGGAGGAGTTCGGCGGCCGCTTCGTCACCGCGAACGTCGGCCATCTGCAGTGGCGGAACGGCCGCCTGCACCTGGTGCTCGGCAGCGCAGGCCACCCGTGGCCGGTGCTGGTGCGGCCCGACGGCAGGACCCAGGTCCTGCAGGGGGGCGGGCTTCCGCTCGGGATCTTCCCTGACGCCGAGCCCGCGATCCAGGAGATCGACCTGGACCCCGGTGACCTGCTGTTCTTCTTCAGCGACGGCCTGGCCAGCGCGTGCGGCCCGGACCTGGTCTACTTCGAAGACCGTCTCACCGACGAGCTGGCGGCGCTGGGCGGTGAGCCGGCCGCGCGGGTGGTGTCCCGGGTGCAGGAGGTGGCGCTTCAGTTCTGCGGTGGCCAGCTTCGTGACGACGTGACCATGCTGGCGCTGCGCGTGGGTGAGCCCCCGGCCGACTAGCGCCGGCCGGGGTCAGTCCGGGATGTCGTCCTCCGGGTCGACGATGCATCCGCGCAGGTAGTCCAGGGCCGCCGCCAGCAGCCGGGAGACGTGCATCTGCGAGATGCCGAGATGCTCGCCGATCTCGGCCTGGCTCATGTTCCCGTAGAAGCGCATCATGAGCAGCCGCTGCTGGCGGGGCGGCAGGTCCGCCCAGTGGGCCCAGACCGCCTGGATGTCGAGCGCGTGCTCCAGCTGCGGGTCCTCGGCCCCCACCAGGTCGGCCAGGCTCGCGGCATCCTGGCCGCCAACCAGCGGCGCGTCCAGGGACGAGGCCTGGAACACCATGTCGGCACGCTCGGCGTCCCGCAGTTCCTCGTCGCTCACCCCGAGGTGCGCGGCCAGCTCGTCGGCCCGCGGCGACCGGGCCAGGCTCTGGGTCATCTCGGCCCGGGCGCGCCGCAGTTCGGCCCGCAGTTCCTGCGTCGACCGCTTCACGTGCACCTGCCAGCGCTTGTCCCGGAAGTGCCGCTTGATCTCGCCGCTGATGCACGGCTGGGCGTAGGCGACGAGGCTGCCACCGACGGCCGGGTCGAAGTTGTTGATCGCCTTGAGCAGGCCCACGTACCCGACCTGCATGAGCTCCTCTTGCGACTCGGGGCTCTGCCAGTACCGCTGAGCGCAGGAGCGGACCAGCGACTGATACCGGATGATGAGCTGCTCGCAGGCCGCCTCATGCTCGTCGCTGTCCCGTGGCAGCGTCTGCACCAGCCTTACCAGGGCCTGATCGTCCGGCTCGTCTGCCGGGGACGGAACCGCGGGCGGTCCGGTGCATGAAGCCGTCATGAGCGCTCACCTTCCGCGGCCGGGACTGCTCAGGTTCTCCCCTCCGTGCGAGCCTCAAACATCCTGCCGCCCGGAACTCCATGATCATCTGCGCCGCACTATTCAGCCGAGGACGGCGCAGGCGCCACGTCAGCTGGGCTGGGCCGCCCAGCCCTCGGGGTCGGTCGGCGCGGGCTCGTAGCCGCGATGCGACGGCCCGTCCTTGGCCGGCTGGTCCACCGCGGTCAGGGCGGCGGCCACGGTCGGATAGGTACCGATCAGGCGGTCCACCGCGGTGATGGCGAGCACCCGCTGCACGGTGGGCGCGCTCACCACCAGCCGCATCCTCGCGCCGCTGGCGGCGGCCCGCTTGTACGCCCGGACGATGGCATTCACGCCCGCGGAATCACAGAACGTGGTTCCGGCCATGTCTACGACCAGCACGGCCGGTCCGCGGTTGAGCACCGTAAGCAGGTCCTCGCGGACCTGGTCGGCGTTGGCTATGTCGATCTCCACTGGCAGCGTGGCCACGGCCGCTCGGCCGAGCCACAGCACTGGAGCATGATGTTCAGGCACGCGTCACCACCCGCTCAGAGAAAAGAGGATGGGCCGCGTCTCTGGACCCGCTTGAACGGCGGGGCCGTCGGCCGCGCCGCAGCAAGCAATTATGCTCGCCGGCCCGGCCGGGCACAAATCAGGGCGCCAGGTGGATGGGTAGCCCCGGGTGCGGCCGGCGCCACGGCACGGATGGGTAGCCCCGGGTGCGGTCGGCGCCACGGCACGAAATGAATAACCGCCGGAATCGGGGGCAGCAGGCCGGGCAAGCGGCCCGGGCAGGCCCCGGGCCGGACATCTGCAGCGGCGCCGAAGGCAGGTGAGCGATGGACGAGTCTCGCGGCCGGCTGCGGGCCCTACGGCCCCCTGATACGCCCGGGCCCGGGCCCCACGACTGGGTGCGGACGTGGACGATCGCCATGGACGCGCTGGCCAGAGCATCGGTGGCGGCCGCCGCGGCCACCGCCGGGGAGCAGTTGCGGGCGCAGACGGCCGACGCGCTGGCCGGGCCGTTCGCCGACTGGGCGTTCGCCGACCTGGGTGACGGGCCGCCGTGGCGGGCGGTGGCGGCGCGCCGGCCCGACCCGCGGCTGGCCGCTCTGCTGACCGCGGTCGGCCGGGCGGAATGCCCGCTGATCACGTCGGCCCTCGAGCACGGCGCGCCGCTGCTCGCGTCGCCGGTGGAAGGCGAATCACTTCTTGGCCGCCTGCCGGACGGCCGTCCGGTGATCGGTGTTCTCGGCGCCCACTCCGCGGTGGTGGCGCCCCTGATCAGCGAGGGCTCCGCCCGCGGCGCGATCACGATCGTCCGCTGCGTCGGCAGCCCGGCCGCCGGCTTCGTGGACCTCGGCGTCCTGTCCCAGATCGCCGACCTGACCTGCGCCGCCGTGACCCGCCTCAGCGGGCGGTAGGCCGCGGCCGCTGGCCCGCCGGGTGACCCGGGAGCCTGGTCGTAGGCTGGCCTCTGTGGCCCACGGCGATGATCTTCTTCTCCCCGAGCCCGAGCCCGAGCCGGAGCCGGAGTTCGTTCCGGCCATCCCCGCGTCGGCCGGAGCGATGATCTTCGACCGCGCGGGCCGCCTTCTCATCCTGAAGCCGACCTACAAGTCGGGGTGGACCATTCCCGGCGGCGTCATGGAGGCCGACGGGGAAACGCCGTGGGAGGCGTGCCAGCGGGAGGTCCGCGAGGAATGCGGCCTGGAGGTCCATACTGGCCGCCTGAAGTGCGTCGACTTCCGCCGGCCCCGCCGCGGCCGGCCGGGCGGGATGCGGTTCCTGTTCGACTGCGGGGCTCTCGGCGACGCCAGGCTTCGCGCCGTGGTGCTGCAGCCCGAGGAGATCTCCGAGCACATGCTCGTGCCGCTGCCCGCGGCGCTGAGGATGCTGAGGGGGCCGGTCCGGCGGCGGGTCAAGGCCGCGGCCCGGGCCAAGGCGTTCGTCTACCTGGAGGAGGGCCGGCCGGTGCCCGGGGTCGGCCCGTGACCGGGCCCGTTGATGAATGCTCCCGGGCATGCGCGCCCGGCGTCCTGGGTAATTAATGGGCTGTCAAAGCCGACGAACCACGGCCCTGTCTGACGCCTATATGGAAGGATGACGGTCCGTTCATCAGGGCCTTTGTTCACTGGCGCTGGCCTATTAGAGTTGTCCTCACCGGATGGCGAGGTGCCTGACATGCATTTGCGACGGTGGCTGGCGGTCCCTCTCGCGGTGCCGGTCGCCTTTGCCGCGTTCTCGCTTTTCCTTCCGGCGGCACAGGCCAGCGTCGGGGTCGGCGTGCAGGCCACTCCGGTCCGCCTGGGAAACGTGGCCCACGCGGGAGGCAGTTATGCGCTCCCGCCCGTGTACGTTATTGACACCGGAACCCAGCCCGAGACAATTAGCGTCCGGGTCGCGCGGCTGTCCAAGGGCACCGGTCGCGCCGTCCCGCCGTCCTGGGTCCAGGCGGCCAGCTCCGGCGTGCAACTCTCGCCGCGCCAGTCGGCCCGGATCCCGCTGGAACTCGTCGTGCCGGGCGGCGCCAAGCCGGGCCGGTACCTCAGCGACATCGTCGTGGCCGGCTCGGCCGTGATCTCCGCCGGGCGGGCCAATCTCGGCGTGGCCGCCGCCACCCGGCTCGAGTTCAGTGTGGTGCCGGGATCGCCGCCGGGGTTGTTCCCGTTCGGGCCGTCCTGGATGTGGTGGGCCGTGATCGGGCTGATTGTGGTGGCGCTGGCCGTCACCGGGGCGCGCCGGTCCGGAGTCCGGATCCGGATTGAGCGGACGCCGTCGGGCCTCGCCCGCGCGAGCGCCGGGCGGGGCGGCCCGCGGCGCACGAGACCGCGCCGCGGGCCGGCGCTCGTCGTCGTGCTCGTGGCGGTGGCCGGGCTCGCGGCCTGCGCCACCTCAACGGGGGGAACGCCGGCCGGGACCCCGGGCAAGGGCTCCAGCATCGACATCTCGCTCAAGGTCGTCCCGACGATCGTCTCCGTTACCGTGTCACCGTCCTCGGCGAGCTTCGGCGGTTGCGCGGGCGGGAACGCGAGCGTCAACACCGCATCGACCTCGGCCGCGCTCGGCTTCCCGAACGGGCACTGCTCGCTGGGGACGCCAGGGGCCCACGGGAGCTTCCCGATCACGATCACGAACACGGGCGTCGCGGCGAGCGTCTACGTGAACGGCGGGAACGCGGTCCCGTCCGACAAGGGCACCGACTGGGGCCTGTGCAACTTGGGTACCGACCCCGCCGCCAAGTGCAGCGCCGACGATGGCAAGCTGCCCGGGAACAACCAGTATGTGGTGCAGAACTTCACCTCCGGCAGCATGAACCCCACCGGGCTCACGGGCACCATGACGTGCGATACCCAGTTCGCGGCCGGCGGTTGCTCGGCTGTGCAGGGGGTCGCCCAGGCCGAGGGCATCCTGCTTACCGGCCCGGCGTCCAGTAGCGACCAGTCGACCGAGTGGACGGTCACGATCACCTGGACCGCGGTCTCCCTCGGGTGACCCCGGCGTGGTCAGCCCGCCCAGCCGGGCCGGACCAGCGGGGGACCGGCCACATCCTGCAGGATGGCAGCGTGACCACAGCTTCCGCGCTTGACCCCGACACCGAGCACCGGATCAGGGACAGCATCAGCCGCCAGACCTTGCTCACCACGCTCGGCGTGACGGTCGCCGAACTGGCCAGCGGGCGCGTTGTCCTCGATCTGCCGTACCGGGCTGACCTGTGCCAGCAGAACGGGTACGTGCACGCCGGGGCGGTCACCGCGCTGGCGGACTCGGCCTGCGGCTACGCGGCTGCCTCACTGATGCCGGCCTGCAGGCCACCATGATGGCCGTCGGTCCCGGCCCGGCCTGACCTCCGTTACATCCACGGGCATTCCGGATTGGCTATGCGCCGCCCTCGTACTTGAACGAGAGCTGAAGCTTGGTGCGGAACGTGATCGCGCCGCTCTCGTCCAGGTGGATGTCCTGCGCGACGACCTCGGCGACCCGCAGATCGCGGAGGGATTGGCTCGCGGTCCTGACCGCATCGGTGGCGGCGTCCTCCCACGACGTGCTGCTGGTGCCGATGACGTCGATCACCCGGTACACGCTCATGCCAGTCTCCCTAGTCGGCCTACAGAACCCGGACCGCGGACGCGGTCCCAGAGCCAGACTGGCAGTCCGCGGGGATCATGACCAGAGCCGGCCACCGTTAATCGATCGGAAGATCAGCCGGCGGGCCGCAGGCCGGTGAAAAGATGCCCGCGCATCCCGCCGCGAGAACCTTCGCCGGGAGAGCCCGTGGCGTCAGGTCCGCTCGCGTCGGCGCCCGGCACCGGGCCGAAGCCCGCGCCGGCCAGGAGCCGGAACCAGGTGTCGCGGCGGAACGCCCCGAGCCGGTGTGCCTCGCGAACGACCCGGACGGTGCCATCCGCGGCGTGCAGCGTGAACTCGTACTCGACCTGGATCCACTCGTCGGCCGGATTCGGGTCCCACGCCCACTCGCGGAAGCTGGCCTGGCGCCCGGCGGCATCGCGGCCGCCACCGCCGCCACTGGCCGCGCGGAACGTCTCCGCGGTGTAGTCGGGGACGAACACCCCCAGCCCCCCGGGCCGGCAGTGCGCGAACGCGGTCTCGATGACCTGCCGCAGGTCGTCCTCGCCGGTCATGTAGTCGACGGCGTCGTGAACCAGCACCGCGTCGAACACGCGGCCCAGCCGGACGGTCCGCATGTCCCCGCAGACGTGCTCGCATTCGGGGTTGAGCGTGCGGGAGACGGCGAGCATCTCCTCGGACTGATCGACGAGCGTCAGGGCGAACCGCCGCTTCAGGTGGAAGGCGACGTGGCCACCGCCGCTGCCCAGGTCCAGCACGTCCCGCACGACCGGCGCGGCCGCGGCGAACACCGCGACCAGGTGCGCGGCCTCGTCGGTGTACTCTTCCGGCGGCGAGATCAGCGGCCACCAGCCGGCGAGCTCGGTGTAGAGGCGGTAGTCGCCCGGCATGCGGCCATCTTGGCGCATGCGCGCGGCGCGGACGAGAGCAGCGTGCCGCTGGCCGGGCACCCGGCCGTTTTCATCCGCCGGTCTCGCGCTTAGAGTACGTGGGCAGCCGGGGAGGATGAAAAGGGTGTACCGATAAGCGGAGGGGAGCGACGATGACCGAGACGACGTGGCTGGACGCCACCGCGCAAGCCGAACTGATCCGCCGCGGTGAGATCAGCGCCGTGGACCTGGTGGACGCGGCCATCGGCCGGATCGAGGCGGTGAACCCGAAGCTGGACGCGGTGATCCGCACCCGGTTCGACCGGGCCCGGGCCGAGGCGGCCGGCGGCCTGCCCGACGGGCCGTTCCGCGGGGTGCCGTTCCTGTTCAAGGACCTGGGCTGCAAGGTCGCGGGCGAGGCGACGGCGTTCGGCGTCGGCCCCATGCGCGACCAGCCTTGGCCGGTGACGTCGTATCTCGCTGAGGCGTTCCTGGCGGCCGGTTTCGTCCCGCTCGGCCGTACGAACGTGCCGGAGATGGGCACCACGGTGACCACCGAGGCCCGCAGCTTCCCCCCGGCCCGCAACCCGTGGGACCCCGGCCGGTCGACCGGCGGCTCGTCGGGCGGATCGGCGGCGGCCGTGGCCAGCGGAATGGTGCCGGCCGCGCACGCCAACGACGGCGGCGGGTCCATCCGCATCCCGGCCAGCGAGTGCGGCCTGGTGGGGCTCAAGCCGAACCGCGGCCGGGTCAGCCAGGGTCCCGAGGTCGGGGAAGGCTGGGCGGGCGGCACGATCGACGGCGTGGTGACCCGGACCGTGCGCGACGCGGCCGGCATCCTGGACGTGATCAGCGCCCGGCAGCTGGGCGAGCCGTATTACCCCCCGCCGCTGCCCCGCCCGCTGCGTGAGGAGGTCGGCGCCGACCCGGGCCGACTGCGGATCGGGTTTGTCGACCGGCCGGGCCGTGACGGCTTCCTCGACGACCCGGAGTGCCGGGCCGCGGTGGCCGGCGCCGCGCGGCTGCTGGAGTCGCTCGGCCACCACGTGGAGGAGTCCGCGCCCGAGGCCATGGCCGAGGAGGAGTTCGTCCAGCACTTCACCACGATCATCGCGGCCGACACCGAGGCATTGTTCCGGTCCTTCGAGGCGCTGCTCGGCGGCCCGATCGCCGAGGACGATATCGAGCCGCGCAACGCCTTCTACCGGCAGGTCGGCGCGGCCACGGACGCCGTAACGTACCTGCAGAGCCGCGTGTGGATCGGGACCTGGGCCCGGCGGATGGCGTCCTGGTGGACCGGCCACGACCTGCTGCTGACGCCGACCCTGGGCGCGCCCCCGCCCGAGCTGGGCTGGTTCACCGCGGAGGGGCCGCTGGCCGAAGGAGGGCGGGTCGTCAGCTTCATCCCGTACACGGCGCAGTTCAACATGACCGGCCAGCCGGCGGTGAGCCTGCCTCTGCACTGGACGCCGGACGGCCTGCCGGTCGGCATCCAGCTCGTGGCCGCCTACGGCCGGGAGGACCTGCTGATCCGGGTGGCCAGCCAGCTGGAGCAGGCCTCGCCCTGGGCGCAGCGGCGCCCGCAGGTGCACGCATAGGGGCCGGTCAGCGCCGCCGGGCGGCCCGTTCGGCCGCGTCCTGGCCGGCCGTATGATCGGTGCCCGCCTGACCGGGGTCTGCCGGTCCGGAGCCCGCGGGGACAGCTGAGCCCGAGTGGTCGGGAGCGGCCCGCTGGACGGCGGCCACCGGGTCGGCGGGCCGGGGCGCGGTGGACTGCCAGATCTCGCGGACCAGAACCTGGATCGCGCCCGCGGCCGGTATGGCCAGCAGCGCCGCGACGAAGGCGCCGAAGATCCCGCCGATCCAGCTGCCGATGCTCGCCCCGACCAGGATGGACAGCAGCACGAGCAGCGGGTTGACCTTCACCGTCCGGCTCATCACGACCGGGTTGAGTACGTGGTTCTCGATCTGGGTGTAGACCAGGAACACCACCAGGGTGATGATGCCCGCGGTGAGCGAGTCGGCGCCGGCGGCGAACAGCACGGTGGGGATGCCGGCCAGGGCGCCGCCGATCATCGGCAGGAAGTCGACCAGGGCCACCCACAGGGCCCAGAGGTAGGGGAACGGGACGCCCAGGATCAGCAGGGTCACCAGCACCACGGCCCCGGCGATGATCGAGGTCAGGATGTTCCCCAGCATGTACCCGGTGACCGAGCGGTTGACCTCCCGCGCGATCTGCGAGTAGCGCTGGGCGCGCGCGGGCGTCATGTTGTTCAGCAGGGTGTGCCGCATCCGGGGGCCCTGGAGCAGCAGCAACAGCGTGAGCACGAAGATGGTCAGCAGCGCGATCACCAGCGAGAACGCGCCCTTGCCCACGCTCAGGGCCGGCGACGCGAGACCCCTGCCGAAGTCGATCAGCCGGGGCACGTTGCTCTGGATCCAGTGCTGGACGTGATAGCGGCGCACCAGGTGCCCGATCCAGCCCTGGCCGTTCTCCGCCTTGCTCACGTACGCCGGCAGCGAGTTGGCCAGGTGGGTGATCGCGTTGACCAGCGGGAGGCCGAACAGCAACAGCAGGCCGAGGAAGACCAGCAGGCCCCAGAGGGTGACCACCGCCACCGCCCACCCGCGCCGCCGGATCTTCCAGTGCTGCAGGGCCACCACGAGCGGGTTGAGGATCACGGCCAGGAACCCGGCCACGACGATCAGCAGGATGACATCCCGCAGCCGGTAGACCAGCTTGCCGAGCAGGAAAGCCGCCGCCACCACGGCCACGGTGACCAGGATCGTCTTCAGCGGGACCCCGGCGGAGTCCGCCGCTTTCCAGAGACGGGCCCGCCGGGAATCGGGCGGCGGCGAACTATCGGGCATCTCACCATCATGACAGCCAGCGCGAGGTCAGGGTTAACGCAGCGGCCGAAGGCCACCGCCCGCATTAAAGATCACCAGGCACGACGCTGACGCCTTCGGCCGCCGGGCCGAGCCCATTACGGCACGCTGCTAACGCCGGGCGCTGCGCCGGGGACCCGCGCCGGCCCTGGGGCCCGCTCGCGTGGCGGGCTGCCATCGGCCGGGCGCCGCCGCGCCAGCCGGGCGCGTTCTCTTTCACTGAGACCGCCCCAGACCCCGTGCACCTGCTGGGTCTCGAGGGCGAAGGCCAGGCATTCCCTGCGTACATGGCAAATGCCGCAGAACGCTTTCGCCCGCCGTTCCCGCGCGTAGCTGACCCCGCCGGAGGACAACGGGAAGAACAGCTCGGGATCTGCCGTGGCGCAGGCGGCGTGGGCGCGCCAGTCGGTGTCATCAGTTACCAGCATCGCAACCTCGGGCAATGTTCAGCAGCCCTGTGCCGCTGCCCGGTAGGCCCGGTTTCATGCTGCCGCGGGCTGATTCATTTGCAGAATTTGGCCTGCCAGCGTTGGTAGTGGTCAGCTGGGAAGACGCGAACGGCGCGACGCACCGGTTCCGGATCGCTTACGACCCGGACGATGCTGAGGCCAGGTTCTTCCTCGAAGGGCTCGAACTGCACGTCAGGTTCAGGCTGGAGACGTTCGACGCCGACGCTGACGCCGCTTCAGCCATGGACGGGCCGGAGCCGCCGTGACCAGCGCGGGTTATCATCAACCGGGAGTAAGGCCGTCCCGCGCCGCGGGATGGCGGGCACCCAGGTGAGCACAGTGAACTTAACGCAGGCGCCGCGGGATGAGGTCGTCGGCGGGTACCGGCACGAGGCGTTCCTCTACTCCGGCCAGGCCGAGTTCGTGTCCGGGACCATCTCGTTCGTCCGCCGGGCGCTCAGCGCCGGCGATCCCGTCCTCGTGGTGGTGAGCGGCGAAAAGATCGGCCTGCTGCGGCAGGAACTCGGCGCCGAGGCCGGGAACGTGAGCTTCGCGGACATGGCCTGCGTCGGCGACAACCCGGCACGGATCATCGCCGTCTGGCAGGCGTTCGTGGTCGCCCACGCCGGCGCACGGCAGCTGTGGGGCATCGGCGAGCCGGTGCACCCGAAGCGCTCCCCGACCGAGCTGGCCGAGTGCCAGCTGCACGAGGCCCTGCTGAACGTCGCCTTCGACGCCGCGACCCCGTTCTGGCTGCTGTGCCCGTACGATCTTGAGGCGCTGGCCGCTGACGTGATCGACGAGGCACAACGGACGCACCCCTTCATCGCCCGGGTCGACCGACGGCAGACGTCCGGCGGGTTCCGGCTCATCGACCTCGCTGATCCGTTCGACCGGCCGGTACCGGCCAGGCCCGCCGATGCGGCCACCATGTCGTTCCAGATCGGCCGGCTTCGCCGGGTACGGGCTTTCGTCGCCGCGCAGGCCACGCACGCCGGGCTCGATCCCGAGTCCACCGCCGCGATGGTGCTGGCGGTCACCGAGATCGCCACCAACAGCCTCCGGTACGGCGGCGGGCACGGCGAGCTGTGCGCCTGGGTGCGGGACGGCTCGCTGGTCTGCGAGGTATCCGACCGGGGCCACATCACGTCGCCGCTGGTCGGCCGGGTGCAGCCGGTCCTCGACGGCCAAGGCGGAGCCGGCCTGTGGGTCGCCAACCAGCTGTGCGACCTCGTGCAGATCTTCTCGTCCCCCCGCGGCACCACGGTCCGGGTCTACCAGGACATCTGACCCGGCCAGTTCCGCGTTCGGGCCGCGGCGGAAACCGGCGTCGCGTTCAGTCTGCTGATGGTGACGGTGACCGGCCGCCGACCCGCATAACGATCTCGGTCGCGAGGTCGCGGAGTTTCATGTTCCGGTTGTTCGAGGCCCGGCTCAGCGTCGCGAAGGCCTGGTTGGCGTCGCAACGCGACTCGGCCATGACGATGCCGATGGCCTGATCGATGACGGCCCGGGACCGGAGCGCGTTCTCGAGCTGCGCGGCCAGGTCCCGGGCCTCGGCGTAACGGCCCACCACCACGATGGCGGCCGAGGCCGGCACGGTGAACAGGGAGATCAGGTCCTCGTCCAGCTGGCTGAAGCCGTCCACGTCGTGGCTGGACAGATTCAGCGCCCCGAGCCGTCGGCCGGCCAGGCCGAGGCCGGCCGAAAGGTAACTGCGCAGGCCCATCTCCTCGGCCAGGCTGGTGAACTCCGGCCACCGCTGTTCCGCCTCGGGCAGGCTCCACCGGTTCACCTCCTGGCGCCGGGCGGCGTCCAGGCACGGGCCGTCGTTGAGGAGGTACTGACGGCGGTCCAGCTCGCGTGTCTTCTCGTCGGTGGCCGCGATCGTGCTGGGCTGCTCCTTCGCGTCGAGCACCGTGACGCTGGCGGCATGGCAGGCCGGGATCGAGCGCAGGGCGAGCGCGAGGATGCTCTCCAGGGTGTCGCGGACCGACTCGTTCTCGGTCAGCGTCCTAGCCAATTCGGTCAGCGACTCGACGAGGTCCTCGTACCGCTCGCCGAGCAGGGAGCCAGGTGTTGTGTCGTCGGCCACTATCGTCATCCCCCTTGGTCGAGCCGGGGTGTCGCCCGACAGTGACTACATGGTGCCCGGCAGGCGGGCCGCGGAACGCGCCGCGCACGACGGCCCGGTCCGGGGCCGGGATCTTGGCGGGAAAGGAGGAATGGGCCGCGATGTCCGGGACGAGGCCGCAGCCGACCTGGCCTCTGCGCATGGCTGACTCCTGCTGCCACGAGTGACATAGGTAGCCGCGCTGCCGGACCACGTTTGCTGCGGCGAGTGCCGCGCGTTGCCAGTATGGCCGAGGTGCCGGCGTCGGTCAACGCGGACTCCGCAAGACGACACGAGCCCCCGGCGTCAAGCCGGGTACCTGGTCCCCGGCCGGACCACCATCTCCTGATCGTGGCGGCTGGGCACCTGCAACTGGATCGTGCAGCCCTCCGCGCCGGGCCGGATCTCCATCCAGTCACAGAGCTGGTTGGCCAGCCACAGCCCGTCGCCGGCACCCGGTTCCAGGCTGGCCGGCCGCAGGCCCAGGAACGGGTCGCTGATGCTGGTACCCGGCTGGCAGAAATCGCACACGACCGCGCCGGGCTGCTCCCAGGTCCGTACGGTCGCGGTGCCTCGCCCCTGGTTCTTCAGGTAGGCACCGACCTCGCTGACCGCCAGGATCAGCATCTCGGCGCGGTCGCCGGCCACGCCGTAGGCGTCGGCGCGGCTGGCGATGAACCGGCGCAGGCCGCGCAGGCTCCCGTCGAAGCCGAACTCCGCGGCGCCGGCGGGCGGCTGCGCCAGCGGGCCGGTGTCGCACGAGCGCACGAACTGCGCCGGGTCGGTGAACTCCGCGGAAGGGCTGAGGTCCGACCCTGCGATCTGCGCCGGATGGGTGCGGAGGGCGTCAGCGACGATGCCAGGGTCCAGGGTGCTCGTGTCGTAGGGACAGACCATCGAGATGCTGGCGGGGGCGAGCGCGACGTTGAGCGCCGACTCCATCCGCGTCCAGGCCGCGACCTCGCGGGCCGAACGACCCGCCCACACCGGCTCGGCCAGGATGCGGACCCTGGCGTTCCCCCCGCTGGCTCCGGTGCTTTCCCGGCCGTTCCCGGCGCGCCCGGCCCAGTAGCGGTAGAACGCGGCCACGCGCTGCGGCGGCCGGCGGCCGAAGAACGCGGACTCGGCGTAGTCCACCTCGCCGGCACGCTCCCCCAGGGCGGCGCCGATCAGCCCGAGGTTGGCGCGGGACGTGACGGCGAGCACGGGTTCGCCGGCCTCCAGCCCTCCGGCCAGGAACGGCACCGCGGTCTGGAGCAGTTGCTGGTCGTCGCGGTAGACGCAGGCCCAGTGCTCGAAGGTTCCCGCGGCATTCACCAGGCGGCGCTCCCTGGCCTGCCGAATTCGGGCGGGGATCCGGAACCCGGCGGGATCCCCTCGGCGGGCTGATCCACGGCCAGGCCGGGGGTGACGTCCCAGCCGACGATCCGCAGCACCTTGAGCAGCTGCGCCGGGACCTCGTGCAGCACGACACGCCTGCCGTCGGCGTGGCCGTTACCGCTGTCGTCGGCACCGATTCCGGTCGTCCGGACGATGGCCCGCAGCCCCGCGAGGTCGCAGTACCTCACCCCGCCCAGGCTGAAATGAACCTCGGCTCGGCCCTTGGCGCTGGTCTGTAGCGCATGCACCAGGGCCGGGTAGGTGGACTCGTCGATGTCGCCCTCGAGGGTCAAGCCCGGCGGATGGCTGGTGCTGGTGATCCGCAAGACGCCGTCGTCATATACGGTGGCGCCGTTCGTCATCGCGAACCTTCACCCCCTCGAGCATGTCAGCGGCCGCGGCGAAGCGCGCCGGCCGGACATGAATTCGGAAGGTTGTCTCTGGCTGCTGCCGATGGTGAGGCTCCCAATCTATACGGCGCGGCGAAGCCGCTCGGGCCTCGCAGAACCGCGGAAAACCCGGAAATCCCGGGCAGGCGGTACCGGGCCGCCTGCTTGGTCCGGCGGGTGGGTAACCCGGCCCCTCCAACCGGGCACCCACCCGCCGGCGACCCCCGCCGGGACGCTCAAGGGCAGGCCTTACCGCTCATTGAGTGGGGAAACGCTGCGTTCGGAGGCGAAGGTCTGGTCCTGGGCGGACACGGACGCCGCCGGTACGGCACGAGTGTGCTGGCGGTGTGGTCTTCGAGCATGGCTAGCTCCGGATGTCACGGGACATGGCTAGCCGCGCTGCCGGACTAGACGCTGCGGTAAGAACCGCGGGACAAGTATGACCTGACTGGCCGCCCGGGTCAAAGCGATCGGCAGGCTGGCCGCCGCCGCGGGCCTGCCGGCGGCCGTCAGGCTGCCCTGCCGATTTACACTCGGAGGGCAATAGTCGGGCTGACCGGGGCGATGCGCGCCGATGCCGGGTGCGCAGACGTCGTCTGGCCAGGCCGGAAACCACGTTAGGAGTCGGCGATAGCGGGCAGCGGACTGTCATGACTGGCTCAAGTCCCCAGGGACATGAACCAGCCGAGCGCGGTCGCGCCGGGCTCGCGGCCGGCCCGGGCCGTCGAGGGCGGCCGGGAGCCAGCCGCCTGACCCTCCGCCGATCCCCTGGCCGGTCGGCGCGGAGGTGGGCCTCCAACGTGGCTTCTGCCGCTGAAAGCGACGGTAGTGGCTGATGGGACGTGACATGGCCTGGGCGGCTGCTGATGGTGAGGTGGATGTGAGTTCCGCGGAGGCGGGGCTGGCCGTGCTGCTGGAGGCGTGTGAACGGTCGCTGGAGGAAATGGGGGGGTCGGTCCCTCCGGCGCAGATGCGGGCCCTGCTGATCATTGAGAGCGCGGGCAGCCTGAACCTCAGCCGGCTGGCCGGGGCACTCGGAGCGTCGGCGTCGGCCGCGAGCAGGCTGGTGGACCGGATGCAGCTGGCGGAGTTGCTGACGCGGGACCGGGCGGCGGCCAGCCGCCGTGAGATCGTGCTGGTTCCCACGGAGTCGGGGCGCCGGCTGGCCGAGTGGGTCCGGGGGCGGCGCCAGGCGGCGCTGGGAGAGTTGCTGCAGGCGATGACCCCCGACGGCCGGGCGGCGCTGGCGCGGGGGCTGCGGGAACTGGCGGTCGGCGCCGCGGCAGGCGGCTAGCGGGCAGGGCGGTTGCGGCCCGGGCCGGCCCGCCGAGGCCCGTTGTCTCCCGGCTGAGCCTCGTTACCTTTTTGTGATCTGGGGGTTGCCAGGCAGCCTCGGGTGTGGGAGCCTTTCCTTATGGCAACAGTTTCTATGCGGCAAGTATCTGGAAGCCGACGTGCGACCGCGCCGCCCGCTGCCACGGGCCGGACGCTGGAGAGCCTGGCTGGCCTGGACGACCGCGAACTGCTGCGGATCGTGCGGTCGCAGCCCCTGGCCAGCGCCCGCCGGGCAGCGGCCTGCGAGCTGCTGGTGAGCCGTCACCGTAACCTGGTGCGGTCGTGCGTGCAGCGCTATAACCGCAGCCCCGAGCCGACCGAGGACCTGATGCAGGTGGGCTACGTCGGCCTGCTGAAGGCGATCAACAACTTCGACCCCGACGTCGGCGGCAGCCTGGCCGCCTACGCCCAGCCGTGCATCTCCGGCGAGATCAAGCGGCACTTCCGGGACAAGCGCTGGCAGATACACGTCGAGCGCTCGATGCAGGAACTGGTGCTGCAGGTCCGTGACGCGACCCGGCAGCTGACCCAGCAGCTGGGGCACGTGCCGGCCGACGACGAGCTCACCGACCACCTGGGCATCAGCGGCGATGAGCTGCGCGAGGCCCGGCGGGCCGACCTGGTCTTCCAGCCGGCCTCGCTGGACGCGCCGCTGGCCGGCCAGCCGGACGCGGCCAGCCTGGCCGATCTCATCGGCGAGGATGACCCGGAGGTGGAGCACACCCTGGACATGGAGTCGGTCGCCGCGCACTGGGACGAGCTGCCCCGCCGGGAGCAGAAGATCCTGCTGCTGCGCTTCTACGGCGACATGACCCAGGCCGAGATCGGCCAGCAGCTCGGCATCTCCCAGATGCACGTCTCCCGGCTGCTCGCCCACGCCCTGGGCCACCTGCGCCAGCGCCTGCTCGGCCTGCAGGAAGCGGCCTCCGCCACCGGGCTGGCTAGCGCCGGCTCTTAACCCTCGACCCCGCCACCCCGGCCATCCCGCCCGGCCGGGGCGGCCGACCCGCCCGGCGGGCGGGTGACCGGCTCCCCCCAGCCGGACACCCGCCCGTCGGCCTTCTTTGGCCGGCTTCTGCCGCGCTGGCGCCGATGCCGGGCCGGCGCTCGTCCGGCCAGCCAGCGGGTAGGTGTACAGCATGACTGAGCGCTTCGACGCCGGGCCGCCCGCGTGAGCCCGCACGTCACGGAGGTGACCAGCAACGTCTACCGGCTGCCGATGCCCCGGCCGTGGGGCCCGACGGTCACCTGTCAGTACCTGATCGCCAGCACGGTCGAAACCAGCGACGGCGGCACCGGCCAGGGCTTCAGCTGGGCCGTCCAGGCTGGGGCGCAGGCCATCCGGGCGATGGTCGAGGCGGATTGCCGTCCGGTCGCCGTGGGCGGCCCGGTGGCGCCCGCGGCCGCCTGGGACCGGC
>Ga0306926_10003238_pt1 | contig 16792 bp, 18 predicted proteins | sample flu12Cox44000178_FD_203759 | JGI IMG/M metagenome (GOLD analysis project Ga0306926, IMG submission 203759) | Lab enrichment of tropical soil microbial communities from Luquillo Experimental Forest, Puerto Rico - flux8day.12C.oxic.44.000.178 (v2)... | ecosystem: Environmental > Terrestrial >... | reverse complement strand
GCTTTAATATGACACCGCAAGAGTTTGTCGCCTTTCGCAAGCAGCTCGGCTGGTCCCTGGCGACCTTGAGCCGTCACATCGGCATCACCGCCTCGCGGCTCGCCGACTATGAAACCGGACACACCCGCGGCAAGAACAAGAAGCCGGCGCCGATCCCCCGGGTGGTCGAGCTCGCCTGCAAGTGGCTCGAACACGAGCACCGGCCGCTGACGCCGGCCGAGCGCGCCGCACGATGGCGCGACTTTCTGGCTGGCATGCCGCGCGTTGACCATGTCATCGACGACCACCGCGAGGCGATCTACGAGCCCGACCGCGGCCTGTGAGCGCGCCGGTCGAAACGACCGTAGGCTCGAACCGGCGCACGACAACCATACAGCCTTTGATCTGACAGGCGGCCCCCCTTCGTCGGCTTGTCAAGACGGAGGTTTGAACGTATATATTGCTTGCTGATAACGCAATAACACTGTTTTAAATGAGCCTCGAAGCCACGCCTCCCCTGCTACCCCCCTGATAGGCCGATTCCGCCCCCTGCTGGGTGCTCGTTGGACCCCTGTTCATTCGGACCGTTGCTGCGTAATAACTATCTGATTTATATGAATTTATCCGGAAAGAACCCTATAAATCGCAGCTTCGAATCGATTTTTCGCCCTGTTTTCCGGCTTTTACAGGGGTCGGAAAGTTGGCTCACCCTGCCTTGCCGTCGCCGGGATCGAGACTTTTATCGCTCTCTGCCGATCTCGATCCGGCCGTGCAGCCAGTCCTCGATGAGCCGGCGGGCGATCGAATCGAGCCGCGGCATGCGGAACGTATCGTCGTCGGTGTGGGAGAGCAGCCACCGGCGATCGAGCCACCGCGCATCCTCAAGCTCGCCATAGTCGATCGTGATCTCGGTGGTCAGCGCTGCCGCATGGAACCCGAGCATGATGTTGGCCGGAAACGGCCAGGGCTGCGAAGAATGATAATAGACCTCGCCGATTTCGATCCCGGTCTCCTCGCACACCTCGCGGGCGACCGCCATTTCGAGGCTCTCGCCCGGCTCGACAAAGCCCGCGAGTGTCGAATACATCCCCGGCGGAAAGTGCTTCGAGCGCCCCATCAGCGCGCGCTCGCCGTCGCTGACCAGCATGATCACGGCCGGGTCGGTGCGCGGGAAATGCATCGTGTCGCAGGCCGGGTCGGTGCAGCGCCGCATATGCCCGGCCTCCTCGCTGCGGGTCGGGCTGCCGCACAACCCGCAGAAGCGATGGCGCGCGTGCCAAAACATCATCGCCCGCGCGAGCGCCAGTAATGCCCCCTCGCGCCGCTCGATCCGTCCGCCGAGCTGACGCAGATCGGCAAACCGCACGCGCGCTTCGTCGATCCCGCTCGCCGCCAGCGCCGGCGACCGCAACATCTCGAGCGGTGCTTCGAGCGGCGACAGGTCGAGCGCGAAATGCGCCTGCTCCTCGACCACCCCGAGAAACACCACCTCGCCGCGGGCGAGACGCTCCTCGGCGGGGGTGAGGCTCGCGGCGACCGCGGCCGTGGCGAGCACGACAGCGCGCGGCTCGGCACCATCGAGCTCGATGACGAGGTTCTGGTTGCGCCAGACCGGCACGAAGAGGCTCGCCGGGTCGGCGATGCGGTCGCGGATCCAGCCGCTGTCGCGGCGGCGCAAGCCGGCGCGTTCGAAGCCGGGATGGGCGTAGAAATTTGGTGCTCGCATCGGGCGAGACTGGCACAGCGGGCGTTGTCGTTGCAACCGGCGACAGCGACGGATTGACCGGGTATAGTGCCAGCGGGAGCCCGGCGGCGGACAGGCCTCTCGCCAATCCGGTCAGGTCCGGAAGGAAGCAGCCGTAACGAGTTCCGGTCTGGGTCGTCCGTCCGGTCTCCCGCCTCGACAGGTCCGCGCATGAACGAACCGGCGACCGCCTACCGCGTCCTCGCCCGCAAATATCGGCCCTCGACCTTTGCCGAGCTGATCGGGCAGGAGGCGATGGTGCGCACCCTCTCGAACGCGTTTGCGACTGACCGGATCGCCCATGCCTTCATCCTGACCGGCGTGCGCGGCGTCGGCAAGACGACGACCGCGCGGATTTTGGCGCGCGGGCTCAATTGCGTCGGCCCGGACGGCGCGGGCGGACCGACCGTCGCCCCCTGCGGGGTGTGTGCGAATTGCCGTCAGATCGCCGAGGATCGCTACAGCGACGTCGTCGAGATGGACGCCGCCTCACGCACCGGTGTCGACGACATCCGCGAGCTGACCGAAGGGTTGCTGTACCGCAAGCCGGATCTCGGGCGCTATCGGGTCTACATCATCGACGAAGTGCACATGCTGTCGCGCAGCGCTTTCAACGCGCTGCTGAAGACGCTCGAGGAGCCGCCGCCGCACGCCAAATTCGTGTTCGCGACGACCGAAATCCAGAAGGTGCCGCTGACCGTCCTGTCGCGCTGTCAGCGCTTTTCGCTGCGCCGTGTCCCGGTCGAGCAGCTCGCCGAGCACTACCGCCGGATCGCCGAAGCCGAAGCGGTCGAGGCAGAGCCTGCCGCCCTGGCATTGATCGCCCGCGCTGCCGACGGGTCGGTGCGCGACGGGCTGTCGCTGCTCGACCAGGCGATCGCGCTGACCGACGGCCGGATCACCGAAAAGGCGGTGCGCGACATGCTCGGCGTCGCCGACCGCGGCGGTATCCTCGATTTGTTGGAGAGCGTGCTCGCCGGCAACGCCGGCGAGGCACTCGACCGGATGGGCCGCCTGTATCAGGACGGTGCCGATCCGCTGCTGGTGCTGCAGGATCTGCTCGACCTCAGCCATTTCCTGACCCGGCTGAAGTTGGCACCCGAGGCCGGTGTCGGTGATCCGATCGTCGAGGGCGATCGCAGGCGCGCCGCTCCGCTCGCCGAAAGGCTGACCTTGCCGGTGCTGGCACGGGTTTGGCAGATGCTGCTGAAAGGGCTGGAGGAGGTGCAGGCCGCACCCTCGCCGATGCAGGCGGCGGAGATGGTGCTGGTCCGCCTCGCCTATGTCGCCGACCTGCCGGTCCCGGCCGAGCTCGTCCGATCGCTCGTCGGCGCGTCCGCAGCCGGCGGCCGCCCGACTATTGAAGGCAACCACCGACCGCCCGCGAACCGCGCCGGGGGCGCGGAACCTTCGCCCGCCGCGCCACCGGTGGCGACCCCGCCCGCTGCGAGCGTTATTGGCTCGTTGGCTGCCGCCCGCGTCGAACCCGACGAGCTCGCCGCGCCGATGACGACGAGTTCGGTCGAATGCGACCCGATGCCGCAAAGCTTTGCCGAGGTCGTGGCTCTCTTCGACAAACGGCGAGAAGCGGTGATCGGCGCGCAGTTGCGTGAGTACGTGCATCTAATCGCGTTCGAGCCCGGTCGCATCGAATTTCGCCCTGCTGACGGAGCCCCGAGCAATCTCGCCAACCGCATCAGCCAGCTGCTCGGCGAGTGGACCGGCCAACGCTGGCTTGTCGCGCGTTCGCCAGCGGACCCGGGAGAGCCCACGCTGCGCCAGCAGGAAGAGCGCCGCGACCGCGACATGCGGAATGCGGTGGAGCGGCATCCGTTGGTGCAAGCGGTGTTCGAGACATTTCCGGGCGCGACGATCGCCGCGATCCGCGAGCGCTTTTTGCCCGCGGGGTCGGCGGCGGACGACCCGCCGCCGGAGTTGGACCCGGCTGACGAGACGACTAGCGAAGAGGATGGAACATGAAAAATCTCGGCCAGCTGATGAAGCAGGCGCAGGCGATGCAGGAGAAGATGGCCGAGGTGCAGGCGCAGCTCGAGGCTGTCGAGATGACCGGCGTCGCCGGCGGCGGCACCGTCGAGCTGACCTTGAACGGTAAGGGCGACCTCAAGAAGGTGAAGATCGACAAGGCGCTGGTCAACCCCGAAGAGGTCGAGGTGCTGGAGGATCTGCTCGTTGCCGCATTCAACGACGCCCGACGCAAGGTATCGGCGCATGCCGAGCAGGAGATGCATAAGCTGACGGGCGGCCTGCAGCTGCCGGGCGGTTTCAAGCTGCCGTTCTGATCGCAGTAGCAGGCGGCCGGGCCGGCCCCGCCCCGATGTCCGAGCTCGATACGCTGATCCAGCTGCTGGCCAAGCTTCCCGGTCTCGGCCCTCGCTCGGCGCGCCGCGCCGCCCTGCATCTGGTCAAGCGTCGGGAGAGCTTGCTCGAGCCGCTCGCGGCGGCGCTGGCGAAGGCGGCCGCAGCGGTCCGATCCTGCCCGATCTGCAACAATCTCGACACCATCCAGCCCTGTGCGATATGCCGCGACCCGCAGCGCGACGAGACCGCAATCTGCGTCGTCGAAGACGTCGCCGATCTGTGGGCGCTGGAACGCACGGGGGCGTTTCGCGGCCGCTATCATGTGCTCGGCGGAATCTTGTCGGCGCTCGACGGCGTCGGCCCCGACGACCTCCACATCGAGCGGCTCGTCGGCCGGCTGAAGCCGGGTCACGAGCTGATCCTTGCGCTCAACGCCACCGTCGAGGGGCAGACCACCGCGCACTACATTGCCGACCGTGTCGCCGACCGCGGGGTCAAGGTGTCGCGGCTCGCCCAGGGCATCCCGATCGGCGGCGAGCTCGACTATCTCGACGACGGCACCCTGACCGCGGCGCTCAAGGCACGGCGAACGCTGTAGCGACAGCCGGCGCGGGCGGCCCACCAGCCCGCCTTGACGCTGCCTTGACGCAGGCCCTGTGACAGTAGGCCGGGCGGTTTACAGACTGCCGCGAAATCTTCGATCCCCTGACACAAAGCGGTCACGCTTTGCGGCGATGCTGCCTATAGTCTGAAGGGTAAGGAGGGGAATCATGGACCGGCGCTCCGAATGCTGCCGCTATGAGCCGAGCCTCGAGGATCTGCTCGCAGACGAGGTGATGGAGCCTGTGCTGCGCAGCGCTGGTCTCGAGCTGCAAGAGTTGCGTAAGATGATGATCGAGACCGCCCGGCGCATCGAGGATCGAGCGCAGCGGAGCGATCGCGAGGGTGACGCGGGAGCGGAATAGTCACGCCGCCAGCGCCGGGAACTCGAGCCGGACCCGCAGCCCGGGCCGATTGTCGGCGAGTTCGACGGTACCTCTGTGGCGCCGCGTGACCGCCCTGACGAGGCTGAGTCCGAGGCCGTTTCCCGGGGTGCTGCGGCTGCGCTCGAGACGGACAAACCGGTCAAAGACTATTTCGCGATCCGCCTCTGCGATACCTGGGCCCCGATCTGCGACCTCGAGGGCGGCGCGCCCCTCGGCACGTTCGACCCTCACCTGAATTTCCCCGCCATCGGCATATTTCAGCGCGTTGTCGAGTAGATTGGCGAGCGCCTGCGACAACAGGTGGCGCGAGCCGCGAATTCTGACGCCGGGCTCGGCGGCGAGCGCCAGAGCGAAACCCTTTTCCTCGGCGACCGGCTCATAGAGTTCGGCTGCCGACCGGGCCACTTCGGAGAGATCCACCGCCTCGCTCTCGTCGCGCCGAGCGCCCGATTCCAATTCGGCAATACTGAGGAGAGCATTGAAAGTCGCCAGCAAGCGGTCCGCCTCGTCGATCGCCGAGCGAATTGCTTCAGTCTGACCGGAGCCGTCGGGCCCACCGAGTAATGCCAGTTCGAGCCGGACGCGCAGGCGCGCCAGCGGCGTCTTCAAATCGTGGGCGACATCATCGGTGACCTCCCGCATGGCGGTCATCAGACGCTCGATCTGATCGAGCATGCGGTTGAGATTGGCGGCGAGCTGGTCGAACTCGTCGCTGGTGCCGGCGAGCGGAACGCGGTCCGACAGATTTCCGGCCATCACGCGCTCGCTGGTCCGGTTCACCTGTTCGACGCGGCGCAGCAGGTTGCGGCTCATCGCCGTGCCGCCCAACAGACCGACACCGAGAGCGACCAACCCCGCCCACAACAGAGTGGTTCTGACGCGGTTGCGGAAGGCTGTCGCATCGCTGATGTCGCGACCGACCAACAAGCGATAGTTGCCGGGAATGATGAACGACGCGCCCTGCGCGGGGTGCGGCTCGATCCGCTCCTTGACGCGCGCCGCGGTGGTAAAGAAAAGCCGTCCCGCCCGCGCGGGCACCCCCGCCGGCCACGCCGCGATATTGCCGGCGAGCGGCCCGCCGTCGGGGCCGGTCACCAGATAGAGCATACCGTCACCCCGATCGCCGGCGCTGCGGGCGGCCACGATCTGAACGAGGCCGCTCAAGCCGCGCTGCGCGTATTGCTCGGCCAGACCGGTAATCTCGGCGTCGAGCGTCGCTTCGGTTTGGCGCTCGACAAAATCCGCGCTCGTCCAATACACGAACAGCAGCACACCCGACACCGAGACCGCGAACACCAGAAAATAAAGGGCGGCGAGGCGGAAGGCATGCGTGCGCACCAGACGCCGGGCATTGCCGAACACTCGTTGCGGAGCGGCCCACGCTCCCAGGGTCGGCGGAGCGAGCTTCTCGGCGATCATCGGGAGGCTGGCGGCTCGGGCGCGCGCAGACAATAGCCGGCGCCGCGCACCGTGTGCAGCAGCGGACTGTCGAAACTCTTGTCGATCTTCTGTCGCAGCCGGCTCACGTGAACGTCGATCACATTGGTCTGCGGGTCGAAGTGATAATCCCAGACGTGCTCGAGCAGCATCGTGCGGGTAACGACATGACCCGCGTTGCGCATCAGATATTCGAGCAGGCGAAACTCGCGCGGCAACACCTCGATGGGCTTGTCGCGGCGTCTCACCGTCCGCGTCAACAGATCGAGCTCGAGATCGGCGACGCGCAGCTTTGTCGTCGCCGCCGTCGCTGCGCCGCGCCGCAACAGCGCCTCGAGACGCGCGAGCAGCTCGCTGAACGCGAAGGGTTTCACCAGATAGTCGTCGCCGCCGGCACGCAAACCCTTGACGCGGTCGTCGACGCTGCCGAGCGCGCTGAGGATCAGCGCCGGGGTGGAGATCGCGGCCGCGCGCAACGCTCCGAGCACCGCCAGACCGTCCATGGTGGGGAGCATGCGATCGAGAACGATCGCGTCGTAATTGCCCGACATTGCGAGGAACAACCCCTCGCGCCCATCGCCCGCCCGGTCCACCGTATATCCGCTCTCGTTCAAACCCTTGGCCAGATAGAGAGCGGTTTCACGGTCGTCTTCGACGACTAGCAGCTTCATCGCGTCCTTGCGTCGGCGTCATCTCGGCGAATGACAACGAAGTGGTGTCCTGGGCCAGGGTGAGCAAGCAGAGGGACCGAATACGCCACCCTGTCGCTCAGTCCGAAAGTGCGACCAGGTGTCCCGTTAAGATTTTGCGCTTGACCCGGCTCGCTCCGGCTACGATCTATAACGTACTAAATCAGTCCGAATTTGGTTCTCCCGAATCGGGCATCGAGGAAGCGATGATCATCCTCAGCAAGCTCGCCGATTACGGTGTCATTGTCGCGACCCACCTCGCGGCGTTTCCCGACCGCCGGGTAACCGCAAGCGCGGTCGCTACGGCAACGCGGCTACCTCAGGCGACTGTTGCCAAGCTGTTGAAGAGCCTGGCCCACGCAGGCTTGGTCACGGCCACCCGGGGTGCCTCGGGCGGCTATCGTCTGGCTCGCGGAGCAACGGCGATCTCGGTCGCCGAGGTCGTCGCCGCGATCGATGGCGATATCGGCCTCACCCAATGCTCCGTGCACGTCGATGAATGCACACACACGACATATTGCCCGACCCGACCGCACTGGGCGGCGATCAACCGCGCGGTGGGACAGGCCCTCGCGGCAGTGTCACTCGACACGATGGTTACGCCGGCTGCCTTTGTTTCGCGAATGCCGATGCGCGGCATTCCACCTGACAGGCCCAGATACTCCGCATGACTACCTCAACCGACACTCTGCAGACCGTCCGGTCACTCTCCCAGGAGGGCTACAAATACGGCTTTGTGACCGACATCGAAGCCGACGAGGCGCCGCCCGGCCTCGGCGAAGAGACGATCCGCTTCATCTCGGCCAAGAAAGAAGAACCAGATTGGCTGCTCGACTGGCGCCTTGATGCATTCCGCGCGTGGCTGAAGATGACGCAGCCGAATTGGGCAAAGCTCCATTTGACGCCGATCGACTACCAAGCCGCCACCTATTACTCCGCACCGAAGCAGACCGCCGGTCCGAAATCGCTCGACGAAGTCGATCCCGAGCTGCTGCGCACCTATGAAAAGCTCGGGATTCCGCTGCGCGAGCGGGAAGCGCTCGCGGGGGTGGCAGTCGATGCCGTCTTCGACAGCATTTCGGTGGCGACAACCTTCAAGGAGGAGCTGGCGAAGCTCGGCATCATCTTCTGCTCGATGGGCGAGGCGGTGCGCGAGCATCCGGATCTCGTCCGCCGCTACCTCGGGACGGTGGTCCCGCAGAACGACAATTTCTTCGCGGCATTGAATTCGGCGGTCTTCAGCGACGGCTCGTTCGCCTACATCCCGCCGGGCGTCCGCTGTCCGATGGAGCTCAGCACCTATTTCCGGATGAACGCGGCCAAGAGCGGGCAGTTCGAGCGCACCCTGCTGATCGCGGACGCCGGCAGCTATGTCAGCTACCTTGAAGGCTGCACAGCGCCGCAGCGCGACGAAAACCAGCTCCATGCCGCCGTCGTCGAGCTGATCGCCCACGCTGACGCGCAGATCAAATATTCGACCGTGCAGAACTGGTACCCCGGCGACGCCGAGGGCCGCGGCGGGATCTACAACTTTGTGACCAAGCGCGGCGCCTGCCGCGGGACCCGGGCCAAGATCTCGTGGACCCAAGTCGAGACCGGCTCGGCGATTACCTGGAAATACCCGAGCTGCGTGCTGGAAGGCGACCATTCGGTCGGCGAATTCTACTCGGTCGCGATCACCAACAATCGCCAGCAGGCCGATACCGGGACCAAGATGATCCATATCGGCAGGGATACCCGGTCGACGATCGTCGCGAAGGGCATTTCCGCAGGCCGCGGTCAGAATACCTATCGCGGTCTCGTCCGGGTGCAGCCGCGGGCGCAGGACGCCCGCAACCACACGCAATGCGATTCGTTGTTGATCGGCGACCGCTGCGGCGCGCACACCGTGCCATATATCGAAGTGCGCAACCCGTCGGCCCGCGTCGAGCACGAGGCGACGACCTCGAAGATCAGCGACGATCAGCTGTTCTACTGTCGGCAGCGCGGTTTGAACGCCGAGGACGCAGTCTCGCTGATCGTCAACGGGTTTTGCAAGGAAGTGCTCAAGGAATTGCCGATGGAATTCGCAGTCGAGGCGCAGAAGCTGCTCGCCGTCAGCCTCGAAGGCAGTGTCGGTTGACGGTGACCTTGTGACCCCCGCGGCGCCGATGCTCGAAATCCGCAATCTGCGTGCGCGGCTCGCCGATGGCCGAGAGATCCTGCGGGGTATCGATCTTTCGGTGAACGCCGGCGAGGTGCACGCGATCATGGGGCCGAACGGCTCGGGCAAGAGCACGCTCGCCGCCGTCCTCGCCGGCCGCGAGGGTTACGAGGTCAGCGCGGGGACGGTCACCTATCTCGACCGCGATCTGCTTGCGATGCCGGCCGACGAGCGTGCGCGCGAGGGGCTGTTTCTCGCCTTTCAGTACCCGGTCGAGCTCCCTGGCGTGAACAACATGTATTTCCTGCGCGCTGCGATCAATGCGCAGCGCCGCCACCGCGGCGAGCCGGAGCTCGACGCCGGGCAGTTTCTTCGGGCGGTGCGCGCCAAGCTCAAGCTCCTCGATATCGGTGAGGATTTGCTGCAGCGCGCAGTCAATGTCGGGTTCTCCGGCGGCGAGAAGAAGCGCAACGAGATCTTTCAAATGGCGATGCTGGAGCCGCGGCTGGCGATCCTCGACGAGACCGATAGCGGTCTCGACATCGATGCGCTCAGGGTGGTTGCGCGCGGCGTCAACGAGCAGCGCGCGCCGGACCGTGCGATCGTCATGATCACTCACTACCAGCGGCTGCTCGGCTATGTCGAGCCGGATCACGTGCATGTGCTGCAAGACGGCCAGATCGTCGAATCGGGAGATAAGGATCTCGCAGTAGAGCTCGAGCGGCGCGGCTACGGCGCCGTTGGCGATGCCGCGTGAGCGCTGCAGAAGCACCCCCGATGAGCGCGGTTGTGGATTTCCCTGTCAAGCCCCAGGCGCGGCCCTATCTGGACGCATATGACCGCCTCCCGAGCGGCGAGCCCGAATGGCTCGGCGCGCACCGACGGCGAGCCCTCGCCCGCTTCGCCGAGAAAGGCTTTCCGGACCGTCGCAGCGAAGCGTGGCGTTATATCGATTTGCGCGCTCTCGAAGAGCAGCCGATGCTCCCAGTAGGCAGGATCGGCGACGCGGTCGACGCGGCTGTCCGCAAGCGGTTCGTCGAAGCAGCGTTCTCCGAGGCCGCATACCGCCTTGTCCTCGTCGACGGGCGATACGCGGCGGAACTCTCGCGCGTCGACGGACTGCCTTCGGGTGTCTGGCTGGGCGGGACGGCGACGACGATCGCCGAGCGGCCCGACCTGGTTCGAGCCGCCTTCGAAGCACCCCATATTAACGCCGAGCGACCGTTTACCGCGCTCAATGCCGCCTTCTTTGGGGACGGTTTTGTTCTCGACATGGCGCCGGGGGTCGCTCTCGATCGACCGATTGAAATCGTCCACTTGGCCTCTATGGGAACCGGTGCGTCGCTGCACACGCGAAGCTTCGTGACCGCCGGGCCGGGCAGCCGTGCGCTGATCCTTGAGACTTTTGCCGGCGCTGGACGTTATTGGCGCAATGATGTGGTCGAGCTGCAGCTCGCGGCGGGAGCCGAGTTCCGACGGGTGGTACTAGTCGAGGAGTCGGCGGACGCATTCCATATCGGTGAGCTGCTGGCGGTGCTCGGGCCGGCCGCGCGGCTGGCGAGCCTAGTCCTGCTATTGGCCGGCCGGACGGTGCGCCACGAGGCGACGATCCGCAGCGACGGCGCACAAACGCAATGCGATCTCCAAGGCGCCTTTGTGCTCTCGGGACGCCAGGAGGCGAACATCGTCAGCACGGTCGACCACGCCGCACCGGGCGGTGAAACCCGCGAGGTTTTCAAAGGGGTCGCCGCGGAGCGGGCGCACGGTGCCTTTCAGGGCCGCATCACGGTGCGACCGGGTGCGCAAAAGGTCGATGCCCACCAGCTCAGCCAGAACCTGGTGCTGAGCCCGCGCGCTGCCATCGACACCAAGCCCGAGCTCGAGATCTATGCCGACGACGTCAAATGCAGCCATGGTGCGGCGGTCGGGGATCTCGATGAGGCGGCGCTTTTTTACTTAAGGACCCGCGGCATCGCGCACGAGGAAGCACGACGGATGCTGATCGCGGCCTTTGTCCGCGAAGTAATCGACCGGGTGGGCTCGGCGCCGTTGCGCGAGCATTTGTTGGCGCGGCTCGCCCGACGCCTGGCGATGTTGGAGAAATGACGATGATGACGGCGAGCCGGCGCAGCGTTTGCCCCGGCGGGTTTGACTCGCGTCAGCTGCGGCACGAGTTCCCCATCTTCACAAACAACCCCGGCCTCGTGTTTCTCGATTCCGGCGCCAGCGCCCAGAAGCCGGCTTCGGTCATCGATTGTGTCGCCGATTACTACCGTACCGACTATGCCAACGTGCATCGTGGGGTCTACCGCCTTAGCGCCCGATCGACCGAGCTGTTCGAGGAGGCGCGCGAGAAGGTGCGGCGCTTTTTGAATGCCGCCGAGGCGAGCGAGATCGTCTTTGTGCGCGGCGCGACCGAAGCGATCAATCTCGTTTCCCAGAGCTGGGGAGCGGCGTTCCTCAAGGCCGGTGACGAGGTGCTGATCAGCGAGCTCGAGCACCATTCGAACATCGTTCCGTGGCAGATGCTGCGCGATAGCCTCGGCATCGGGCTCGTCGTGGCGCCGATCGACGCGACCGGCGGGCTCGATTTGGCGAAGTTCGAGGCGCTTTTGTCCCCTAGCACGCGTCTTGTCGCGCTGACCCATATCGCCAATGCGACGGGGGCGCTCGTGCCGATCGAGACCGTCATTCGTCTCGCCCACCGGCAGGGCGCCAAGGTGCTGATCGACGGCTGTCAGGCGGCGCCGCGGCTGCCAGTCGATGTGCAGGCGCTCGGTTGCGACTTCTATGCCTTCTCCGGACACAAAACTTATGGACCGACTGGGATCGGGGTGCTTTATGGCCGCCGCGAGCTGCTGTCGGCGATGCCGCCCTGGCAGGGTGGCGGCGAGATGATCCTCAATGTCACCTTTGAGAAGACCGAATTCCAGGACCCGCCCCACCGGTTCGAAGCCGGCACCCCGGACATCTCGGGCGCGATCGGCCTCGGAGCGGCGATCGACTTCATCGAGGCGCTCGGGCGCGGCAGCATCCTCGAGCACGAGGAAGCGCTGACCGGCTACGGCGTCGATCGCCTGTCGCGCATTTCCGGTCTGCAGCTGCTCGGCGCAGGCCAGCGGCGGCTCGGGATTCTGTCTTTCGATCTCGAAGGGGTGCACCCGCACGATCTCGCCCAGGTGCTCGACCAGCATCACGTGGCCGTGCGCGCCGGGCATCATTGCGCCCAGCCGCTGCTCGAAAGTCTCGGTTATCCGGCGACGACCCGTGCCTCGCTTGGTGTCTACAATGACGAGCGCGACATCGATCGGTTGGCCGAGGCGATCGAGACGGCACGGGAGATGTTTCGGCGATGATGGATCTGCGCGAGCTCTACCAGGACATCATTCTCGATCACGGGCGCCACCCTCGCAACTTTCGCAAGATCGAGCAGGCCACCCATTTTGCTCATGGGCACAACCCGCTGTGCGGCGATCGGGTAACCGTCTATTTGTCGCTCGGCGGAGACCGGATTGCCGACGTCGCGTTCCAGGGCCGCGGCTGTGCGATCTCGACGGCGGCGGCCTCGCTGATGACCGAGGTGCTCAAAGGCAAGACGATCGACGAGGCCCGTGCCCTCTTCGCGCAATTCCACGCTAGGGTCACCGGCGGTGAACCCGGCGTGCTGCCCGAGCCGTTGGCCGAGGATGCCGAGCGGCTCGAACCGCTGACTGGGGTCAAGGCGTACCCGGCACGCGTCAAATGCGCGACATTGTCCTGGCATGCGCTCGAAGCGGCGCTGCAGGGTGACGGCGGCACGGTCAAGACGGAGTAGAGCGATGGATCGAGATCCTTTCGACTTCGTGCCGAAAGCAACCGCTGCCGAGACCGAAGTCGAGCGACCGGCAGGAGGCGAAGACGATCTGGCGTTGCTGGAGCCGGTGCTCGGTGCGCTGAAGACCGTCCGTGACCCTGAGATCCCGATGGATCTCGTCGAGCTCGGTCTGATCTACGAGCTGATCGTCAAAGAGGGCGGCACGGTCTATGTCGAGATGACATTGACGACACCCGCCTGCCCGGTCGCCGCCAGCATGCCCGGCGAGGTCGAGGCGGCGATCCGGGCGGTCCCCGGCGTCAATGACGTTCGGGTCAAGCTCGTCTGGACGCCGCCATGGGGTCCGGAGAAGATGAGCGAGGAGGCGCGGCTCGAGCTCGGCATGATGTGACAGCCACTGGAGCTGGTCGGGGAGCGGCCCGTCAGGGCCGCGGTGACGAGCAGACCTATCTCGGCGGCGTCGGCGCTTGCCCGCTGGCGCCGGCCTGATAACCGGCGTTGTAGGAGGAGGCCTGGTCTCTCTTAACCTTATCGAAGATCAGGCCGCCTGCGAGACCCGCGGCGGCACCGATGCCCGCACCGAGGCCCGCATTCCCGGCCATTGCGCCGATAATCGCACCGCCGCCGGCGCCGATCGCGGTGCCGGACAGCGCCCTTTGCTGGGTCGGGCTCATATCCGCACAGCCGGCTAGCGGGACCGCCAATAGCGTCGCCGCGAGAATGAGTCTTCTCATCGCGCCCTCCGTCTGCTGGAGGCGGTCTCCGGGCAAGGAAATCTTTCCGCCAAATATACGAATACCCCGTCGATCGAAGGCATATCGAGCCGTCCCGGCTGCTCGTTCGCCCATGTGATGAAATTGGTCAGCTCAGAGCCGCGGGGCGGTCGCGGCGACGGAAGGCAAAATAGCTTGCGCGCAGCCTTACGGGCCTCATTTGCCTCTTCTACGATTACTGCTCCCTCGACAAAGCCGTGACAGAAATTAACCGACGCCGTCATCCTCGGATCGTCTGGGGCGGGCGCGCAAATCGCGATCAAATCCCGTACGTTGTTGGGCGGAAATTGCGCATCCGTTACCGCTGCGGCCACCAGCGCCGACGGTATGGCGCCGGCCAATAGCGCTGCGCCCAGCAACAAGCACCTCGATCTCATACCGATCCCCCGTCTCGTGATCGCACACAATCGGTTAGCCGAATGCGCCGGCCTGCGTCAATTCTGTTGCAGGCGCACACCGCAGCAGTGCGGAGGACTGTCCGGAGATGACGATCGGAGCGCAAGCCATCCCGACCATAAGTTCGACTTCCTCGGCTACCTCCTCAGGCCGAGGCTGTCGCGACGGCGGAGAAAGAAGGTCGGCGTCTCGTTCAGCCCGGCAGCAAGCGATAAGGCGCTCGAGACGATCCGTCAGACGGTCCGGCGGTGGTAGCTTCACGAACGCAGCGACAAGACGCCGGACGATCTGGCGCGGATGTTCAATGCGCACATCCGCGGTTGGATCAACTACTATAGGCGGTTCCACCCGTCGGCTCTCTACCCGACATTACGGGCGCATCGACCTCCTCCTGGCACGATGGGCCGATCGGAAGTGCAATTCCCTGCGCCGGCACAAGACACGGGCCATTCACTGGCTGCGACGCATCGCGCGTCGCGCTCTGTCCAAAAGCCTTCTTCGCCGCCAACGGTCTGCCAACCGGCGCCCCGACCGCCGCACCACACCACCACCGAACCGCGGTGTACGGACCCTTACGCACGGTGGTGCAGAAGGGGCAGGCCGTGAGGCTTCCCCCTATCCCGATCGTCCTCACTACAAGCGCCGGCGACGATCGCAAGCGCGCGGATGCGCGGGTCGAGCTCGCCCATGACAACCATTAGTTGACTAGGATCAAAACCTGTCGCCGTTCCCAGCACTCCGGGGATCGTGAGCGCGGACACAGTGCTGTGCAGGTGGTTGCAGAAACTGGCACTTAACCATCAATTTAGTTGTATTAAACATAAATATTCTGGAAGTATTCGCCTCTTTGGAGGAGATTAAAACCAACACGGGCAGGCTTCCGAAGCGCTCCCCGAAACGTCGGGGCAGCTTGCAGGGGCGGGGTCGGGATCATGGGTCAGGGTGAATATGAAGCCGCGGTCGCGGCGTTTCTTCGGAACAAGGGCATTACGCGCTGTCCGACGGCGTGCGCCGTGCCGACCCAAGGTACCGTGGCCGACGATGACCGCGCCGCGCTTGAGGATTATGCGACCGCCCGCGCCCGGTCGCGCCGGCAGCGGCAAGCACAGCGCGAGCGATCGCCCTGGGAAACGCGAAAATCACGCGTTTAGACCCCAAATGGTGAGATATCCGAGCACATTTCATGGGTGAGTTGCCGCCTGCCAATACCAAGCGTTGGGTGGTTCGCCGCAAGGCGGCGGTGGTCGCCGCCGTGCAAGCCGGCAAGATCACCCTCGAGGAAGCCTGCCGACGCTACCAGCTAACCGAGGAAGAGTTTCGCGCCTGGCAGCGCGCCTATGAGGTCCATGGTCTGCCAGGATTGCGCGCCACCCGGCTGCAGCAATATCGCCCTCCGCCACCCTCGCGCCCGCGGCGGCCGCGACGCTGACTGCCGGTTCGGCCGATTGAACCTGAATCGGGCAGTTGGGCTGCTGCAGGGGTGGGATCCTTGCGGAAAATGACGGGGGATGGAAGAACCGGGGTTCGGCGGCTCACCCGCGGGGTGAACAACCGATAGTAGAGCACGCGATCGCAGATCCGGTGACAGCGGAAACTTTTGCCGGCCGAGTCCACCTGGAGTGGGAGCCATGGGCCTTCAGCCCACAGGCTCGACCTGCGGGGGGCGCCGGTGACGACGAATCGGCCGGCTAGCGTTCTTCATCGAATATTTGAAGCAGCGGGTCTGTTGGACCCTGGGTGGCGGGCTGTCCGCGGCAGCTGACGAGCCCGAACGCACCGTGCAAGCGCGACATCCTGGGCACGGTGCTGCTGTCGTGCTGGCGGGCACTGGCGCTATGCGCAACCATGGCCCTGCGCGCCGATGTGCGAGGCCGAGCGCCGCGGCCAGCGCTATTTGTTCAAGCTGCGCCTGCATGCGGGGCCAAGCGGGTGTTGGAGCGGGCGATGCGGGACGACGACTGGCAGAAGGCCGGTGCCGGCTGGCAGGGCAAGTGGGGTGCGGTTTGGCTCCGCGGGTGGAGTCGGCAGCGCCGGGTGGTGCTGGTGCGCCGCCGCCTGAACCAGGTGCTGCTGACCGAGCGCCCGACGATGGCCGACGCGGCAGCAGCAGCGCCGGTGCGGCTCGGCCTTTGTCGAGTTTGACGGCTGCCGGGAAGCGTGGGAGTGCGCCGTGCTGGTGACCTCGCCGGAGGCCGCGGCCGAGCGCCAGGCTCGCTATCGCCAGCGCAAGGCCGACAACTGCGCGGCGCCGGCGCTGCGCCCGCCACGCCCGACCCGCCATGCCTGCCGACCTCAGCAATGGCGTGCCGCTTGTGGCCACGCTCTTGAAGCGACAGGCTGAGTAGGCGGCGTGGCTCGACGCGCAGCCAGATGCGCTGCGCGCCGACGTCACCCGCGAGGCCTTGCAGGGGCGATTGTCGATCTCGATCTCGACGAACTGGCCAGCATCGAGCCGCCGCGCGGCTTTGGGCGAGACTGACAGTGCTGTGCCAAACCGGGTTGCGGGTCTTTC
>Ga0306926_10003237_pt1 | contig 16794 bp, 10 predicted proteins | sample flu12Cox44000178_FD_203759 | JGI IMG/M metagenome (GOLD analysis project Ga0306926, IMG submission 203759) | Lab enrichment of tropical soil microbial communities from Luquillo Experimental Forest, Puerto Rico - flux8day.12C.oxic.44.000.178 (v2)... | ecosystem: Environmental > Terrestrial >... | reverse complement strand
GGAGAGGTAACAGCGCGCGTCAATTTCAGTGGGACACGCGCCTCCCCTCGACGCAGTCCTGACGCGGCTTGGCACGCTCTATCCCAAACGGATTGACCTTTCCCTCGGGCGCATGTGGCGCATCCTCGACGCGCTCGGTCATCCCGAACGCCGGCTGCCGCCCGTCATCCACGTGGCGGGAACCAACGGCAAGGGCTCGACCATCGCGTTCCTGCGCGCGATCCTGGAGGCAGGCGGGCTGCGGCCGCACGTCTACACCTCGCCCCACCTCGTGCGTTTCAACGAGCGTTTTCGGCTCGCCGGAGGCGGCAATGGCACGCTGGCGTCGGACGAGGAGCTCGTCGAGGTGCTGCTCGAATGCGAGCGCGCCAATGCCGGCGCTCCCATCACCATGTTCGAGATCACGACCGCGGCGGGACTCCTGCTGTTTGCTCGCCACGGCGCCGATGTGCTGCTCATGGAAGTCGGGCTGGGCGGGCGGCTCGACGCAACCAACGTGGTGGATCGCCCGATCGTCACCGTGATCACGCCGGTCTCCTTCGACCACGCGGAATTTCTCGGCAGCAGCCTTCCCGAGATCGCGACCGAAAAGGCCGGCATTCTCAAAGCGGGCGTTGCGGCCATCATTGCCGCGCAGCCGCGCGAGGCGCTGGCCGCGATCGAGCGACAGGCTGCGCGCGTCAAAGCGCCGATCCGGATCGCTGGCGAGGACTGGACGGCAACCGAGGAGCGCGGCCGCCTGGTCTATCAGGATGATGCCGGGCTGCTCGATCTTCCTGCGCCGCGGCTTTATGGACGACACCAATTCGAGAACGCCGGGGTCGCCATTGCAGCCCTGCGCGCTGCCGAGATATTCGCGCTTGCGCCGGCCGCCTTCGAGCGCGGCATTGCTGAAGCCGAATGGCCGGCGCGCATGCAGCGCCTCGCGCAAGGCAAGCTCGCCAAACTCGTTCCCGAAGGCGCCGAGCTCTGGGTCGATGGCGGCCACAACACCGCCGGCGGCCGCGCCATTGCCAACGTGCTCGCGGATCTCGAGGAGCGGGTCTCCCGCCCCCTGATCCTTGTTGTCGGCATGCTGTCGACCAAGGATTGCGAGGGCTTCCTGCGGAATTTTGCAGGGCTGGCGCAGCGCATTGTCGCCGTGCCGATTCCTGAGCAGGACAAAAGCACGCCCCCTGAGGCGATCGCGGAAGCCGCGCGTGCCGTCGGCATTCCCGCGCAAGGGGCCGAAGACCTCACCTCGGCGCTCGCAGCCATCCGCGGCTACGGGATGGCGCCTCCTCCCCGCATCCTGATCACCGGCTCGCTTTACCTCGCCGGCCACGTGCTGGCAGCCAACGGCACGACCCCGACCTGACGAATTACCGCGCCAGGCGGTCCGTCATTGCCGGATTTGCTCGGGCCGATCGCAGCCGTGGCGCCTGTGGGCGCTTCACACCGCAGCGGTGATCCATTGCTCGAGCTTCTGCTTCGGCGCAGCACCGATCTGGCGCGAAGCCATCTGCCCGTTCTTGAAGATCATCAAGGTGGGGATCGACTGGATGCCGTATTTCGCCGCGGTCTGCGGGTTCTCGTCGACGTTGAGCTTGACCACCTTGACCTTGCCGCCAAGCGATCCGGCGATCTCCTCGAGCGCCGGTCCGATGCTCCGACAGGGACCGCACCATTCCGCCCAGAAATCCACCACGACCGGGTTGGTCGCCTTCAATACCTCGGACTCGAATGTGCTATCCGAAACCTTGCCCACGGCCATGGCTATTTCCTCGTTCACTTCCGGAAGGAAACCCAACGTATGAACGCCGGAACGAAGCGTCAAGGCGGCCTTCACGGGCTGGTGACTGTGGCGAGCGCGCTGTCCATCGGCGCCGCGGGAATCTCCATCAAATCGGGGATCTCGGTCCATATCAGCGCGGCGCGAACGGCCCTGTCGGGGTAAAGCTGCTGCAGCACATTGCGGTAGAGCGCGAGCTGGCAGACATAGGCGCTGGGGACGTCCTCGACCGCGCGCGGGGCCGGCCGGTTGGTCTTGAAATCTCCGATCAGAACCGCATCGGCCGTTACGGCGAGCCGATCGACCTGCCCGGAAACCGCGATCATGCGTCCGCCAACCAACAGACGGCCTGCAATGGGCAGCTCGGCTCTGCTTCCTGCGGCGAACAACGCCGAGAAGCGCGGATCCTCGAGCACACCGCACACCTGCGCGGCCATATTGTTGCGTTCCTCTGCCGTGAAATCGATTGCACGCCGTGCAAGATGGCGATCGGCGACTTGCGCCCGCAACGCAATTGGAATGTCGGGCAGCGCCTGGAGCAGGCGGTGCACCAGCGTTCCTCGTGCCAGCGCCTTCTCGCGCTCTCGCGGGTTCTCATAACCGCTGCGCGGTCGTGGCGCGGACTCCTCGTAAGCGCGTGATGGCGACATCGGCACCGCCGCAGCGGGCGGGCTCGGCGCATCGCGCTCGAGCCACGAAGGACCGGTTATTGCGGTCGCGGTCGGCTGTGCGCTGATGCTTGCCGGCGCAGCAGGTATGAAATGGTCAGCCAGCTTGCAGTAGCGCCAGATTTTACCCTCGCCATCCTCGTTGACGGCCTCGGTTGAGAACGGAACCAGCCCTTCCGATACCAGCGTCCACCAGCAGCCGGCCGGAGGGCCCTGGACGCCTTCGGCTCCGCACACGATCAGCCGATCCATGGCGCGCGTCATGGCGACGTAGAGAAGCCGCCGATATTCGTCGGTGTTCTCGCTCTGCATGCGCAGGCGCGCCGCGCGCAGCGGTGGCGTGTCATTGGCCTTGCGGCCGACCCAGACCAGCTGCGCCGGAGCTCCCGGCGCGCCATCGAGGACAAAGAGCCGGGGCTGCCGCTGCGGGGGGCCGGCCGGAGGCGTGGTCGTATCGGCAAGGAAGACGGTCGGCGCCTCCAGTCCCTTGGCTCCGTGCACCGTCATCACGCGCACCTCATTGCGCGTGATCTCCATGTCGCGCTTCACCTCGCTGCGGGCCGCGCGCAGCCAGGCGAGGAATCCTTGCAGGGAAGGCGTCTCGCGGCGCTCGTAGTCGAGCGCAAGATTGAGAAACTCGTGCAGGGCGTCGTCGGCCTCATGCCCCAGCCGCGCCAGGATGCGCTGACGTCCGCGCTCGGCACCCAGCACGCGCGCGTAGAATGCGTACGGCGTCTCTGTCCGCGCCAGTTGCGCGAACCGCTCCAGCGTGGTCTCGACCGCTGCAAAGCGCGGCGCTCCCGTTGCCTTGGCGCGCAAGGCACGCCGCAGAGAGCCTTTGCGCTGCCACGCAATCTTGAAAAGGTCGTTGTCATCGAGGCCGAACAGGGGACTCTTGAGGACACTGGCAAGCGCGAGATCATCGTCCGGCAAGAGGAGCGCATCGGCGAGCGCCATGAGGTCCATCACCGCAATATGCTCGGTGAGGACCAGTCGGTCGGCACCGGCAACCGCAACGGCACTGTCCTTCAGCGCCCGAATGATGGCCTCGAACAATGGTCCGCGCTGGCGGACCAGAATGAGCACGTCGCCCGCGCGCGCGCCGCTCCCGATCATGCGTCGCACGGCCTGGGCAATCTTCGCCGCCAGCCGCACCTGCGGGCTTCTCTCGGACAGCTCATCAAACGGCGCATCCCAGGCCTCGATCTCGCGCTTCTTCTCCGGCTTGATCGTGTCCCAGATCTCGACCAGTCCGGGCGCGGCATCGGGCAGCGCGATATGCGGGGGAACGCCGGTCGGCTCGGTCGTCACGCTCGCATAAATGTCCTTGCGCTCAAACACCTTGTCGACCGCGGCCAGAATGTTTGGACCGGAACGCAGCGAGTGCGTGAACTCGCGACGCAGGAGGCGCAACCCGGTCGCGTCATGAGCGCGGCGAAAGCGCCCGAGCATCTGGGCGAATGCGCGCGGCGCTGCATCCTGAAACGAGAAGATCGACTGCTTCTCGTCTCCGACGGCAAAGATGGTCCGGGTTGCCTTTCGCGCACCCGCTCCGGCAAAAAACTCCGCGGTGAGCCGCTGGATGATCTCCCATTGCTTCGGGCTCGTATCCTGAGCCTCGTCAATGAGAACGTGATCGATGCCCTGGTCGAGCTTGTAGTGTACCCAGGCCGCCTGCTCCTCCGCGAGCAGCGCCAGCGTCCTCTCGATGAGATCGTCATAGTCGAGCAGACCGCGTTGATCCTTCGCCGCCCGGTAGCGCGAGATCACCGCAGCGGCAACCGCAAGCAGCGCGCGCGTGCGCTCGCGGCACATGACGGCGTTGCGCCGCTGCAGCAGCGGCGGCAGCCGCGTCCCCTCATCACAAAGCAGGCGGGCAAGCTCGGGTTGCTCGGCGCGAACCGCTGCCGTCACAAGCTGCACGCGCGGCTTGAGCTCGCCGGTGAGGAATATCCGGAGATAGGCATCGGCGCGCTCGCGGCCGGTGCTTTCCAGGGCGGCACGAAACCTGGCGGCCTGCTCCTGATCGGTGCTCGCTCCGCGCGCCAGCTTGCCGGCAATGTCCGCCCAGCATGACGAGGGCAGCAACGGCCCTTCCGTCATCTCCCGTTCGATCTGCTCGACGCTGTCGTCCGCTGCAATGCCGAGAGAGGCGGAGAGGGCGGCGATCGCCTGCTCTACGCTGCCGCAGTGATCGATCCAGGCCCGCACCAGGTCGCGCTTCCGGATCGCTTCGGCGACGACCACCTTGAAGGTCTGATCGGCGGCAACCGACATGGCCGTTGCCAGCGCCCGGCCGAGCTCCGCTTCCGGCGCGCCGGCTGCTTCCAGCAGGACGCGGAGGCTGATCTCGCTGAGCAGCTGCGCCTGTGCCGTCTCATCGAGCACCTCGAAGCGCGCCGCGACATTGCCCTCGAATGGAAACTGATGCAGCAGCCGCGTGCAGAAGGCGTGGATGGTCTGCACCTTGAGCCCGCCCGGGGTTTCCAGCGCCATGGCGAATAGCCGCCGTGCGCGGGCGCGCCGCCCTGCGTTCGGTGCCGCGCCCGAAATCCACCGGATCGCGTTATCGAGCGCCGCATTGTCGAGCGCTGTCCAGCGCCGCAGCTCGTCGAACACGCGGTTCGCCATGTTGCCGGCCGCGGCCTTGGTGAACGTGATGCAGAGGATTCGGCCCGGCTCAACGCCATCGAGCAGCAGCCGGATCACGCGCTGCGCCAGCACGTGGGTCTTGCCGGAGCCGGCATTGGCAGCGACCCAGGCTGAGATGCTCGGGTCCGAGGTCTCCGTCTGGACCTTGCGTAGCGGATCGGGAATTGGCCGCGCCGCGCGCCGCTGCTTGAGCAATGAGCTCACTCCGGCGCTCCCCCATTACTCTCCTCTTCGCTCCCGACCGACCACTCCATGACGCGCGCCAGGTGATCATAGCTGCCGTAGCGGCTCTTCCACATCGGCAGCACGAGCGGCAGATACGGTTGCTCTTCGTCCTCGAACCGGGTCACGACCTCCCTGAGCTTGCCAAGCGCACGCTCGGCGTGGAATTCGGCATCTTCATTCTTGAAGACGATGGGAATGGCATCGCCGGGGCGCTCGCCGCCCCTGAGCGAGACGTAGATCAGCTCGGCAATCGGCGCTTTGCCCAGAAAGTCAGCAAATCCGCCGTTGCGCAGGATGGCGGCTTCCAGCGTGAGCTGCGGGGAGATGCCAGTGCGCACCTGCTTCTCGGTGGGGACCTGCCCCGTCTTGTAATCCAGGATGGCATATCCGCCTTCCGAGAGCGTCTCGATGCGGTCGGCGCGCACGCGCAGCGTAAAAATGCGTTCTCCGAGCGGGATCTCGATGCGGCCGCTGATCTCGGCTTTGATGTTTGCCACCCTGGCGCGGCGTTGTACTTCCCATGCGGCGAACCACTGCGCGATGCGCAGGAAGCGCGGCCACCAGAATGCCTGTGCTTCCGGATAGTCTGCGAGCGCGGAGAAATGCCGCTTTCCGATTTCAATGAGCGCGCGCGCGGGATCCGCAGGCAGCGCCACGGCAAAAGCTTGCGTGAACTCGCTCAGCGCCCCATGGATGAAAATGCCGCGGTCTGAAGCGCCGGGAGCCGTATCGACGGGGTCGAGCTCGCGCAGTTGCAGGATGTGCCTGGCGTAGATGGAATAGGGGTCGCGCAGCCAGGTCTCGATCTCGGTGACGGAAAGCGACAGTGGGCGCGCGGCGCGTGGCGGCTTCGGTGCGGGCCGCTCGATGCGCCTGACCTTGCCGGGCTGATCGAGCAGGCGTGCCCAGGCAAGGTATCTCTCGCCGTTCGCCCGCGCGCCGTCCCATGCCGCCTCTCCGGCCACCGCGGCGAGCCGCTGCACGAATCGCGACGGCAGGGTGGGGGCGCCTGCGAGCCGCGCGGGATAGGCGAGCATGATCTCGCGAGCGCCGAGCGCCTGCGCGAAATCATGCGCGGACAGCGAGATGCGCCGTTCCGGCAGGTCGAGGCCAAGCGCATGGCGCATGGACCGGCTCAGCCAAGGATCGGGGTGCGGCTCTGGCGGCCAGACACCCTCGACCAGACCGCCGAGCACGATGCGGTCGGCGAATTGCAGGCGCGCTTCCAGCGGACCGTAGATGCGCACGCGCGCGCCCGTGAGCCCGGGTCCGCGCACGACTCGCCTGCCGATTGCGGTCCTGAACAGCTCGACGTAGTCCGCGGGAAGGATGGCGAGATCGGCTTCGGGCGCCACCGAGGCAATTTCATCATAGGCTTGTTGCAGCTGCACGCCGTCATGGCCGGAAAAGGCCATGGGCTCGCGGACCTCGCCGGTGCTCAACGCGGCGATCACCTGCTCATGCAGCGCGGCGAGCTCGCGGAACGGCAGCGGCAAGGATGGCAGAGTTTCGAGCGGCGCCAGGGCCGCGCCCAGCCGTGCGACGATCTCGCCCGCAAGGTCGAGCTCGCCTTCGTGCAGGCTGACGCGCGGGTCGGACCAATGCAGGTCGCAAGCCTCACGGCGCCGGAGCTTGCCGAGCTCGGCTCGCAAAGCCGCAAGCGCGGCGCCAAGGCCGCTCGTGCCCGGTCGCGGACGCGGTCCGCGCAGCGTTGCGCGCTCCAGCGCGGCGACGCCACGGGCGAGCCGGTCTGGCTGCATGCGAAGCCGGGTCAGCGGATGCTTGAGCAGCCCAAGCAGCTGGACGGGAGAAACGCCCGCCAGCGCGGTCTCGCCGGCAAGGCACGCGAAACGACCGGCCGAAGTAGCGGCGAGCGCGTCGCCCCCGGAATCGTCGGCGTGCAGGTTCCAGCGGGCAAGGGCTGCAAGCACGCGTCGCGCAAGCGCCCGATCGGGCGTGATCAGCGCTGCCGACTTGCCCTCCTCGACCGCCTCGCGCAACGCGATCGCAATGGCGAGCGCCTCCTCCTCGGCATTGGCAGCCTCGATCACGGAGAATGCGTCAAGGGCGGCCGCGACCGGAAACTCGGATTGCGCCAGCTCGCCCCAGCGCTCTGACGATGCTGCCGGACGCAACGCTTCGGACGCATAGAGCTCGCGCGCGCTGCGCGGCGCGAGCTCCTCGACCTGGTCACGACCTATGCCGATCCGGTGCAGTAAAGCGTGCATGGCGAATTGCGGATGCTCGACCGCCGGCGATACCGGCCGCTCGTCGCCGCTATCGCCGCCCGCAATGAGACGCCACGATCGTTCATCCAGGCCGGTGTCGAGCCCGGGCAGCACGACCGCACCGTGCGGAAGCGTAGCAATGGTTGCGATAAGCTCGGCGGTGGACGGCATGGAGCCGGTGGAGCCGGCGACGATCACCGGGCCATCGCCTGCCCTGAGCAGGCGCGCCGCTTCGGCCTTGATCAAGGCGTCGCGCCTTGCCGCGGCCTCTATCGCTCCGCGTTCCGCCAGGATCGACGGCCAGACCTCGCGCGCAATCTTGAGGAATTGTTGCGTGAGCTGCCAGTACCGGTCGAGGTTTTCCGGCACGAGGCGGTCGAGGCGCTGCCACGGCACGGCGCGCGTCGTCATGTCATCGATAAGCCGCGCGAGATCGTCCGCGAGCGCAAACGCCGAGACCGGATTGCATGCCACCAGCGATACTTCGCCCCTTTCCTCCGGGGCGATACCGGCTGCCCATTTGCGCACGAGGTGTGCGAGCAGCAGGCGGCGCTCGAGCTCTCCCAGCGCGGGCGGCAGGTCGAGCTCGGTCGCGGCGAGATCGCCGGCGGCGGCGTGCGCAAACGCGATCTCGTCCTCGTCCACATCTCCGAGCGCGACGATGCGGGGAAGGATCGCCGCTGGTTCCCCGGTCACATCGAGGAAGCTGTCGCGCGCGAGCCGGCAGGCGCGCCGCGTCGGCAGGTAGAGCGTGGCGCCAGCAAGCGCGAGGGGATCACTCCCGCCGGGAAAGCCCGGCACAAGCTTTCCACCGCACATCGCGCGGATCAGCGTCGGCAGGAACGGGGCGGAAGGGGGAATCGAAAAGACACGCGGAATCGCCATGCGCAATCATACACGGATTGCAGTGCGACCACCGACGGAGCGCCAAGGCGTGGCCTATGCGGCGCTGGCAACAATCGCTGCTTCCGCCGCCCTGACGGCCTCCGGGGTACCGACATGCATCCACAGGCCTTCGAGGCGCAGTCCGAACAGCCGTCCGGCTTCGGCAGCGCGGGTGAAGAAGGGCGACATGGACGACGCCACCGGCCGCGCGCCGGCCAGGAATGCGGGCGTGAGAATTGCCGCGCCGGCATAGACGAAGGGCACGATTTCCCGCTCGCCCCGCCGCGTCAGCCGCCCGTCGGGCGCCATCGAAAAGTCGCCGCGGCCCTCGTATCCGAGGCTCGAAGCGGTCGGCGCCAGGAGAAGCAGCGCGTCCATGCGGCCGGGATCGAAAATTTCGGCGAGCCGGGAGAGGTTGGGCTGGACCCCGTCGATCCAGATCGTGTCCGAGTTGACGTGGAAGAAGGGGCGCTCGCCGAGCTGCGGCAATGCCTTGATGACGCCCCCGGCGGTGCCGAGAAGCTCGCTGCGCTCGTCGGAAATGATAATTTGCGGCCGTACCCGCGAGGCAAGATGGCGCTCGATCTGATCGGCGAGGTAATGCACGTTCACCACGGCGCGCTCGACCCCTTGGTCGGCCAGGCGGTCAAGCGCGTAATCGATCAGAGCCTTGCCGCCGACGCGCACCAGCGGCTTCGGTGTCTGGCCGTTGAACGGCCGCATCCGTGTGCCGAGCCCGGCGGCGAGCACCATTGCGCGATCGGGGCCGGCCATGCCTGGGGCGGATTGGCTCATGGACGCATCTGTTTCACGCCTCGCTCAAACTGCATTCAGCGCCGGCACATGGGCAATATACCAGGCATTAAGCGCCTCCAGAGCGGGATGGCTGAGCGAGCGTTGCAGATAGCCCCATACGCGGGGCATGTGACGCAGGTATTGCGGCTTGCCGTCGCGCAGGTCGAGGCGCGCGAAGATGCCGAGAATCTTGCTGGCGCGCTGCGCGGCAAGCGTGACATAGATTTTGATGAAGGACGTGGGGTCGAAGTCCGGCTCGAACTGGCGCCGGCCGCGCACGTAACGGCCGAGCAGCGCGAGCTCGAACTGCTCGGGGATATCCACGCGCGCGTCCTGGAGAAGCGACGCAACGTCATACGCGGGCGGACCCATGACTGCGTCCTGAAAATCCAGAAGCCCGAGCCGGGCGATCTCCTTGCGGTGGTCGAGCCACAGCATGTTCGGCGAGTGGAAGTCGCGCAGCACCCAGGTCGCCGGTGCATCGATGGCCGGTGCCAGCAGCTCGCGCCACAAGGCCCGAAAGGAATCTCGCTCGCCTTCGGGCATAGTGGCATTCAGGCGCGGCAGGAACCAGTCGAGCAGCAGCTCTGCCTCGATGAGGAAGGCGTTCATGTCGTACGACGGGATGCGGTGCTCGAGATGAGGCGCAACCGGCAGCACGTCGGGCAGGCGCAGGGCGTGCAGCGCCAGGAGCGCGTCGACGGCAATCTCGTAGCGTTCCCTGATCGGCGCGGGCGGCTCGCCGCTCACGACGGTCTCATCGCCAAGGTCCTCGATGATCAGGAGCCCTTGGTCGAGGTCCGCGTGGTAAATCTCGGGCGAGGAGAAGCCGTGCTGGCGCAGCCCGTTGGCCATGGCCACGAACGGCATGACATTGTCCGCAAGGTGCGCGATCGCATTGTAGGGCTTGCCGTCGCGCACCGGCGGACCGTCGGATCGACGCGGCGAGTTCATTAGAATCGCGTGCTTCTCCCCAATTGCGAGCCGCTCGTAGATGCGGGTCGATGCATCCCCCTTGAGCCTTGTGCGCAGCGCGCCGCTGTATCCGATCTGGGAGATGAACTGGCGCACCGCTGCGGTGCGCTCGACGCGCGGTCCCATCGTCCCGTAGCCGGTCACGCGCGCATGGCGAAACTCGAGCTTGAGCTTGGGTGCAAGCGTCAGCGCAACATCGATCCGGTCGGGTCGCAGGAAGCCGGCGGCGCGATCGGGCCATTCGACCAGCACGACCGCGCCTTCTGGGAGATCGTCGAAGCCCAGCTCGGCCAGCTCCGCTGATCCGGAGAGACGAAAGAGATCGGCGTGCACCAGCGGAAACTGCGGTAGATTATAGGTCTGCATGAGGGTGAAGGTCGGGCTTGGAACCTCGATCGTCGGATCGTTGGCAAGATAGCGGATCAGGGCGCGGGCAAATGTCGTCTTGCCGGCGCCGAGGTCGCCCGAGAGTGTGACCAGATCGCCGGGCTCCAGCGCGGTTGCGATATCGACGGCAAGCCGGGCCGTTGCATGCTCATCGGGCAGTGCAACCGAGAAGCTCGACGTGTCGACCGCCGTCAGGAGCATCGACACTGCTGCCGCTGCTGCCGCCGCTTCACGCCGCCGGCCGTAGCGCCCGATGTTCGAGCGGGAAGATGCAGGTGACGGTAGTCCCGCGCCCCACCGCCGATTCGAGCGTCACCGCACCGCCATGCAGCTCGACGAACGAGCGCACGAGCGAGAGCCCCAGTCCGGTGCCACGGTGGCGCGAGCCGAGAGAGTGGGTCTCGAACCAATTGAATACCTTGCCCTGCACATCGGCCGGAATGCCCGGCCCGCGATCTGTTACCGAGAATAGCACGGCTTCCTTGAGCCGCTGGGCGGCAAGGGTAACGGTCTCGCCCGCGGGCGAAAAGCCCACTGCGTTGGCGAGCAGATTGAACAGCGATTGTCGCACACGCCGCTCATCCGCCACGAAGCTGCCGATGTCGGGCGCGGCGCGGATCTCGAGCTTGATCGAGTTCCGGACCAGCCGGTCCTGCACACCCTCAGCCGCAGCTTCCATGGTGCTGCGGATGTCCACCGGGCCGAGATTGAGCGTCATCGCGCCGGCATCGATGGTGGCAAGGTCGAGGATGTTGTTGATGATCGCCAGGAGCGAGTTGGTGGAAACGGTGATGTAGCTCAGGTACTCGCGCTGCTTCTCGGTGAGCGGGCCGGTAACGGGGTCGCCCAGGAAGTGCGCGAACCCGATGATGTTGGTGAGCGGCGAGCGCAGCTCGTAGGACACGTGGTGAACGAAGTCGACCTTGACCTTGTCGGCGGTCTCCAGCGCTTCGTTTCTCTCGCGCAATGCGCGTTCGACATTGACCGTATCGGTGACATCCTGGAAGGTCACAAGTGTCGCGCCGTCCGGCAATGGCATGGTTGCGCAATCCACCACATTGCCATCGGGGCGCTCGATGCGGCCGACGACGGGCTCGCGGTCGTCCATTGCGGTGATGGTTGCGCGCAGTCGTTGCCAGATCGGATGGTCGCCGTGCAGTGGCCGGCCGATGTTGCTCAGGGTCTCGATGTGCGGCCGCCGCCCAAGCAGCTCCTGGTCGAGCCGCCACATGCGCGCAAACACCGGATTGTAGAGCCGCAGCCGTCCGTCGCTGCCGAATACGGCCACCGCCTCGGTGAGGTTATCAAGGGTCTCGCTCTGCACCCTGATGAGGGCATCATAGCGCCGCTCCAGGTCGAGGCGCTCGGTCACGTCCTCGAACAGATAGATGATGCCGCCTTCCGGATTGGGGGTGGTGACCACCCGCATGGCGCGCCCGTCGGGCAGGTGCCACATATGCTCCTTCACCTCGATTGCGCGATAGGCCTCATGCAGCGCGCTCTTCCACTGTCGGAAGTCCTGCTCGTCAGGCAGCTTGCGGGCCGCGCGCAGGCGATCGAGCACTTCGGAGTCGGTGGGCGCGCTGTCGAGAAACTCGACCTCCAGATCCCAGAGCGAGCGATAGGCTGCATTGTAGAAGCTCAGCTGCTGATTGGAGCCGAAGATGGCGACGCCGGTCGCCAGCTGATCGAGGGTACGGCGGTGGGCATCGACCATGCGCCGGAGCTCGCCGCGCATGCGCTCCGCCTCGGTGGCATCCATTGCGATCCCGGCGCTGCCGCGGCGTGCCGGAACCGCGATCACATCGAGGATCCGCCGCTGCCCTGCCACCACCGCCGCAAGCCGCCCGGAATAAAGTTTTGCTGTTTCATGGGCGGTGAGTATCTCGCTGCGCGCCCCGTGATCGAACAGCTCGACACCGCGCTCGATCGCCTCCGTGCCGTCCTTTGCCTCTACTGCGCGTGCGTAGGCCTGATTGACGAACACCAGCTTGCCGCCGGCATTGCGGTACCAGACCGGGGCAGAGATCGCCTCGATCAGCGCGCGCATCGCCGCGGCGTCCTCGGTCTGCTTGCGATGGCGTTGGGTGAGCTCGGCAAGCTCGTATTTGATGCCGCTGACCTCGCGCAGCCTCAGGATTGCCCGCCCGCCGACGATCTGACCCTCGGCTTCGATGACATAATCGGCAAGCGTCGCCACCGTCATGGCGAAGCTCACGCCGCGTGCGCGCAGTGCATCAACCGAGCGCTCCATGTCGCGGGCGGCCTCGGGCGCGAGCCAGGCGCGGAAAGCAAGGACGCGCTGGCGATCGACGCCGGTCACCGGTGCAGGATCGCCGATGATCTCCGGCTCATCGGCGGTCGGCGGCCAGGCCACAAGAACCTGCGGCTCGGAGAGAAGCAGGGCATGGGCGCGGTCGATGGCCGCGCGCGACGCAATCGCCTGGTCGCGCTCGGACGCGAGCGCTCCCGCAAGGCGCTGGCGGGTGCGCACGAGCAAAATGGCGGTGACGACCGCAAAGCCGAGGATGCCAAGGGTGAGCCCGAGCGCAGCAATCTCGTGCCGATCGAGAAGCGAGAGCGCCGAGACATAGGTGTCGAGGGCCGATCCTTGGACGGCGGCCTCCACGTCGCGGATGGAGGCGGCGCCGAACATCACCGCCGTGGCAAAGATGGCCGCTACGGCGCGCAGTCGCCTGCGCTGCGGACGAGCCCCGACGCTCTCCACGGTGCTCCGGATCGCGTCCGGCATTCCCGGTTGCCCCAATCGCCGCATTTACCGGGGTCGGGCGACCGCCGGCTCCCGCGGGACGAAGGCGGCGCCTCTTCCGCCATGTGCCCGCGAATCAAAGCATTTTACTCCCAATGCGAATCCGGCGGTATGGGGGCAGACCGTGAACAGATGTCTGATGTCAGATGTCAGTTGTCAGATGTCAGATGTCAGATAGCCATCGTCCTCTGTCGTCTGCCCTCTGACCTCTACCTCCCCGCCAGCTTCAGCCCCTTCTCCAGCGCGGCATAGCTGCGCACCGGCGCCGCCATCAGGAAGCGGTAGCCTTCGCCAAGGATGCGCTCCACGTTGTTGGCATCGACGTGCGGGTGGCCTACGACCACGTTGTGCTCCTTGCAGGTGGCGACCACCCGGGCCATCCATTTCAGCACTTCGGGATGCTCGTATTGGCGCGGATAGCCGAGCTCCTGGGAGAGATCGCCCTCGCCGATCAGGATGGCGCCGATCCCGGGCACCTTCTTGAGAATGTCGGGCAGCGCCTCGATGCCGCGCATGTCCTCCATCATCAGGATCACGAAGACCTCGCCTTTCCGGCTGAGCGGCCAGACATCGGCGCGCTCGTAGTATTCCTGTTGCGAGAGCCCCCAATAGCGCACCGCCGCGGTCGGCCCGTCACCGCGGATGCCGGCCGGCTCGTAGTCCGGCAGACTCTTGCGGCGCGGGTAGCGGCAGGCGGCGACGGCATTGTAAGCCTCCTCCACCGAGGAGATATGCGGCCAGACGATGCCGTACACCCCGAGGTCGAGCGCCTGCTTGGCGTGGAACTGCGCCTTCTCCGAGCCGTTGGGCGGAATGCGCACCATCGGGGTGACCGCGGGGGCAACGGAGGCGGATCTCGCGATCTGCCCGCGGTTGAGCATGTATTGCAGGCTGTCGCGCAGCGCCCTGATGTCCCACGGATTATGCTCCATTTCGAAGACGATGGCGTCATATTTGGCGGTGCCCATGGCGATCGCAGTCTCGACATCCGCCTGGCAGAACGACGTGAACGCGACCTTGCCGGATTCCAGCGCGCGGATGACGCCGTTGAGGCGTGGGATATCGGCCATGCTCCTCCCCTTCGATGATTGGTTGGGTATCCGAAACGGCAGCGCCGGCAGCGCGCCGGGCCGCCGTTCTCGCGCACAACCGCGCCGCATGCAATATTAGCGTGGGGCTCCCGTCCTTGGAGTCGTTACGATGCAGGCGGTGAAGGATTCAAGCGGGCTCTACGAGGTGGAACGGCGCGCCTATTATGCGCAGCGTCCCGGCTTCCGGATTGCCGAGTTGCAGATCAGCCCGACCCAGAAAGTTCCGTGGCATTACCACAACAACGTGCATGACACCTTCTATGTCGTGGAAGGGACGATCCGGATATTTCTCCAAGCGCCCAAGGAAGAGGTGCGCCTCGAGCGCGGGCAGACCTACAGTGTGCCGCCGAAGCGACCGCACCTTGTCACCAATGCCGGCGACAGCTCGGCCGTGTTTCTCGTGCTGCAAGGCATCGGCGAGTACGACTTCGTTCCGCTCGTGTGAGGCTTGCCTCGCCTCGCCAGCAGCCGGATGTTTTGACCTTCGGCCCAGCGGTAATCGATCGCCACGTTGCGACCTTCGACATAGCCGGTTTCGCGCAGGCCTTCTTGGAACGCGTGCACCTCGTTCGCCCAATGGTCAGACGATTCGCTTCCAAGAAGCCCAATCAGCGGCATCGCCGGCTGCTGCGCACGCGCAGGGAGCGGACATGCCACCGCCGCACCGCCGAGCAGCGTGATGAACTCTCGGCGCTTCATTATCCGATCACCTCATCGGCGCGCAGCACGACTCGGGCATTGTGATGCCAAGCGCCTTGATTGACTTGAGGTTCATTTCCAACTCGGACAGGACGCCGGAATTCTGCGTGAAGATTCTTGCGGCCAGCGAAAAAATTTCCCCTCTGCTTGGTTCGTTTGCCAATTCCCGTGCGGCAACAACATTGCAGCAAGGGCAGCGGACGTTCGTCAGATGAGCGAGGCAACGCCCATGGCCCGGCCATAGCGCCGGCCGCACTCAAGAAAATCGCCGTACTTCCTGTGCCCGGCGGTGTGCTGCACGCAGGCGAGCAGCAGCCGATCGCGGTCGAAGCCGCGGTTCTTCGCGTAGTCCTCGAGCAGGCACTGGCAAATCTCCTGGTTGTGGGGGTCATTGCCGATGCGGCAGGCGATCAGCGCTAGCTGCTGTAGCAGGGGTTGGCGGTCGGCGCTGTTGGCGAGATAGGCCCTGGCCCAGGCGACCGCCTGCGGCCCGTCGAGTGCGACGATGGCTGCCGTGATGCGCTCGAGCAGCCGCGCCTGGCTCATGCGCCCGGCGCCGGGCGGGGGCGCGGCCAGATCGGCGCGCCCGTCACCGGCGTTCTTCTGGTGCCAGGCATTGCGGTTGAGGAAGGCAGCCGCCGAGTAGAGCAGTTTCAGGCGCTGCGGGTGCTCGAAGGTGTCATAGAACCAGCCCAGCGTGTTGCAGTACTCGTAGCAGTGCTGCGGGATGGAAAAATTGGCGCTGTCATGGGTCTCGAGCAGCACCTGCGCTGCACCGATCTGCAGCACATCGAGGATCTGGCGCGGCCCTTTGCCCGCGAGCAGCAGCCGGCTGAGGTGCTCCAGATATGCCGGCTCGTGCTGGTGCAGAACAACCTCAAGAAACGTCTGCGCCTCCGCCGCCGTCAGCGGCTCTGAGTTCGCAAGCAGCGCCTCCTCCATGGCCGTGGTGCCGGAATAGGGGATGGCCGCGATCTTCTGCTGCTCGAGGTAGTGGGTGATACAGTTGCACGCCATCTCGTAGGTCGAGTACCAGCGCGGGCCGACGGCGATGTCCAGCGCCCCGGCATAGAGCACAGGATGCGCGTCATCCCAGCCGATGGCGGTGCCCAACTCGACCGTGGCGCGCGCGCGATAGGACTTGTGGCCGGTGGTGTAGGAGCGATTGAGGAAGGCCCGGTCCTGCAAATCGATAAGGCCGGCGAACACCAGCTCGGCAAGCACCGCATTGCGCTCGTTCTTGTTGCGCATGAGCCCGAGAAACACCCGATAGGCTTCGAGCACGCGGCCGCGATGCACTAGCGTCAACCAGCGATCGAGGCGGTCGCGCAACGGCCCCTCGATGTGCTCCGGCTCCTGGTCCGGCCAGTGCACGACCGGCTTCGGCGGCGGGCTTTGCTGAGGTGCCATGCCGCGGGCGTAGTGACCGGGTGCCTTGTTGATCTTCTGGTTCCAGATGTCGAGGCCGGTCGGGATGTACCAAATGGTTTGCGCCATCGGCAGTCCGGCCGCCGCCGGCGGTAGCAACTGCGATAGATGCAGCGTGGCGCGGGCACTCAGCAGGCAATGGTCATTATTGACAAAGTTGACGAAGCCGTTGTCGATCCGCTCGTGGTAAGGGACGTGCGTGTAGGGCCCATGGATGCGC
>Ga0306926_10003236_pt1 | contig 16796 bp, 11 predicted proteins | sample flu12Cox44000178_FD_203759 | JGI IMG/M metagenome (GOLD analysis project Ga0306926, IMG submission 203759) | Lab enrichment of tropical soil microbial communities from Luquillo Experimental Forest, Puerto Rico - flux8day.12C.oxic.44.000.178 (v2)... | ecosystem: Environmental > Terrestrial >... | reverse complement strand
TGGCGGGGCGTCACGGCCCGCTCGCGCTCGTGCAGTTCGACGCGCACATCGACACATGGGACGAGTATTTTGGCAGTAAGTATTTTCACGGCACGCCTTTCCGACGCGCGATCGAGGAAGGGCTCGTGGACGGCAAGCGGTTCGTTCAGGTTGGCATTCGCGGGCCGATGTACGGCGAGGATGACTTCGACTTCCACCGGCAGCATGGCATCACGGTGGTCGATATCGATCAAGTGAAGGACAAGGGCGTCGCGTGGACGGTCGACCGCATCCACGCGGTCGCGTCGGGGCCGGCTTACGTCACTTTCGACATCGACGCCGTCGATCCCGCGTTTGCGCCCGGCACGGGAACGCCGGAAGTGGGCGGTCTCTCGAGCCACGAGGCTCAGCGCCTGGTGCGCGGCCTGGCGGGTCTCTCGCTCGTGGGCGGCGATATCGTCGAGGTCGCGCCGCCGTTCGACGGGCCGGGTCAGATCACCGCGCTCCTGGCCGCGAACATCATGTTCGAGCTGCTGTGCGTGATGGCTGGTGGAGCTGCCAGGACGTGATTCGGAATTAGGGATTCGCATGAAGCGATTGACGATTGGCCTACTGTTTCTCGCGATTCTGGGACCGTTCGTTGCTGCGGCGACCCTCCCCCGGATCATTACTCGTGGGGCGCCCGTCGCGAGCCTGCTTGCGGCGTCACCGGTCCGGTATCGCGTGAGCTTTCCCGAGCCGCAACACCGATGGATGCAAATCGAAGCGACGTTCCCGGATGTGGAGACCGAGACGCTCGAGCTGCGGATGAGCCGCTCGTCGCCGGGGCGCTACTCGCTGCACGACTTTGCGAAGAATGTGTACGACGTGCATGTTTTTGGGTCGGATCTGCGCGAGCTGCCGGCGACGCGGCCGGACCCATCCGGGTGGAACGTCCGCGCCCACGGCGGCAGAGTGACGGTCAAGTACAAGATTTACGGTGATCGTGTGGACGGCACATACCTGGCGGTCGATTCGACCCACGCGCACATCAACATTCCCGCGGCGATGATGTGGGCGCATGGTTTCGACGATCGTCCCATCACGATTGCCTTCGATCAGCCTGACGGGTTGACGTGGCGAGTCGCGACGCAGCTCCATGCCGGAGCCTCGCCGCTCGAGTTCACCGCTGCCAACCTTCAGTACTTCATGGACAGCCCCGTTGAGTTCGGTCAGATTGCGCTGCGGGAGTTCACCGCCGACGGGCGGCGCTTCCGGGTCGCCCTGCACCACACGGGCACCGACGCCGATCTGGACCGCTTTGTGAAAGACGTGGAGCGGATCGTTCGCGAAGAAGAAACGATTTATGGAGAGTTCCCGGAATACGAGCCAGGAGCATACACCTTTCTCGCCGACTATGTGCCGTGGGCGGAGTTCGACGGGATGGAACATCGCAACAGCACCGTGATCACCGGGCGCTCATCGCTCGCGCGCGACAGCCGCGACGTGCTGGACACCGTGGCGCACGAATTCTTCCATTGCTGGAATGTCGAGCGGATTCGCCCGAAGGGCCTTGAACCGTTCGATTTCGATCGCGCGAACCTGTCGGGCGAGCTGTGGCTGGCGGAGGGGTTCACGCAGTACTACGGTCCGCTTGTGCTCCAGCGATCCGGTTTCGCCGACCTGCCCGCGACGACGAACGTGCTCAATAGCCTGGTCGACGGCGTGACGCTCGAAGCAGGGCGGTCGGTCAGATCGGCGAAAGAGATGAGTCAGATGGCGCCGTTCATCGACGGCGGGCGCCCCGTGGACCGCACGAATTGGTCGAATACGGTTATCTCGTACTACCCGTTTGGTGCCGCGATCGCGCTCGCGATGGATCTCTCGCTGCGCGAGCGCGGGAACGGGAGCGTGTCGCTCGATGACTTCATGCGGGCAATGTGGCGCAAGTACGGACGGCCCGGCGGCAGCCGCGAAGGCTACGTGGATCGGCCGTACACCATCGAGGACGCCGAGACGACGCTGGCCGAAGTAAGCGGCGACCGGGCGTTTGCTCGCGATTTCTTCGCCAGGTACATCCAGGGGCACGAGGTGGCTGATTATGCGCGGCTCCTCGCGCGTGCGGGGTTCGCGATCCGCCGGCCAAACCAGGGTCGCGCATGGCTCGGGGATGTGCGACTCGATTTTCGTGACGGCACGAACGCTCCAGGGACGAGGGGCGGCAGTGCCGGGGCCTCCTCCGGCCAACGCGCCCGGATAGCATCGCTCGTGTCGCCTACCTGGCCCCTCTATGCATCAGGCCTCGACCAGGATGATCAGCTCGACCGGATCGATGGGCAGCAGATCCATGCTGACACGGATGTCGCTGCCGTGCTCGCCCGACACAAACCAGGAGACTCCGTGACGATTGCGTTCGTCGATCGGAGCGGGAGCGCGAAAACGGCATCGATCACGCTGGCGAGCAATCCGCATGTCGAGGTCGTGCCCGCGGAGGCGGCGGGTGGCCTCACGGCGGAGCAGCGAGGGTTCCGCGATCGCTGGCTGAAGTCGCGCGTGGCGCTCGTTGCTCGATAATTAGGTCTATGGCGATTCCGTGGCTCCGCATCCTCGACGCGGCTCTCGGCATTCACGATCTCGTTCGAGTCCGGAGGGACCCGGCGGTTGCCGCAGGCGGCCTTGAGTCGCAGTCGCTCGCCCGCGAAAGCGGGGCGGTCGGCGGCCTCGAGGCCCGTCTCGCGGGAGTGATCGTCGCTTCGCTGAAGGAGGCATTCGCTCGCGATACGAGGCGCCTGGAGCTCGAGCGCCAGCAGATCGAGGCGGAGCGGCGCCGCATGGAGCGCGCGCTGCAGCTCGAGCTGTTGCGTCAGGCCGGCGATCGCGAGATCGGGCGGCTGCGGCTCGTGACCGGGCTCGCGGCCGCGAGTTTTCTTGGCACGCTGCTGTTCGCCCCCCGCTTCATGAGCGCCGGAAGTTGGTGGGGGACCAAGCTGATGCTCGCTGGAGGATGGGCGCTTCTGTTGGGCGCGATCGCACAGTCGTTCGCCGCGCAGTCGGCGGTCGCGCGCGCGTTGCAACGTTCACTGCAGGGCCCTGTGCTGCCAGGAGAATCGGCGGAGGATTTCGACGCATTAGGGGCTGCCGCGCACTTTCCCCGGACGAGTGACGTGGCCCCGTGGCTAATCGTCGCGGGCCTGGCCCTGGTCGGGATGTCACTGATTCTGTCGTAGCTCGCGGTGTGGGCTGGCGGCTCATCATCCGCCGTTTGCCGCTCGAAATATCACGCCGGGGGCGAGCTTGAAGTCGGGGTCCAGCGCCCGCTTGACGGCACGCATGGCTTCGATACCGTCGGGGCCATAAAGCTCGCGGAGGAGCTCATGCTTGATCGGATTCCGGCCGACGCCATGCTCCGCAAGCGGAGATCCACCAAGCCGGATCGCTTCCTGACCCACTCGCCGGATCGCTTCTTTTCCTGACTCCACGTCGGCACGCGACCTCGGGATCACGTTGGGGTGCAGGTTGCCGTCCGAGATGTGTCCCCAGACGGCGCCGTCGAGCCGCCGTGTCGTGAACTCTTCGTCACAGAGAGCGAGCAGCTGGCCGATCCGGTCGAACGGGACGACCACGTCAGCAGCGGTCTTTGCGATGCTGTCGTCGACCGTCGACTTGGCGCGTCCGACGCGCAGGTTGACGGCGGCGGGCACGGCCTCGCGAAGCCCGACGAGTTGTGCGGCGCGCCGTTCGTCCCCTGGCACGGCGATCTCGACGCGCTCCAGCACGGCGCACTCGTCCAGGGCACGACAGAAACGGGCGAGAGGCGTGTCGATCTCACGGAAACGGCCGATCTCATCGAACGCCTGCGCATCTGTCGTGCCCGAGGGCAGCTCGAGCGTGACCAGGAGGACCATGTCAGCCCGAGGGATCGCCACACCAAACGAACGGTCCGCCCCGTCTTCCCGCAGCAGCGCCAGGCATCGCGCGTCCATGTGCTCGATGGCGGCGATGTCCATCCCACGCGGATCGCCCGAGCGCCGGGTCTCGATCGCGGCGCGCCTGATCGCGTCAACAAACGCGATCGCGTCCCGCCGCACATCGAACGGCACGAGCGCCAGACAGGGCGCCGGGCGGTCGGGCAGGATGCGAAGCGCCACGTCGGTGATGACGCCGAGCGTGCCCTCGGAGCCGACAAACAGGTCGACGAGATCCATTTCCGGCTCGGCGAAATAGCCGGCCGATAGTTTTGGGACGGCAGGCATGCGGTAGCGCGGGATCGGAACTCGCGCGACCCGATCCGACAGCTCGATGTCGAAATAGCCGTCTGGGTGAGCGCGCGTCTCACCGCGCTCGAGATCCAGCACGTCGCCGTTTGCCAGCACCACGGTCAGCCCGCGCACCCAGGCACGCGTGGTCCCGTACTTGAACGTCGCGGCGCCGGCAGCGTTGGTCGCGGCAATACCGCCGACGCAGGCGCCCATGAAGGTCGGCACCGGCGGGTAGTGCCTCCCGTTTTGCCGCAGGGCGGCGTCGAGATCGGTCAGCGTGACGCCGGCCTGCGCGCGAACGTGGTCGCGGTCGATTCGCACGATCCGATTCATGCGCGACGTCGCGATGACCACGTCGCCCATCGGCGTTGCGCCTCCCGTCAACGACGATTGCGCCCCGACAGCGAGCACGGAGCTCGATGCGCGAAGGATCCGCGCAACGCCGGCCTCCGTCGCGGGCGTTGCGATGGCTTGCGGATGGCCGCCTGGAAAATGTGCGGCGTCTTCCTTGAACGCTGCTAGGACATCCGGATCGGTTCGCAGCGTGACCAGTTCGGCATCTTCAAATCCGTCGGCTTCTCTCCGAGGTCCTCGAGGTGACCGCGCGCGGATGGAATGTGTCGACATCTGCGCACGTTATAGTACCGGTCTTGTCATTGAAGCGACTCTGCCACGATCTTCAGGAGCCAGCGCGGCATGAGCGGCGTGGAGCAGACTATTCTCTACTGCGTCATCACGCGACTGGAGATCGGCGGAGTCAAGGCCGTCGTGCCGCGGCCTCCATTGAAACCAGCGCGGTCTCCGTGTAATCTGCCGCCAGCATCGTCAAATCCGGCTCAATACCAGGATCAGTCCGGGAGTTGCTTCATGAGGCTGGTTCGATTCGTCTTCCTTGTGGCCGTGCTTGTTGCCGTCATCGGGGGACCGACGGCTGTCGGTCGCGTGGACCAGGCGCTCTCGTCTCCGTCGAGCGCGCCGGGCAAGAGTCCATTCGACGCGCTGCATTTTCGTCCGATCGGGCCCGCATCCATGTCAGGGCGCATCGCCGATCTGGCGGTGTACGAGGCCAATCCGGCGATCTACTACGTCGGCGCGGCCCACGGGGGCGTCTGGAAGACCACGAATGCGGGCACGACATTCGAGCCCGTCTTCGAGCAGGTCGGCATGATGTCGATTGGGGACGTGACCGTCTCGCAGAGCAACCCGGATCTCGTCTGGGTCGGGACGGGCGAGTCGAACAACCGTCAAAGCACCGGTTGGGGCGACGGCGTCTACAAGTCAACGGATGGCGGCAAGACGTTCACCAACATGGGGCTGCGGACGTCGCGCGCCATCAACCGCATCGTGATCGACGCGCGTGACAACGACGTGGTGTTCGTGGCCGCGACCGGAAGCCTGTGGGGCCCCGGAGGCGAGCGTGGCGTCTACAAATCGACCGACGCCGGCCGGACCTGGAAGCCCGTTCTCAAGGTGGACGACGACACCGGCGCCAACGATCTCGTGATGGATGCGACCAATACCCAGATCCTCTATGCGTCGATGTACCAACGTCGCCGAAGCGCGTGTTGCATGAACGGAGGCGGGCCCGGCAGCGGGTTGTGGAAATCGACCGACGGCGGCGAGCACTGGACTCAGATTAAGGGCAGCGGCTTTCCGGATGGTCCCCTCGGCCGAATCGGCGTCGATGTCTATCGGAAGCGGGGCAACATTCTCTACGCGCTCGTTGAAGGCCCTGCGCCGGCGCCGACCGGAGGCCGCGGCGGCCGCGGTGGCGCACCGGAACCCGACGAGGCGCCGCCGCCACCTCCCGGGCGGAGCAATTTCTCGACGGCGGTCACCAACATCGCGAGCGGCCTGTATCGATCGGATGATGGGGGAGCGACCTGGAAGAAGGTGAATGACGAGAACCCTCGTCCGATGTACTTCAGCCAGGTCAGGGTGGACCCGACCGATGCCGATGTCGTGATCTATGCCGGCGTCAAGCTCCATCTCACGACCGACGGTGGAAAGCGTGTCAATAACAACGCCACGACCTCGATCCATGACGATGTGCATGCGATCTGGATCGATCCGATGAACCCCCAACATGTGATCATCGGCACCGATGGCGGCGTGGCCGTCAGCTGGGATCAGACCAGGACGTGGAACTTCGTGCACAATCTGCCAGTCGGGCTCTTCTATCACGTCAGCGTGGACAACGCGACACCGTACAACATCTGCGGAGGCATGCAGGACAACTACGCCTGGTGCGGTCCGAGCGCCGTCCGCGGCGCCGCGGGCATCGCCGGCTTCCATTGGTACACCGTGCAGGGCGGCGATGGTTTCGTCGCGCTACAGGATCCGACCGATTTCCGGGTTGCCTACAGCGAGTCGCAGGATGGCAACATGGTACGGCTCGATCGCGTCACCGGGGAATCCATCTCGATGCGGCCGCAGGCGCCGGCGGGCGAGCCGCCGCTCAGGTGGAACTGGGACACGCCGCTCGTGATGTCGCCGCACAATCCGAGCATCATTTACGCCGCGGCCAACAAGGTATACCGGTCTTCGAATCGCGGGCTGACGTGGGAGGTCATCGGCACCGACATCACGACCAACGCCAACCGCGACGACATCGTCACGATGGGCGTCAAGGGAAGCGACGTCGCGATCGCGAAAAACGACGGCATTCAAGCGTGGCCGACCATCGTCTCACTCGCGGAATCGCCGAAACGTGCCGGCCTGCTCTATGCCGGAACCGACGATGGGAACGTGCAGGTGTCACGGGAAGGCGGGCGGTCGTGGACGAATGTCACCGGGAATATTCCGAATCTGCCAAAGGGCATCTGGGTGTCGGAAGTCGCGCCCTCCCGCTTCGATGAGGCGACGGTCTATGCGACGTTCGACGGTCATCGGCAGAATGATTTCGAGACGTATGTCTATGTGAGTCATGACTACGGGCAGTCGTGGCAGTCGACGGCGGGGAATCTCAAAGGTGAGGTGGTCAAAACGCTCACCGAGGACCAGAGGAACGCCGATGTGCTGTATATCGGCGCGGAGACCGGCCTGTTCGTGTCGATCGACCGCGGCAGGAGCTGGGCGCGCGTCAAGGCCAATCTCCCGATGGTGCGGATCGATGAAATCACCATTCAGCCGCGGGACAACGCGATGGTGCTCGCGACGCATGGGCGCGCCTTGTGGATTCTGGACCACCTCGAACCGATCCAGGAGTACGCCGCAGCTCAGGGCGCTGGTGGGGACGCGAAGCTGTTTTCCCCGCCCCCGTACGCGACGTATCGACGGCCGGCGCGCGATCGTAACTACGAGTTCTGGGGCGATCAGATTTTCTACGGCGAGAACCCGCCGCAAGCCGCCGTGCTCTCATGGATCAACAAGAAACCCGTTGAGGACGTCAAGCTGAGAGTCACAGATGCAGCCGGCCGCCAGGTTCGTGAGATTTCGGGCCCCGTGCTCGCCAACAGCAACAAGCCGGGCATTCAGACCGCATGCTGGGATCTGCGCGTGCCGCCGTCGCCGGCGCCTCCCGCTCCGCCCGGCCGCGGCCAGGCCGCGGGCGAGACAGGAGGGCCAGGAAGGGCCGGAGGAGCAGGAAGGGCAGGAGGGGAAAGACAGGAGGCACAGGGGACGGGGGGGCCTGGCGGGCAGGGCCCGAATCAGGAGACTAGCCCCTTTGGCGCGGGTTGCCCGGCCGTGCCGACCGGCGGTGGCGGGGGCGGCTTTGGCTTTGGCGGAGCCGGAACATTGGGTCCGCTAGTGCTTGCAGGCGTCTACAAGATTGAGCTCGTCGTAGACGGCAAGGTCGCCGACAGCAAGACCCTGCGCGTGAACGACGATCCGGAAGTCGTTCTCACGTCCGCCGAGCGCAAGCGCCAGTACGACGCGGCGATGGAGCTGCACGCGTTGCAGGGACGTGTCACGGACGCGTCGGCCGCTCATGCGTCGCTGACGCGTCAGCTCAATCAACTGGCCACCGATATGGCCGGCCGTACCGACATCTCGGCCGATGTGAAGGCCTCGTTCGACGCGGTCAAGAAAGACATCGATGCCCTTGCGCCGAAACTGACGCAGCCGGCAGGCCGGGGCGGAGGCGGCGGTGGACGCGGCAACACGGAGAGCCTTCCCGCGAAGATCGGTCAGGCCAAGGGCGCGCTGATGGGCGGAATGGTTGTCGGCGAGCAGACGACCAACACAGCCAGCGAGGCGAGGGCACAGGCGCCGAAGGCAATCGCCGATCTCAACGCAGTCATCGCGAAGGCGTCCTCGCTCAGCACGTCGCTGGCGCGCTACAACCTGACGCTCACCGTGCCTCAGCCGGTCAAGGCTCCGGACATCGCGCCGGCGCGGAAAACCACGAGCGGGGGGCGGTAACCTGGCGTGATCAGTGCCTCACCGAGTGCTCGTCCTGTCCAGGCATGCGGGTGAGTATTGCCGTCTGATCGAGGCGGCCTGCCTGCCGGATCTCGACGTCGTCTCGGCCACGGATCCGTCGGGGCTGCCGGCCTCGGCGAGCACATGCGATATCGTATTCGGGGAGCCGTCGCTCGTGGCGAAGGCGCTTCCGGTCCTGCCAGCGGTGCGCTGGGTGCAGGCGACGTGGGCCGGCGTCGAGCCGCTTCTCGATCCGGCGCTCCGCCGCCGGGCTGGTCAGGATTACATCCTGACGAATGCGCGAGGAGTGTTCGGCGCGTTGATGTCCGAATACGTGTTCGGCTACATGCTGGCGCACGAGCGGCGCATCTTGGAAAAGTATGACGCGCAGAAGGAGAGGCGCTGGGACTCCAGACCGCCGGGCACGTTGCGGGGCAAGCGTCTCGGGCTGCTGGGCGTCGGGACGATCGGCGCCGCCCTTGCGCGGACGGCCAAACACTTCGGGATGGCGGTGAGAGGGTACACGCGCGCCAGCGAGAGTTGCGACGCGGTAGACGAGTATTTTCATAGCGACGATCGGGCCGGCGGTCATGGCCGCCGATCCCTCAATGCGTTCGCGGCGGATCTGGACTACCTTGTCTCGGTCGTCCCTGATACGGCCGCGACGCGAGCATTGGTCGACGAACAGCTGCTGACGGCGCTACCGCCACGAGCCGTCTTCATCAATCCGGGTCGTGGATCTGTCGTCGACGAAGCGGCGCTTGCACGAGCGCTCTCGAGCGGCCGGCTGGCGGCTGCCGTGCTCGATGTCCTTCAGACCGAGCCGCTGCCGGCCGATCATGTGCTGTGGCGGACGCCGAATGTGATGATCACCTCACACACGGCGGCGCTCAGTGCGCCGGCGGATATCGCCCCGTTGTTCGTGACCAACTACCAGCGGTTCGTGGCCGGGGGGCCATTAATATATTGTGTCGACGTCGAGCTTGGGTACTAACGGGGTCCTGAACGTGACCATGACTGCGGACGACACGCTCACGCTCGCCACGGCCGGTGACGCGGCGGCCGTCGCAGCGCTCCTCACGGCTGCCGCGAATCACCTCAGTGCCGTCTACGGAGAAGGGCATTGGTCGCGCGAGTCGACGGAGCGTGGCGTCCTCAATGCGATGCGGACCTCGCGCGTTTTCGTCGCCAAGCGCGGCGATCGGGCGATCGCGACGCTCGCGTTGACCACGAAGAAGCCCTGGGCGATCGATACAGCCTGGTTTACCCCGTGTGCGAGAGCGCTGTACCTGCTCTCGATGGCGGTCGATCCCGAGCTCCAGCGCTTAGGGATCGGGCGCCACGCGGTCGAGCAGGCGTTGGCGATCGCCCGGGAGTGGCCGGCGGACGCCGTGCGCCTCGACGCGTACGACGCGGAGGCCGGCGCGGCCGGATTCTATGCGTCATGCGGCTTCCGCGAGGTAGGGCGAGTCGTCTACCGTCACGTGCCGCTCGTCTATTTCGAGCGCCTGTTCTAGTCATGCCCACTGCTGGTCCGCGCCTCGTCGTCACCGACTCCCTCGGCCGGCGGATTGTGAACATCGACAAGCCGCTGTTCACCATCGGGCGCCGGACTGAAACGGATTTGCGACTCCCGGGCGCGGATATCTCACGGCTCCACGCCGAGATTGCTCTCGACCGCGACAGCGGCGCCTGCGTCATTCGTGACCGGGAGTCGCGATTCGGCACATTCGTCAACGGAGAGCGCATCGCCGAGCGCACGCTCGCCCCCGGCGACCAGATTCGTTTCGGCCAGTCCGACGACACGGCAATCGTCTTCGTGGTCGACGACGAGGCGCCGTCGGTCGAGCGGAGCGCGGTTCTCGCCGCCGCGGAGCTGCGCCAGATGGCGGCGCTCCTCGAAGGCTTGCGCGCGCTCGGCTCCGGCCGCGTCCTCGACGAAGTCCTGGCGCTCGTGCTCGATCTGGCCATCGAAGTCACGGGCGCGGAGCGCGGGTTCATCATGCTGGCGAACAGGGAGCGGGCGCTCGAATTCAGGCTCGCGCGCGGACGCGGGCGGGTGACGTTGTCGGGCCGGACATTCGAGACCAGCCGCAAGATTCCCGAAGCGGTGTACGCCGCCGGTCAACAGCGGATCGTGGAAGACCTGCTTGACGGAGACGTCGCCCAACTCCACGCCGGCACCATCGCGCTCGGCATCCGGCACGTGCTCTGTACCCCGCTCCGGCTCGTGCGCTATGTGGAGCGCGCCGAACAGAAAGGCGCGGACGAGGTCATCGGCGTCCTGTATCTCGACAGTCGGGAGCGCGGCACGCTGCGCTCCACGCCGGCGCAGCAGGCCCTCGAGACCCTGTCCGCCGAAGCCGCGATCGCGATTGAGAACGCGCGGTTGTATCGCGAGGCGCTCGACAAAGCCAAGTTCGAGCAGGAGCTGAAAGTCGCCGCGGCGATTCAGCAGTCGCTCCTGCCGACGCCCGTGCGCCAGGGTCCATTCTTCGCAACGGCTGCCGCCTCCATCGCCTGTCGCGCCGTTGGCGGAGACTTCTTCGACTACGTCGATCTCCCTTCGGGCGGTTTCGGCTTCATCGTCGGCGACGTCGCCGGCAAAGGATCGCCCGCAGCGCTTCTGGCAGCCGCCGTCCTCGGAATGTTCAGCGCTGAAGCCATGCATCAGCCCGGCCCCGCGTCCGTCATCACCCGGCTCAATCACGGCCTGTTCCGCCGCGCGATCGAGTCGCGCTTCCTGACGACGTTCTACGGCATCGTGGGCCGGGACGGAGACTTCACCTATTGCAATGCCGGCCACAACGCTCCGATTCTCGTGTCGGCGTCGGGGATTCGCCGCCTCGACACCGGCGGGATGGTGCTGGGCGTCTTCGAGAACGCGCAATTTGACGAGGAGACGATGGCGCTCCAGCCGGGGGACATCGTCGTCGCCTTCAGCGACGGCGTGACGGAAGCGCTGAATCCCGCCGGCGACGAGTTCACCGACGATCGATTGCTGGCGTCGGTCCGTGCCCACCAGAGCAAGTCACCGGAGGCCCTCGTCGAAGGGCTGCTCGCGGACGTACGGGCTTTCTGCGGCGACGCGACCCAGAGCGACGATCTGACGATTGTCCTCGTGCGCTACGACGGCTGATACGAAGCGAGCGCCATGAAATTCGCCCCGGAATACGTCGCGTGCGTTCTCAACGAGAACTTCGAGGACGCCAAAGAGCTCTTTCTCGCGCCGCTCATCGCGATCAACTACGCCCACCTCGTCATGCTCGTGGAGCAGGGCATTGTCCCGCGCGCCGATGGCAGGCGGGTTCGCGACGCGCTCGATTCCATTTCGCGAGACGACGTCCAACGCGTGACGTACGACGGGACCTACGAGGATCTGTTCTTCTATGTCGAGCGCCTGCTCGTCCAAGCCTGCGGTCCAGGAAACGAGGACGTGGCCGGCCGGCTGCACACTGCACGATCGCGCAACGACATCGACATGACGATGTACCGGATGCGGCAGCGCGATTTGATCCTCGGGCTGATCGCGGCGACGTTCGATCTGCGCCGATCGCTCCTGGACGTGGTCGATCGGCACCGCGAGACCGTGCTCGCGGTCCATACCCATACGCAGCGGGCCCAACCGACGACCGTTGCGCACTACTTGCTTGCGGTCATCGAGCAGGCCGAACGCGACGGAGCGCGGCTGAAGAGCGCGTACGACCGTACGAACCGCAACCCATTGGGCTCGTGCGCCATCACCGGGACCGGCTTTCCGATCGACCGACAGTTGACATCCGATCTGCTCGGTTTTTGCGGGCCGACGGGGAATACGTACGGGAGCATCGCGACGGTTGACTACCTCTTGGAATCGACGTCCGCTGCGTCGGTGCTGCTCGTCGGATTGGGCCGGTTCCTTCAGGACCTGCTGCTCTGGTGCACGGCCGAATTCAACTATGTCCGGCTGGGCGATGGCTTCGTGCAGACGAGCAGCATCATGCCGCAGAAGAGAAACCCGGTCGCCTTCGAGCACGCCCGCGCGATCGGCAGCAAGGCGCTGGGGCAGGCGCAGGGGATCGTCGCCTGCGTGCACAACACGCCGTTCGGCGACATCGTCGATACCGAGGACGATCTCCAGCCGCTCGTCTTCGCGACTTTTCGCGACGCGACGCGTGCGGTGAAGCTCGTGGCGGCGGCAATGGCAACGGCTGAATTCGATGCGGCCAGGCTTGAGGCTCGCGCGGCCGATGGTTGGACGACGCTGACCGAGCTGGCGGACACACTCGTGCGGGATCACCGTATGCCGTTCAGGACGGCCCATGCGATTGCGGCGCGATTGATCACGGGACGCCAGCACGATCGGGCGCGCCCGCTGGCCGATCTGCTCGCGGCCGCGTCGCGGGATCTTGCCGGCGAGCCGGTGTCGTACTCGGAGCGAGCGTTGGAGGAGATTCTCAGTCCGCGGCACTTCGTCGAAGTCCGGATGACACTCGGCGGGCCCGCACCCAGCGAAACCGCGCGGGCTGCGGAAGCCTCACGGTTGCAGCTCGCCGCCGACGAGGCATGGTGGCAGAGCGCGACGCGAGCGCTGGCCGACGCAGAGCGACGCCTTCGCGAACGGAGCGCGCAGTTATGAGACCTGTGACGGCTGATGGCGAGTGGCTGATGGCACGTGCCTGATGGCGCGTAGATGACGGCCGGGGGTTGATGGCGTCGACCTATCTCAGGGTGCTCGTTCTCGAAGCGGTGATTATCGCGGTCCTCTGGGCTTTCGGGCAGCTGTTTTCGTGACGACCCTCGACTGGTTCGTCGTCGCCGCGTATATCGGCTGGATTGTCGTCGATGGGCTACGCCGGTCGAAGGGTACCGACCGGGTCGACGGATATTTCCTGGCGAACCGCTCGCTGCCGTGGTGGGCCGTTGGATTGTCCGTGATGGCGACGCAGATGAGCGCCGTCACGCTGGTCGCCACCACGGGGCAAGGGTATCTCACCGGGCTGCGGTTCGTTCAGTTCTACTTCGGCCTGCCGCTCGCAATGATCCTGTTGTCGGTGACCGTGGTGCCGTTCTTCACACGCGCTCAGGTTTACACGGCATACGAGTACCTCGAGCGCCGGTTCGACGCGCGGACGCGGTCGCTCACCAGCTTCATTTTTCTGATGGGGCGCGCCGCCTCGCTCGGCGTCACGCTCGCGGCGCCAGCCGTCGTGATGTCCGCGATTCTCGGCTGGAGGCTGCCGGTCACCGTGCTGGTGATCTGCGTGCCGATGATCGTTTACACGACAATCGGCGGCGTACAGGCGGTCGCGTGGACGGATGTCAAGCAGATGTTTTTCGTGGTGGGCGGCATGGTGGCCGCCGTAGCGATTCTCCTTCACGGGATCCTGCAGCATGTCACGGTCGGCCAGGCCCTGGAGCTCGCCGGCGCGACGGACCGGTTGAAAGCGGTCGACTTCACCTTCGATCCGAAAGAAACCTACACGTTCTGGTCAGGGATGATCGGCGGCCTCTTTCTGATGCTGGCGTATTTCGGGTGCGATCAGAGCCAGGTGCAGCGCTATCTGACGGCGAAGTCGATCGGCGAGGCGCGTCAGTCGCTGCTGATGAGCGCGTACGTCAAGATTCCGCTGCAGCTTCTCATCCTGGTGACCGGCGTGCTGGTGTTCGTCTTCTATCTCTTTCAGACGCCGCCGATGCTCTTCAACCGCGCGTACGACGCCGAGATCGCCGCGAGCCCCCGCGCTGCCGAATACGTCCGGTTGCAGCAGGACTTCGACCGCGAATTCGCGGCACGGCGGGAAGCGGCCGCCCGCCACGACCGCCGCGCGTTTCTCGCGAGCGATGCGCGCGTCAAGGACATTCGGGACCGCGCCGTGGGCATCGTGCAGCAAGCGACGGGCGACCAGCGGTACACCGATGTCAACTATGTATTTCCGACGTTCATCACCACGCGGATGCCGGTGGGTCTCGTTGGCCTGATGGTCGCGGCCATTTTCGTCGCGGCGATGTCGGCGAGCGGCGGCGAACTCAATGCGCTCGCGACCGCGACCATCATCGACTTCTACCGGCGGCACTGGGTCCCCGACGCGCCCGACGCGCACTATTTGCGCGTCTCAAAGCTCGCGACGGTCGCCTGGGGTCTCCTCGCCTGCGTGGTCGCGATTTACGCCGCGAACCAGGGATCGTTGATCGAGGTCGTCAACCGATACGGGTCCTTCTACTATGGCTCCCTGCTCGGCGTGTTCATCCTCGCGATCTTGACGAAGCGCGCCACGGCGGCGGGGGCGTTCTGGGGTCTCTTTGCGGGCGTGGCGGTCGTGCTGACCGTGGCCTGGACGCTCCCGATCGCGTTCCTGTGGCACAACGTGATCGGCGCGGTCGTCGTTGTGCTCGTGGGGATGGCGATCAGTCTTTTCAGGACTTCTTCCGGCTGAGACTGCTCAGGCGATGGCCGGCTTTCGTCGCGCCCGCACCCGCCACAACGTGGCCACGACGATCAACGCGGCGCACCCCTCCACATACACCTTCTCCGCGTCGATGAAATCGACCGGCCGATTCTGCAGGAGCGGATCGGCGAGCGTGCCGTGCACGTAGAAGACAGCTGCGGCAGCATAGGCCGTGTAATGCAGTTGCTTCCAGCGATGGCGGCCGAACACGCGGCGGAAATAGGAAGTCAGCACGATGAAGGCGACAAGGTAGAACCCGATCGCGCCGAGCGTGTTCTCGAACGGCTGTGTCGGAGACCACAGGGGCGCGAAGATGTCGAACAGCCGGAAACCGGCGGTCGATGACAAGAGCAGGATCAGCGGATGTGTGAATGCGGTCGCGAGACCGATGTAGCCCATCCAGTTGTGGAACGTGAAAAGCTTCAGGCGCCGGCGTGGCCATTTCCGGACCGGGTTGTAGCCAACCGATAGCAGCAGGCCAATCAGAATCTGCGCTGTGAACATGCCAACTGCGACGAGACCGAACACGGAAGAAACGTCTATCGCAGTTGGCACGGAAAGCTGGATTTATTTTGAAGAAGTGACGACGAAGTCCTTGAAGTAGCTGGTGGTGTCGGTCTTGGCCCAGAGGCCCACTCTCCCTGAGACCGGTGGCTGGAGGACCGGGTTGTTCGCCGGGATGAGATCCGGATGAGGCGCGGCGCCGCCGCGCCCAGGGCTGGGTGTGCTCCCCAGCGTGTACTCGAGCGCGACCTCGCCATCGAGCCACGCCTTGAAATCGGTGCGGTTCGCGCCATCAGGCGCGTCGACCGCCATCTTCAGCTCGTGCCACTGCGCGCGGTCGGGCACGAACTTTTTGGCGCGATCGCTGAATCGCACGTTGCGTCGGATCCCGTTGTGAAACTCCCAGAGCGCGACGTTGTTCTCGGTGTCGTTGTAGCGGACGGCCAGCCAGTCGCCGTTGGGCTTCAGGTTGAAGAGAATGCCTGAGGCGCGGTCGGCGTCGCCGGCAATCGTCTTGAACTTGACGCTGATCGTGCCCGTCGAGAAGTTGTCGAGGCCCTTGAGCACGGCGACCGGGAAGTACGCGAATTGTTTCGCGTTGTCCATCAGCTCTTCGTTCGACGTGCCGTACAGCTTGCGCGCGCTTTCGATCAGGAGCTTCGTGGGGTTGTCCTTGCTTGCGACCCAGGGGCGGCCGTCGACCATGATCACTTTGTCGCCGGCGTCCTGGACGACCGTCCAGGTACCCACCATGGGCTCGAACGTCACCGGCGCGCGGCCGACCTGTTCTTTGCTCAGGTCGACTTTGAGCCGAGCGGCCAAGAGACTGGTTGCGACGAGCGCGGGCGCCAGTGCCAGAGTGTTCATCGAACGCGTCATCTTTCACTCCCTGAACGTGTGAGCAATCCGTTACTCGCTGGACGTGTGAGCAGTCCGCCGGCCACGACTAATGCTGGCCACACACCGTAAAAGACCGCTGCGGCGCCGCGCGGCGGCACGGCGAGCGGGTGGCCACGGAACACATCGCGGTCGATCTCGGCAGGGGGCACCGCGCCCGCGAGCGCGAAGATCGTCTCGAGCACGCTCTCCGCCGTGGTGGCGCGGCTCATCGCCCGGCGTCCTCCAAGCTCATACCAGATCTCGCCGTACTGGGACGCCGTTTGTTCGAACAGGCCGGTTGTCGTGGCGGCGATGTACTGCACCTGCAGCCTCGGCATCACACGGCGCAGCTTCGACAGCGCGCGACGCTCGAGGTCGACTCGCCGCGGATCTTCGGCGGCGA
>Ga0306926_10003234_pt1 | contig 16803 bp, 14 predicted proteins | sample flu12Cox44000178_FD_203759 | JGI IMG/M metagenome (GOLD analysis project Ga0306926, IMG submission 203759) | Lab enrichment of tropical soil microbial communities from Luquillo Experimental Forest, Puerto Rico - flux8day.12C.oxic.44.000.178 (v2)... | ecosystem: Environmental > Terrestrial >... | reverse complement strand
CGGTCTTGTTTTTCCATGTCCACGGTGCCCCGACCCGGGTCGACCGCAACGCCACCGCCTTCGGGATGCGCGACGACCAGTGGGACTATGACGTGATCTCGCAGTGGACGGATCCCTCGGACGCCGCCCGTCACGTCCAATGGACCCGCGAGTTCTGGACGGCGGTGGAACCGTTCGCCAGCGGCGACGTGTACGTCAACCACCTCGACGCGGAAGAAGCGACACGGATCAGAGCCGCTTATAGCCACGGGTACGAGCGGCTCGTCGCGCTGAAGAACAAGTTTGATCCGACCAACCTCTTCCGCATGAACCAGAACATCAGGCCGACCTTGTAAGCGTTAACGGGAGCAACGCTATGGCCAAAAGCGGCTTCAAGCTGATCGACGCCGAGATGCATGTGATGGAGCCGGTCGATCTGTGGCAACGATACATCGATCCCGAGTTCAGAACGCGCGCGCCGCGGCGGCTCGACGAGCGCCGGTGGGACATCCGCACGATCGTCGAGGGCGAGGTCATGGCGCAGATGCCGGGCGGCGACTGGCCGGCGCTAACCGACGCCGAAGAGACCGCACTCGCCGAGCGCTATACGGAGGAAATCGCGCGGAACTTCGATCCCGAGACCCAGGTGCGGGCGATGGACAAGGAAGGGCTCGATCTGGCGATCCTCTACCCGACCTCGGCGATGTATGTGACCGCGTTCACCAGGATGGACCCGCGCTTCGCAGCCGCGGTGTGCCGGGCGTACAACGACTGGCTGCACGATTACATCGAGGCCGCCGATCCCAAGCGGATGTTCGGCGCTGCCGCCGTCTCGCCGCACGAGGTCGAGAGTGCCATCGCCGAAACCCACCGCGCCGTGACCCAACTCGGCATGAAGGCGGTCTTCCTGCGGCCCAACATCTACAACGACAGGCCGTGGCACGACCGGCATTACGACCCGCTGTGGGCGGCGTGCCAGGAGCTCAACGTCCCAGTCGGCTTCCACGAGACCACCGGCTCGCGCATGAAGGCCGCCGGCGCCGACCGCTTCAACAGTTTGGGTATCGCGCACATCGCGACGCATTCGATGGAGCAGATGCTCGCCTGCATGGACGTGATCATGGGCGGCGTCATGGAGCGTTTCCCGCGGCTGCGTTTCGCGTTTCTCGAGGGGCAATGCGGCTGGCTGCCGTTCTGGCTCGGCCGTATGGACGAGCACTACGAATGGCGCGAGCCGTATGGCGAGATGACCCACCTTTCGATGCCGCCGTCAGAATATTTCCGCCGCCAAGGGTTCTGCGCGGTCGAGTGCGACGAAGAGTTCGTCAGCCACGTCGTCGATGCTTTCGGCGACGACAACCTCGTTACGACGACCGATTATCCGCACGGCGATTCGAAATATCCGAAGGCAATGGACCGGTTCCTGGCACTGCCGCTCTCTGACCGCAGCAAGCAGAAGATCCTCTGGGACAACGCGCTGCGCCTCTACGCGCTGTAGCTCGGCCATGAAAATCGGGTTCATCGGCGTCGGCAGCATCGGCGCACCGATCGCCGGTCAGCTATTGCAGGCCGGGCACGCGCTCGTCGTTCACGACGTCAGGCCCGAGGCCGCGAACGCTCTTCTTACGGCGGGCGCGGCGTGGTCCAGCTCGTCGGAGGCACTCGCTGCCGATTGCGAGGTGGTGGCCACCTGCCTGCCGGGTCCGGCAGAGATGGAGCAAGTGTGCCTAGGACCGGACGGCCTCGTCGCCCACCTCAAATCAGGCAGCCTCTATATCGATCACACAACCAATTCGCCGGCACTGGTGCGCCGGGTCCACCCGCTGCTCGCCGAAAAGGGTGTGGCGATGCTCGACGCGCCGGTCAGCGGCGGCATGGAGGGTGCGCGAACGCGTGACCTCTTGGTAATGGCGGGTGGTGAGCCGGCCGCCTTTGAGCGCGCGCGTCCGCTACTCGACGCCGTCGCCAAGCGGGTCATCCACACCGGCGGCATCGGCACCGGGTCGATCGCCAAGATCATGCACAACAGCGCGAGCTTCACGCTCGATCTCGTGATGGCCGAATGCTGGACCGCGGGGGTCAAGGCCGGGATCGATGCCGCAACGATCATCAACGTCTTCAACGAAGCCGCCCTCGGGCAGATGATGAGCCTCAAGGTGCGGCTGCCCGCCACCTATCTCCGCGGCGACTTCGACCCGCGCTTTTCGCTGGCGCTGGCCCGCAAGGATCTAGGGCTTGCGCAGGAGCTGGCGCGCGCCACCAACACGCCGATGCAGCTCGGCGCGCTCTGCGAAAAGGAGATGGTCGAGGCGCTAGCCCGCGGTTGGGCCAACCGCGACGCCTCGATCTTCCTCACCCTGCAAGAGGAGCGCGCACAGGTCCAGGTGCGCCTCCCGCCCGCCTGAACGCGTTCGCGCAATTCGCCTTACATCTCCATCTTGGGGAGGACTTCTCATGCAGCGACTGGTTGGCACCGCCGTGGCAGCGATGGTGCTGCTTTGGGCCGGCAGCCGCTCAGTTCGGGAAAGAGGCGCGCGCAGTGTAGAGCTTGGATGCGATAATTTTTCCGCTATCCCCCGCAAAACGTCAGGATAGCAGCTTGTAGTGCCGGCACGCCGGGAAACCCCAAGGTTGCAGCCGCGCCATTGAGGCCACCGTACTGCTGAGCCAGTGCCGAAACGCTCTTACCATGACAGTTTGCCTTACCAGGTGTGCCGGCGAATGACTGGACGTGCTCTGCAAGAAAGCCGTGTGCAACGTTCGCGTTGTCCACGAAAGACCCGACGATCTGTCTTGCATTATTGATCCCGTTCAGAGTTGTATAGTTGGAGCCAGGATAATCGATAGTCGTGAAGGTGCCGTTTATGTAGAGGAAGCCATGCCTGGCGCCCGCAACGTCATAGTAGGCACCCACAATCTCTCCCCAATCGTTGATACCGAAGGCTATGGTGCCGGACCCGAAGGTGCCACCTGGAGCCGATGGTTCGTCAATCGTGGTGAAGCTCCCGTTGGTATACACGAAGCCGTTAAAAGCCCCCGCGGAGTCAAAGTAGTAACCGACGGTCTGGCCGCTGTTGTTAATGCCGGTAGCAAAGGTGCCACCACCAGAAAAAGGGATGCCACCGCTATCGGGCGGTCCAGGGTTAAAGACTGCTACTGGATCGGCAAGAGTGGTGAATCTTCCAGCAGTGTAAAGGAAGCTCTTCCAGTAACCGGGGCCGAGGTAGATCCCAACGATCTGACCTTTATTGTTTATGCCGTAGGCTTCCGTAGCGGTAGTGCCGAATGTCGTGACGGTTGCGTCGGGATCATCGATGGTCGTGAAGTTGCCGTTGGTATCGAGAAAGCCATGGGTGCCCGTGCTGTTCGAGAAAAGGCCGACGATTTGCCCAACATCGTTTATGCCTCCGGTGGCGCCTCCCGCCGGAGAAAGGGGAAAATCGATGGGTGTGAAGGTACCGTTGAAGTAAATGAAACTATAGCTGCAGCCACCGACGATATACCCTTCATTATTGATGCCCAGGAGCTCGGTTCCCACACGTCCACAGGCAGGCGCATCGAGGGTCGTGAAAGTATAGTCAGTAGCGGAAACTGAGATGGGTGTCGTGATCATGCCAAGCGTCACCACGATTGGGAACCAATTTAAACATTTCATTCTTTTCTCCGGGTTTGTGTTTCCTGCCGATGAGATGGGGCGCTGCCGAGCACTCCAGCTTGATAATTCGAGCCAAAAAATTGATAACTGAGCGCGAAGACGCAGATCGTCCCTTCGGCTGGAGAGCCCGTTGCTGTGGACCCGAGGCGTCGCCGATGCCGAATCCTGGTTCCTACTCGGGTGTCCCGGACTTTACGGCGGGGTATCTCGCCGCAAAGAAGAACCTCGACCCGATTGATGCTCAGCGCAAAACCGATGCGGGCTACAAGGCGGGTTGGAATACATTCCCATAAACGCCGATGGATGATATAGTGGTATGGGTCTTAGATCTTGACAAGATGTTGAGGTGTCCCATAACCCACGCGACAAATTACCGCGTGAAACCATATGGACTTCTGGGCGACCCTACTCGGTTCGGCGATTGGCGCGGCTGTCGGCGTAGTGGCCGGAGCCGCCATCCAATATCTCACCGAGATATGGTTGAAAAGACATGATCGTAACGCGCTTCTTTCCGATCTCCGAATAGAAGCTCAGTGCAATTTAGACGTACTTAACGATATGCATGATGAAGTTGTGCGTTTTCGTACTGCTGCCCAACCAGATACTTTTGCTACATATCGATGGATTTATCGGGCCAAAGATTTGCTATGGATTGCTTTTAACCAGCTGCTTCAGTCCGGTCAATTGTACAGAACGTTCACACAACGCGAAATCGCCGAAATCCGAAGCCTACAACAGTTTTTCACCCATCAAGTAGAGCGACTGTTTGTGGGCGAGATGATAGCTAAATTGCAAGCGACGAACGATATTCCCGGAGCACATCAGCTTGCTGATCAGCTGGAACAGCAAATACGCAATGGTATCGCCGCTCTTAACATCATCGCCAATAAACGGTAACTAGGAATCCGTGGCCAAATAGTTAACAAGAGTTGAGTTGGTGCCGTGTGCTACCTAATACAGGATTTTGTTGTTTTGCGTCCGGACGCGGCTACCGCAGTGCCTGTGAACCCTCGGTTGAGCCAAAGCTCCGTGATGTGCCGTGGATCCTGCTTTAGCTCGCCGCGCTCGACCCGCGACAGCCGCCGCTCGTCGTAGGTCTTGAGCGCATCGAGATCGCCTTCGCCGGCGCGGGCAATCGCCTCCGGCGGCAGATGGTCGATCTCCTCGAGCTTGTGACCGCGCGCTTGCCGGATGCGGATCGCTTCGTTCTGCGCGGCTCGAGCTAGCTTCTTCGACCTGTGAGATTCCGCTCCCTCAGGACCGTGCAGAATACGTTGATTGGGGATGCCGATTTCGTTGTTTCCCAGCACCCGAAATTTCCACCTAATGAGTTGATATAAATGATGATTATTGGCGTCACACCGGATGTCACGATGGGTGCCAACGCGATTTTCGTTGTTTTGCGCCGGCGGACGGCGGCCAAACCCCGCTCGGCGCGCCTTGTCGCCTTGCCGCCCGCCCCCTTGTGCTAGTTCAGCCGCAGCTCGGTGATGTGGCGCGGGTCCTGCTTTAGTTCGCCGCGCTCGACCTTCTTGACGATGTCGACGAGCCGCTCATTGGCGCGCGCCTGAATGCCGACCTGCTCGCCTTCGCGCACGACAAAGCCGTTCAGATACTCGATCTCGGTGCGCCGGCCCTTCATCATGTCCTGGCCCATCGATGGCCGCTGGTCGGGCGAGCCGCGGCCGACCCGCGACAGCCGCCGCTCGTCGTAAGTCTTTAGCGCAGCAACATCTCCCTCGCCTGCACGGGCGATTGTCTCGGGCGGCAGATGGTCGATCTCTTCGAGCTTGTACCCGCGCGCCTGGCCGATGCGGATCGCCTCGCTGCCGAGCCGCGCTTGGAAATGGCGGATCGCCTCGTTCTGCGCGATCTGCGCGCCGGGGAGCCCGGTGCAGGCCGAGACCCCGTTCGCCATCGTGTTGGCGACGAGCTTTGACCAGCGCTCGCCCCAGAGATTGTCGGTGACCTTGGCGCTGTCGGCATAGGAGACGAGCCGGCAGATTTCATGCGCGCGGTCGGTGATCGTGCCGTGGACCTCGCCGGTGCGGTAGACCGTATGCGCAGCGCCGCCCTTGACACCGCCGCGATGGACATGGCCCGGCTCGATCAGGCCGACGCTGATGTTGCTCGCGATGCAGCCCATCGTCTTGCCCCAGCCGACGACACCCGCGATCGTCGCTTCGTTCATGCAGTTCTGCAACGAGACGACATAACCACCCGGCGCCAGATATTGGCGGATCAGCAGTGCCGCCCAGTGGGTGTCGTAGGATTTGGTGCAGACAAAGGCGATGTCGATCGGAGCTTCCTTCGAGAGATGCTGAGCCTCGGTCAGATGCAGAGCCCGCACCTTGACCGTAAACGGCTCTTCGCCTTCGTGGTGGGTGATGCGCAAGCCGTTCTGCTTCATCTCCTCGACATGCGCCGGCCAAAAATCGATGAAGGTCACATCCTCGCCGGTGCGCGCCATGTGCGCTCCGGTGTAACCGCCCACCGCGCCCACGCCGACGACCGCGATCCTTTTGCCCATAATTCATCTCCCCACATACCTCAGGCCCCTGCGGGCTGGCTCATGCCGATCCTAGCGCCCCACCCGGACCGGAGCGAGCACGCCGTTCGGGCCTTGACTTTATACGGATTAGTTAGTGCTATATTCTCAATTATTAAATCGTGATGTGATGCCAACACCCAAGCCGGCAGGCTGACAGGCAAATTCCGCTGCCATTCCGCTGCCAAGACCCTTTAAAGCGCACAAATTCCGCTGCCGGCCGTTCGGTTCAATCGGATCTAAGGGGTTGATCTCGGCTCCTTTTTCCGCGCCGATGGGGGGATTTTGGGTGACGAAGACAGGTTTTTCCCTGCCGACAGGGGAAATTCGAGCCTTGTTCCAGGCCGCGGAATGAAGCCTAGTTCGGTCGAGGCGCTCCGATTCGAAGGGAGAAAACCATGGACATCACATCCTCGCGGCCGGCAGAGAGCAACGAGATCGACCGGCCTGTCCCGAGCGCGCCGTCGAACCGGGTGTGGGGCAGCGACGCGATCGCGGCGATGCTGGGCGAGCTCGACATCCCCTATATCGCGCTCAATCCGGGTGCGAGCTATCGCGGCATCCACGACAGCCTCGTCAACTATCTCGGCAACACGCGGCCGCGCATGCTCCTCTGCCTGCACGAGGAGAGCGCCGTCGCCCTAGCGCACGGTTACGCAAAGGTGACCGGGCGGCCGATGGCCGCGTTTGTGCACAGCAATGTCGGATTGATGCACGCGACGATGGCGATCTTCAACGCGTGGTGCGACCGCGCCCCGGTCCTCGTGCTCGGCGCCACCGGACCGATGGATTCGACCCGTCGGCGGCCCTGGATCGAGTGGATCCACACTGCACGCGACCAGGGTGCGTTGATCCGCAACTTCACCAAATGGGACGATCAGCCCGCCTCGATCGGCTCCGCCCAGGAGGCGATCCTGCGCGCCTGGATGATTGCCAACACCGCGCCGCAAGGGCCGGTCTACATCAATTTCGATCTCGCCCTGCAGGAGGACGAGATCACCGAGCTGCCGCCGGCGCCGGCTGTCACCCGCCACGCTCCGCCGGTGCCGCTCGAGCCGTCCGGCCCGCTCGTGCAGCAGGCCGCCGAGCTGCTCGCCGGAGCGCGGCGTCCGGTGATCCTCGCCGGTCGTGGGTCGCGCGACCCCGCGGCCTGGCAGCGGCGCGTCGCACTCGCCGAGGCAATCGGGGCTTCTGTCGTGACCGACCGCAAATCCGGTGCTACCTTTCCCACCGACCATCCGCTGCATGTCGGCGGAACCGCGTCGATCGTCGATGCCGATGTGATCCTCAGCCTCGACTGGGTAGACCTCGCCGGCACATTGCGCACCGCGCATGCCGGCAACCCGATGATAGCGAAGATCATCCAGGTGTCGGTTGACCAGTACGTCCATAACGGCTGGAGCATGGACCATCAGGGCCTGCCGCCGATCGACGCCTATCTGTTGGCCGAGCCCGACGCCGCCGTGCCGACCTTGCTCGCGGCGGTCAAGGCGTTGCGGCCAAACATGCCGCCTTTGCCGGCGCCGGGAGCACGCCCGGGCCCCCCACCGCTCGCGGCGCTCGAGGAAGCCTCGATCATCCAGGTGCCACACATCGCGACGGCGCTCCACGAAGTGCTCGGCGATGCACCGACGACGATGATCCGGCTGCCGTTGTCCTGGGCCGACGGGCTGTGGGAGTTTCGCCACCCGCTCGACTATCTCGGCACAGACGGTGGCGGTGGCGTCGGCTCAGGACCGGGCATGTCGGCGGGCGCCGCTCTGGCCTTACGCGACAGCGGCAGCAGCCGGCTGCCGGTGGCGGTGCTCGGCGACGGGGACTTCCTGATGGGAGTGACGGCGCTGTGGACGGCGGTGCGCAACAGCGTCCCGCTATTGGTCGTCGTGGCCAACAATCGCTCATTCTTCAATGACGAGCTGCACCAGGAGCGGGTCGCCCTGCAGCGCGGCCGGCCACCCGAGAACCGTTGGATCGGCCAGGCGATCCGTGACCCCGACATCGATCTGGCAACGATGGCGCGCGGCCAGGGCTGCACCGGTATCGGACCGGTCGAAGACCCGAGGAAGCTGGTCCCGGCGCTGCGCGAAGCTGTCGCCGCGGTGCGCGCCGGCAGGGTCTGCGTGGTCGACGTGCGTGTCGCGCCCGGCTATTCGACCGGCGCCACCGTAGCAATCATGGAGCACAAGGCAGACTAGCCCGCCTGCGCCGATCAGGCGCGCGCCATCGTCACTCCGTACCAGCAACGGCCGCGTTCCATGTTCCCGGTGGCCTGGTCACCACTGACCTGCAAAGCGAAAATAGATTGGCTGCCGCCGGCGTTCGTATGAGCCGTTTCTATTTTGCCGGTGGCGTCGATCCTGCCGCGATAGTGCAGCGTGTGCCCAGCGAAGTTCTTATACCAGATTCTGACGGTACCCCGCTTGACTCTCATATTGATCGGCGCGTCGGGGTTGCAATTCCCTCCGGTCAGGGCCTGCGTCCCGCCGCCAAATGCCTGCGCGGTCATCGAGCCCTTATAGAGCCCGTCGAAGGACGTGTGCGGCGGCGGAGGTGGAGGCACAGCAGGCGGCGGCGGTGGCGCTGCGGCGACCTGGGGCGGAGGTGCGGTGGCGGCCGGCGGTGGTGGTTGCGGCGCGCAAGCCGCGACCAGGAGGAGCAATCCGATTATGGCGAGGCGGTTCATCCCTTCCTCCCATGTTGGGTTGGATACGCTCACCTTAACAGGGGAACAGCCTTTTGTCTTCGACGGCCAGCCTCGCCAAAGGCATAACGGACGAGCCATTGCCAGCCTGCAACCGTTACAGGTAATGTCGCGGCATCGGCTGCCCTGATGAGACAGCCTCGGCAAACCGCATCGCGGCTGTCCAAGAAACGTTCCGAGAGACGGGTCAACCGTTCTGGCGCGCCATTGTGAGGGCGCAGGCACGGAGGACCGGGTGATAGAATTATTGGAGCGGCAAAAGCGTCTGACGGCCAATCAGTGGAAGCTGATCTGCACCGCTAACGTCGCCGACCTGCTTGATTTCTTCGATCTCTTCCTGATCGGCTACGTGACCGCAGCTCTAACCAAGGAGTGGTCGCTGACCTATTTGCAGGGTGGCGCGATCCTAATGGCCTCCGGCATCGGCGCTCCGCCCGGCGCCTGGCTGTGCGGCTGGCTCGGCGACCGCATCGGCCGGCGGACGCTGTTCATCTGGTCGTCGATTGTGATCTCCGTCGCTACCGGCATCATGGTGTTCACACCGGGACCGGATGCAATAGTCCCGGGCTGGCTGTTCCTGGTGATCTGCCGTGTCTTTGTCGGCGTCGGCAACGCCGGCATCTACACGATCGACCTGCCGTTGGTGCAGGAATTCATCCCGGCCTACAAGCGCGGCTGGGTCAGCGCCCTGGTCACGACGATGCTGCCGGCGGGCAGCTTGCTGGCCGGCTTTGTCGGCTGGCAGCTGCTCCCGCTGGTCGGCTGGCGCGGCCTCTTTCTGGTTGGGCTGGCGCCGCTCGTGCTGGTGTTCATGATCCGTTATTGGGTGCCGGAATCGCCGCGCTGGCTGATACGCATGGGGCGCCACGAGGAGGCGCGCCGGTCGCTCGCCTGGGCGCTGATGGTCGACCCGAAGGAGATCGAGCTGCCGGCAGCTCTCCCTGAGGTCGAGAAGACGCGCTGGGCCGAGTTGTTCAAATACCCGCGGCTCGTCGCCTCCGGAATGCTGACCGGCCTGACGCAAACCGGCGGCGCCTCGCTCGGCCTGTGGGGCGCGACATTGCTCGTGCTGGTGATGCGGGTCTCGCCGGCTGATGCCGCCTTTTTGATGATATGGGTCGGCGTGTCGGCGGTTCTTGGGCGCTTCTTTATCACCGCACTGATCGAGCCGCTCGGCCGCCGCGGCTCGGCGACACTGTGCATGGTGTGCGGCGGCCTCGGCATGGTCGCGCAGGGCTACCTCTACGACGTCTATATCGGCGGCTGGTCGGTGTTCTACATCCTGTTCATCGTCCAGACGTTCTTTGGCAGCGCGAACTACTCGGTCGTCGGGCCCTATATGGCCGAGATCTGGCCGGCGCGATTGCGCGCCAGCGGTATGGGCGTCAGCTACGGCACCGGCAATTTGGGCAAGTTCATCGGACCCTTAGGCCTGTCCCTGATCATGGGCGCCGGCGACGTGATCAAGCCGGCTGCGCCCAATCTCGCCATGCTCGGTCCCGCCTTTGTCTATTTCGCCTCCTGGTATGTACTGGGCTTAATCGGCTTCTGGGTCTTTGGCTATGAGCCAAAAGGCCGCTCATTCGACGAGATCGACGCGGCGCTCGACCGTCCTGCAGAGGCGGCGCGCGGGGTGGCCCAGGTCGCCGGCAACTGAGCTGCGGCCTAGTCGGCAATGGCCCCTGATGCGGGCCATTGCCCGCGCTCGCCAAGCCCGCCCTCGTCAAGGTGCCGGCAGCAAAAGCCCGGCTCACCTCAGCGGTTCTGCGTCCAGTCGTCGCGCCATAGGAAGTCGAGGCCGAGCTGATCGAGGCTCGGGCAACCTATCTGACCCATCACCAGGTCGATCTCGCCGCGGAAGATGTCGATCACTTTCTTGACGCCCGGGAGCCCGCCTGCGACCGCGCCATAAAGCGTCGGCCGGCCAAAGAACACGAACTGCGCGCCGAGGCAGAAGGCGATCAAGATGTCGGCGCCGCGGCGCACCCCGCTGTCGAGCATCACGGTCAGCTTGTCGCCGACCGCCGCCTTGATCGCCGGCAAAGCCTCGAGCGAAGCCGGCGCCTGGTCGAGTTGCCTGCCGCCGTGGTTAGAGACGATGATGCCGTCGACCCCGATCTCGGCAGCGCGAACCGCGTCGGCCGGGTTCAAGATCCCCTTCACGACGAGGGCGCGTGGAAAGAGCCGCCGATAACGTTCGAGATCGCGCCAAGTCTGCGCCGCGGCGGGGGTTTGCCCGCGACCGAACGCGATGACCTCTTCTGTACTCGCTCCATTGCCGGCGTGCGGTGCCCAATTCCCTAAGGTAGGCGCGCCGCCGAGGCGTATGTATTCGGTGACCCAGCCGGGATGGGTGATCGCCTCCAGCAGGATCGACGGCTTCAGCTTCAGCGATTCCATTACCCCGCCGCGGCGGATCCGGGCAAAGCCGTTGCGGTAGTTGCGCTCGCGCTTGGGGTGCACCGGCACGTCGACAGTTAGCACCAGGGCGCCCGCACCGCCGTCTCGTGCCCGCCCGATCAGTGCATCCGTGATATTGCCGTCCTTGGCTGCATAGAGTTGAAACCAAACGTTGTTTGGGGCGACCCGCAGCGCTTCCTCCATCGAGGCGTTGCTTCCGCCCGACATGATGTAGGGGATGTTCGCTGCTGCCGCGGCTTGCGCCAGCATCACCTCGCCTTCGCGGCGGTAAAGGCCGACGCCGCCCGTCGGCGAAATGCCGAACGGGCTCGCATAGGTGTGGCCAAAGACCGTCGCTGACTGGTCGCGCTTGGACGCGTCGACGAGGTAACGGGGCAATAGCCGGTGCTTATGGAACGCGGCCTCGTTGCGTGCCAAGCCCCGCTCGTCCTCGACCCCGCCTTCGATGTAATCGAAGATGATCTTCGGCAATTTGCGCTTTGCGATACGATGCAAGTCTTCGATGTTGATCGCTTGCTCGAAGTTCATTGTCAGGTATCTCGGGTAATCAGACGTTGCGCGCCCAGTCGTCGCGCCAGAGGAAATTGGGGCCGAGCTCGTCGAGGCTTGGGCAACCGATCTGCCCCATGACCAGATCGATCTCGTTAACGAAAATGTCGATCGCCTTTTTGACGCCGGCCAATCCGCCGGCAGCCGCGCCGTATAGGGTGGGGCGCCCCATAAAGCAGAAATCCGCGCCAAGACAGAGCGCGATCAGGATGTCGGCGCCGCGGCGAACCCCGCTGTCGAGAAGCAAGGTCAGCTTGTCACCTACAGCAGCCTTGATCGCCGGCAACACGTCGAGCGAGCCGGGCGCCTGATCGAGCTGTCGCCCGCCGTGATTGGACACGAGGATCCCGTCGCAACCGACGTCGAGCGCGCGCAGTGCGTCAGCCGGACTCATGACCCCCTTCACGACGAGGGCGCGCGGGAACGCCTTCCGGTAGATCTCCAGATCGCGCCAGGTCTGCGCATTAAATGGGCGCAACGAGCTGGAATGCTTGTAAACCTCTTCCGCATTTGAACCCGGCGGCGCGTAAGGCTGCCAGTTGCCGAGCATCGGCGTACCGCCGCCGCGTTTGAGATATTCGACGATCCAGCCGGGATGGGTCAGCGCCTCGGCCAGGATCGAGGGTTTGAGGCTCAGCGCCTGGAACAGCCCGCCGCGGATATTCGCAAAGCCATTGCGGATATTGCGCTCGCGCTTGGAGCCGACCGGGGTGTCGACGGTCAATACCAATGCGCCGAGCCCGGCATCGGTGGCACGCTTGATCAGGTCGGCGTTGACCGCGTGATCGCGCGCCGCGTACAGCTGATACCAATGGTTTTTCGGCGCGATCTTGGCTGCCGCCTCGATCGAAGCGTTGCTGGCGCCCGACATGATGTAGGGGATGTTTGCGTCGCGCGCGGCCTCGGCAAGCATCAAATCGGCATGGTTGCGGAATAGGCTCGCCCCGCCGGTCGGCGAGATCCCGAACGGGCTCGCAAAGGTCTGGCCGAAGATCGTCTTTGACTGGTCCCGCTTCGATACATCGACGAGATAGCGCGGCAATAATTTGTGCTTGTGAAATGCCGAAGTGTTGGTTTCGAGGCCGCGCTCGTCTTCGAGGCCGCCCTCGATGAAATCGAATGCGATCTTAGGCAACCGCCGCTTTGCTATCCGATGCAGATCCTCGATGTTGACGGCTTGATCGATCCTCATCAGCGTGTGATCTCCCGGACGTGCTTCAAGGGTGCGATCCAGACCACAACTTTGCGTATTTTCGCATGACCGGGCAATCCCCCGCGGAGCGGGGCTGGGGTGTGTCTGGCGTTTGGCTAATCGCCCGCCGGAGAGCCTGCAGGTCCTCCTGTTTCTGCAGGGAATTTACAAGCACGCGCCTCGCCTTCGCGGTTTCGTCCGAATGCAACTCGAAATTGTATTCATAATTTCCTCATTGCTGCCCCGTCCGTTTCGGCAATTTTGGGGAGATGCCTAAAGGCCGTGTGTGTGCCTCCTTTCGCCAAACCGCGAAATCCGCCATGGTCAGAGTCTGCAATATGAATTTGTTATTTTTATGGATGCTATAGTGGCAACAATCGAGAGTCCGAATTTGGGCCCGAGGCGGTCAGGGGCATCGAGATCAATCCTTATGCCGCCGAACTGGCGCGGGTCACGGTGCGGATCGGCGAGATCCAATGGATGCCGCAACGGCTTCGATGGCGGCCGCAACCCGATCCTGAAGCCGCTCGACACGATCGAATGCCGCGACGCGATCCTAGATGAGGACGGGACAGAACCGCAATGGCCGGAAGCCGATGTGATAATCGGTAACCCGCCTTTTCTCGGCAACAAGCGTATGATTGAGAATCTTGGAGAAAATTATACGGGTAATCTCAGATTAACGTATTCCGGACGAGTCTCGGGTGGCGTCGATTTGGTCGTGTATTGATTCTTTAAAGATCATGAAATGATCCAAAACTCGCGGGCTGTTCGTTCCGGCTTAGTCTCAACCAATTCCATTCGTGCTGGCGCAAACCGCCTCGTTCTTGAATTTAATTCCGAGCATGGGCGTATTTCTGAAGCGTGGGACGATGAGCCGTAGATCATTGACGGCGCCTCGGTCCGCGCCAACGCCTCCTCCTCGGCGATATCGGCAGGCCGGCCATAGGCGGCGGCGACCGCGGCGTTGAGCTCGCGATGCGCGTTGTCGAGCCAGGCCGGGCGCTCGTTGTAGAGACTGGTCAAGGTGTGTCTTTTGAGACTGTTGGCGCTCAATCTCGAGCGCTCGGGACCGCAATGAAGCGGGACTGCGATCGCCGCGCAGGCGGTCAGTGGCTCGCCACATATCCCACGGAGTCTTGCCTTCAGGTAGGGGCCGAATGCGGAGTAGATCGGCCATCGCCTCGCCGGCTTCGTAGCGGCGGCACAGCTCTTCCGGATCGTAGGTCACGCCAACCGGGTTCTCGGCAAAGGCGCGGCTGTGGAAATAGCCGTCGAGCTCGGCCGGAGTCGCAAAATTGTCGATCTGCAGTTCGACCCGGTTGTTGTCCAGATCGCGGTAGTACATCGACGTGGTGACGCCATGGTTGATCGGCCGATGCGGCGCGATGCCAGCCGCCTTGAGTCGGCGATAGGTCGACAACAGCTCGCCGAGATTGTTGTAACTGTAGGCGACGTGGTCGGTCCCGACCGCATCGGGATCGCGCACCGGCAGACCGGGAATATTGATTAGCGCCAGGCGATGGTGCTCGTCGTCATACTACAGAAAGCAGAGCATTTGGTCGCGGAACACGACCCGCGCCGCGAGGACCGTCTGATACCACTTGGCCATCGTGTCGATTTGCCCGGTCCGCAATACGAAATGGGCAAATTTCGCCGGGCTGATCGGCTGCGTGACGGGATCGAGTGTGCGTATCGTGGTCACGTCGTTCATCGGATCTCCTATTCCGCGGTGGCGGCGTCTGCTGAAGGCACGCTCAAGATATGGCGATGCCTCGATTTGCGGAATACCTGCTGCCTCCCGCCGAGGGATGCCGCCAGTCGCCAATCAAACCGGGTCTCTCTCGGAGCGCGCAAGCAGGCGAGCCTAAAGGCGACGTCGATCCTTAAGACTCGCGAGCGCTAGCCGGGCGGCGGCAATCGCTCCTCTTGGCCGACCCGCTCCCGCGTGCGGGCTGAGCGAGGACCGTTTCAGTTCGGATAGACGATAGTCCGCAGCATGACGCGGCGCTCCTCCGGGTGGTAGTCGCCGGCACCCCGGTGCATCGTCGCCCGCTCGTCCCATATCAAGAGGTCGCCGACGCGCCAGGAATGGTAATAGACGAACCGCTCCTGGGTGGCGTGCGCGGCGAGCTCCTCGATCAACGCCCAGGCCGCCTTGCGCTCCATTCCATCAAAGCCGTGCGTGTGCATCGGATTGACGAAGAGGATCGGGCGGCCGGTGACCGGATGGTTGGTCACCGCCGGGCGACGCTGCTCGGCATATTTCTTGTCGGTCCGGCGCATCTCCTCTTCGGGATCGTAAAGCCGCGCGCCGGCGGGGCCATCGGTGCGGCCGTGCAGCCCGACGAGGCCGGCGAGGCGGTCCTTCATCTCTTGCGGCAGCGCGTCGTAGGCCGCGCGCATGTCGGCGAACATCGTGCCGCCTTTGCTGGCCGGGATTTCCAGTGCATGCAGCATCGCGAGCAATGGCGGCACCTCCTCGTAAGTCGAATCGGTGTGCCAGTCGGTGGCGCGCTTGACCCCATACCAATCGATGTTGCCGTCGGCATCGACATTGCGCAGCCACGAAACCTCCGGATATTCCTCGTGGCGGTAGCTGACGAGCGAATGGATCCGCGGCGTACCGAACCGGTGTCCGAAGGCGGCGATGTCGCCGGCGCCGAGGCGCTGCTCGCGAAACACCAGCACCGGATGCTCCGCAAAGGCGTGCTTGATCCAGTCAAAGGTATCGTCGTCGAGCTTTGACAAGTCGACGCCGAGTGCCTCCGTGCCGAGCGCTTTGCCGAGCGGGCGCAGTTCCGGGGTGGCCATGGATGATCCTCCGTCGCTGGTGTATTCATCAGTTTACGCGGGGCGAGGCGACGCGTCTAATCGCTCATACCAGGAGTGTCGCCGGAGCAGCGCTATGAAATCCAGGGACAATCTCTACAAGGCTGCCGGGGTCGACACGGCGGCGAAGCAAACCGGTCTCGACGAAATCATCGACCATATCAAGTCGACGTGGCCGGCGCCGGGTGACCTCGGTGCCGTCAAACTGGACATCGGTTATTTCGCCAATGTGATCGACGTCGGCGGGATCGGCTTGGCGATCTGCACTGACGGTGTCGGATCGAAGTCGATCATCGCCCAAATGATGAACCGTTACGACACGATCGGGATCGACTGCGTCGCGATGAACGTCAACGACGCGATCTGTGTTGGGGCGCGGCCGATCTCGATGGTCGACTACATCGCGATCGAAAAGGCCGATGCGGAGATCCTCGGAGCGATTGCGATCGGGCTCACCGAGGGCGCCAAACAGGCCGGAATTTCGATTTCCGGCGGCGAGATCGCGCCTCTCAAGGATGTTGTCCGCGGTTTCGACCTCGTCGGAATGGCGGTCGGGATTGTACCGCTCGATCGGATCATCACCGGCCGCGATCTCGTGCCGGGCGACGTTGTGATCGGGCTCGAAAGCAGCGGCATTCACAGCAACGGGTTGACGCTGGCGCGCCACGTCTTCTTCGAGCGCGCCAAACTGTCGATCGAGCACGTCTTCCCCGAACTCGGGATACCGCTTGGCGAGGAATTGCTGCGTCCGACGCTGATTTACGTGCCGGAGATCCTCGATGTGATCAAAAATATCCGAGCGGTAAAGGCTTTGATCAATATTACGGGTGACGGATTGCTCAACCTTCCCCGTGTTGACGCGAAAGTCGGGTTTCTGATCGACGATTTGCCGCCGGTGCCCCGGATTTTTCGGTTAATTCAACAAT
>Ga0306926_10003230_pt1 | contig 16817 bp, 8 predicted proteins | sample flu12Cox44000178_FD_203759 | JGI IMG/M metagenome (GOLD analysis project Ga0306926, IMG submission 203759) | Lab enrichment of tropical soil microbial communities from Luquillo Experimental Forest, Puerto Rico - flux8day.12C.oxic.44.000.178 (v2)... | ecosystem: Environmental > Terrestrial > Soil... | reverse complement strand
TTCGGCGATCGAGTGTATTTTGTTCGCCGCGAGGTCGACTTCGTCCTGCGGTACGCCGGTCGGCCACAACAGCCGCACCGCGTCCGCGATTTTCTCGCTGCCGAGTCCCGCGAGTAATGCCCCGGAACTTTGACCCAATCCCGAGCTGCTGGGAATTTCAAATTTCTGATAAAGCGCGCCGGCATATAGCTCCACCTTCGTGCCGATGCTGCTCTTGTTGTCATTAAGCGCCTTCAAATCCACCTGCATCCAGTGATTGCGATTCGCGCCGATATTGGTGAGCACGATTGGAGTGCCGACGGCCTCCGTAATTACCAGGTCAGGGCTTCCGTCTCCCTTCAAGTCTGCCACCGCCACTGTGCGGGGCTGATTCAGGGGGAGCCCGTCGACTTCCGTTTTTTTCGATACATCGGCCCAACCGGCATAGCCCAAATTGCGAAGTAGCCGCAACTCGCCCCCGTTTGCGCCTTCTCCCACAGCGGCGAGATCCAACCAGCCGTCGTTGTCGAGATCGACCCACGTAACGCCCCAGCCTTGTTTCCACCCGAAATCGGGAAGCGGGACCCGCTCGAGTTTCTTGCCCTGTGCATTGCGCCACAGACTGATCCCTGGTGCGCCAGCGTGCGTGAACGCCAGATCCATCCAGCCATCTTTATCGAAATCAAAAACCGTGACGCCGACCGCAGGCGGCAAATTCTCTTTGGCGAAATCAATTGCCGGCAACAAACTGAATTTCCCTTCGCGGGGATTCAGATAAATCGCCGCACCGCCACTACCCCCCGCCAACACAAAGTCAATCGCGCGGTCATTGTTGAAGTCCGTGACGCTGACGCCCCCGCCGGTGGCGTCTACGCCCAACCCGGATTCTTCGGAAACGTCGGTAAACGTGAAATTGCCGTTGTTGCGCCACAATTTGTTTTTTGGCTTCGCGCCGTTCGCCGCACTATCGGCCGACATCGTGAGATACAAGTCGAGATCGCCGTCGTGGTCGTAATCCACGAACGCCGCGGCAACACAGCCTTTTTCGCGCCGGATGCCAACCTTCCGGGTCACGTCGGTAAACTTCCCCCCGCCATCGTTGTGAAACAGGCGCACGCCAGCAACCTCGCAGACGGCCAGGTCCGTCCAGCCGTCGTTGTCGAAATCGCCTGCCGCACAGCCAAACCCGGCGCCCACACCCGCCAAGCCCGCCTTCGCGGAGACGTCTTCGAACCTTCCGCCGCCGACATTGCGTAACAGCTGGCTCTTGCCCTCCGCACCCACCAGAAACAGGTCCGGTTTGCCGTCGCCGTCGAAATCGAAGAAACACGCGCCCTGGCTGGCACCCACAATTCCCGCGTTTCCACCGCCGGACGTCCGTTTGTCGAGCGACTCGTGCGTGTAGTGGACCGCAATTTCGGGGGGCGCCTGACTCTCTGAACCGTGGACAAATTCCGCTAGTGAATATCTGCCCTGATCGCCGTAGCCCGCGCCGAATGGCGTGCCCAAGTGCTCGGAAGTGAGCTTCTGAAAATGTTTCATGCCTTCGCGTGCTAGGTCAGATTCCCCCTTGCGCTGATAGGCGCGTGCCAGCCCAAACTGCGCCGAAGCGTGATATGGCGCGATCTCCAATGCTTTCTGGAACGCGGCAATGGCCTGATCATAGCGCTGCAACTGCGATTGCAAGAAGCCTTCGAAGTAGTAGGCGTCCGGTTCGTCGGGAACGATTTTCTCGACGTGCTGAAATGCCGAGATGGCTTTCTCCGGCTCGGACATGTCTTTGTAAGCCAGCCCGAGGTTGTACCAGGCGTACGGATCATCGGGAAGTTTGCTTGTGGCTTCTTCCAAAGCGGCGCGGGCCTGATCCAATTTTTGCTGTGCCAACAAGGCAATCCCGAGGTTCGACTGCGCCTGCGCAAAATCCTTGTCGGCCGCGAGGGCCTGCTCGAAATATTTTTGTGCGTCTGCGGATTTCCCCTGATTCAGGTACGCCACGCCGAGGGTGTTGAGCCGCAGGGCTTCCGGCGTAATTTTCCTGGCCGCGACAACCGGCTTCGCCTGGGACGCCGATTGCGTCAGGCGAAGATGCCCGGCGGACGTTACGCAAGCTCCCGCGAAAACGACCACACCGGCCACAGAAAGCCATTGTCGTGTCACGTTTTTTTCGGATCCCATGAAGGAAAATTCTCTCTGGACGCACGCGCGGCAGGGATATGTTCCGCTGCCTTACCGATTGTCTGGGCTGTCGGAAATATCGTCAACCGTTTTCGCGAAATCGTCCCACGAACGCCGCGAACGACTTGACCCTGGCGGTGCGAGACGTTACTTTGCCGACGGGCAACATGGTCGCTCCCTATTACCTCTCGACTGCAGAAACGCACGAGAAGCTTCGAACCAGGCAAATTTCGCCGGTCGAATTGGTGACTGCGCATCTCGAACGCATTCAGTCGCTGCAACCAAAACTGAATGCCTTCGTCCATCTGGATGGCGAATCGGCCCTGGCACGGGCGCGAAACGCCGAATCCGCCATCCTGCGCGGCGAGCAACTTCCAGCGCTCGCCGCAATTCCACTCTCGATGAAATCGAATATCGATGTCGCGGGCTGGCCGTGCCCCGCGGGTTCGTTGCTCCGCAAAGACTATGTGCCGAACACCGATGCCATCCTGGTGCAACGCCTCGAGAATGCCGGCGCGATTCTACTCGGCAACACCAACGTGCCGGAATTCCTGATGGCCTACGAAACCGACAACCGCCTCAACGGCAAAACGTCGAACCCCTGGAATCTTGGATATTCGGCGGGCGGCTCGAGTGGCGGGGAGGCAGCAGCGATCGCTTCGGGCTGTTCGATGGGCGGCGTCGGCAGCGATGGTGGGGGCTCGATTCGCGTGCCGGCACACTTTTGCGGCATTTGCGGCTTGAAACCGACTCCGGGACGCGTGCCCGCAAGCGGACATTTTCCACTGAGCGCCGGAGCATTTGCGTGGCTCGGCGTCGTGGGGCCCCTGGCGCGCACCGTATCTGATCTGCGCGCGCTCTTTCGCATTATGGAAGGCCCTGACGCCGGCGATGCACTTTCGGCGCCTGTGCCGGTTTGTGATATTCCGCGTGCGGACATCCACGGCTTGCGTATCGGTATCCTCGAGAACCAGGAGCTTGGCCGCGCCACGCCCGAAACGCTTGCGACAATTCGCCGCGCCACGCAGACGCTGTGCGACCTCGGCTTCCGCGCCGAACCCTTCAAGTTGCAGAAATTGGATCGCGCGCTCGAACTTTGGTGGCATTTCTTCGGGCCGGTGATCGGCCACCTGATCCGACACAACTCGGAAGGCCGAGAGGATCTTCTGAGCCCGATGATTCGCGAGTATTTGTCGGTGGCCACCGCCGAACCCGCGGGCGACCTCGATAGCATCCTGGAGACTTGCACGGAACGCGACCTGGTCCGCGCCGACCTGCTGCGCCAGATGCGCGAAGTGCCGGTGCTGCTCTCGCCGGTTTCGAGCGAACCGGCGTTTCGGCACGGTGAAGGCAATTATCGCCCTGGCGATCCGCACAATTATCGCGACAGCATGCGGTTTTGCCAGTGGCTGAACCTCGCCGGCTTTCCGGGACTATCACTGCCGTTCGGTCAATCCCCGGAAAGGCTTCCTATCGATATCCAACTGATTGGCAGGCCCTATGAGGAAGATCTGCTGCTGGCGGTCGCGGAATCGCTCGAACAAGCGCGCGGGCCGTGGCTGGCCCCGCCCGAAATTTGAAGTTTTGTGTTGGGAATGGACGGCTACTCGGGAATTTGCTTCAGTTCCGGATTTGTGGTCGACAGCTGTTCCATCCTTTCGCGGTCTTCTTTCAGTCCCTGGTTCATCAATTTCTTGGCCATTGCAAACTCGGCTTTCGCTTCCTGGCTGCGTCCCAGCCGCTGCAGAATCTGGCCGCGCAAGAAATGCACCAGGCGACTGTCGGGCGCCAGTTGGACCGCCTGGTCTACCGCTTTCAGCGCGTCGTCGTATCGTTGCTCTCGCTCGTAGATCTTGGCAAGCCCAAACCAGGCCCCGGAACGCCGCGGATCGCGTTTCAAGGCTTCCTGAAAGGCTTTTTCCGCGTCCGCATCCTTTTGCTGCTGGGAATAAATTAGCCCCAACTGGTAGTAATTGTCCGCAACGTCCGGATCGACGCGGGTGTCGGTCAAAAATTCGCGCTCCGCTTCACTGTTCCGCCCCAACTGTTTATAGGTGATGCCAAGATTGAAGTGCAGCAACGGCAAATTAGGGTCTGCGGCGAGCGCTTTCTGGAACTCCTCCAGAGCGGGATCGTATTCCTGGTGATGGTAATGAGCTTTTCCCAAGATCATGTGTAGCTCGGGAGAATTCCCGCCAACGGCAAGCATCTGCTTCACGGCTTTTTCATCGAGCGGTTTCTCTCCGGACTCGTGCGCCGCAATACTCAATACATATAGATACATCACGTTGTCGGACATCTGCTCCCACAAGGGAGTCAGGGTTCGTGCCGCGGCCGCAAATTCATTGGTGAAAACCTGGCACAAACCCAACAGGTAGCGTGCTTGCTGCGAATCCGGCTGATCGCGCAACACACTTTGCAACGGCGTGACCGCTTCGGAGTATTTCTCCTGTCGAAATTTCACCAGCCCGATGTTCAAGCGGATTCCGGTCATTTTCGGCGCGAGGGCTTCCGCGTTGTTCAGATTTTTGAGCGCCTCATTCCAATCCTTGCGCCGCATGGCGATCACCCCCAGATTCACATAAGCGGCTGCCGAATTGGGGTCGAGACCCAGAACCTGACGGAAGTCTTTTTCGGCGGACGCGAGGTCGCCAGCCTGTAAAGCGGCTTGGCCCTTCTCGAACCACGTTCGGGCATCAGCCGTTGGAGCGGGCTTCGCCTGTCCTCTCGTTTCGAGGGCGAAAGGCCAGCCGGCGGCCGAGCCGATCAACGCCAGGGTCAGGGCTAGGGTAGCGGTGTTCAAGCGAATGCGAGCGGGCATGGGTGTCTAGTCTCCGCCAGCGCAGCTGCCGGGTTCAAGGCAGTTCTCGTGTCAAAACCTTCAACTCGATGGTAGGTCGCGCTCGGGACGAACCCCAGTCCATTTTTGAGCTTGACACCAACACGACAATCCTTTATTAATCCGATTTAATAGTTATAATCGGTTGCGTTTTTCACTCAGTCGAGGGTAGCGGGCCGCCCGACCGGTGGCTGGATTTGGGTCTTCCTCATTTTGGGCCTGTCCACCCGTCTGAGTTCCCGCGATATTTCGAAATCGTTTGGATTGGTTGGGGGGGAGGTCAGCGATGTCACAGAGTATTCTTTGGGGCGCTGCTCGCAAAGTCCGTATGCTCGCATGGTTTGCCAGTCTGGCAATCTTTTTCCTGATTCCCTTTATCACCGCCGCGCAAGACATCAGCGTGATCAGCGGCACGGTCAGCGACAAATCCGGCGCCGCCATCGTCGGGGCTCAGGTGGTGGTGGCCAGTACCGGCGGCAACCTTACGCGCACCACGGAAACCAACGCCGAAGGCGCTTACGCCGTTCCCGCCCTGCCTTCCGGCTCCTATGACGTTTCCGTCACCGCGCAAGGTTTTCAGAAATTCCAGGCCAAGGGCGTGAAGCTCGGTGTGGCGGAAAAAGTGCGCGTCGACGTATCCATGAACGTTGGCTCGATCACCGAAGAGGTCATCGTCACCGGGGAAAGCGTAGCGCAAGTCGACACGCAATCCGCTGAACTGAGTAGCACCATCACCGGCAAACAGATCGATAACCTCGAACTGAACGGTCGCAATTTCACGCAGCTTGTGACTCTCGCCCCGGGCGTCATCAACCAGACCGGGCAGGATGAAGGCGCTGTGGGCGTCGCCGGCAACGTAGCCTACAGCATCAACGGCGGACGCACCGAATACAACAACTGGGAACTCGATGGCGGCGACAACATGGACAACGGATCCAATGTCACCCTCAACGTCTACCCCAACCTCGAAGCCATTTCCGAATTCAAAGTCCTCACCAACAGCTACGGTGCGCAATACGGTAAGAACGGTTCGGGAACGGTCGAAGTCGAAACCAAGTCCGGCACCAGCCAGTTCCACGGCAGCGCGTTCGAATACGTGCGGAACCAGGACTTCAACGCCAACTCCTGGGAGAACAACGGCCAAGGTATCGGGCGCCCCGACTACAAGAAGAACGACTTCGGCTACACCATCGGCGGGCCCGTTTTCATTCCGAAGGTGTACAACACCGACAAGAAAAAGACGTTCTTCTTCTGGTCCCAGGAATGGCGCCGCGAAATCGCTCCGGCTCCCGGTTCGACAGGGAACCCGGGAGGCACGATCAGCCAGAACGTTCCGTCGGACGCCGAGCGCGGCGGGAATTTCAGCGACGTCTGCCCGGCGGCCTCCACGAGTTTTGACACGACGAGTTTTCCGGATTGCCCGTATATGCCCTTGAGTCTCGCTAACGGTCTCGCCACTCCGTTCCCCAACAACACGCTGCCCAACGCCGGCGCGTTTTCTTCGACGGCCAACGCGTTGCTCGGCTTGATCCCCAAGGCCAACGGCACAAACGGCGGTTTCCCTGCCTACATCGCAAATCCGAGCTATCCGACGGATTGGCGGGAAGAATTGATCCGCATCGATCACAACTTGACAGAAACCGAGCGTCTGACCTTCCGCTACATTCACGACAGTTGGAACACCATCAACCAGGGGCCGCTGTGGGGCGTTTACTCAAACAGCTTCGACAACACCAACGCCAATTTTAGCGGACCGACGACCAGCTTCATTGCCCGCCTCACCTCCACCATCAAGCCGACTCTGTTGAACGAATTCGTCGCCAGCTACACCGCCGACCACATCTTTTTGTCCAATAGTTCGAATGTCAGCCTGCCCTCCGGTGGCATTGACCTCTTGCCGTTGTTCCCGCAAGCGTTTAATCAAGCCAACAAACTACCCGCGTTTTCGATAGGCAACACACTGGGCGCAGCGTACGGTACTAGTGGTTTTGCGGTGGACACCGGGTACTTCCCCTGGAAGAACGCCAACCCGACGTACACGTACCGCGACATCATGACCTACATTCACGGGAACCACACCATGTACTTCGGCGCGTATGTGGCGTTCGCGCAGAAAAACCAGCAGTCCACCTCCGACATCCAGGGCCAGCTGACCTTCGATGTCGCCAATCCGAACAGCACCGGCAATCCCTTCGCCGATTTCCTGCTGGGCAACGTCAACGGCTACGCGCAAACGACCGGTCAACCGTATTTCTATGACCGCTACAAAATCTTCGAACCCTTCTTCCAGGATGATTGGCGTGTCAACAGGAAGCTAACGCTGAACCTGGGTCTGCGCTGGAGCTTCTTCGGCCTTTACCAGGAGAAGTACCAGCAAGAGTTCAACTTCTCGAATAACGTCTATACTGCGGCTACCGCTCCACAACTTTATCCCTACAGTGATCCCAACGCGCAATTCCTCGTGCCCGGCAGCGGCAATTTCTTCGACGGCTTTCAACAGTGCGGCGCGATCGCGGTGAACTATCCCGGGATCGTCCCTACGGGTCGCGGCTGCATGAAGAACAAGCTCGTCAATCCCGGACCGCGTGTCGGCATCGCCTACGATCCGTGGGGCGACGGCAAGACCGCGATTCGCGCCGGCTACGGCATATTCTTCGAACACATGAACGGCAACGAGGCCAATGCGGAAGCGCTCCAAGGTAACCCTTCTCCGCTCATTACCAACGGTAGCGTTGGCGCTGTAAATGGCTACCCGCTCGTCGGCTTGCAAGCGCAAGGCGCGGCAAGCCCGCTGTCTGCCACTTCCATTCCCAACCAGGTGCAGTGGCCGTACATGCAGCAATGGAACCTCAGCGTGCAGCGCGAGTTGCCGGCCCACGTGGTGGCTACGGTCGCGTACGTCGGGAGCAAGGGCACGCACTTGACCCGGGAATACGACTCCAATCAAATCGTGCCGGTAGCCACGACTCCCTACGCCCAGGGCGTGCCGATTACCAGCGATGACTGCAACAGCTTCACGTTTGGCCCCGATGGCTTGCCGGTGGGTGCAACGATCATGGGTACCACCAACATTACCGGCCAGGCGGTGGGCAATCTTTTCGTTGCCTGCGGCAATCCCGCATCGGCTTACTACCGCACCAGTTTCCCGGGATATGGCAGCATCACGCGGCTTCAGAATGACGCCAATTCCATCTACAACGCGTTGCAGGTTTCCGCCCGCCGGACTTTCGGCGATCTGACGTTCAGCGCGAGCTACGCGTGGAGCCATTCGATCGACAATTCCTCGGACCGGTACGATGCGGGATTTGCCAATTCCTACGACCCTGCGGCGAGCCGCGCTAGTTCCAACTTCGACATCCGCCAGGCCTTCACGTTCACCTGGGTCTACGCCCTCCCGGTCTTCCGTCACAGTGGCGGGTGGAAGCAGACGCTGCTGGGCGGTTGGCAATATTCGGGAATCTTGGTGGCCCTGACCGGGGCACCGTTTAGCGTCGCGAACGGCTCGCAATATTCCGACAATGCCGGCGTCGCCAATGGAATCAGCGGCGTGATCCCGTCGTTCCCCGATGTCGTGGGCAATCCGAACCAGGTTCCCGCCGCGGTTCAGCAGGCGTTTCAGCAAACCGGGTTGTTCGGCAAACTGGAGTACAATCCCACCGCGTTTACGCTGCCAACCGGGCTCACGTTCGGGGACGCCGCGCGCAACATGATGCGACAGCCCGGACGCGTCAACTTCGACATGGGGCTCTTTAAGAGCTTCGAATTCAAAGAGCGCTACGCGTTGCAGTTCCGGTGGGAAACGTTCAATACCTTCAACCATACGCAGTTGGATTCGTTCAGCGGAACGAATCCGGGCGGTTCGGGTGGTGCGGGAGGCAATGTCTCGATGGGTTGCGATCCCGTCGCGGCGATGGCCGCCGGCCAAGATCCGACCTGCGGCGGCTTCCTGGTGTTGAACGGCTCGCACAATCCGCGCATCATGCAGTTCGGTTTGCGCTTCCAGTTCTGATCTCTCCGTCCAAGTCGCGGGGCATCGGGCCCAGCTCATGCCCCGCAATAACCTAAAAAATCGATTCAGCACCGCCTCATCGCTGTTTTCCAAGGGCGGTTAGTTGTACAATGCCGCCATGAACCGACGCACGTTTCTGGAAACATCGTTCGCCACTGCGGTACTCACTTCCCTTTCCACCCGCGCCCTGGCCGACGACCACAAGATCGACAATCTCGGCCTGCAGCTCTATACCGTTCGCGACGATATGAAGAAAGATTTCGCCGGCACGATCGCGAAGGTCGGCAGCACCGGCTACAAGGAAGTTGAATTCGCCGGATACTTCGACCACACTCCCTCGGACGTCCGCTCGATTCTCGACAAGAACGGCATGACCGCACCCTCCTGCCACGTGACCTATGAGGCGATCGAAAAGCATCTGCCGGACATCATCGACGCGGCTCACACCATCGGCCACAAATATGTGGTCTGCCCGTGGCTGGAGGAGAAACTCCGCAACGAACCGGACGGCTGGAAACAGGTGGCGGCGTTCTTCAATCAGACCGGCTCCACATTGAAAAAAGCCGGCATCCAGTTCGCCTACCACAACCACACCTTCGAGTTTCAGCACGCCTCCACGCTCGGCGGCAAAATGCCCTACGATTTCCTGCTCGATAACACCGATCCTCAGCTGGTAAAAATGGAGATGGATCTTTGCTGGATTTCCGTTACCGGCAATGATCCGGTCGCCTACTTCAACCGCTACCCCGGCCGTTTCCCGTTGGTACACGTGAAGGACGTCAAGGAGATGCCCAAGGTCGTTCCCGCCAAAGCCGACGAATTTGTCGACACCGGCTTCGAAAAGAAAGTCATGACCGAGCCGGGCTCCGGGGTGATCGACTGGAAGCGTATCTTCTCGTACGCCGGCAAGGCCGGCATCGAATATTACTTCGTCGAGCACGATGCTCCCGCCGACCCGTTTGCCAGTATTACCGCGAGCTACAAGTACCTTTCTGCGCTACGTTTCTAGCGCGGCCGGTGGTTTTTGGCATTTTGGGCTTTTCCGTGGCGACAGCGCTCGCCTATAATCGCCGCCTGCCCACGGAGCTCGACTTTTGCCGGAACCTGCCACAAGCCCCGAGCGCTACTCGCTCGCCGTGATCACCGACGACGACGCCATCTACCCGGAGATTCGCAAACAGCTCGGCGCCGAGCTTCGCATTACGCTTGCCGGCGAGGAAATCCAGATCAAAGCCGCCCTCGAGCAGCCGGATCTTCATGCCGTGTTGTTCGATCTAGATTGTATCGGCGACGGGCCGGTCGATGGGCTCGACGTGCTCTCGGAGATCCGCAAGATTCGCGACGATATCGTTCTGATAGCGCTTACCCGCGCCAACGGGCGCACGATTCCCTGGAAAGCCAGCCAGGCCGGCGCCGATGACTTCTTCCTTTTGCCGCTGAACTACGAAGAGCTGAAGCTGGTGCTTTCGCGTGCCATCGAAAAACGTGCGCTGGAGCTCGAGGGCCGGCGGTTGATCCAGCAAGCGGAAAACCGCGCGGCATTCTTCGGTTTAGTCGGCGCAAGCCCCGCGATTCAAAAGGTGTACGAGTCCATCGAAGCCGTCGCCCGGACCGGCGCGAGCGTAGTCTTGCGCGGTGAAAGCGGTGTCGGCAAGGAACTCGTGGCGCAAGCCATCGTGCAGTGCAGCGAGCGGCCGGACCAGCCGTTCGTGGCGCTCAATTGTTCGGCGTTGCCCGACACGCTGATGGAGTCGGAGCTGTTTGGTTACGAAAAGGGCGCGTTTACCGGCGCGGATAGCGCCAAGCCGGGACTGATCGAACTCGCGCACAACGGCACGCTGTTTCTCGACGAAATCACCACGCTGCCCCATAACCTGCAGAGCAAGCTGCTTCGCGTTCTGCAGGAGCATTCTGTGCAGCGGCTGGGCGGGCGCAGCGCGCGGAAGATCGATTTCCGGCTGATCACCGCAACCAACGATGATCTCGAAGATTGCGTCCACAAGGGGCGCTTTCGCGAGGATCTGTACTACCGCATCAACGTCGTGCCCATCTTTATTCCGCCGCTGCGCGAACGCGTTGGCGACATACTCCTGCTCGTGGATCATTTTCTGCGCATCCACTGCGCCGCCGCGAAAAAACCGGTGAAAACGCTGAAGCCCGAAGTAATGGAGATTCTCGAAGACTACAAGTGGCCGGGAAACGTGCGCGAACTCGAAAATCTCGTGCAGCGCCTGGTGGTGATGAACCACAGCTCCACGATCACCGCGGAGCACCTGCCGCAAAATCTCCTTTATTCCAGCACCGCGAGCCAGGAAGCCATCCTGATTCCCGAACAGGGTGTGGACTTCGACGCGGAACTCGAACGCATCGAAATTGCCTATCTTAATGCCGCGCTTCGCCGCACCGGCGGGAAGAAGTCGGCGGCAGCCTCGCTCCTGCAAATCGATCCGCAGCGCATGAAGTATCTCTGCCGCAAGCACCGGATCGCATGACAGGAAAGAAGCATCGCCGCTCCGGTACCGTCAAGAAACCCACTCTGAAGACAGCGCGGTTTGCTCTGGAGTTCCGGCGCTCCAAAATTGAGGGCTTCGGGGTATACGCCAAGGTCGACATTCCGAGTCGGAAGTTGGTTATCGAATACACCGGCGAGAAAATCAGCGAAAAAGAGGCGGACCGGCGGTACGAGAAGGAACCGCGTGGCAAGACGCCACGCCATGTCTATTTTTTCTGGTTAGGCCACTCCATCATCGATGGGGCGGTCGGCGGCTCGGGTGCGGAATATATCAACCATAGCTGCGAGCCGAACCTGATCACCTGGGAAACCGGGAGGCGCATCCTGCTAGTCAGCAAACGGGCTATCCGCGCCGGGGAAGAATTGACCTATGACTACCGCTTCGGAGCTGATCAGGACCAGTATGAGTGCAAGTGCGGCTCGCGGCGCTGTCGGGGTACCATCAACCTGCGCAAAGGCCCACAGCGAAAATGGCAAAAGGTTCAGTAACGAGGGATCATCCACGCGGAAGGTCATCGCCAAGCGAGCCGTGTCGGCCCGCTTCAGAAGGGCCAAGGCTCGCTAGTTCATCCGCGACGCGAGGGTTCCAGAGTAAGGAGGCTGTCTCTGGCAGCCTCCTTTGCTTTTTGTCTACCAGACTTTGCGTTCCCAGAAATTCTTTGCCCCTTCCCAAGCCATTCCAAGCAGGCTTCGTCGGTCGCCATAGACCCGCGCAACGCCGGTCATCCCTGGTTTCAACGCACCATCCGCACTGCTGACGATGAGATCCACAATGTAATAATGCGGCGGATTCATTCCCTGCAGCTGTACTTCTCCCACAAGTTTCGGGTCGATTTCGACGGGTCGAGCGGCCATCGCCACGACTTGCGCCGGCCAAGTCCCGAGTTGCCCCTGGACCTGCAGGCGGGCACCGGCGTCGTGGCGAATCCTGTACAAGTCGTACTCGGAAATGTAAATTCGCGCGCGCAGGCTCGAGAGGTCGGCCACGGTCAGCAACTCCTGCCCCTCGGTCAAATAGCTGCCGAGCAAGTCCTGCACGCGGGGCGTAATCACGGTGCCCGCGATCGGACTGGTCACCCCCAGCGCCGAATCGCGCGCCGAGATTTGCTCGAGTTCGGCGCTTGACCGCTCGCGCTCCTTCAACGCCAGTCCGAGGTCCGCATAGTGCAGCGACGCCGCGGCGGCGCGGTCCGATGCCATCGTGAGATTCGACTTGGCATATTCGAAGTCCGACTGCAGCGGCAAGTTACGCAGCGTAGCCAGTACCGATCCTGCCGCGACGCGCTCTCCTTCTTCGGCGTGCAACGCTGTCACCATCCCAGGCACGTGGGCGCGGATCACGGCTTGTTGGGCCGGCTCCAACAGGAACCGCCCGGAGACCGACTCTCTCCTGAGCGGCAGCGCCAGAAAAAGGAGAATCACCGCCGCCGCGGCCAGCGAGCGCGCGGGCGTGAACCACGCCACGACTCGGTCTTTTTTGTCGAGATAAAGCAGTTTCATAAAGTTCACCAATAAGCGAATCCGCGAGCGAAAAATCAGCAAAGCCACGGCAATTTCCGGAATGAATCCCCACTCTGGACTGAAGTTGCGCACGATATTCCCGACAAACCGCGCCAGGATGTACAGCACCGTGTAGCTGTACGCACCCGACACCAGCGCATACAAGGCGTACCAGAAACGCCGCTTCTTCGGCACGTACGGTACATCCACCGGCAGCCGCCAGATGTGCTTCTTCACCCACGCCGAAACGTACGCCGTCGAGTCTTCCTTAATATTCGGAATTCCGGTGATGTCGGTCAGAAGGTAGTAGCCGTCCAGCTTCATCAGCGGATTCCAATTCAGCAGAACGGAAACGATGCCGGTGAGCATCATCATGAAGTAGGCACTGTTATGCAGGAAGGTATCCGGAGCGGTGCCCCACCATATAAAGGTGGCGACGGCGCAAATCATCAGTTCCGACCAAACGCCCGCGATGGTCACCACCAGGCGTTGCGCTCGCGTGGTGGTCACTTCCGCTTCCGTTGTGTCGGTGTAGAACGCCGGGGTCAGGTACACCAACGCGAATCCCATCGCCGTGACCCGCCCGCCGAAATGTTTCGACGTATACGCGTGCGCAAACTCGTGCACCACCACGACAGCGAACAGGATGATGTACAGAACAAGGATGTCCATCCAGCTCTTGTCGTGGAAATTGTAGAACTCCGTGGTGTCGCGGCCGATTTCGCTCCAGTGGGTGACGGTAATGCCGCCCGCCAGCGCAAAAGCGATTAGCGTCAACACCGTGAACCACGGGGTGTAGATGAATTTCGTGTAGCTGTAGAACTTTGTGAGAAAGGGATCGGGATTGAACGCCGGAAACAATACATCCGAAAGATCGGTCCAGCGGTCTTTCTGCTTTAGCCGTTTGCGGCGCTCTTCCGCCGACTGCTGCATCAGCAGGATGTTTTGCTCCTGCGGCGTCTTATACCAGAACTCGATGGCTTCCAGCCCGTCGGCGAACTCGCGAACTTCCTCGGCGGAATACTGAGCGCCGGTTTGCTGCGAATAAAGTTCGGCAATCTCCTGGTAGGAGCGCGTGCCATCGAAAAGCTGCGCCAACTTCCAGTTTGGCGGCTGAAAGGTGAACATGCTCTTCGCGCATGGCACGTACACACGGATCACCGGCTTGCCATCTTCCAGATGTTCGCGAAAATTGATTCCGGGATCGAGGCGTGGGTAGCGTTCGGCGATCTTGCGCGCCGGCAATTCCGGCAGAGCCACATTGAGGACGCGGGTGAGATTCATACTTCGGCCTAACGACGCTCGTCGAGCCGAACCGTTGCGGTCATACCCGGGCGCAGCGAACCGCGCTCGCCGATCAACTCGACCAGTACTTCGAACGTGCCGCTCGCAGGATCAACCACGGGGCTGATCTCTTTCACACGCGCCGTGTGCTTCTCGCCTGGCACGTCGGCGGTGCTCACTTCCATGGTCTGTCCCATCCGCACGTTGCCGAACTGCTTTTCCGGCAGTGTGAACCTCATCAGCAGGGGCGCCTCGGCGGTGACCCAGAACAACCGCTCGCCCTTCGAAACGCTTTGCCCTTCGCGGACATATCTCCGCGCAATCACTCCGTCAAACGGTGCGGCAATCGCGGTTTTCTCCATCTCGAGTTCCAGGGCGCGCTCTTCCTCGCGCGAGGTGTTCAGCGTTTCCTTCACGCGCTTGATATCCCACTGGTCCGATTCCGCCTTGTACTTGGCGTGCTCGAGTTGCTCTTCCGTGGTAAGCCCGAGATCCCAGAGGCGCTGCTGGCGTACGTAATCCGCCTTCAGCACTTCGGCTTCGGCTTCCCAGTTTTTTAGATCGTTTTCAATGCTTCGCGACTTCGCTCGCGCGGCTTCCAGGTTGGCTCTAAGCTGGCGGTCATCCATCCGGGCGAGCACCGTTCCGGCCTTCACGCGTGCCGGCGCATCGAACAAAATCTTGGCGATGACGCCTTCGTGCAGCGCGGTGATGTCGACCTGGTGCTCAACGATGATGGGTCCCGAGACCACGATCGACTTGTCGGTCTCGGTGGCCGATGCGGTCAGCGCTGGCGCGTTCGCCGCTGATGTCGATGCCGGCCCAGACGACGCGGGCGCCGGTGCGGCATTCACTTCACCCGCCGGGCTCTTGGTCTCGCCGCATCCCGCCGCCGCGAGAGCCGCACTTGCGAATAACAGCGCCAACAGACATCTGGGCATACTCTTGCTCCGCCTTTTTCTTACCATCCCAGCCAATTCCACATCTTTGCGTAAAGCCAAACGACGGGCCGCCGGAAAAAGACGTATCCAGCGGGGTACCAGCCGATACGCACCTTGCCGCGCCCTTCCATGCCCGCGCGGATCGCGCCTTCGGCGTTTGGAACGTCCACACGCGCGTAGAACACGGGCGTCTCATGCAGCAAATCGGCTTTCGGGCTGATGACCTGCACATCTCCGCGGAACGTACGCGTCGGGTAGCTGTTCAGCTTCACGGCGGCACGATCACCCAGCTTCAACAAGCCGGCGTCAACATCCTCGATAGCGACGTCCACGGAGGCGCGCGAAGTATCCACGATCTCGGCGAACGAATCGCCCGGCTGCAATTTCCTGCCAGCAAAGGTTTGGACATGCGGTGTCGCCACGATGCCGTCGATCGGCGAGCGCAGTTGAGCGCGGTCGAGCAGTTGTTGCGCACGGCCGAGTTCCGCCTTCCAGTAATCGGCTTGCACACGATGAACGCCGGCCTCGGTTCCATCGTTGGTGGCCAGCGCTCGATTCATCTGCAGCATCGCCGCGTCGTACTTTGCCTGCGCTTCCGCCACCGCCGAGCGCAAACTCCACGCATCCATCTCCGCAAGTACCTGCCCGCGCTGCACCGCTTGCCCTTCGTGCACAAGGACCTTGCCGATCACGCCTTCCACTTCCGGTTGCACCAGCGCGCGCCGCACCGGCGCGACCACGGCGTCTCCATCCACCCGCAGCGGCAAGGGGCAAATCACCAAAAAAAACAGCGCAGCCGCTCCCAAAGCGTAGTACAGCGTGCGGCGGCGCTTTTCGAGCGCCATAAATTTGCGCTTGCGTACCAGCACCGGCTCGAGCACGCTGATGAACGGCACTTCCTTGTAAAGTTGCGCGTTGCGCAGGGCGACGGTGGCCTGGCTCGAAAGTACATCCAAAATCTCCAAATGCGCCGGACCGAGAAAATCGGGATCGCTGCTCTCCATCGCCAGCATCCCGACGCGCCCGGTGTCGTCGTTCAACGGGCGGGCGTAGAAGGCGCGCATGCCCGATTCCGAGAAATATTTCTTGAACTTGGCGCGTGTCTCTTCCCGGTCGGTATCCATTTCGTCGCCATGCTGCTTCACATGAATGACTTCTTCGGCCAGAGAGGCCCATTGCAGAATTTCGTTCAGCGGCGCCACTTCGGGCGCGTCGACATTTACCGTCGTCACCCCGGTCACGGCGCTCAGCTTGAATTGACCGCCGCGTTCCAGAACGATGGCCGCGCGTTCGTAAGGAATCACCGCTTGCGGAGCGTTTACGATCGTCTGCAGCATGCGCTCGAGATTGAGCGTGGCGGTAATTTCGTGACTGACGGTGTTCAGAGTCTCGAGAATTTCCACCTTGCGTTCGGCCATCAGCAAGCTGGCATTGTGCAAAGCGGTCGATGCAGTGTCATTCAGGCTATTCAACGTAAACAAGTCGTCTTCGTCAAACGCACTTCCGTCGAGTTTGTTGAGCGCCTCCACCACGCCGACGAGCGCGCCCTTGTCTAGGATGGCCGCGGCGATCAGTGAC
>Ga0306926_10003229_pt1 | contig 16824 bp, 13 predicted proteins | sample flu12Cox44000178_FD_203759 | JGI IMG/M metagenome (GOLD analysis project Ga0306926, IMG submission 203759) | Lab enrichment of tropical soil microbial communities from Luquillo Experimental Forest, Puerto Rico - flux8day.12C.oxic.44.000.178 (v2)... | ecosystem: Environmental > Terrestrial >... | reverse complement strand
CCCGTAGGGCCAATAAGCGCTGCCGCCGAGCAGCCGCGCGATGACAAGCTGCGCCTCTCCGACGGTCTCCATATACAGATCGACCGAGAAATTGTGGCCGAGCCGCTGGATCGGCGCGAGGCGCAGACGCGGCGCGGCCGGATCTTGCATCCGGCGCCGCGTCTGTGCCGCCGAGATGAGCGCAATCTCGGTGTCGGCGCTCGACAGCAATACGATGTCGCCCGAAGTCTGGGCGAGATCCACGGCGGCGGAGCCGTCGGCGATTGTCCCCGGTGCTGTCGCGAGCAGATGCATTTAGCCGCCCAAGGCCGCAGTAATCGCGCCGCGATCGAGGCCCTTGCGGCCGATCACGACAAGCCGCGTCTCGCGCTTCTCGCCGCTATGCCAGGGCCGGTCAAAATGATGCTGAACCCGATCGCCGACGGCCTGGATGACCTGCCGGCGATCGCGGCCGGGTAGGTCGACAAAACCCTTGACCCGCAGCACGTCGTGGAGACCGATCGCGGCTTGCAACCGAGCAAGAAACGCTCTCTCGTCTTCGACGCCCCCTCGGGTAACAACAAAACTTTCGAAGTCGTCGTGGTCGTGCCCGTCTTCGAGCTCGTGCACCGACGGCCGCGACGCGAGGTCGTCCTCCACGGCGGCCGCCAAGCCGAGCGCCACCCACGGCGGCAGCCTCCCCTCGCATGTGCCAACGAGCTTGACCCCCGGACGAAGCTGCACCTCGATCTCCCGACGGAGCGCCGCGAGGGGCACTGCGTCGATCAGGTCGGTTTTGTTGAGGACCACCAGATCAGCGCAAGCGAGCTGGTCGCCGAACACCTCCTCCAACGGATTGTCGTGCGCAAGGGCGGGATCGGCCGCGCGCTGCCGGGCGACGGCGTCGGGCTCGGCCGCAAACAGCCCCGCAGCAACCGCAGCGCCGTCGACCACCGTCAGCACTCCGTCGACCGTGGCGCGGGTGCGGATCTCCGGCCAGGCGAAGGCCTGCACCAGAGGTTTCGGCAAAGCCAGACCCGAAGTCTCGATCAGAATATGTTCCGGCGGCTGCTCTCGGTCGAGCAGGCAGCTCAAGGTGGGCACGAAATCCTCGGCCATGGTGCAGCACAGGCAGCCATTGGACAACTCTACGATGTCTCCATCGCCGCACGCTGCGTCGCCGCAGCCAAGCAGCAATTCGCGGTCGATGCCGAGCTCGCCGAATTCGTTGACGATCACCGCGAGGCGCCGGCCTTCGGCATGGGCCAAGAGGTGCCGCACCAGGCTCGTCTTGCCGGCGCCAAGAAACCCGGTGATCACTGTCGCAGGGACACGGCGCATCGGCTCAGGACCCCTTAAGAACGAGGGGTAGGCCCGCCGCGACAAAGACCACGCGATCGGCGAGCGCCGCGACCTGTTGATTGAGGCGGCCGGCCGCGTCGCGAAAACAACGGCCGAGCGGCGTCTCGGGGACGAGCCCCATGCCGACCTCGTTGGCGACGATCACTACGGGTCCAGCAGCTTTTCGTAATGCCGAGACTAACTCGTCCGCCTCTCGGGCAGGTTGTCTTCCGGCCAGCAGCAAGTTCGACAGCCAGAAAGTCAGGCAATCCACGAGGACTGGTCGTCCCGGTGTCGCCTCGGCGGCGATCGCCGGTGCGAGTTCGAGGGGGGCTTCAATCGTTCGCCAGAACGGGCCGCGCCGCGCTCGATGAGCGGCGATGCGCTCGGCCATCTCCGCATCGCCTGCTTCTGCGGTGGCGCAATAGGTGCCGCCGCTCCCAGCTTCCTCGACGAGGCGCTCGGCGTAACGGCTCTTGCCTGAGCGCGCGCCGCCCAGAACCAGTGTGACGGGGGAAAGGCGCGATGGGTTCGCGCCGAATGCCGGCAATGGTCCCTCCTCCACCCGAGGAATCGTCCCAACTCATGCGATGCGGAGGTCTCCTGGCTCGGGGTCGTCGCCCGCGGCGCCTTCCCAGCCGGGTCTGGCCCAGCCAGTGGCGGTTGCCGCGGACTCGCCGCTAACAGTTGCGGGGGCAGCGCCGGCCTTGCACCGGCCTTCCCTGTCGCATCGCGAATTGAGGCTAGCACACGCCGATCGGCTGCGCCATCCTCCCTCGGCTGTTTCTCAGGCAACAGGAGGCGTTGATGAAAATCGAGGGTGGCTGCCTGTGCGGTAAGGTGCGCTACTCGGCCGACACGGAACCGACTTTTGTCGGGGTGTGTCATTGCAAGAATTGCCAAAAGGGTACCGGAACCGCCTTTTCGGTCGTCGTGGCTCTACCAACGCCGGCACTGACGGTACAGGGCACGCTGCAAACATTTACCGGCCGGGGTGACAGCGGCAAAGCGACTTATCGACGCTTCTGCCCAGAGTGCGGATCGGCGCTTATCGACGAGGCGGAGATCATGCCGAACGTAACGATGATCATGGCCGGTACGCTTGATGACGCGAGCTGGGTCGAGCCGGAGAGCGAGATCTTCTGCGATAGCGCTCAGCCATGGGTGCAGCTCGCCGGCGAGAGGCGCCGCTCCCCGAAAATGCCACCGATGCAGGCGCCTTAAGCGCGCTGCGCCGTTTGGTTGAAGAGGACGCGGCGCTCGTCTTCGGTTGGCGGGGCCGAGCGCCGCAGCTCCTTGCCTAGATCGACGCCTCGCTGCACCGCCGAACGCTGTTTTATCGTCTCGCGCCAACGGGCGACGTTCGGGAATTCGTCGAGCGGCTGGCCGAGCGGCTTTGAAATCAGCACCCAGGGCCAGCTCGCCATATCGGCGATCGAATATTCGTCGAGGATGAACTCGCGCCCGTCCAGGCGGCGCTCTAATACACCAAGGCATCGATTGTATTCGTCGGCGTAGCGCTTGTACGAATAGGGGTGCTCCCCTTGGGCGTAGTTGACGAAATGGCTTAGCTGGCCGGCCATCGGGCCGAGATTGCCGACCTGCCAGAACAGCCATTCCAGAGTTTCCTTGCGGCCCAGCCTGGTTGCCGGCATGAAGCGCCCGGTGCGCTCCGCTAGATGAATGAGGATCGCGCCGGATTCGAACACCGGCGTAGGCCCCTCCTCGTCGTCGTGGTCGACGATCGCCGGCATACGATTATTGGGGCTGATCGCTAAGAATTCGGGTTTGAACTGGTCGCCTCGGCCAATATTCACTGGGATCATGCGGTATTCGAGGCCGCACTCCTCGAGCATGATCGCGACCTTCCAGCCGTTTGGCGTCGGCCAATAATAAAAATCGATCATCGGCTGTTCTCTCCAGTGAACTGGGCAATTTCCCGAGCCGAATAACCGATCTCGGCGAGAACTTCTTGCGTGTGCTCGCCAAGCGCCGGCGCGCCCCGGCGGATTTCCGGTGGGGTTTGCGAAAAGCGCGCCGCGGCCCGAGTCTGGCGCAGGCGGCCCGCCCGAGGATGCTCGGTCTCGACGACGAGGCCCAGCGCCGCAACTTGCGGATCCCGTATGACCTGGCCGCGGGTCAGTACCGGACCACAAGGCACGCCGGCCGCGGTCAGGCATTCCAGCCATTCCGCCGCTGGCTGCGCCATCAATGCCTGCTGCGTGAGCTCCAGCCGCGCATCGATGTTCTTCTGGCGTAATGCCGGGGTCTTGAACCGCTCGTCTTCGAGCCATTCCGGTCGCCCGACGACACGCGCCAAACCGGCCCATTGCCGGTCGGTCAACGCCGCCACGGTCATGTACCCGTCCGCGGTCTCGTAGATCAGGTCGAACGCGCTGGCCGGCTCCTGCCGCTCCGGTTCGTCGCCGACGAAAGTCTGACCGCTCATATCAGAGGCCCACAAAAACCCGAGCACGGCTTCCAACATTGAAAGCCGAACATGCTGCCCTTCGCCCGTCCGCTCGCGCGCCAGCAGCGCGGCGGTGATCGCCTGCGACGCGGTGATCGCGGTCAGTTTGTCTGGCAGGATAGTGCGCAGCAGTCGCGGGCGTGCCTCGTCCGAGCCGGCCTGCACCGTGGCCAATCCGGAAAAACCCTGGATCACCGGATCGTAAGCGGGCTTTTCGGCGTAAGGGCCTATCTCGCCGAAGCCGCTGATCGAGACATAGACGATTTTCGGTGCGACGGCGCGAACCGGTTCCTCGCCGACGCCAAGGCGATCGGCGACGCCGGGGCGAAAATTCTGCACAAAAACATCGGCGGCAGCGGCCAGCTTCAGCAAGGCCTTTCGTCCGGTTTCCGTTTTCAGATCGAGGACTACCGAACGTTTGTTGCGGTTGTTGTTGAGGAACGAGGCCGTAAACCCGGCCCGCCGGTCACCGCCGGAGCGTGTCGCGTCGCCGCCGTCCGGGGCCTCGACCTTGATCACGTCGGCCCCCTGGTCCCCAAGGATCATCGTCGCGAGCGGCCCCGCCACATTCGAAGTTAGATCGACGACGCGGTACCCGTGCAATGGACCCGGCATGGTTTACCTTTCCTAATGAAACCGCGGCATGACCTCTTGGCAGAGCAGCTCCAACGCGGTCATCACCTGATGGTGCGGGACGAGGCCGCCGCAATTGATCTCCGCCAAAATGCCGTCGATACCGAGTTCGCCTTGCAAGGCGCGTAAGTGATCGGTCACTTCGTCGGGCGTCCCGACAAGCACTTGGCCGTTCAGCGCCTCTTGGTAAGTCAGGTTCTCGATCCGCTTGAGCCGCTCCGCCCGCCCCTCGACCGCGCGGGTGCCGGCGCGGCTCAATGAATCCCTGAGCCTCTGGGCCTGCTCCCGGTAGAAATGCATCAGACTTTCCCGGGGCTCCGCACGCGCCCGCTTTTCGGTCTCGGCGAGATAGGTCGGGACGCGCAGATAGACCTGCCCCCTGCCCTCGTGACCCGCCGCTGCATAGGCTTCGCGGTAGGCGCGGATCTCCGGCGCGAATTCCGAAAACGAGCCATAGCGCGCATTGATGAAAATCGGCAGCCCGCGCTCTCCGACCGCCGGATAGGTGTCCGGGCTCGCGGCGGCGATGCGAATCGGCGGGTAAGGCTGTTGCAGCGGTTGTGGGGCCACCGTGATGTTCTTGAAATTGTAGTACTTGCCCTCGAAGGAGAAATTCGGCTGCGACCACGCCAGCTCGACGATGTCGAGCACTTCGGCAAAGCGGTCGCGGCTTTCCGCGTAAGACACGCCATAGTCTTCGTAGGTGCGCGGCAAACCACTGCGCCCGACGCCAAAGATCAGCCGCCCGCCGCTGATGTGATCGACCGTTGCGGCTTCTTCGGCGATACGTAGCGGATGGCACAGCGGGAGGACTTGGACGGCGATGCCGATCTTGATCCGTTCGGTGCGCGCGCCGACCGCGGCGGCAATGCTGAGCGGCGCCGACAATACCGAACGCAGCGGATCGAAGTGGAGCTCGGCGAGCCACATCGTGTCGAGGCCCCAGCGTTCTGCCGCATCGATCTGCTCGAACGCCTCCGCGAACGCCTCCCTCTGGGTGCGGCCGGGGAGGGCCGGAAACTGGTGGAACATGCCGAATTCCATGCGGCGATCTCCCGTTCGGGGCTCGATGAGGAGCAATATTGCAAACCAACCGTCTCAGACACACAATAACCGTGATGAGCGAAGAGGCTCCCAACTTGGTTCTCGAACACCTCCGCGCCATCCGGACGGAGCTGCATCAGATCCGCGAAGAGCAGCGCGAACAGCGCGGCCATCTGGGCTCGATCGAGCGCAGTATCTCGCACATGACGCGTGAAATCGCAGAGATGGGCTTGCGGCTCGACAGGGTGCATGACCGCCTCGACCGGATCGAGAGGCGCCTCGACCACGTCGAGGCGTAGGTTGGGCCCCGGCTCACGGAGCCGGGAAATGCGTGCGCAGCTCCTGGCCTCCGGCTTTGGCCGGGTCGGCGTCGATCAGGATGAAAGCAAAGACGGCGGGTGTCGTGCCGTTATTGACCCAGGCGTGCATCGTGCCGCGCTGTACGACGATGTCCCCAGGCTTCATGTGCACAACCTCGCCGCTGTCGAGCTCGAGGTCGCATTCGCCCGACAATAAGAGCGCGTAATCGACCGTTTCGGTGCGGTGCATGAATTTGGGCACGCCCGGCGCGAATTCGGTGATGCGGATGACCGTGCCCTCACCGGTGCCGACGTAATTGTAGCGTTTGACAAAACCCGCACGCTGCGCCGCCTCGGCCGCGTCCGAGGTGTTGTCGACCGGCATTTGGTCGGTCGACCAAATCTCGCAGCCCGAGATATGCGGACGCCCGAGCCGCGGGACTGCGGCCAGACGCTCGTCGGTCTTGACGACGGCCTTACCGTTCGAGTCGTGTCCGGTAACGATCCGCCTTACTTCCAGCGCCATTCCTTCCTCCGTCGGTCTTGCATTTGGCGCGCTGTCGCGCAACGCTAATGCATAACAGATCGACCTGACGAGTGGAGGGTGCGGTGAACGATATATCGCCGACGCAGTTCAAATGGGTGGGAACTCGGCCGATCCGCCCAGACGGCGTGCCAAAGGTCACAGGGCGCGCGATGTACGGCGCCGACTTCGCGACCGCGGGAACCCTTTACGGCAAGGTAATCCGCTCGCCGCATGCGCATGCCCGCATCCGCTCCATCGACACCTCGAAGGCCGAGGCGCTGCTCGGCGTGAAGGCGGTGGTGACCTCCGCGGATTTCCCGGACCATAAATTCGAGTATGTCGGTCCCGAGCGGGTAGCACAGAATTTCTGGCACATTACCCGAAACGTCATGGCGCGCGAGAAGGCGCTGTATGAAGGTCACGCGGTGGCGGCGGTGGCGGCAATCAGCAAGAGCGTCGCCGATGAAGCGGCGTCGCTGATCAAAATCGACTACGAGGTATTGCCGCACGTCATCGATGTCGACGAGGCGATGAAGCCGGACGCGCCGCTGCTGTTCGAGGACATGATCACGCGCGGCATCGAACCGGCACCGGCCCAACCCTCGAATATTTCCAAACGGATCGAGTTCAAGATCGGCGACCTCGAGGCAGGCTTCGCCGAAGCCGACGTAGTCGTCGAGAAGGAATTCAAGACCGCGGCGGTGCACCAGGCCTATATCGAGCCACACGCCTGCGCCGCGCGTTTCGATGCCGATGGCCAGGCCGAGATCTGGGGATCGAGCCAAGGGCATTTCGTGATCCGGGCATTGACCGCGAAGCTGCTCGATATGCCGGTCGGCAATATCCGCGTGACCCCAGCCGAGATCGGCGGCGGGTTTGGCGGGAAGACCGTCGTCTATCTCGAGCCGATCGCCACCCTTCTCGCAAAGAAATCCGGCCGCCCGGTCAAGATTGTGATGAGCCGCGAGGACACATTCAAAGCCACCGGCCCGACCTCCGGCGGCTCCATGTGGGTCAAGATCGGTGTCAAAAAGGATGGCACCATCACCGCGGCCGAGGGCGAGTTCAAGTTTCAGGCGGGCGCCTTCCCCGGCTCCCCGGTCATGAATGCGTGTTTGTGTGCCTTTGCGCCCTATAACATCGCGAACCAGCACACCGTTGGCTACGACGTCGTGTGCAACCGGCCGAAATCCGCCGCTTACCGGGCTCCTGGCTCGCCGATTTCCGCCTTTGCGGTCGAGAGCGTTCTCGACATGCTGGCGAAGAAGATCGACATGGATCCGCTGCAATTGCGGCTCAAAAACGCGGCCCGGCCCGGCACGCCGATGATCTTCGGACCAAAGCTCGCCCATGGCGGGTATGCCGAGACCGTCGAAGCGCTGGTCAATCATCCGGCCTACAAGACACCGCTCGGACCCAATCAGGGGCGCGGCGTGGCGTCGGGCTACTGGTTCAACGGCGGCGGCGAGTCGAGTGCGTCGGTGCAAGTCAACGAGGATGGCACCGTCATCATCGCGACCGGCAGCCCCGACATCGGCGGCTCGCGCGCGTCGATGGCGCTGATGGCGGCCGAGACCCTGGGGATCGACTATCATCAGATCCGTTCGATCGTCGCCGATACCTCGTCGGTCGGCTACACGCATGTGACCGGCGGGTCGCGCGTCACCTTCGCAACCGGCATGGCAGTCGTCGACGCGAGCAAAAAGGTCGTCGACGAACTCCGCGCGCGGGCGGCGATGATCTGGGACGTCGATGTCGATGGCGTCCTTTGGGAGGATGGCCACGCCAAGCCTGCATCCAGCAATGTCGGCGACTTCGCGCCAATGTCGTTCAAAGAACTGGCGGCCAAAAAGGCGCTGACCGGCGGCCCGATCACCGCGGCCGCTTCGGTCAATGCCGGCGGCATGGCGCCCGGCTTCTCGACGCAGTTCTGCGATGTCGAGGTCGATCCCGAGACCGGCAAAGTGACGATCCTGCGATTTGTCGCGGCGCAAGACGTCGGGAAGGCGATCCACCCCTCTTATGTCGAGGGCCAGATCCAGGGCGGCGTCGTGCAAGGGATCGGCTGGGCACTCAACGAGGAATACATCTACGACCAGAAGGGCCGGCTCGATAATGCCGGCTTCCTCGACTACCGCGTGCCGGTCGCCTCCGACATGCCGATGATCGACGCGGTGCTGGTCGAAGTGCCGAACCCGGCGCACCCCTACGGCGCCAAGGGGGTCGGCGAGGTCAACATCGTGCCGCCAATGGCGGCGATCGCCAACGCGATCGACAGCGCGATCCACCGCCGCCTCACCGAATTGCCGATGTCGCCGCCCAAGATCGTCGCCGCCATCGACCAGGGCCAGGCAGACGATTAGTGACGCGAACCCTCACCCGCCTCGCTGCGCTCGGCCCCCTCTCCCGCAATGCGGGAAAGGGGGGGGCCCAGCCCGCCAGGGCTGGGAGGGTGAGGGATTGCAGCTAAGAAGGAGCCAAGCGTGGCCGCGCGGGTAGTCTTCACCTCGGGGTTCAGCCGCCGCTACACCGGCGGCGTGCGCGAATTCACGGTCGAGGCCAAGAACCTGCGCGGGGTCATCAAGGAGATGGACCGCCTCTACCCCGGTCTCGGCGAGCACCTCGAAGAAGAAACCACCGTCGCAATCGACGGCGCCCTCCACGAGACCGCCTATTTCCAGCCGATCCGCGAAGGTTGCGAAATCTTCTTCATCCCCAAACTCGAAGGGGGCTGACAGGTCCGCTTTATCGGCTCGTTGCCGGCGCCGCGCGGGTCAACACGATATAGCCGTGTCCGTCGATCCTCGCGTCGAAAAGGCGACTGACTACAGTCGAGGTTTCGTCCTCCGTGATGACGGCGGGACCGGGAATGACGACGCCGGGCTCGAGGTCGCGGCGGTTATGCATCGCCACCTCGATAAACTCGCCTGCGTCGGGGTCAAAGACGGGGCGGAGGCTCGCCGGCTTTGGCGAATAGGGTCCCGCCTCCGGTGCTGCGACCGCGGACTCGGTCGGCACAGGAGCGGAGAGTAGGAGCACCCAGCTGAGGATTTCGACCTCGACGCCGGGAATGATGCGGCTGTAGAGGCGCCGGTACTCGGCCTCGAACGCCTCGCGAAGCGGCGCCGCGTCGCCGTCGCGGTAGGGGCGGGCCGGCAATGGCACCGCGATTTCATGGCCCTGGCCGCGGTAGCGCATAAACGCGGAACGAGTCTCGGTCAGCGGCTGGTCGTCGGCGCCGCGGCGAACGATGGGCTCGGCCTCGCCGCGCATTGCGGCGAAGAGCGCGTTGGCTGCCGCGGCGTCGAACTGGTCGAGCCGCTGTAATAACGAGCGCACGATCTCGTACGCGATCGGCGCGCGCAGAAAGCCTACCGCCGAGCCGACCCCGGCATAGGACGGCACCAATACGCGGTCGAGCCCCAATTTCTCGGCCATGCGGGCGGCGTGCAGCGGCGCCGCACCGCCGAACGCGACGAGGGTCCGGCCGCGCGCGTCCTTGCCGCTTTCGATCGCGTGCACGCGCGCGGCGTTCGCCATGTTCTCGTCGACGATCTCGCTGACCCCGAGCGCGGCCATCTCGACCGCGAGCGCCAACGGCTCGGCCACCTCCCGTCTCACCGCTGTCTCAGCCGCGCCGCGGTCGAGCGCCATGCGGCCCCCGGAGAAGGCTGCGGGATCGATGCGGCCGAGCAGCAGGTCCGCATCGGTGACGGTCGGCGCGCTGCCGCCCCGCCCATAGCAGGCCGGCCCGGGATCGGCGGCGGCGCTGTCTGGCCCGACGGTGATCCGCTTCAGCCGGTCGACGCGTGCAATCGAGCCGCCGCCTGCTCCAATCTCGACCATCTCGATGACCGGGATGCGCAGCGGCAGACCACTGCCCTTCTTGAAGCGGTAGATGCGCGCGACTTCGAAGGCACGATTGGTCTGCGGCTTCAAATCGTCGATCAGGCAGATCTTCGCGGTGGTCCCGCCCATGTCATAAGATAGGACCTTGTCGAGCGCGCATTGTCGCGCGATCTCGGCGGCAAAAATCGCGCCGCCCGCTGGGCCCGATTCGACGAGCCGCACCGGGAAGCGGATCGCGGTCTCGACCGAGGTCAGCCCGCCGCCCGACAGCATCAAGAAGAGCGGGCAAACAAAACCCTCGCGCCGCAGCATCGCCTCGAGACCGGCAAGGTACCGGTTGATCAGCGGCTGTACATAAGCGTTGGCGCAGGCTGTCGAGAAGCGCTCGTATTCGCGCATCTCGGGTGATACATCGCTCGACAAGGTGATCGCGACCCCGGGCAGCCGCGCGGCCAGGACCTCCCCGGCCCGGCGCTCATGCGCCGGGTTCGTAAAGCTGTGCAGGAAACCGATCGCGACCGACTGGACGCCCAGGGATGCAAGACGCTCCGCCAGCGAGGACAGCCCTGCCTCGTCGAGGGGGACAAGCACTTGGCCACGCGCGTCGATGCGCTCGCGCACTGGAAAGCGCAATCGCCGCGGCACCAGCGGCGGCGGCAGGTCGATATTGACGTCGTATTGCTCGAACCGGTTCTCGTGCCGGATCTCGATCGTGTCGCGAAACCCTTCGGTGGTCGCGAGCGCGGTCTTGGCGCCTTTGCGCTCGATGATCGCATTGGTCGCCAATGTCGTGCCGTGGATGATGATCGACAGATCGGAAGGCGCGAGCCCGGCTTCGCGCAACACGGCGTCGATAGCTTCGCGTACCGCCTGCTCGGGCGCCTGGGGGGTCGTGAGGATCTTGGCGCTGTATCGCCGCCCCGCGGTTTCGAGCGCCACATCGGTAAACGTGCCCCCGATATCGACGCCCAGTCTTCCGCCCTCTGCCACCGCACCCTCGCCCGGCCGTCCAGCAACGCCCCAGTCTTTGGCCGCGGCCGAGGGCGGTGTCAATCCGTTGCGCGGCAGTGGCGGCGGCGCCTCCGAGGAGGGCCGCCACCGGTGCGCCGCGTAGGGTCAGGCCGGCTTTATGCCGACTTTGCGCCAGGCGTCCGCGACGGCGTTCTGCTCGGTGCTGGTGGCGCCGTACCGCCGCTTGGCATTGGCCACGGTGCGGCCGGCAAAAGACGGCAAACGCGTCCGTTCGGTTGGAAGTAAGATAGTTAATCGGGACCGTGGGAGGTGTGAGTTGCATCACACTGAGAAGATAAACTTCAAGACGCCCTTTGCGAACAGCAAGCCGGCGCCCGGCCTCAAATTTCGCGGCCGAAGCGGCCGTCGAGCGACAGGGGACCGCCGCCGCGGATCAAGATCGCAAGGCAGACGAGCAGCAGATAGAACGGCACTTCCATGCCGCGGTTTGTCCAGAACCAGCCGATTGGCATATGTACGTGAAATGCCGCCACAAACATGAATCCGGCAAACAGGGCCGCAACCGGCCGCGTCAGCAGGCCGAGGATCAGGCAAACCCCGCCGAAGAACTCCAGGCAACCAATGTAATAGGCCCAGAAAATCGCCGGGTTCAGCCCTTGCTTGGCAAAGCCCTCTATGGTTCTGGCGATGTCGCCTCCCCAGAACCCGAACAGCTTCTGCATCCCGTGCGGCAGAAAAAACAGTCCCGTCGCGGCGCGCACAAGCGGCCAGCTATACGCCTCGACTGTGGTGTAGATGGTTCCCAGCGCGGGAACCACGTAGCGCGGGCGGTTCGTGCTTTCGTAAGCCATGTTTTTTCCCTCCCTCGGATCGAGCGCGAGCGGCACCGATGGAACCCAATTTACCAATGTTAACGCGGCCTTGCGGAACAAATCCGTGTGATGCGGTCGCAGCGCGCTCGCCGGGGTCCGTCAGCGGGCACTTACCTCGGGTATCCGTGGCGGCAGCGGGTTGAAGTTCAGCGGGGCATCCTCTTCGATGCGCTCGCGGCTCGGCAGCTGCGTCGCGTCCCAGCCGCCGCCCAATGCCTGGATCAGCGCGGCGCTGGCGACGAGCCGGCTCTGCCGGATATTGACGGCGGTCTCGGCGTTGGCCAGCGCGGTCTGATCGGCGACGACGACGCTGGTATACGCGACGGTGCCGGCCAGATACTGGTTGTTGATGATCCGCGCCGCCTCAAATGCCGCGGCCACCGCCTTGTCCTGGACATCGGCCTGCTGAGCAAGAATCCGCAGCGCCGCGAGCTGGTCCTCGACCTGCTGGAACGCAGTCAGAACGGTCTGCCGGTAATTGGCAACGTCTTGGTCAAAGACCGCTCGGGCTTGCTCGACTTGGGCGCTGCGCGCGCCGGCGTCGAATATGGTCTGCACAAGGTTCGAGCCAAATGCCCAGAAGCGGCTCGTGGTCGACAACAGGCGGTTAAGGGTGATCGCCGAAGTCCCGTAATCGCCTGTAAGAGTGATAGTGGGATAGAACGCCGCTACGGCAACGCCGATCTGGGCATTGGAAGACGCCATCAGACGCTCTGAGGCGGCGATGTCCGGGCGGCGCTCCAAAAGCGCGGACGGCATCTCTGCCGGTACCACCGGCACCGCGATCTTCGCTTCGGTTGGCGGGATCGAAAATTCGGCGGGTGGCTTGCCGATCAGAACTGCGATCGCATGCTCGAGCTGGGCGCGGGTCACGCCGACTGCGATCGCTTGCGCCTGTGTGCTTTCGAGTTGCGCCTCTGCCTGGGCGACGGCCGACTGATCCGTGGTGCCGCTCTGATACTGATTGCGGGTGATGCGCAGCGATTCGGTATAGTACCCGGCCGCCGCGTCGAGCAGGCGCTTGAGCTCGTCTGCCATCCTCAGCTGCAGATAGTCGCTGGCCAGCGTGCCCTGAGCCGAAAGCCGCGCGCTTGCGATATCGCCGGCGCTCGCCTGGGCGCTAGCCACATCGCCCTCGACGGTACGGCGGATCCTGCCCCAGAGGTCAGGGGTCCAGCTCGCCGAAGCAGAGGTGCTGAATAAGCTGCTAGTGAACCCGGACCGCCCGGCGCCCGTGCTGCTGATCGAGCCACCGCCGGTTCGCGAGCGCTGCGCGTTCGCATTCAGATCAACGGTAGGAAAAAAGCTGGCACGAGCCTGGGCGACGATCCATTCGGCCTGCTGGAACGCCGCTTCGGCGGCCTTAAGGTTCTGGTTGGAGATATCGATCTGTTTTGCAAGATCGTTGAGCAGCGGATCTTGATAGATCGACCACCACGCGCCACGGTCGATCGCGTCAAGCGGTTCGCCGACCTTCCAGCCTGCCTCCTTATATTGCTCCGGCACCGGAGCGCTCGGGCGCTGATAATCAGGCCCGACGGTGCAGCCGGAAAGCAGTGCCAGGGCACTGATCCAACCAGCTCCTCTCCCGCACGGCGTGAAGGGGGCCCTTCTGCCCATTTTCGGCGGCTTCATTCTCCCGGTTCGGGAATGCGGTCCGAATAGAAGCGCGGGTGGCGGGTTCGCCGGCGTCGCTCACCCCAAAGGCGGAAGCGGTCGAGATAGAGGTAGATAACCGGGGTTGTGTAGAGGGTCAGGAGTTGGCTGATGATCAGCCCGCCGACGATGGAAATTCCGAGCGGGCGGCGCAATTCGGCTCCCTCGCCAAAGCCGATCGCCAGCGGCACAGCGCCGAACATCGCCGCTATCGTCGTCATCATGATCGGGCGGAAGCGCTTGAGGCAGGATTGATAGATCGCCTGATGCGAGTTCAAGCCCAGGCTGCGCTCGGCATCGAGCGCAGAATCGATCATCATGATCGCATTTTTCACAACAATGCCGATCAGCAACACGACACCAATCAGCGCGACGATGCTGAATTCCGTATCGGTAACCATCAACGCCAGCACTGCTCCGGCCGCTGCCGAGGGCAAGGTGGAGAGGATTGTGATCGGGTGGACAAAGCTTTCGTACAGCACGCCCAGCACGATGTAGACCGCAAGCAGTGCAGCGGCGATCAGAAACGGCTCGTTAGCAAGCGATTGCCGAAAGACCTTCGTGGTGCCCTCAAACCCAGCGCGGATCGAGGGCGGCATGCCGAGCCGCCGAACCTCATCCTCAATCGCCGCTGTCGCCTGGCCGAGCGAGGTGTTCGCCGCGATATTGAACGAGATCATCGCAGCGACAGAGAGGTTTTGATGATTGACCGAAAGCGGAGTATTCCCGGTGCCGAAATGGGCAAAGGCCGAGAGCGGGATCATGATTTCGGGAGAGGTGCTGACCGCACCACCAGTCGAGATCGAGCCGCGGCCAGTATTGGCCAGCTTATTGTTGGCTAGGTTGCGGGCCCTATCGCCTGCATTCTGGGTGATCGTTGCAGTCGGATCGCCGTCGTGATCGACCTGCACTTTGCTTTTATTTAAGATTGTACCGGCCAGCGGCTGGGTCGCCTGGGTGCCGCTGACGGGGCCTGCGCTGGTGCTGACATAGATCTGGTTCAAAATTTCCGGGTCTTGCCAGAACTCCGGCGCCACCTCCATGACGACGTGGTACTGGTTTCTGGCGGCATAGATGGTTGATACCTGCCGCTGACCGAACGCATCGTACACGGCGTTGTCGATCTGGCTAATCGTCAGTCCAAGCCGTGCTGCCGTCTGGCGATCGATGATGAGATTGGCTTCCAGCCCATGCTGTTGCTGATCGAGATTGACGTCGGTCACGGACGGCACATCACGCAAGGCGGCTTCGACTTTGGTGGCCCAATGGGAAATTACCGCGAGGTCATCGCCCCGCAGAATGTATTGATACTGGCTCCAATGCCCACCTATCCAAATTTCGGGCCATGCCTGCAACCAGTACCCGGCGACCGATACCTCGCTGAGCTTTTCGCGCCATCTGGCCATCACCTGCTCGGCTGACACATTGCGCTCTGAAAGCGGCTTCAAGGTTGCAAAGACAAAGCAAGTATTCGTTTGGCCGCCTCCAGTAGAGCCGCTGACGCTCTCGACCGCGGGGTCCTGTCTTAAAATTTCCAGAAACTCAGTCATCTTCTGCTGCATGAGCTGGAAAGAGGTGCTTTGGTCGGCGAAAAGGCCGCCCATGATCAGCCCGTTGTCTTGTTGCGGAACAAAACCCTTGGGAATAGTCATTGCCAAATAAACCGCCGAACCCAGCGTCGTAAACAGGCTCAACATGACGACGGCGGGCCATCGCAGGGCTCGGCGCAAAGTGCGGTCGTAAAGGTTCAGCACCGCGTCAAAGAGCCGCTGACCCGTGCGGTACAGCCGCCCGTGTGAGAGGTGGTTCCGGTCGGCGAGCAAGTAGGCGCACATCATCGGTGTGACGGTCAGCGAGACGATCAGCGAGATCACTATCGCCGCCGACAACGTCATTGCGAATTCCCGGAGCAAGCGCCCGATCAGACCTCCCATCAACAAAATCGGTACAAAGACGGCGATCAGAGACAGGCTCATCGAAACGACCGTGAACCCGACCTCGCGGGTGCCCTGCAAAGCTGCCTGCGCCCGCGTCATTCCGCCTTCAATGTGGCGGGTTACGTTCTCCAATACGACGACTGCATCGTCGACTACCAGGCCAGTCGATATTGTCAGGGCCATTAGCGAAAGATTGTTGAGACTGTAGCCCAGAAGATAAATCACCCCAAAGGTGCCGATCAGCGAGACCGGTACGGCTACACTCGGAATGAGGGTTGCACCTAGGTTCCGGAGGAACAAAAAGACGACGAGGATGACGAGACCGATCGCGATAATCAGAGTCCGCTGGACGTCGTGCAGCGATGTCTCAATCGTTTTCGTCCGATCCATCGTTAGATGGATGTTGATGGCACCCGGGATCGATGCTTTGACCTGCGGCAACACGGCCTTCACGCGCGCGAGGGTCTCTATGACGTTGGCGGCCGGCTGCCTATAGAGAGTTACCAAAACCGCCGGCTTGCCATCCGAAAGCCCGAGGTTACGGAGATTTTCGACCGAATCGCGCACTTCCGCAACGTCTGTCAACCGCACGGGCGCGCCCTTCCGATAGGCGATCACCAGTGGCCGGTAGTCCGCCGCATGGCTGGCCTGATCGTTGGCGTAAAGCTGGTATCGGCGGTCGCGATCTTCGATCGCGCCCTTCGGACTGTGAGCATTTGCGGATGCCAGTGCGGCGCGCACGTCCTCAAACCCGATCTTGTATTTGAACAGTGCTAACGGGTTGAGCTCTACGCGCACGGCCGGAAGTGAACTTCCGTTGATCGCTACCTGCCCGATGCCATCGATCTGGGACAAGGCTTGCTGCACCACGGTCGACGCTGCGTCGTAGATCTGCCCGCGCGTCAGCGTGTCGGAGGTCATTGCCAAGATTGCAATCGGCGAAACGGCCGGATTGACCTTGCGATAGGTCGGGTTCTGACGCAGGCTGGTCGGCAAATCGGCACGCGCGGCATTGATCGCCGCCTGAACGTCGCGTGCGGCGCCGTCTATATTGCGATCGAGACCGAATTGCAGGGTGATCCGAGTCTGGCCAATCGTGTTCTCGGAGGTCATTTCGTTCACATCGGCGATGACCCCAAGATGGCGTTCCAACGGTGTCGCGACACTCGCTGCCATTACGTCGGGACTTGCCCCGGGCATTGCCGCAAATACCGTGATCGTCGGAAAATCGATCTGCGGCAGCGGC
>Ga0306926_10003220_pt1 | contig 16841 bp, 16 predicted proteins | sample flu12Cox44000178_FD_203759 | JGI IMG/M metagenome (GOLD analysis project Ga0306926, IMG submission 203759) | Lab enrichment of tropical soil microbial communities from Luquillo Experimental Forest, Puerto Rico - flux8day.12C.oxic.44.000.178 (v2)... | ecosystem: Environmental > Terrestrial >... | reverse complement strand
GAAGTGTTTTACAACCGGAAGCGACGGCACTCATCGATCAATTACCAGGCCCCGCTACCCTTCGAGGCGATGCAATCGCCGGGTAAGGTGTCCATCGTTCGTGGGTAAGATCAGAAGCGGACATCAGTCCCCGGCTACTGAATCACCTTATCAGCGCGAAGAAGCAACGATTGCGGGATTGTCAGTCCTAACATCTTCGCCGTCCTTAGGTTGATGCAAAGCACGAACTTGGTCGGCTGCGTGACTGGAAGATCTGCTGGTCGCGCCCCTTTCAGAATCTTGTCGATAAATACAGCGATGCGGGGCCCGATGTCCTCGATGCTGGCGTTATAACTCGCTAACGCTCCTGCCTCTACATCGCCAGGATACGCCACCACGGTGGGCAGCGCGTGTCGCAGCGCTGCAGTCACGAGTTGGATATTATTGGCGGCGAACAGCGGATCGCCATTGGCAACCAGCGCCTGCCCTTGCTGGCGCGCCACTTCGGCAACGGCATTTTCCAACTGACTGATGGTAGTAACTTCGATAAAGATCGGCTGGATGCCAAGCCGACGGTACGCGTCCACGTATTCATCGTGTCCGATGCTCCAAAAGGTATCCTGTGGGTTCACAAGTTCGCCAACTCGCCTCGCGGCCGGTAGTAGCTCATGCAATAGCTCAAGGCGCTTCAATCGAAGCTCCGTCGTTGCTATCGACAAGCCGGTGACGTTTCCGCCGGGATGGGCAAGACTCGCGACGAGACCGCTTCGAACCGGATCTCCGGCAGATAGCATGACAATAGGTATGGTGGCGGTAGCATTCTTCGCTGCCAATGAGGCATACGTACCCAGCGTCATGATGAGCTCGACCGGGAGTCGGACGAGCTCCGCTGCGAGGACTGGAAGGCGTTCCACTTTGTGGCTGGCGTACCGGTCCTCGACGATCAGGTTCTTTCCCTCAATCCAGCCGAGGTCGCGCAACGGCCCCTGTATAGCGGGACGCCAGTCATCATTTGCTTCATCTCCGTTAGTTAAATAACCGAGGCGGCGAACCTTGGCGGTCTGCTGCGCCATGGCCTGAAGCGGCAGGTCCATAAGATTCGCCGCTGCTGTGCCCAGGAACGTTCGCCTATCCATCGCTGAACCACCCCGTCTGTGCGAAGCGCCGTCACGCACTTCCGAGCAATGTCATGTATTGACGACCGAAGCTACGCCGTTGCCCTCGGAGGGTCAAGAAAGCTGGCCGCGCCCGTCATTCACCGTGGCGCGCATGTCCGCTTTGGGTCGGAAGCGGACATTCGTAGTGTCACGGCACTTGTGGTCGCGGGATCGGGCGAACTAGCTTTGGCCGGTGCGATCCAATTGGCCGCCGCAGAATTTGGCGGTGCGCAGTTCGTCGCTATCCGCCAGGTGAAGTCTGTTTTTGCGGAGCGTTCTTCTCGCGCGAGTTGGCGATAGCGTCCTTGCACGCCGCAGACAGCTGGGCTTCCTTCTGCTTCAGGCAAGCAGGGATGCGGCCACCCCCTGGATGAACCCCCGTACAAAACTTCTCTATGTCCGCCTTACACGCAGCGCGACGGCCGCTGCTCGGTGCTTGATCGGCGGCCAGCGCGACAGTTGTTGACATCGCCAACGTCGACACGACAAATAATGTAGTTCTCATTAGAGGAATCTCCTGATCACCAATGAATCGACAGAATAACGCTAACCGTACTTGGCTAAGGTTCCCTGGTCAAGAAAGGCCCCGCGGCGCACGTCCGCTTTGGGCCGGAGCGGACATGCGAGGGTCAGCTTTCGATGCCCGAGCCTGAAGACTTGCTCGTCCGCCGTTCGCGGGCGTAATCTGAATGAGCCCGCCGCGCAGTGCGGTCTATGTGGAGAGGGTATGGGTCGAGTAATCGATAGAGCTACTCGTAGTAACGCACCGACGGGAGCGCAATATGCCCGATGATTTCACATTTCGGATCCTGATACCTTCGACGCTTGGGCTCGTTTCGCTTGCCTTCCTTGCCCTCGGTCTTTATGCGCTTGTGAGACGGCGGCCGTTCGTCATTCATTCTCGATGGATGCTTGGGCTCGTTGTCATTGCGTTGTCGCCGCAGATCTTCATGCCGCTTTCTATGTTCTTCAGGGAGCCTCGGTATCGGACTGGTTGGCTAGACGCTACATCATTAATGTCGGTGCTGGCGATGGTCGTCCTGATCGCGTACATGGCGCTCCAGATGCGCGGATACATGGTCTTCGGGACCACCCAGGAGTCATTTCGAGATGCGCTACTGTCCGCGTTGTCGAGGCTGAATCTCAAGGTTGAGGAGACGCTTTCATCAGTTAAGCTACCATCCGTCCCAGCGGAGTTGCAAACACCGGTATACGGATGGATTGGCACCGGGCAAGTTCGCCTTCGCAACGGCGGCCGCCCGAAGCTTTTGGAAGACATCGCCGCTGGCATGACAGCTTATTTCGATGCTGGGAATGCTAGGACGAACATGACGACAGCCATCGTCTACTTGATCTTCGGGGCGCTATTGGTCGGCATGCTGATCACAATGATGGTGGGGTGGCCTACATTCCGAAACGCGCCAGGAGCATTAGCGAGCCATTTCGTCGCCGCTTAGCTTGGTTCGTTAGGCTGCGCCCCATGTCCGCCAATCGCGCGTTCCGTCTAACCTTTGCAGCAGCGGTTATTCTTGAAATCGCGCGACTTCTACCAATTGGCGAGACCATCAATACGGTTGGGTTCTGGACTCGCTACGCGCTATTGCTGGCATTCGGTTTCTTGGCCGCGCGCGGTGGCAGCGGTTACCGATATGCGCTTGCGCGAACATGGTTCTTTGTGGGTCTGTGGCTTGCGTTCGGGGTTGTTGGTGCGCTCGTAGATACCACCCTCTTTCGCAGTGAAATGGCACCCACCTTGTCCCCCGATAAACGTTGGTTAGCGTTCGGAGGGTACGTGTTTGCCACAATCTTGTTGCTCCCTATCGCGTTTGCAGCGTCGGCGCTCGGGGTGCTTGCCGCTCGTCTCTTCTCCAAGCTCTGGCATGATCCGTCGCGCGCCTCCTAACCTCTCGCTCAAGCGGACCGCTCGCCGGCGGCAAACCGTGAAGTGCCGACGTTAGGCGCGGATGTGACGCGCCCAAATGACTAGCCATCAACGGGGAGGATTCGTGAACGCTCTGGCAACATTCTCGAGGGGAATTTCCGTGATCGCGACCGCATCGATCGTCGGCGGCGGCCCGGCGCTGGCGGCGACGTTCGTGTACGTGTCCAACGCCGACGACGGTGACATCGGTGTGTACCGGATGCAGGAATCCGGCGTGTTAGAGCCGGGGCCGCGAGCGAAGGCAGCGAGCATCGTCATGCCGATGGTCGTGAGTCCCGATCGGCGCTTTCTATACGCGGCCTCGCGCACCAAGCCGTACCGCGTGCATGTCTACTCGATCGATGCCCGTACGGGCGAACTGACGCCGTTCTCGACCTCGCCGCTCGCGGAGAGCTTTCCGTACATCTCGCTCGACAGAACCGGCCGATACCTGTTCGGCGCCTCCTACGGCGGGCATGTCGTAAGCGTCAACGCGGTTGGCCCCGATGGACGCGTATCTATCGAACCGCTTCAAGTCCTGCAGGTCGGCCGCAACGCCCATTCGATCCGGGTGGACGCGACCAACCAGTTCGTGTACGTCGCTACGCTGGGCACCGACCAGATCTTCATGTTCATGTTCGATGCCAAGGCGGGGAAGCTCGCCTCGAACACGCCAGCGACGGTCCTGATGAAGCCGATGACGGGGCCGCGCCACTTCATCACGTCGAGCGACAACCGATTCCTATACATGCTGAGCGAACTTCTCGGAACCGTCACGACCTTCGCAATTGATGAGAAGACTGGGTTGCTGACCGAAGTCGGGAGCGCGAGCGGGTTGTCGCCGGACAGCAAGCTTGAACCCGGTGCGCCGCGTGGCGCGGTCGGAGTGCCCGGTGGGCCGCCGCCACGCAGTACTGACAACGATATCTGGGCGGCGGACATCCATATGACGCCGAACGGGAGGTTTCTGTACATCTCGGAGCGCACGAACAGCACGATCAACCTGCTGAGCGTCAACGCGTCGACCGGCAAGCTCACGTACGTATCTAGCACGCCGACAGAGCGTCAACCGCGGGGATTCGCCATCGATCCGAAGGGCAGGTACGTGGTCGTCACCGGTGAGAAGTCGGACACGATCTCGGTCTATGCGATCGACCAGGCGAGCGGCACATTGAAGTTGCTGAACAAGTATCCCACGGGAAAAGGAGCCAACTGGGTCGAAATCGTGACTTTCGATTGAACGCCTCGCCGTGCTGGCAACCAGCTCTGATTTCGGGAAGCTCATATGTCCGCTTTGGGTCGGAAGCGGACGCGAGAATCGCGGCTCTTCCATCTCAACTCCCGGTATTCAGTGGCTGCCGAGACGAGGCTAGCGCGGCGTCGCGTCGCCACCCTCGACGATGACGTTCTCGACAATACCGGCACCGGCGCGCCGGAATGCCGCAGCCTCCCGGTAAGCGTCGGACTCGAAGCAGCCGATCGCCACTTCCATGGTCGGAAACTCGATCACGATGAAGCGGTGAAAGATCTCGGGACCTTCCATGATCCGGTACCGGCCGCCCCGAGCAAGCACCTTGCCGCCGTGTTGGGCGATGATGGCGGGAACGCGGTCGGTGTATTTCTTGTACTCGATCGGGTCGTTGATCTTGGCGCGGGCGATCCAATAGGCGGGCATCAGAGAGTTCCGTTAGGCCATAACAGGAAGTTAACCGGCTAAGCTGGGAGTCAGGCCAAATTATGCGATTAGATGTCCGCTTTGGGTCGGAAGCACCTCGCTGCGCTCGTGGCCCAGCGCTTTGTAAGTCGTAGCCACCTTCTAAAACGATTGTGACTAGACCTGCGAGTTCGCTTTCGTTCATAGGATTGAGCTGCAAGCATTAAACCGTCGCGGTCAATTGTGGCGATCGCGCGGATATCTCCTTCGGCTAGACCGAAGTCCTTCGCGGTTGCTGCAGGCGACTGCAGGAAGCGGGTGCGCAGTTCGCAGTCCGTGTAAAGGCGGGCTAGGAACGCCTCAATGGCGGGGGAGCTCATGCGGCGGCCGGAAGTAGTAGCGATGGACGGCTGCGTCCTCGCGCCAAGGCTCTGCGCGCGGAGTCGAGTTCCGCGGCAAGAACATTGAACGGCGGATAACAGCCGTCCCGCTCCAGAATCACGGTAAGCGGTTGGGTGGTCGCTGCGGCCAGTTCCTCCAGCAGCATGTAGACGTCGTTGGGCGGACTATGCAAATGATCGTCGATCAGGCGCCTCCCTCCGCTCGGCGCAGCGACCCATCTGCCGCCGGAGAGGTGCACGCAGCGCACGTGGTCGAGCGGCATCGCGGCAAGGAGTGCGAAAGGACTCTGCCCGAAGTTGCACGCATTGGAGTACAGGTTGTGAAGGTCGAGCAGCAGCGACGTCCCGGTCCCGCGAATGATCGCGCCGACCCATGCCGGCTCATTGAGCGTGCTCCAGGGAGGCTCCACAAGCGTCGCTATATTCTCCAATTCGGGCCGAGCCCCAACGACGCGCGAGGCACGCTCGATATTGGCAAGCGCACCTTCCACGCTTGACGCCGTGCGCGGCGGCGCGGCCAGATGACCGATCTCAGTACCTCCCGCACGCACGAACGCAAGATGCTCGGACCAGACCTCCGGCTCGAGCGCGGCAGCGAGGCGCGCCATACGCTCGACCCGTTCGATATCGACGGCGATCGTCGATGCAAGCCCCATGCCCACACCGTGCAGCGCCAGCGGGACTTCTCGCCCGAGCCTGCGCAGCGCCTTGATCGAACAGTTTGGCGCATCGAAGAGATCGTCAGCAAGTACTTCGAGCACGTCGATGTGCGCGAGGTGCAGATAGATTCCGGCGGCGAGTTCTGGCCGCCAACCGATTCCGACACGATCTCCGTTTGGCACGCTAGCCCCCACCGCAACCCCCGCCGCAGCCTCCACCGCAGCCTCCACCGCAGCTTCCACCCGCGCCGCAGCCGCTGGTCCCGCAGCTTCCGCTATCACCACGCCTGCGCTTGATCGTACCGAGGAAGTCGAGCGTCCCGCGCATGCCCGCGATCTTCGAGCCTAGCCACTCCGGAGCGCCTTCTGCGACTCCCCGGAGCGCTGCGACTCCCAACGTTGCCGCGATCAGCGCCAGCTCCCCACCCGAGGACTGCCTCTGCAGGTCCACCGCACGCGATCGTGTATGGCGAAACAGCGCTTGAAGATGCTCCAGCGTGCTACGCCCGAGGGCAGTGACCCGCTGGTCCGCGATCATCGCTCCGAAAACCGCGAATACGATCATCTCCAACAAAAGGAAAAAAAAGGGCGGCCCCGAGAGGCCGATGCGGAGAAGCGCGACGAGCAGCGGAATCGCTACCGCGGGCGCTATTCTTCGGAAACGTTCGCCGCCGGTCGATAGCAGCCCCTTGGCTTCCAACCCGCTCTCCATCGCGGCTGCTACCGTCTGCACGCGCGGTGCCTCGGCCACGAGAGAGGGACTACTCTCGGAAGTGAAAAAACGCAGCACCGCATGTTCGAGCGGATCCTTCACGGAATCCAGAGCGGTTGATGCGACAGAGATCGCTCCGCCCGGTTTGATTGCGAGTAGACCCCGCTCGACCAAAGCAAGGACGGCGATCCGCACGGCTTCGCGACGACCATCACGCAGTAACGCGATTCGATAGGGATCCGTCAGACGTGGTAAGACCAGTTCGGCCACTTCCTCGCGTTGGGCGAACAGATACCGGACAAGCCCAGCGACGCCGATCGCGAAGATGGGGTAAAAGACGAGAAACTGCGGTCCCGTGAGATCGAACGGAAAGAATCTCATGGACAAAGGCTCTCCGCGCGCTGACGCAGAGCTGTCGCAAGCTCGATGAGCCGCAACAGCAAAGGCGGCGCTGCTCCGGGCGGCAAGCTGGCTTTCTCGCGGGCCTCTGACACGAGCCCCAAGTCTTCGCGCCAGTCGCCGCCGGAGAGCTGGGCCGCAACTTGCTGAAGCGCCTCCTTGCCCGACAGCACTTCGGTTCCTTGCAGCAGAAGGATCGCCTGCGCACTCGAGCGCAGCGGCGCGGCTGTCTCGGCGATCTCTCGAACGAGGCGCTCCTCGTGGTGCGACTCCATCGCATAGGTTGCACGCAAACGCAGCACCAGGTTCAGCAGTACTTGCCGTAGTCGGGGCTTGATCATCGCCGGCGGTATGGTCAATCCATCGAAGAAATCGGTGCCGTAAATGACGTGCCGCCGGTGCACGATGTCCTCGAATTTCACCGCGAAGGACTCGGCGACGAGTTGCAGCTCGTCTTCGACAATGAACATCGCCCGAAGCTTGATCGCGGCGGAGGCGATCCGCAGTGACTCACCGATAGCATTGGCGTGCATCGGCGCGAACGCCCGCAGGACAATTACCAGGTTCACGTCCGAGGTCACCCGCATTCGAGCCTCGGCGGCAGACCCGAAGAGCACGAGCGAGAGCAGATCGTCGCCAAAAGCCTCACGCGCAGCATCGCAGAAATCCAACAGGCCGAGCTGCACGCCCTCAGGAAGACCTTCGGGCAGACTTAGACCGTGATCGGCGGTGCGTGCCATCCTCTCCCCTGAGACAGACGGTGCGGAGACTATAAGGCCGCGCCCCGGGGAATCCGCAATTTCCGCAATGTCCGCTTAGGGTCGAAAGACATGCCATGGGCCGGAACTCCAAGCGCCGGCGCCGCCAGCGTTGACCTCGCAAGCGTTGGCAGTTCGTTGTCCGGCTCTTGGGTTACGGCTTTACGTCGAATCCTCTTGACTTGAGCAGCGCGAGGGCTTCCGGCGAACCGAGGAATTCGACGAGCGCCTTGGCAGCGGCAGGGTTCCTGCTCGTCGCGAGTACGGCTGCGGCGAAATCGGTCACGGTCTGTAGCGCAGGAGGGAACGGACCCACAATGTCGATCCCTGGGGTTGTCATCAGTTCGGGAATTTGCTGGATAGCGATATCGGATTCACCTTTGACGATAAATTCGGCGTTCGGGATGCCGCGGCCGAGCTTGGCCTTCGCATTGACCGCATCGGCAATGCCGAGATCCTTGAGGACCTTTGCAAACACGACTCCGCTCGCGCCGCCGCCGGCTGGATCGGAGTAGGCGACCGACTTTGCAGCCAGCAACGTGTTTCTGAATGCTTCGGGTGTAGAAATGTCGGGCTTCGGCGCGCCCTTCGCCACCGCGACTCCCATGCCGGAGCTCGCCAGCAAGCGCGTAGTGCCGGAAGCGATCTTCCCGCCCTTCTCCAGCGCGGCAATGCCAGCCGACGTGCTGACGACCACATCACCTGACTCCCCATCGGCGATGCGCTTGCCGATCGCGCCCGAGGGCTGCAGCACCAGCTCGAGCCTGTGGCCGCCTGCCTCAAACCGGGGCTTCAGCTCCGTCCATAACTCGGTGAACGCGGTCGTGCTGAACACTTTCAGATCCGCGGCCCCGGCGAAGCCCGTCCCAGTAACGAGCATGACTACAGCGAAGGCGAAAGCGGTACGAACAAGACAGGTTTTCATGGTCACATCCTTGCGCGAACTTCGTTAATCGGCAAGAGCGAACGTGCGTCGCGGTCGGAAACTCAAGCTACAGGCGATTGCGCCCGGTCAACTCCCGCCGAGACCCTCGATCTCCGGAAAAAACAGTTCCTTCCATGTCGTCGGCACCGCTTTCACGAGACCGACTTCGTGCATGAAGGTCGCGTACTTCATCGTGTTCTCGGGTGCGAGTGTCCACTTTACCTGGGGGCCGGCGATGACCCCGTACACGAGGTCAAGCGAAAGCTTCGACTTCGAATCCTCGATCCACAGCATGGCCGCGGCACGCTTGTCGGCATTGAGGATCTCCGTCGCCTCTGTGAGCGCATCCATCAGCGCGCGATAGAGCTTCGGGTTGTCGTCGTGGAACTTGCGCGAGGTCCAGGCAACCGTGAAGCTGTGCGGCCCGCCCAGGACATCGAAGGAGTTAAGCACGGTGTGGATCGCCGGGTCCTGAAGCTGCTGCGTCTGGAACGGCGGGACGCTGAAAGCGCTGTCGAAGGCCGCACCTCCGGATAACAGGCCGATAGTCGCGTCCGGCGGCGGTAGCGCGACCGTGAGCCGATCGAGCTGCGCGTAGTTCTCCTTGCCAAACGCCTGCGCGGCCGCCATGCGCAACGTCACCGCCTGCACCGAGACGCCCACCGCAGGCACCGCGATCCGGCTCGCGTCAGTGAAGTCGCGGATCGTCTTCACATTCGGGTTCCGCGTGTTGAGCAGGAACGGCTGGGAGCTGAGCGCGGAGATTCCACGCACCTCCTGCGGCGTCCCGCGCGTCTTGGCCCATAGCGTAACCAGCGCCGGCACGCCGCCGGCCACGACGTCAACATCGCCCGCGAGCAGCGCGGTGTTCATCGCATCGGGGCCGTTGAATGTCACCCAGGTGACCTTGACCTCGCCCAGACCGAGCGCCTTCGCGCGCTTCTCGATGAGCTTCTGGTGCTCGAGAATGTTGAACTGGACGTAGCCCATCGACGTCTGCTTGGCAAAACGGATCTCCTGTGTCTCGGCTGTGGCGAAACCGGCAGCGCCTGCAAGAAGGAGCGCGAAGAACGTTGCGAGGGATCGACGGCTCATGTCCCGTCCCGGATCGATGCAGATCATCCGATCGAGTGCTCGAGCGTACCGATGCGCGAAATTTCGAGCTTCACCCGATCGCTCGGTTGCAGCCAGCGCGGCGGCTTGCGGAAGGCGCCGACGCCCGCTGGCGTGCCTGTTGCGATCACGTCGCCGGGCTCGAGCGTCATGTAGCGTGAGATATATGCGACGAGCGTGGCGACCGAGAACGTCATGTCGCGCGTGCTCGCGTCCTGGACCAGCTCGTCGTTGACCCAAGTCCGGAGGCGCAGCTGCTGCGGATCGGGAATCTCGTCGCGCGTCACCAGCCACGGACCCATCGGGCAGAATCCATCCATGCTCTTCGCGAAGGTCGTCTGAGCGGGTGAGACGTCGAACTGGAATTCGCGTGCCGAGACATCATCGAGGATCGTATAACCGGCGATCGAATCGAGCGCGTTCTCGATGTTCACCCGCTTGGTCGGCATGCCGATCACGGCGGCCAGCTCGCACTCGTAGTCGAGCTTGACGATGCCTTCGGGACGCACGACGACTGCTCCCGGACCGACGACCGAGGAAGGAAGCTTGGCGATGATCCGCGGCGCCTCGAGCGGCTTCATGCCGGTCTCGGCGGCGTGATCCGCGTAGTTGCGACCGACCGCGACGATCTTGGGCGGACGCAGGGGTGCGATCAGCTCGACTTCCTCGAGGAGCGGGTGGGCCCGCGCTTCCTTGTCGCGGCACGCACGCTCAGCACTTGAGCGTGCTGCAGTCAGCGCCTCTCGACCGCCGCGCAATAGTGTGAGCATGCTACGCGCTCCGACATCTACCACGCGTCCGTCCGAAACCGCTCCGGTTCGGGTTTCGCCACGGAAGATATAGCTAACGAGCTTCAACGAACCGCCTCGATCCCATCCTGTGGTGGTCGCCCAGAATGCGAGCCTTCGAAGTATACCTAGCGTGCGATGAGAGGGAAGCTTACGAATTCGCAATCCGGTCAATGTCCGCTTTGGGTCGGAAGCGGACGCACGCGAGCTTCGGTTAGCGGCCCAAAGCGGACCTCTGTCCTGCTCCTCTGAGCAGTCCGATCTCATGCAGTGACCTGTCCATCCACCTGGACCCCAAATATCGATTGAGTCACTGTGGGGTAGACTCCACTTGAAACTCATTGGCGCCTTTCGGCGCGTGGCCGATTTGAAACGCTAAGAAGCCAGAATGATTGACGCGCGTACGGGTAAGTCTCTGACTACCGATAGTCCTGGCGCTGCAGAGCAGTATCAGCTCGCTGTTGATCGCATTCTTGGTTCCGAGACAGGTGCTGCAGAAGCCCTCGATCGGGCGTTGGCTCTGGACAGCAATTTTGCCTTGGCCTTGGCCGCACGCTACATGCTTGCCCAAGACAGCAAGTCGGCGGACGCTGATCTGTTCAAGGACCGTGCACTGCGGGCAGCCGACGCGGCGCTGCCTTCGGAGCGTGCGCATATCTCCGCGCTCTTTGCCTTGCTTGAAGATCCCTACACCAACCTTGCGGCTGCCGAGACCTACATCGCCGCCAACCCCGGCGACCTGTTGGTTATCTCGCAACTTTGTGGATATCTGATCTTCTATGGAGGTGCGGACAAGCTTCAACGCGTTCTAAGCATCATGGAATCGGTCGATCCCAGTTTGCATGATGACTGGGCATTTCTCGCACGCCTGGGGTTCGCGGCCAGCGAGGCCGGCGATCAGCACCGTGGTCGTTTGCTTGTCGAGCGGGCACTGCAGCAGCGACCACAGTCTCTCTACGTCATCCACAGCTATGCCCACGTACTGCACGATCAGGGTAAGCCTGACGAGTCGCTGGATCTGCTGGGTAACTGGCTGAACGAACACCGCCGGTCCGCCGAGGGCGGCGCTATGTATGGGCACGTGCAGTGGCACCTGGCGTTGGCGGAATGGCAGTTGGGGTTGACCGAGCAGGCATGGCAGCGCTATGAGCGTCACTGTGCACCCGAGACCACTTCATGTGGTCCTGTGCTGACTCTGGCGGACTGTGGCGGCTTTCTGTTGCGTGAATATTTGCGCACAGGAACCACCCGTCCGATTTCGGCTGCGGTTTCTTCGTTGTTCGAGCGCTTCAGCTCTATGCTATCGCACCCGTTTATAGCGCTGCATCTTGCGGGTATTCAGGCGTCAGCAGGCGATCTTGCCGCGCTTGAACGAACCAGGGCGGCTATTGTGGCCAAGCAATCCAGCGACCAGACGCGGCTGTCACTTAAACTGGTTGATGCCCTCAGTCATTTTGCCAAGGGGCGGTACGCTGATGCCGCCGACACATTGAAGTTGGTACGAGTGGAGCAGCGCATAGGTGTGGGTGGAAGTTACGTGGAGCGCGTACTGATTGATATGCTCGAGCTCAGAGCAGTAGAACTCGCCGGCTAGGGGGCAACCTGGATCTGCAGCTTAAGGGGCGCACGGCGCTCGTGACCGGCGCCAGCGCCGGTATCGGCCGTGCAATCGCGCTGGAGCTCGCGCGCGAAGGCGTGCGGCTGGCAATCACGGGCCGGCGCAGAGATGCATTGGCCGAAGTGGCCAAAGAAATCACCAAGCTCTCCGCCAGCTCACCAGCGGTGGTAGCGCACGACGCCATGGACGAGGGCTATGTCGAAGCTGTGGCGGCCGCGGCGCTCGGCGCACTCGGAACGGTCGAGATCCTCGTGAACAATGCCGGCGGTAGCCGGCCCTTCGGCAAGGATGCAGACGACGCGCAGTGGCAGGAGGCGCTGACCCTCAACTTCACGCGGCACCGGCAGCTCACGCACCGGCTGCTTCGACCGATGATCGCCAACCGATGGGGACGCATCGTCAACATCACCGGCAAGTCCGAGCCGGAGGGGATCAACGGCGCGTTCTGTGCGAAGGCAGCGGTCCATTCGTGGGCCAAAGGCTTATCGCGCGAAGTCGGCAAACATGGCATCACGGTGAACTGCGTGCCGCCGGGACGGGTGATGAGCGATCAGATCCGGAGAAACTACACGCCGGAGTACCGCGCCTGGCAGTCCGAGCACGAGATCCCGGTCGGTCGCTACGGCGAGCCCGAGGAGCTCGCTGCGCTGGTCGTGTTCCTGGCGTCGCCACGGGCGAGTTACATCACCGGCGCCGTGATTCCCGTGGACGGCGGCCTGCGGCGCTATCAGTTCTAGTTCACTCAGCCGTGATGTTCGCCTCGCGCACGATCTTGCCCCACTTCAGGCTCTCGCGCTCAATGTATTGCGCAAGTTCATCGCGCGTGCCAGGCGCCGGATCGAGACCGTCTTTCGCGAGCTCCGCGACGATTTTCGGATCGTTCAGGGCTTTCGTGAGCTCACGATTCCAGAAATCGAGCAAATCCTTGGGAGTCCTGGCGGGCGCGACGAACGCGTACCAGTTGATCGCCTCGAAGCCGGGGTAGCCGGACTCTGCAACCGTTGGGACGTTGGGCATCATGGACGTGCGCTTGGCGCCTGTCGTCGCGAGTGCGCGCAGCTTACCCGCATCGACGTGCGGTCCGACCGTGGACGGCACTCCCACGTACATGTCGAGGCGTCCGCCGAGGAGATCGGTCATCGCGGGCCCGCCGCCCTTGTAGGGGACGTGAAGCACGTCAATTCCAGCGCGCTCCTTGAAGAGCTCACCGGCGAGATGTCCCGCGCCGCCCACTCCCGACGACCCGTAGGTGAGCTTGCCGGGCCTTTGTTTGGCCATCGCCACGAATTCCGCGAGCGTCTTTGCGGGCACGCCCGAAGGCACCACGAAAACGTTCGGGAACACGACGCCCATCGTGATCGGGGCGATGTCGCGCTTCGGATCGTAGGGGAGGGTCTTCACGAGGTGCGGGGCAACGGCCATCGGGCCGACCGACGTGAGGTGAATGGTGTATCCGTCGGGCGGCGCCGTGGCGATGTGCTGCGCTGCGATGTTCCCGCCGGCGCCCGCCTTGTTCTCGACGACGACCGGCACCCCAACGTTCTCGCCGAGCTTCTGCGCGATGAGGCGGGCCGCTGTGTCAGCGCCTCCACCGGGGGCGAAGCCGACGGTCAGCGTGACGGGGCGGTTGGGGAAATTCTGCCCGCTGACGACTCCTGCGACAATCATCGCCACCGTTGCGAGGATCATTCGGACGGCGGATTTCATGCGGATTCTCCCGAGAACTTCATCGCCAGTGCGGGGGACTTCTCGGCGCGCGCGTGCGACAGCTCCGCGCCCGCTCCCAGTTTGGCACAGGTATGGCGTCGAATTCGATAGCGCAGGCGCGCGGGGCCACCGCGCCGATGGCGCAGCACCGAAGAAAGGCGCATCCTTCGCGTGTCGTGCCAACGTTGGGGGAGAAAAAGGGTCATGTCGAAAACCCGCTGCATCATAGCTGCGCCACTTATCATTGCCGCTTGCCTGGCCGGTGGCCCGGTCTTCGCACAGACAGGCAACAACTCGATCCGCGGCGTCGTAACAGGTCCCAGCGGTCCCGAGGCCGGCGTGTGGGTGATCGCGGAGACGGCCGATCTGCCGACCAAGTTCGCCAAGATCGTGGCGACCGATGACCAGGGTCGCTATGTCATCCCTCAATTGCCCAAGGGCAAGTATAGCGTTTGGTCGCGCGGCTACGGCCTCAGAGATTCCGACAAGACGGACGCAACGCCGGGTAACACCGTGAACATCAAGGCGGTCGCTGCGACCCCGAAAGAAAACGCCGAGCACTATCCCGGGATGTATTGGTACTCGCTGCTCAAGATTCCCGCGAAAGATCAATTCCCCGGCACAGGAGACAAGGGCAACGGCATCTCCGAGAACATCAAGACCCAGGAAGCCTGGGTCGACACCATCAAGAACGCATGCCAGTCCTGCCATGCGCTCGGGAGCCACGGCATCCGTGTCGTGCCCGACGAATTCAAGAAGGAGGGCGACGGCTTCAAGCAATGGGCGCGGCGCACGCAGTCGGGTCAGGCGATGAGCAACATGGCGCTCGGCCTCGGCTACATGGGCATCGACGCGGCGCTCAGGAACTTCGCCGACTGGACCGACCGCGTCGCGGCCGGCGAGCTCCCGTTCGCGAAGCCCGAGCGCCCGAAAGGAATCGAGCGCAACTTCGTGGTGACGGAGTGGGACTTCTCGACGCCGAAGTACTACCTCCACGACGGCATCTCGACCTATCAGCACGACCCGACCGTCAACGCGAACGGACCGATCTACGGCGCGCCTGAGGAGAGCACCGACAACATCCCGGTCCTGGACCCCGCGACCAACCGTGCCTACACGATCAAGCATCCGGTACAACCTGGAACGCCGAACTCGAAGGATCTTCCGATGCAGCCTTCCGCCTACTGGGGTAAGGATCCCCTCTGGGACGGTAGCAGCAGCCTGCACAACGCCATGATGGATGCACAAGGGCGCGTGTATTTCAGCGCGCGCTTCCGCGGTCCGAACAACCCGGACTTCTGTAAGAAGGGCTCGGACCATCCGTCGGCAAAGGTGATGCCGCTCGAGCAGAACGGCCGCGAGCTCTCGATCTGGGACCCGAAGCAGCAGAAGTGGTACGACGTCGATACCTGCTTCTTCACGCATCACCTCTTCTTCGCCAAGGACGGCCAGACGCTGTGGCTGTCGCAGGGCGGACCTGGAGCGAGCAACGGCGTGGTGGGCTGGGTGAACACGAAGACTTTCTTCGAGACCGGCGACTCGGCGAAATCCCAGGGCTGGACGCCGATCGTGGTGGACACCAACGGCAACGGCAAGCGCGACGCGTACACAGAGCCGAACCAGCCGCTCGATCCGACGAAGGACGCGCGCATCATCGGCGGCTTCTACGGCATCATGCCGAGCCCGGTGGACGACACGGTGTGGGGACAGACGATGGGCATCGGCTTCGGGCGCCTCGACCAGCCCGGCTACGTCGTGCACCTCATCCCGGGTTCCAATCCGTCAGAGACAGCGCTCGCCGAGCTGTTCGTTCCGCCCGACGGCGCGTGGAGCCCCCGCGGCCTGGATATGACGACTGACGGCGTAGTGTGGACGCCGCTCGCGAGCGGCCATTTCGCGAGCTTCGATCGGCGCAAGTGCACGCGGCCGCAGAACGGGCCGGAGGCGATCAGCGGGAAGTTGTGTCCCGAGGGTTGGACGATCATCCGCATGCCGGGGCCGCAGTTCCGTGGCCTGGCCGATTCGGGCAGCGCCAACCACTCGTATTACGTATGGGTCGACCGCTACAACACGCTCGGCCTCGGCAAGAACGTGCCGATCTTCACAACCAACGGCGCCGAGTCGCTGACGGCGATCGTTGACGGCAAGGTTGTCGAGATGCGCGTGCCGTATCCGGCGGGCTTCTTCACCAAGCTTCTGGATGCCAGGGTGGATGACCCGAGCGCGGGCTGGAAGGGCAAGGGTGTCTGGACCATGTCGGGCACGCGGACCGTCTTCCACAACGAGGGCGGCACCGCCAACAGCCCGAAGGTCTATCACATTCAGCTACGGCCCGACCCACTGGCGGAGTAAGCGCCGTCGGGAGCGGAACATGCGAGCGTCAGCAATCGGCCAAGACTAAACGCTCAACTCGCCACTGCCAATCGACAGGCATCTTCTTCGCTCTTCACTGCGCCGTCGGCTTGATCTGCGCGCGCTCTTAGCGTTCAGCCGATCGCGCATTGCGTCCTCGCAATGTTATGATTTCATTATGGAGAGATGGCCGAGTGGTCGAAGGCGCCTGACTCGAAATCAGGCACGATAGGTCGCCGTTTCTGCTTATCCAATAGCTAGTTAGTCAGCGCCGCGCGGGAAATTTCCAAGCAATTTTTCGCGGATTTCCGCTACCCATAGCGAGCGTAATTTTCCCGTAGATTCTTAGCGAAGAGGGTTCGTTAGTTGGGTCCGCTGCGGCCTTGCTATTGGATCGATGCTGATATTCTGCGGAAGCGCAAGAGGCGTGGTGCGAAGACCGCTTCGCGATTCTGGGGGTAGAAATGGCGGTAGAGCACCCGTCGGCGCACACCTCAGCCTAGCGTTGCGGACCCTGGCTTGGCAGCCAAACCGAGAGACTTCTTTCTTCCGGTCTTATGTCCGCTTTCGGCGGTGGGCTCAACCGGTCAATGCAACACCGCGCGTAGTCTATCGGCAGGTGTCTCAAAGCCCAAAGTCTTTCTTGGTCGTTGGTTAAGACGCAGCGCGATCCTGTTCAGGTGCGCTTGAGAGAAGCG
>Ga0306926_10003219_pt1 | contig 16842 bp, 22 predicted proteins | sample flu12Cox44000178_FD_203759 | JGI IMG/M metagenome (GOLD analysis project Ga0306926, IMG submission 203759) | Lab enrichment of tropical soil microbial communities from Luquillo Experimental Forest, Puerto Rico - flux8day.12C.oxic.44.000.178 (v2)... | ecosystem: Environmental > Terrestrial >... | reverse complement strand
CAAAGACAACGCTACTGACAGCTTAGGGTAAAGGGATCACCTTGCTGAAGGACGAGCCGTCAGTTCTGCCGGACGTCCATTCATGGGCACCTATCCTGTCTGGATTTACCGGCAGTGCGTCCGCCACCAGCCATCGCCGGATAACAACAACGCCTTTTCTTCTAGCGTCATTTTCGGCCAACAGAGCTTTGGCCTGGGAAACGCAACCTACCGAACTTTGAACCACCAACGTTCCCTACGACCCCGAGCTGAGCAGACTAGCGAATTCCGAGTGCTTCTCGATATAGCTCGCCACGAACTGACATTTGGGGATCACCTGCAGCCCGTGTTCACGCGCGTACTTTAGGCCGGCCTTTGCAAGCGCACTTCCGACGCCGCGCCTAGCGAGTTCCTGCGGAACTTCGGTGTGGATGAACGTGAAGCATTTTCCTTCCTGGTTGTAATTTAATACTGCAACGTGACCGTCCACTATCGTCTCGAAGCGGTGTCTCTGCGGGTTGTTTACGACGAGGTAATTCATGATCCAATCAGACGGCGGCAAACCATCCCGGTGAGACTCACTGTTCCATGACATCCGGCCAGTCAACACCGAACTTGCGCTCTGCCGCCGCCTTGATGCCTCGAACATTCGATGTGGCAAAGCCCCCTGCGACTTCTTCGATGGTCACGAGACGATCAGGTTCACGTCCAACGAGCATCAAGAGACGCAAGGCATAGCCCAAGGCATAGCCCCGGAGGTCTGATTTCGACCTCTCCTTCCAGTACCTGGATCAGCGTGTCGAATGGGGCTGTGTGCTCGCTTAAGCCTTGCCCTTCGTCGAAAGCAAAGGCGCGGTCAAGTGTCAGGTAGGTATACTTGCGGAACTCATCCCCTGTGGCTCGCTCTGCGGCTTCTCCGGGCTAACCGCAACCGCCAGGATGAGGAGAGGAAAGCGGTAAGTATCTAGCAACAAGTCACCGGCACGGCATTTAACACCCGAGTCAGAGCTTGTCCCCTCCCTTCTCAATTGGGAACCCCTTGGCAGTCCAATCCTGGTGGAAATTCGTGGGGAGATACAATGCTTTCACTTCTTTGAATCCCAACTCCTGCATGGCACGAAAGGCTGCGCGGATGTTTGGGCATTTGTCCCACGGACAGCAACCCGCAGTAGAGAACGATCTGCCTGTCTTTCGAAAGCCCATTCGCTGCGCGTTTCAGCGCCTCAATCCCTTCCGGCTTTGCCGCCGGCCCGGCGAATTTCGCTCCCGCGATATGGCCGCCTGGGTAAAGAACTGGAAATGCGACGCAAATCACCAAAGGCTTCGCGCCGGCCGTGGCGGAAAGCCATTTAGTTAGTTCTTCCGGCTTGATCAATTCATTGGCCTTCCATGGGTCTGAAGACAAAATGGGAATTTCGTTACCCTGGCCAGACGGCCCACTCCGGCAATAAGGCGCGCTGCCGCCGAACACCAACGCAATAGCGATAGTTGTCAACCACAGTTCACGGGCTGACGCCCTCCGGAATACTGATAGGGGTGTTCTCATCTTGCTTGCTTCTTTGTATGATTGGCTTGGTCAATAATGGCCTGCCTCGCGCATTTTTGTGGCGCTGAAGGCCTTGACAAGGAAGCTGTTTAGTTTGCAGTCGCGGAGCAGCCCGTCTCAGCAAAGCTCGCAAACAGAAATGGCGCGTCAAGCCCGGGTCGTCACTATCTCCTAAAAGCTTGCTACATCCCGAGAAGGACTCGCGGACCAAGGATTTCTCCGCCCGGAGGTACGAGGGCGAATAGCGGAGCGCCCGCTCCAGTCCGTGTCTTTTTCCTCAGAAATTGACGCGCAAACCACATCCAGGATACAAAGCCCCCACACATAAAACGGCTCCTGTTACTACGGCCTATTGGTCGATGAGGCGCTCGAGGCGGCTAAAGCGCGCGGTAGCTCAGAACTAGCGCAAGAAACGCCAATGCGATCAGGATCACTCGAGCCGCATTTAGACGGTCCCAGCGTAGTCTCTGTTCTCGCCAATCTGTTGGAAGCTGGCGGAGATCCCATGCTTTTCACCCGGTTGTTGATGTGGACCGGACCGACGAGGCTGAAAATAATGATCGCAATCCAGACCAGCGTCGCGGCGGTCAGCAGGACTGTAGACGGAGCGGGCCAATGCCAACTGAGTCCGAGAAGAGCCAAGTGCAGGACCAAGGTTGCCGACATCCAGAAAGGCATGACCTTACGGAACAGGGCCGCAAAGATTTGTATTGCCGGCAGAAAGCGTTCGTGATCTGTGCGCGCCAATACCGGGTGAATAAAGACTCCGATGCTGAACTCGTTGCCTAGAAGTGCAGCGGTGGATAAAATGAGGACCACAAACAGAACCTGCGCCACGCTCCGAATCTTTCAGCGGTCCGCAAAACGGTCAAGTGAACGCCCAAATCCTTGGCCGAGATCGACCACGGCGATGTTGTTAAGGTTCGATCAGGTTGTCCAGATATTGCGGCAGGCGGACTTCACTGCCTCCGAACAGAAGTTGCACCTTCTTATATCCTATATCGCAAAGAGTTAGCATGGATTTTACGCGATAATCTTACGAAGAGATCCTAGCCAGCCTGGTGTTGCTCCGCCGTTTCCCCGGGGTTTAGTTGCGACCGTAGAGGGAAGCTCGGCGCGCCGCCTGCTGGCGGAGCTTCGCTAACCATCCCCGCCCCAAGAAAGCGGCGCCATCCTTCTGAAGATCATTATGCATCGCTACGAAAACTGTTCCACAATGATGCCCCCATAATGTGAAGACCCAGCTCGTGAGCCAAAACGAGCGTGATACCTTTCTGGTCGATGAAGGTCCACTTGGTCGACGGCACCTACGAGTTGTTTCGCCATTTCTTCGCGGTACCGGCCGCAATGGATGCGAACGGCCAGGACGTCGGCGCCGTGCTCGGCGTGCTCGGAAGCGTTCTGTTTATGGTCGAGCTCGGGGCGACCCACATCGGGGTCGCAACCGATCATGTCGTGGAATCGTTTCGCAACGACCTGTGCGCCGGCTACAAAACGGGCGAAGGCGTGTCGCCGGCTTTGCTGGCGCAGTTTCCGATCCTGGAAACCGCGCTTCTCTCCATGGGCGTAGTCGTCTGGCCTATGGTCGAGTTCGAGGCAGATGACGCCCTCGCCTCGGCGGCCGCCAAGGCCGCGCGCGTGCCCGTTGTCGAGCAAGTCGTCATCTGCACACCCGACAAGGATCTCGGGCAGTGCATTGTGGGCACGCGCGTCGTGCAGCTGGATCGCCGCCGTGACGTCGTGCGCGATGAGGCTGGCGTCGTCGAGAAGTTCGGCGTCGTGCCGGCGTCTATTCCGGACTACCTGGCCTTGGTCGGCGACAGCGCAGACGGCTATCCGGGCGTGCCTGGGTGGGGCCCGAAAGCTGCGGCGCTCACGTTGTCTCAGTACCCCCACTTGGAGACCATTCCGAAGGCCTGGCATCCTTCGATCCGGAAAGCGCGCACACTGGCCGCGACGCTTTTCGATGGCTGGAACGACGTCCTATTGCATCGCACACTGGCGACACTGCGGTTAGATGTCTCGGTCTTCGACACCGTCGGCGCACTCCGCTGGACGGGTCCGTCCACAGACTTCGAGGACTGCTGCCGCCGTCTCCAGTCCCCGGAGCTCTTCGTCCGCGCGATTAGCCTCTCGCGTTCGCGTCGCGAGCACCGCAGAGGGACATCAAGCGCCTGAAGGCACGGATGGGCTGGGAGCTCATCCCCCTGGTATACGCTGACGGACGACTTCGACAAGGATTTCGGAGTGGACGAGTGGCACGGCACCCCGGTGATAGGTGCGGGCATACTCGCGCGTATACTCCCGGTGAGCCTTGCGAACTATTTATCGCTTGGGCAGGCCCTCCAGAAATTCCGACACGCATTCGCGGTAAACCGTGGCCTTGCCTAGAGTTTGATGTCCGATGGTCTGTTGGCTGGCGGGGACTAAAATGAATTTAACGTTTGGTACGGAACGTTTTGCCCGGTCGATGAAACCCAGCTCGGGCGGATTAATCTCGTCGTCAACAAAATTGATAGACAGCACTGCGGCTTCTACCCGGTGGAGACCAGGTGCCGGGTCATAGTCCGCACTCGCTTCGAGTCGATAGAGCAAGTTGTTTGCATCCAGGCCGTTGTTCCGAATCAATGCCTCCGCCTTGTCTAGAAACGCACGGGTCTGGTCCAGAGTCGCGGTGTCGGTCTGAAACTCGCGCGGGCTCCCGAGCATCATCAAAAAAAGCGGGTAAATGTGTTGGAGCGACCCTGGTTGAGCCCGGTAATCGCCGTTGTTCCATCCCGGGTCGGCTTGGATCGCGGTCGTGATTAACCGGCGCCAAAGTAAATTGCGGCCCGAAATTCTTTCCGCCTGACAGGCAATCGGGATGATGCCATCCATCAGCGCAGGATATTTCTCCGCCCAGAGCCAGCTGTGCATTCCACCCATACTCGTACCGAGCACCGCTTTTAAATGGTGCACCCCGAGCCCTTGAGTCACGAGTTGCTTTTGTGTTTCCACCATGTCGTTATAGCCGTAGTGCGGGAATCGGGCTCGTAATCCGTCGCTAGGCTTGCTGGAACCACCAAGCCCGATCGAATCGGGCAAAATTTAGGTAATATCTGCTGGCGTCGAGCGGCTGACCAGATCCGAACATCGCAGAGCTAAACCCTTCAGCCAGGAACGCTGCTCCGGTCGAGGTCGTACCGTGCAACAGCAGGATGGCATTTTGAATCTCACCAGAAACGACCGCAGGCTTGCCCATCGTCCGATAATGAATTCTCAATTCAGGCAGTTTCTCACCATCCGTGAAACGGAATTCCGTTATTGTGTTAATCGCCCTCCACTAAGTTAAGCGGGCCGTTAGCAGCGTTCATGCGCTCGTCAGCGAAGGCAGCGTGAAGACAAAGCGCCATCGCGACAGAGAGAAAAGTTCGCACCAACATGGTTGAGCTTATTTCTGTACCTGATTATCGCAAGGTGCGAAAGTAGTTGTCTGATCTCTCCGGCAACTGCGAAAACAGCATTGGCACTAGTTCTGTGCTATCAGGCTGTTAAGAGGGAATGTACGTATTACACGTGATTCGAGGATGCTGGCAGGATGGTGCCGCACCCGTAGCCGCCTCCGCGAAATTGGCCGTCTGATCCGGCGAGGACTGCTGCTGCTCGACTCAATCTAAATTGCGAAATTATCTTCTAGGGCCGCTGACGCATGCGCCTGAGCCCAGGCACCTTACAACGCAACCCGCGAAATCCTCGATCGGGCGGCGGAATTTCGGAGTCCGGGGTCAGCGGCTTACGTTATATAAAACCAATGAAAAGTGGCACAACTTCCTAAACTAGATAAACCTGCAAGAATTAGCAATCACACTATGCCGCCACGTGAATCTGAGCCTTCACACAGTCCGAGGGCATTTTCAGCGCGAAGTTGAATGCTTGCACACTGTCCCGGAACTCGAACGTCCGGCTGATCAAAGGTTTCAGATTTATCTTGCCGGAGCCCATCAGAGCGAGCGCTCGTGGATAAACATGAGCGTAACGGAAAATCGTCTCGATAGACGCCTCCTTGGCTTGCAACCCGACGATATTGACAGGAACAGGTTCGACCGGCATGCCAACCAGTACCAGGCGGCCGCCAGGGCATAAAGGCTCGTGGGCTCTGGCGATTGCCGAGGCATTCCCGGAAGCCTCGAACACGAGATCTGCCCCCCAGCCTTGGGTTAAGTCATCAACCACTTGCCGCAGGTCCTGCTTGGCGACGTTGACCGGGACGATCGCGCCCAGAGTCGCGGCTAGCTCCAGCTTGGGCTCCTGTACATCAGTGATCACTATTTTGCTGCAGCCGCCCGCCAAGGCGGCCAGAGCTGTTACCATGCCGATCGGACCGGCTCCCATGACGATGGCAAGGTCACCCGGTTTAATCCTGGCTTTCACGGCCGCATGCATTCCGACCGCCAGCGGCTCCACCATGGCGCCTTCCGCAAATGAGACGTTATCCGGGAGTTTAAACGTGTACGCGGCCGGATGAATAACGTAAGACGTCAGGCAGCCGTGGACTGGCGGTGTGGCCCAGAACCGAACAGCCGGATCAAGATTATAAATACCAAGTCGCGCGGCGCGGCTGTTGGGATCAGGAATACCGGGTTCCATACAGACTCGGTCTCCCTCTTTGAGATGCTTCACTTCTTTTCCGGTTGCGGCAACCGTGCCCGCCGCTTCGTGTCCGAGCACCATGGGTGCATCGACGATAAACGGACCAATCTTGCCGTACTCGTAGTAGTGAACATCGCTTCCACAGATACCAACCGTGTCGATGGCGATCTTTACATCGTGGGGGCCAAGCTGCTCAGGCAGTTCGATATCTCTGAGTGAGAGCTCACCTTTGCGCTCAAGGACAAGTGCTTCTTGCATAGGGGGATAGATTTTCTGGGCGAGCCCGAAGCGGCTCGTTCTTCCCCAACCTATCCGCCGGAAGGCGCTATGCCAACTGCAACCAGGTCGCGATTTTCTACGAGTGGTTTTCCGCGGTGCCGGCTTGCTCCCCGACTTGAGTAGGAACATTGGGCATTGACGGCCCAGGAAGCCGGACCATTAACCACGTCTGTCCCTTTTCCGTTCCGAAGCGGACAAAACAGCTGGCAACATCTTGAGTCAGATTGTACGTCCCAGCTTCAATCACGGTTTCTTCCTTAGGATTGCTGCCGGTCTGCGTCTTCCCGATGTGAAAGGCAGCACGCTGAGTGGCCTTGTCAATTTGTCCTGCCACAGGCTCTTTTTCGCCGCTGAGAACATTGGCGTATGCGCCGCTGATCGTGCCGGCCTTGTTTACCGACAGTTGCACGAACATGAAGGCGTCTCCCTTCTCTTCCTGGGTCAGCGCCCAAACCCCAAGCGACTTCCAGTCTTCAGGCTGATTCTCGCCCGGAGGAGTGGGAGGAGGAGGCGGGTCAGGGGGATTTGCCAACTGTACCGCCCCAGCCTCATAGTCCGCTGTGAAGCCGATCGGCGCGCCGTCATAGTATACAAATTCGCCGTCGTCGAAGAAATTAACTTCATAATCGAAATCCACCGGGGCCACCGGCCCCCACCCGAGGTGTACGTACAAAGACGGCCAGTCACATGGCGTCCACCACCACCACGGATCCCAGAAGCCAACCGCTACGACCGGAAACCAGCCGCACCCAGCCCACCAATGGTCATCAAAGAGACCAACATGGAAAAATTGCGTTCCATTCCAGATTTCGGCTCTCCGCTCGTCTCGAAAATTGACGACATTGTCGCGGTAGGCGCTCCAGTTGTCGCCGTGATACGCTCGCGCCGCGCTCGTGCCGTTGCGCCAATTCGCGATCTGTTTCCATTGGGGGTCACGCGCTGCCTGAAACCTCTGTAGCCGGCCCTGATTGTCTTTCGTCCACCGGTTCCAGTAAGCCTTCTGGTTGGCAACCGCGTGGCGCCATTGGGGCGAACGATTTGACAGGTTCGCCTGCCTTTCAGCTACCTGCTGGGCAGAGCCGGTTCCCGCGCCAGGGCGAGTCTCCTGACGAGCCACAGAACCGGCTGGGTTCGTAGCCGGCGTACCCGGTCCGTTGGGTCTGACCGGTTGAGCCGGTCCGGCAACGTTGGGCCTTGCATTGCGGGCTGCGCGTTGTTGCGCCGCTGTCCCTCTTTGCGCTGGGCTTGGGGTGACCTGGCTGCGTTGGGATTGAGCTGCGCGCGTCGCAGCGCGACCTGTTGGGCGGGCTGAGCGCGCAGCTCCAGTGTGGCTAGCCCGTCCCACATTTGATCTCCCAGACGCTGCCAATGACCTGCCGCCTCCACCTCTGGGTCCACCTCCGCCTCTGGGTCCCCCGCCTCCGCCTCCTCTATGACCGCCGCCTGCGTGAGCCCCTCCCGGATGGCCGCCGCCGGGATGATCATCTTGTCCATAAGAAGTGGCAGAAATGGACAGCAGCAAAACTAAAAAGATGGCCCCGGCGAGGCGTGATAGACCTCTCCTCTCGGGACCGGCACAGCGGACTACAAATTTTTTCACAAACCTCCGTAAATCTTAGACGACGGGGTTTGGCGATTTATTCTCCGAGGGGTTCGAGAGAACTCTCCGTTTAAGAGACATGGGACAGCTTTTGCACGGTGGCCACGCCGGAAGCAGATCAGCACGCTGGAGACTGGTCTCTTTGCTAGCCCCAAGTGATCCAGCCGTTGGGGTAAGACGAACCAAACGATTAAACAACAAACAAAAATTCTATGATGACTAGACGCGAAGCAATTAAAACGGCCGCTTTGGCCGCGGGCGCTTTCACGGTTGCTCCTCGCTGCTAAAAGGGGAGAATCCCGTTTCACACGTCAGCACTTCGCCAGGGCCTTTCAAGGTGCCGGAGCTTGGATATCCCTATGATGCTCTCGAGCCCTACATCGATGCCGAGACAATGCGGATTCACCATGATAAGCATAACGCCGCTTATGTAGATAACCTGAACAAGGCGATAGCAGAAGCTCCAGAATCCTTGCAGAAGGAGTCAGTCGATGAGCTTTTACTCAACCTTAACCGCGTTCCGGAAAAGATTCGCGTCGCGGTGCGTAACAATGCGGGCGGCCAATACAATCACTCCCTGTTCTGGAAGCTTCTGAAAAAGAACGAGGGTGGCAAACCTGGTGGGGAACTCGCCAAGGCCATTGATGCTTCTTTCGGCAGTTATCCCTCTTTCCAGGACAAATTCACCCAGGCGGCGAAAACACTCTTTGGCAGTGGGTGGACCTGGCTTGTTCTGGACGGAAAGAAGCTGCTTATCACCAGAACGCCGAACCAGGACTGCCCGCTTTCCGGTGCACCGCAGGCACAGATTCCCCTCCTGGGCATCGACCTGTGGGAGCATGCCTATTATTTGAAATATCAGAATCGTCGCCCGGAATACGTCAAAGCCTTCTGGAACGTCATCAACTGGGATTACGTAACCGACCGTTACTCCGGTGCGTCGAAGGTTGCTTGAGAGAGCACAGCACAGCCTGGCCGCAACCAAGCCAGATTAAGAACCACTAACAGACTTGCCATAGCTCGAAGACGGCCTCCTCTCTTCGAGCTTCGGCGTGTCCACGGTGTTTCCGCCAAGCCACTGCTTAGCGGGCAAGTCAAAGTAGCACCAGGTGCGTCGGAGCCCGACGCACTACGGCTCCGGAGATCACATAAGACTCGTACGACTCATAAGTCATATATTCCAATATCCCTGGAGCCGCGAAGCGGCCCCGCCACTTCCGTTCAGAGCCGGCGTGCTCGGTGAAAATCGGCTATTGCTTTATGAGCTGCGGGTTCTCTAACGCAAAAACACCATCCCTGGTCGCATACTGCCCGCTGACCGTTACCGTCTTCCCGGCCAGCGGAGCGAGCTGTGCGCTCAAAAGCTCGCGCTTGCTAATCAGGACGTAGATTTGGCCCGGCTTGGTCCTGATTCCGACCGGACGCCCGGCCTCGATACATTTGCGTGCGCAATTGGCATGGCCGGATCCGAGTTGGCCATTGTCGAGGTAACACCCCAGGTCGATCACTTCGCCCCTCACGGTCGCAGTCTGTGCAACCTGATCGTTCCCTGAAGCCGCGTTCAGGGTAAATGCCAGCGCCAGGCTGGCCATCATCGAACTCATCGTTTTCATTGGTTTCTCTTTAATTTTTCTCCACTACGCCCGGCCCCTAGGCGTGTTCTCCGACCAACAAATTGCGAGGTCTTGATCGGGGCTTTCTACCGCTTAAACGAGAAGTCATGACGAACCCCTTGGGAAGAAATCCACGCCTCCGTCACCACAAAAATTTTTACCAGGCAGTACACTACAATGTTCGGAGGAACTGAGCGGTTTTCGTCGTTTTCAATAGAAGAAAGGCAACTAACATAGCATTTTCGCTATCGTCCAATTGCCTGGTTGCGATGGAAGGCATGACGACTAAGCGCCTGGAGGAGGCAAGCCCAGCCTCCGCTGCGGCGAAGATCGACTCGGCTGGCGCGTCCGACGGCGCTTCTGCATCTGTTTCCCCGCTCCAGTTTCCGAAGTAGGCCGGCTGGTCGTTAAGTCGAATCCGCACGGATTGAAAGTGGAAATCGTCAACTGAGACTCTGCAAACCATCGCCGGGCTGACGCCAATGGTCCTGGAGAATGAGCCGGTCGGGAAGTATACAGTAACAGCGCGGCAAGGCCGTAACCGTTCGGCCGAGGCCTCGGCCTGAGCTCGCACTCATTAGGGGTTTTACTTGTGGGTCAATTCGCGACCCAGAAGCGAGGCCAGCCGTGACCGAAGACTCGGTGAAGCGGCCGCCTTGGGAATAAGCTTGGAGAATGTCGCTTTGAGAATCACGGCGCGGTCCGCGCGAATTGCCGCGGTAGTGTCGCCGGCAGAATCCAACGCGGATACGAGCGCGTTCAGAAAAGCAATCTCGTCGGGATTTAACGTGTCGGGCGCACCTTCGGCGATGATAGGCAGCAGGCTCAAGGCCAGGTCGGACAAGGGCACGACACTTCCAGGCTTCTGCGCCAGAGTCTCCAGGTTTGTCCAGATACTCCGAAGCAAAGTGAACGCCTGCTGATAGCGGGACTGGCTCACAAGGCACTCCGCCAAATGAACCCCAACGAAGAAGTCATCAATCGTGGTTGGCTCTGAAGTTACCTGGTTGAGCCGGGCCAGGTACGCCTGAGCTGCTTCGAGGTCTGTGATCGCTTCATCTATCCGGGCGCGCTGCTTCAACACCAGAGCGCTGGTAAAGTGACAGGTCGCCGCGGCGTACAGCGCAACTGGAGAGTCATCGGTGTAGTGAACGACCTCCTCGGACAGGTCAATGCCTTCCTGAAGATACTCGAAGGCCAGCTCGTCTTCACCCATATCCGCGAAGTAGTTCCCGAGCTCGGTCGTGACGCGGGCCAGCTCCACCTCGAGATCGATCTCACCCGGTTGGAGCTCCTGCGCATTTGTTAGAGCAGCCAGCGCCACCTGAAAGTGTTCGATCGTTTCTTGCAAAAGGCCGTCCATTGCCGTCAGCCGGCCCAGGAAACAATGTGCGCGGGCAAACTCGCTTAATCCCAGCGCTGTCTCTCCATACAGTTTCAGCAGGTGAGTGCGTGCCTCTACCGCCTTGGTATAGGCATCGCTGGCCTCGATAAAATCACCCGAAGCAACCTGCAGATGGGCTAGTTGCTCGAACACGTCCGCGATCGCGCCCAGCGCTTCCGGGGAATCTCCCACCCGTTTTCTCAACTCCTCGGCGGCAGTCTGCTGCTTCTCCGCCAAATTTAGTGCTTGCTCCGAAGCGCCTTCGCTCAGGCAGATCAACATTCGCTCCCGAAGAAGACGAAGCTCCACAAACATCGTTGCCGCATCTCCCGGCGCGAGCTCTCCGGCCCGGACGAGTACTTCCTGAGCCTCCTGTAGGGCGCCCGACGCCTCTTTCAATTGCGCGACTCCGCGCAAATTTGCCGCTTTCTCCAGCAGTACATTGGCAAGTTCGAGCAAGTCCTCAGGTAAGGAAGGTATGGCTCCGACCAGTCTTTGCAGAGCCTCCCCCGCATAGGAAAACCAGCGCGACGCCGTATCGGGTTCACCAGCCTGGATCGCTTGCCGTGCCACGAGCAGCGCGGCGCAGGCCCGATCGCGAAGTTGCGGCACATCGCTGGCAATAGAATCGGTCTGGCTGCTATTGATTGACAAAAGCTCCATCAGTGTTGCCCAGGCCGGCTCGAAGCCCGTGCTGGCCAGGCGCCAGGTAAGCCGCAGCCTGTCGCCCGGGCTAAGGAACGGGTCTCGCTCGCCTAACAGCGCCAAAGTAAGGCTTCCCGCTTGTTCGAACAGGCCATGCCGAAGCAGACCATCGATAAACTCCACCAACTCGTCGACCGGCTGTTCGGATGTGATGACTTCCAGCAGATCCGGCCTGGAAAATTCCACCAGCAGAGCCCCTTCCTGGCCGGAGTGCCCGCGGCGGCCCAGCTCGCGTTGCATGAACACCTTAGCTTTCGGGTCCGCCAGCGAGCCACCGAGAAAACCTAAAACGGCCTCGCAGCTGAGCGGATCGCAGCCGCTCAGAATGTTCGGCGAATTCGATCCCGGCCTGATTGCGAAGTTGAGATTGGGCCGCGGTGCCTCCGACGCCGCAAAGCGGTTCCGAAGATTATCCGGACGAGCAACCTCCTCCAAAATTCCGGCCCTGTGCAGGTTCTCAACTGCATTTTCTGTTTGCTCAACGCCTAACCCGGCAGATTCGGCCAGAAGCCTGATGCCATCAGCATTTCTGGCAATCACCTCCAGGTCGCGGGTCAGGGAGGCCACCCGGACGAGATCAGGATTCGGCGAACCAGGTGCGTCCGCCTGGCCGGGCGTTCCGAACATTTCACGCCCCGTGATGGGAAGGCGCATGATGTCGGCCGGTTTGCTGTGCGAGAGATCGCGCGGGAGCGCGGAATTGTCGGCTGACTGGCTCTCGTTCTCGGGGGACACGAACCTGAGCTGCCTGACATACCGGTCCCGGAACTGGCTCACCTGGGCCGCTAATCGGTGCTCGACATCTCCCAAGCCGGACCAGGAGTCAGCCACGGCTTCCGGGTTAGCGAAAGCCAATTCTCCACTCTCGCCGGTGGGCCCGTTTTGCAGAACCAGCAAAAGGACCGGCCACCGGCGAATCACCGCCGCGGAAAAAAGCTGCCAGACAAACTGCAACAAAAGAGCGTCGGCTCGCTCCGCGGATTCGAGTACCACCACGCACGGGATTGAGCGGCATCGGTCCTCGAAATGGTCCAGACACCCTTGGAAAAATCCGAAAACCTGGTCTACGAGGGTCCTGGGGGGGCAGACGATTGCCGGGCCCGACAAAAAATGCTCTGGACCTAGATTGGCTACCAGCGGTCCAACCAGCGGATCCTGCTTGAGCTCTTCCAGGCATTTGGCACGCCTCTGGGCGTCCTGCTCGGAACTGATCAGCCGTTGCAAAGTCAGGACTTGCAGCTCTTCCTCCCGTACCTGGGCAACTCGCGCCCGGCTGACCGCGCCAATATGTTCGGCCAAGGCGCGCGCCGTCGACGGGAGCACGCTGCGCGGCCAGCGGAAGCGGTCCGTCTGCCGGGCTAACCCGAAACAAGCGGCGATCGGGCACCAAAACCAGGCCGGGATCTGGCGCGCATCGAAACCAGGGTTGACCCGGGCTGGCGAACCACTGGCCGGTCTGGTCCAGTAGCGGGCCACAGGCTCGTCGCGGGCAATTAGTTCCTGGAAGAAACCATCGACGGCTCCAGCCGCCGACGCGCGATCCCCGGCTAGAATCTCGACCCAGCGCGGGCGGTTTTCGCCGATCGTCTCCTGCCAAATGGTCAGGAGCGATTCATCGCCCTGGTTTGTCGTGGCTGCTGCATCTGCCACGAGCAGACCGCCCTCGTCCAATGAGGTCAGCCTGTCGCCTTCTGGTCGTACATTCATTGCATGGACGCTCTCCTGTTATATCGAGGGAAGAAAAATTCCTATTCCTTAATCATTCCAGTCCATTATCAAGTTTCTTTTAGGCTGAATTCCGAAATTGCATCGAATTTAAATGTGCTGCGTCGGTTTTATCAGGAATTTGTCATCCGTCATTTTGTGAGAAGGCTTCCGCTCGCTGGCACAGCCGGCCAATGCCGCGACGCACAAAATGCTCAGGGACATTCTCTTCATGGGTTTGCTTGGGTATTCAGTTGCAGTTGAGGCTGAATATTGAGCTCTGACGTCGGAGCCTGCTCCTGCCCCGGTTCAGGCTGTTGCAGGCCAGGGTCAGGCTGTTGCGCGCCTGGCTGAGACTGCAACACCCGCTCGAGCTCGCGCATGGCCGGGTCGCCATCGCGCACCGGCTTAGGCCCCGCCTCTCGCTCCCGAGCGGATTTTAACTGGGCCCCGATCCGGGCATCGCCTTGATCCACCGTCTGGGTGGCCCACAGATAGAACTGCTTGCCTGCGGGACCCGGCCTCCAGAATTCAGGAGACTACCGCCAGGCGGATCCGCTAGCCTAGATTCCGAAGTCGCCTTGTAGGGCGCCTGGGCCGGGCGCCGAAAACTTCGATTTCTGGCATTCGAAGACGGCGCCAATTTCCACAAAGATACAGGCTGGCCGTCTTCGTTTGCACTACGGCGCGCCGCCGGACCCAAACGCAATCTTCTTTCCTAGGGTTCAGATCTTGCTCTAGATTTGGCGCAAATCCCAAGAAGCCCTTTTAACAGTTTGAAGAAACAAGAAGATGCGGATCTGGCCCTGGTCCAAGCGCTACAGGCTGGCGACGATCGGGCGTTGAACTCTTTAATGGACCGGCACCAGGAGGGTCTGTTTCGCTTCGTCTTGCGTCAGGTGCACAACGAGGCCGATGCCTTGGAGTTGACCATGGAGACGTTCGTCCGGGCGTACTTCAACGCGAGGAAATTTCGGCCAACAGCCAAGTTCGCCACCTGGCTTTACCATATTGCGTTGAATCTCTGCCGCGATCACCTGAGAAGCCGGGCGCATCGGTATTCTCTTCAGACTGTATCTTTCGATGCACCGAGCGAGGAAGGCAGAGGGGCAGGCCCGCTTCCTTCAACTGAACATAGGCCAGATCAGAAAACAGACCGCCAGGAGGAACTCGTCGCGTTGGAAAAGGCGATCAACGTACTGCCCGACGAACTCAAAAGTGCCTTTATCTTGACAACCTTGGAAAACCGCCCGCAGGCGGAAATCGCTGAACTCCTCGGCCTTTCGCTCAAGGCTGTCGGGATGCGGGTTTATCGGGCCCGTAAACTCCTCCTGGAGAAAATGACCAAATTGGGCTTTTGAGGAGTGGAGTGCCGGGACTCCGATTTCCCCCAAAAGAGGTATCGTTACAAACAAATGGCACAACTGATATTGCGCTCGTGATGGCCGATTGAGGTGGATCGGGATGCTCGAGGCCAGAGGCGCCCTGAAAGCTTTGCGGACCAATGTCCTTACCCAATCCACCTCGCTGGCGAGCGCGCTGGAGAACGTCGTTAAGAAAAGGTTCGTCCACAGCGCTGAAAGTGGAGGTGCGGGTTCGTGGTCAACCATTTCCGATACGGCCGGCCTGGGAACATGCCCTTGTCCGGATTCACGCAGGAAGCGCTAGTCAACTCCCTTAAACACGCCCAGGCACGCTGATTTGAAGTGCAATTGCATTTCGAATCCAGCGGCCTCACCCTTTTGCTGCAAGACGACGGCCTAGGATTTTCCAAAGTTTCAAGTAGCGCGCAACCGGTTTCGGTCACTTCCTCGGGTCTCGGAATCCTGAGGATGAAAGAACAGGCCGGATGGCTCGGCGCAGATCTTGCTATTGAAAGCCAGGCCGGGAAAGGGATTACCATACGCGTGGTCGTGCCAGCCTCCGCTCGTCGATAGTCCAGGAGGTCCGCCGCTGTTGCGGGCTATCGCCTCCCTCCTTCGATGCAGCTAAATTTCCTGTCTTTTGCAAAGTGTCGGGCTGGCACTCTATGGGTGAGACTGCTGCTGCGATCAGCGCTTCAGGTAAGTCTATGGACGCCTTAACTATTCCACATTCCGTACTTCCCCAGTCACCGCCGTTCGGCAGTAAGCTGAAATCTGGCCGACCGATCTACAGTATTGCCAACCCGGGCTCGTCCGGCACGAGCCTGTCCCCAGTTCTCAGAAGCGGAGGGGCAGCTCAAGTCGCTGGTCGAGTGCCCGCTCGTTGTCGCGCTCGCCCTCGACATCTAGAGCCTTGCAGTATCGAACTCCGAACGCGGAACGCCAAACGCCGAACTCCGCACGCTACCCTTTGACCAGTTCGGCGTTTTCGATCACGTTCTGACCCTCCTTGGTCACGATTGTGCCGCTAACAGTAACGACCTTCGCGGCCAATGGAGCCAGTTGGGCATTGAGCGTTTCATGCTTGGGGGCTACCTGCGGCTGCGGCGGCTGCTGCTTGCCTATGAGCACATAAATTTTTCCCTCCTTGGTCTTCAGCCCGACCGGAAGCCCGCTGGCGATGCACGCCCTGGCGCATGCCGCATGGGCCGGCCCACTGCCGCCATCGTCAAAATAGCAAGCCAGGTCGATCACTTCGCCAGTCACAATCGCAGCCATTCTGGTGTCCGTAGAATTCACAGCGGAGCGCGTCAAGACTTCCCTTAAACCCCAGCCGGCGAGAAGCGCGATGGCTATAGCCGCTGCTACCCATTCCCGGGTAGCGAATGCAGCCAGTAACGCGCGATACCAACTCTGCTTTCCCCGGCTTCGGGTGGACGTCTCCCGAGCCTGGATTTTTGACCAGACTGTTGTCTGAAAATCGGCCGGCAATTTCGGGAGCCGGTGTTCGGCAAGAGTTTTCAGGTCTTCGCCTAAGCGTGATTCATTCATTTTTGCCGTGCAAACAAAAGATCAATATCGTGTTAGCGCAAAAGCCTGTATTTCGAAACCCGGCATCACCCTGCGCGACGGTGCCGGTTGGCGGCGCCTCGTACAGATTGAAGGCAGTCTATTGTTCATTTCTCCTTCTAGTAGTCCATTAAACACGACATCGCTGGAGTTCATGACTCCTATCTTTTTCTAACGGGCAAAAATTCCCGATTCCTCGAAATTTCTGAAAATTTCCTCGTGTCCCAAAGCCCCAAAAGATCGGAGGAATCCGCGAGTTTAGAACGTTTCAAAATGTGTTACCTATGTTCTGAACCTGCACCTTCCCGGAAAGAGTGTGATGCCCTACTGTAGGGCGCCTGGGCCAGGATCCAAGCAAAGCCTCTCTCCGGAGAGCTAAGAGGACTGTAGGGCGCCAAGGCCAGGCGCCCAGAATCCAAGCAAGACTTCTCCCCGCCGGAATCCGAAAAGAAAACTCCCCCCCGCTGTAA
>Ga0306926_10003218_pt1 | contig 16842 bp, 15 predicted proteins | sample flu12Cox44000178_FD_203759 | JGI IMG/M metagenome (GOLD analysis project Ga0306926, IMG submission 203759) | Lab enrichment of tropical soil microbial communities from Luquillo Experimental Forest, Puerto Rico - flux8day.12C.oxic.44.000.178 (v2)... | ecosystem: Environmental > Terrestrial >... | reverse complement strand
CCAGATTTTTCTAGAGCCCGAAGGCATCGACACCAACGAGGTGTACGTCAACGGTATGTCGACCAGCATGCCGATCGACGTCCAGGGTGCCATGGTCGCGTCGATCCCGGGTCTCGAAAACGCCGAGATGATCCGGCCCGGCTACGCCATCGAGTACGACGCCATCGATCCCCGCGAGTTGAACCACTCGCTCGAAGTCAAAGCGATCTCGGGCTTGTATCTCGCCGGCCAGATCAATGGAACCTCCGGCTACGAGGAAGCCGGCTGCCAGGGCCTGATCGCCGGAATGAATGCGGCGTGCCAACTCTCGGGCAAGGATCCGGTGGCGATCGCCCGCACGCAAGGTTACACCGGAATCCTGATCGACGACCTCATCACGAAAGGCGCCGACGAACCGTACCGCATGTTCACCTCACGTGCCGAGTTTCGTCTGCACCTCCGTATCGACAATGCCGATGAACGCCTGACTGCGATCGGGCGCCGCGCCGGCCTGGTGACGGACGAGCGCTGGAATCTTTTCTCGAAAAAGCAACAACAGAAGGAACGGCTGACCCGGGCTCTGGCGACCCACCCAAACGGCCATTGGCTGAAGCGCCCGGAGGCATCCATTTCCGAGATCCGCCCGTGGGTCTGTGAAGTGGTGGGTGAAGAGCCGGCGGTGGGCCTGCTCACGACGGTCGAAACCGAGATCAAGTACAGCGGGTACATCGGGCAGCAAGAGCGCCAGATCGAGCGGCTCCGAAGTTCCGAGCGCCGCCGGATTCCCCTGGAGTTCCGCTTCGACAACATCCCGGGTCTGTCGCGCGAGGTTCAGCAAAAGCTCGACCGGGTCCGCCCGGCAACGCTCGGTCAGGCGGCCCGGATCCCGGGCGTCACCCCGGCCGCGATCGCGGTGCTCGATTGCTATTTGAGCCTCGCCCGTGTTTGCTGACTGTCTCCGGTTGAAATTGGCGGGGGCCGTGGAATTGACCGCGGAACAGATCGCGATCCTCGAAGCTCATTACGAATTGCTAGGGCGCTGGAATCGGATCCTGAATCTTACGCGGATTGACTCGATGGAAGCGGGAGTCGAGCGGCACTACGCCGAGTCGCTTTTCCTGGGTGCTCATCTGCCTCGGCGACCCTTGCTCGTGGTCGATGTCGGTTCCGGGGCGGGCTTCCCAGGGATCCCGGTGGCGGTGCTTCGTCCGGATTGCTCGGTGACGCTGGTCGAATCCCACCGGCGGAAGGCGGTGTTTCTGCGGGAGGCTACGCGGAGGCTCTCCAATGTGGTGGTGCGGGCCGAGCGCGCCGAAGACTTGAGGGAGCGATTCGATTGCGCGGTTTCGCGGGCGGTGAGTTATGGCGATCTGGTCCCGGCCCTGAGGAAACTGGCCGATGCTGCCGAGCTGCTGACGGGTATAGAGCCGCCCCCGGCGGCTCTCGGTTTTCGCTGGAGTCCGCCGATTCGGCTGCCTTGGGGAAAGAATCGGTTCTTAAGAATCAGTGATCCAGCTCCGCTCGGTAGCGTTTGTTTCACGTGAAACACTGGAGGCGTGGTACTATTGCGGCTTGGGCCGAGTTTTTGCCATCACCAACCAAAAAGGCGGTGTCGGTAAAACCACCACTGCCATCAACCTCGCTGCGTCTTTGGCGGCCAACGATCTGAAAGTCCTCCTCATCGACAACGATCCTCAGGGCAATGCCACCAGTGGCCTCGGCGTTGAAAAGAATCCCGACCGCCCCAGCCTCTACCACGTCCTGCTCGGCGGCGTGGCTATTCGGGAGGCCATCGTTCCCACCGCCCTGGAGGGCCTGAGCCTGATCCCCTCGGACAAAAACCTGGTGGGGGCCAACCTGGAACTGGTTGAACTACCCAGCCGGGAATACCGGCTCCGCCAACGGATCCAGGAAATTCGGGAGGAATACCGGTTCACCCTGATCGATTGTCCCCCGGCCCTGGACCTGCTGACCTTAAACGCCCTGGTGGCTGCCGATGCCGCCCTGGTCCCGATTCAGTGCGAGTTTTTCGCACTGGAAGGAATCTCCGAACTGATGGACACGATCACCCGAATCCGCGATGCCTTTCAACACCCGCTCCAGGTCGAGGGCATCCTGCTGACGATGTTTGATGACCGCACCAATCTGACGCGACAGGTCGCTAACGATCTGAAGGAATTTTTTGGGGACGACGTTTTTCGAACGGTCATTCCGCGCAGCATTCGCCTGGCCGAAGCTCCCAGTTTCGGCAAGCCGATTCTGACTTACGACCCCCGGTCGCGCGGCGCGGAAAGTTACATCAAGCTGGCCAAAGAGATTCTCGATCATGAACAAAACCGACCATCCGCGTAAGGCGCTGGGTAGAGGCCTTGGGGCGCTGCTGCCGACCCGGCTGCCGTCGGCGTTTCAGCCCGCGACGTCTGCTCAACCGGCGCTGCCCTCCCAAGAGGAGAATCCTCTCACTATCGCCATCGAGCTGATCGACCCGAATCCGCTCCAGCCGCGGCGTGCTTTTCAGCCCGAGCGGCTCGAAGAGCTGGCGCAATCCATCCGCGCCAACGGCATCATCCAGCCGCTGGTCGTCCGCCGGGAAGGGGACCGTTTTCAGTTGGTGGCCGGCGAGCGGCGCTGGCGCGCGGCCAAGCTGGCGAGCGTTGAACAGGTGCCGGTCGTGGTGCGCGAGATTCCCGACGACCGCCTGCTCGAAATTACCCTCATTGAAAATATCCAGCGGGAGGACCTGAATCCCATCGAAACCGCTGTTGCCTTCGAAAGGATGATGCGCGACCTGGTTCTCAACCCGGAAGAGGTCGGGCGCCGAACCGGCAAGGACCGTACCACCATCATCAACCTTATCCGCCTGCTCCAGCTTCCCGAGGATCTCCAACAGCTCGTGGCCGAACGCCGGCTTTCCGCCGGTCACGCGCGTTGCCTGCTGTCTCTGCCCACGATTCAGTTGCAGCGTGATGTTGCGGAGAAGGCTCTGAGCCAAGGCTGGTCGGTCCGCCAGATCGAGCGGACGACCCAAAAGATGCTGGAAAGCCGCAAGCCGAAACGCGCGGAGCGCAGCACCATCGACCCGAACGTCAAAGCCGCCATTAAGGAAATGGAGCTCGTGCTCGGCACTCGCGTGCGGATTCTCGAAAAGGCCAAACACAAGGGCCGGATCGAGATCGAATACTACTCGGCGGAAGACCTTGACCGGATTTATGCCGCGATTGTCGGCGAGGAGTGACCTTATTTAAGCAGGTGAAGAATCTCCGCGAGCTCCCGGCGGATTTCGTGTAACGGATCGTCTGGAAATAATTCCTGTTGTGCCCGTTTTCTCGCGCGCGCCTTGGAAATCCGTCCATCCGCCAGCATCGCCTGACGGGCGCCTTCGATTGTAAAACGTTTTTCGTAAAGCAGACTCCGGATTCGAAGCAGCAGTTCGACGTCCTTGCGCCGGTAGAGGCGATGGCCGGTGCCGGATTTTTTCGGAGCCAGTTGCGGGAATTCGGTTTCCCAATACCGCAGCACGTACGGCTCGACTCCCAGAATCTCGCTGACCTCACCAATCTTGAAGTAGAGCTTGTCCGGTATTTCAGGAAGGTCTGCCCGCACAGCCGCGTCCGTCATGCCCACACGCCATCCTAACTCAGCAGGCTGGGCAAAGTCACTCGCTGAAAATGGTAACAACACCTTGTCTCGGCGGTACGACCAGCGTTCAGGGACCCGGCCCGAGTCACTCGAGATGGTTCGACGATAATTGATGTCGACGGCGAATTTAGCATGCCGCTCCGTGAGCGCTCCGGATCGCCACCGCTCCACGATCCGACGCAGTAGATCTGTGGGCCGAGATGCCAGATCGTGGCCGGGTCCTCAATGAGAAGAGCAAAGCAATGCGCGGTGGCCTGAGAGGAAGCCCGCGCGGGATCGACTCCGATCGCTTGGCCGCACCTCCGCCATCGAAACCATCTTTCGACTCGCGATTCCTCGCGGTGTGCGGTTCGAGCACTCCCTGGCCACTCCTCCTCGATCCTCCGCCGCGAGGTCGGCGCGGAAATCAAGAAACTCCGGCCGGCTCGTTCAATCGCCGGATTCGATCGGGTCGATACCTCGCTCTGCGCGAACCTGACCGAGGGCGTAGAAATTCATCCGCATGAACCGGAAACGGGTTGCAGGCTGCCTGCGAGCGATTCGAAATATAACTCGGCAGGTAGCGATCGTTCAGGCCGCCCGAGACGCTCGAGGCCACGCCGACACAATCGAGGTGAGTGCGATTCATTGACGCTTCTGCCGATGCGGTTGGCGCCGCCGCTCCGGCGTCGAGTTGATAATTTGGCAATAATGCCAGGGGGCCGAGCCGAGAGGTGATCGCGGCCTCGGGGTCGCGGAACCGCGAGACAAGTCCCAGGCGTCGCGCGAGCCGGAAAGCGGAACCTAAAAGCGGAGAACCGAACCAAATCTCCAGCACGAGGTCACGATGCCATCAGGAGCTACCCAAATCCTCGCAGCCGTAGGTTGCTGACGGGACCGCCGCCTCACTACAAAGCGCCGCCGCCGCGGCGGAGTCCGGCGAAGCGAGTCGCGCCAAACCGCAAGCCCAAGCGCAAACGCCCGCGCCCTGGGGCAGGGCAACGACCTCCGACTCGAGACGCGCCTTCCCGGACGGTCCGCCGCTTTGGCCGGCGAAGTCGGTGCGTCTCGCGAAGCGTGGGTGTCTTGCTTGGTCGGTCGAAAGGCGAACAGACCCTCTAGCGAAGACTCGCCTTCGAGGAGGGGAAACCTCGACGCGCGACTGCCATTCGGGTGAAGCCGTGTCGCCGACTCGCGCGACCAAGCCGTTCGCCCGGCCCGCCAACGTTCCCCCGGGCGACCACACCCGCGACTACGATCGGGGCGTTGGCAAGGGAACGCATGCCGGGCTCCCACCCGCAACCAAAGGTTGAATCGGGGCTGCGCCGGATGGTTGCGGTGAATCGAAGCGCATCGCGTCCGCCCTTGAAGAACATCAGCCAGAGCCATCACGGAAGATCACAACAGAGTTTAGGGTCTATTTTATCTACATTCGCCCCGCCCGGCCCCTCGAAGTCCCGGGCGAGGTTGGAATTCCAATACGGTTGGGCGGACAGTTTCGGCTCCTTTGTCTATCCGGCATTGGACCTGCTGACCAAAAAAAAGAATTGTTGCTGAATCGGGAAAACGCCGTCGGTCGCGGATAGACAACTCGCCAGGCAAAATGGTGCCGAAATCCCGCCCAATGGAGCCGGCGGGTCGGGCACAATTGGCCGGCTCAGGTAGCCGGCGGCTGAGCCGCCCTCGGCCCAATGCTCCTAATTCGGCCGGAAGCGCCTCGACTCTCCCCGCGGGGATGAACGAGCCATCCCCAAAGGTAGTCCGGTGCGGCGGTACCGACACTCTGCCGGGTGTCGCCGATCGAGCCCGTGCGGACGTAAGGCGAGCGGGGGGGCGCACGTTGTGCACATGAGTCTTGATCTGGCCGCAAGAACAAGTTATGCCAGCGAGGAAAAGATTGGAGCAAACTCCTCTCGAGCGGCCAATCGGCCCCGCCCTCTCGCAGTGGTCGTAGGCCAGTTGGTCGCGCTGTTCGGCGAGCCCGCGTAGTCAAAGCTCGAAATGAGCTGAACTTAGCCGTACCTTGTTCGAGGGCCTTCCGCTTACGCTCGATTCCTTGGGCGAGGGGAGCGTCGATGCCGCGGGAGGCCTGCTCCTGGCCTCGCGGTTGATCGCGGGGATAGCTCGTTCTCCGTGATTGGATGCAACCGTATGCCACTCGTTCGAGATCGACTCCGCGTGCCGCCTCCTGTGCGCAGGCCAACCGGCGGCGACCCAGAGCTTGGCGAGGCCCTACCTCGATCGAGGAGCATCTAATGCATCGGGCCAGCAATACCGGGGCGGGGCTCGGACCTCTCTTATGCGGGTACCTGCGAAGGCGGGCCCTACTTCAGCTGGTCAGCCACCTTGGCCACACCGGCTTTGGCGCAGGCGTCATCCTGCTCTTGCGTGGATCCGGAACTGCCCACGCCGCCGATCGCCTCGTTGCCGATCATGATCGGGACTCCACCGCCCAAAGCCAGGATGTCGGCGACATCGCGCTGCGCAGCGTACTTGGGGTCGAGCGTGCGCTTCTGAAACTCGAGGCTGGTTGTCCGGAACATGCGCGCCGTGTATGCCTTGCGGCGAGCCATGTCGGCGGTTTGCGCGCTGGCCTGTTCATCGCGCAGGATTACCATCACCTGGCCGGCGCGATCGACGACGGCTGCCGCGGTCGAGTAACCCTTCTCCTTACAAGCGGCGAGGGTAGCTTCAGCGATCGCCTTGGCCATCCCCAGCGACAAGTTCTTTTGTGCGACCACACCATCCGCGATCGCGTGACGGGACAGAACCGCGGCTACTCCGATCCGGACCAGAGCTCTCAGCGCGTACGACATGACTCCTCCTCGCCGGTGACAATTATACTCATTCGGCTGCGTGTTGGGCTGAAGCCCGCGCCGCGATCACCCGCGGAATGCCGGCCAAGTCGGGGGCGATTTCGACATCCTGCCAACCGTGGAGTAGCGCCTCCACGCGATCGCGGCTGCCGAAGCCGAGTTCCATGATGAGCCAGCTGCCTGGGCGCAGCACGCGCGGCGCGGCGGCCACCACCCGTTCGTAGATTTCAAAGCCGCTCTCTCCGGCAAACAACGCCCTATCGGGCTCCCAGTCGCGTACTTCGCGCTGAAGTCCCTCACGCTGCGCGAGCGGAACGTAGGGCGGGTTAGCGACAATCAGGTCCATGCTCTCGCTGGCGATCGCGTCCATCACATCGCACACCACCACGGCGACGCGCGCACCCAGACGCGCTGCGTTGTTCGAAGCCACCGCGGCGGCGGATGGGGAAATCTCGGTGGCCCAGGCTTCGGCTTCGGTCTCCAGTTGCAGGGTGACGGCCAAGGCACCCGATCCAGTGCCGACATCGAGTAGACGGCGCGCACCCCGTGCCAACCGCAGCGCGACCTCCACTACGTGCTCACTTTCGGGACGCGGGATCAGCACATCGCGCGTCACGTGAAATTCACGGCCGTAGAATTCCTGTCGTCCGGTGATGTACTGGGTCGGCTTGCCCATCATGCGCTCGTGGAGGTAGCGGCCGTAGTGCAGCCACTCAACCTGCCGCAACCCCTGCTCAGGGTGCGCGAACAAGTACACGCGCTCGCGCCGCATGGCATGGGAAAGCAGCACTTCGGCGGTAAGCCGGGGCGCCGTCACCTGCGCATCCTCCAGAAGGCGGGTGCCCTGAAGGAGCGCCGTCTGGACTGTCATGACCCTCAGTCCGCGGCTGTCTGTTCGCCCTGCTGCCTGAGTTTTTCTGTTTGGTAGTACGTGGTGAGGGAGTCGACGACCGGCTCAAGCTTGCCGTCCATCACGAAATCCAATTGATGGAGCGTCAGCCCGATGCGATGATCGGTCACGCGATTCTGTGGGAAGTTGTAGGTGCGGATCTTTTCGCTGCGATCGCCGGAGCCGACCATACTCCGCCGTTCGGCGCCTAGTGCGGCCTGCTGCTTCTCCAACTCCAATTCGTAGAGCCGCGAGCGAAGCACGCGCTCGGCCTTGGCGCGGTTTTTGATCTGCGATTTTTCGTCCTGGCAGGAAACCACCAACCCGGTCGGCAGGTGCGTGATCCGCACAGCGGAATAGGTGGTGTTTACCGACTGGCCACCTGGGCCGGACGAGCAGAAAGTGTCGATCCGAATGTCCTTGGGGTCGATCTTGACCTCGACTTCGTCGGCCTCCGGCAGCACCGCCACAGTAATCGCCGAGGTGTGCACGCGTCCCTGCTGCTCGGTCACCGGAACGCGCTGCACCCGGTGCACGCCGCTCTCATACTTCAGCTTGCTGTAGACCTTATTGCCGCTCACCAGCGCGATGACTTCCTTCAAGCCGCCCACGGCGGATTCGCTGGCAGAAGTGACCTCGATCCGCCAACCCTGCGTTTCGGCGTAACGGGAGTACATGCGGAAGATCTCGGAGGCGAACAGCGTGGCCTCATCGCCGCCGGTCCCGGCGCGGATTTCAAGCACCACGTTCTTGTCGTCCAGAGGATCCTTGGGCAGCAGCAGGACTTTCAACTCCTCTTCGATCCGCGCCATCTCGGGCTCCAGGCGGGCGACTTCTTCCTCGGCCATGGCCTTCAAGTCGGCGTCGTGGTCCTCGAGCATGGCGCGCGCCTGCTGAAGCCCGTCTTCGGCCTTTTTCCACTCGCGAAACTTGCCGACGACTTCGGAGAGCTCACTATGTGCCTTGGCGATCTTGCGATACTGTTCGGCGTCGCCGATGACGGCGGGATCGGCCATCCCGGAGGTCAGCTCGTCAGAGCGCTTTTCGAGCTCTTCCAGTTTTTGACGGAAGTGCATGGGCCCTCAGGCGATTACCAGTTCGCCGCCTTGGGATTGTTCGAGCGCCATGGCGCCATTGAGCGCGTGGATCGCCACCGCCGCTTGGTCATCGGAGGGCGGCTTGGTAGTGATGCGCTGGGTCCATAGGCCGGGCGCGGTCAGCAGCGCGAGCAGAGAGCCCCGCCGCCGGGCTGCATAGAAAATCAGCTCGTATGCGAGGCCGATCAACAAAGGAATCAACACCACGCGCGCCGCTAGCTTCGCCACAAAACCGGTAAACGGGATCAGCGCGTAGATCGGGATGGCGAGAAGAAAGATGACCACCAGGAAACTGGTGCCGCAGCGCGGGTGAAAGGTGGTGAACCGCTGCGCGTTTTCCACGCTGACCGGCTGCCCCGATTCGAAATTGAAAACCACCTTGTGCTCGGCACCGTGATACTCGAACATGCGGCGCATGTCCTTCAATTTGGACAGGCCGTAGAACAGCGTGATCAAGATGGCCAGGCGGATCACGCCATCGGTCAGGGTGGAAAGCATCCGGCCGTCGAACACCGGATAGGCCTTGGCCAGCCGTGTCACCAGAAACAGGGGGACGAACTTGTACATGAACAGAAAGAACAAAAACGAGAAAATCACCGGGCCGGCGACCACCCAGCCGGGCATCTCTTGGGCCGGGGCCTTTTGAGGAGCCTTTTCGGGGTCCTCGACCGAAACCAAGGCGGAAAAATTCAGTGCCTTCCCGCCGAGCTTGAGAGCCTGATACAGCGTCCCCAATCCTCGCAGCAGCGGATATTTGAAAATCCGATATTGTTCCGACATCCGCGCGATAGGCATTTCCGATGTCACCAGTTCCCGATTTGGCTTGCGAACCGCCACGCAGTAACTGTGGGGGGCTCGCATCATGACCCCCTCCATGACGGCCTGGCCGCCGACTAGGGTCTCCTCGCCGGCCTCCAGGATCGGCAGCATTTGAAAATGGGTGACAAGGCGGAAAAATGTACGTGGGGACACTCAACCCTCTTTCACTTATCCTATCAAATCTGCCAGCGCGGGACCGAGTTCCGGGAAGCGAAACCGGAAGCCGGCGGCCTCGGCGGCGCGGGGCACGACGCGCTGGCTTTCGAGCAAAACCGAGCCCATCTCCCCAAACAGTGATTTGAGCGCCAGTTCCGGTACGGGAAACCAGGCAGGGCGGTGCACGGCGCGCGCCAGATGTCGCGTGAAGTCGAGGTTTCGGACCGGCTGCGGTGCGACGCCGTTAACAGCCCCGCCGACCGGGTTGTCGATGACGAAGCGGAACAGGTCCACGAGATCAGCCAGGTGAATCCAGGACATCCACTGCCGGCCCGAGCCAAGCCGTCCTCCGGCGCCCAAGCGGAATGGAGGCAGCATGCGCTGGAGGGCTCCACCGCGCGGATCGAGTACGAGGCCGATGCGAATCCGCACCACGCGCAGGCCGAGCGACTCCGCGGCCTGTGCTTCGCGCTCCCAAGCCACGCAAATTTCCGGCAGGAAGCCGCTCGCGGGCGAAGCCGATTCGTCCAGCACTTCGTCGCCGCGTGACCCGTAATACCCGGTGGCGGAGGCGGCGACGAGCACGGACGGCGTTCGAGGCAGCGCCGCCAACGCCTCCACCAGTTGATGTGTGCCCGCGACGCGGCTCTCGCGGATGCGTCGTTTGGCCTCGTCGGTCCAGCGCTGGGCCACTGGTTCGCCCGCCAGGTGCAGGATGGCGTCGGCTTCCGCGAGGCTCGCTTTGGGCGGCGGTCCTTTCGTCGGATCCCACACGGAGAGTGCGACGCCGGTCGGGAGGTTGGTTCCCGCGTGCCGACTGAGGGCGTGGAGCGAGTGGCCGCCGTCGCCCAGCACCTTCAGCAGACGCCGCCCAATAAAGCCCGAAGCCCCGGAGATGGTGATCTTCATGATCTAAATTCCAGGTCTGATACCAGCGCCTTGCAGGCGGTTAACTTGAAGTTGGTCTTGCTCTAAACTTGGATTACGCGACTCATGGTCACAGTCAAGCTCTCGCCTGCCGACCCGGACGGATTGCGCCGTACCTTCGAGACTGCCAATAGGGCCTGCGATTGGATTAGCGACCACGCTTGGCATCACCAGACCTTCCGGCAGTTGGCACTCGACAAACTGGTCTACTACCAAGTCCGCGAGCGCTTTGGTTTGTCCGCTCAGATGGCCGTGCGGGGGATCGCCAAGGTGGTGGATGCCTACGCGCTCGATAAGCGCACCAAGCGGAAGTTCCGAACCGATGGGGGTTTTCCGTACGATGCGCGCATCCTGAGTTGGGATCTGGAATCCGAGACCGTCTCGCTGTGGACTGTGGCGGGCCGGCGCCGGATGGCATTTGAGTGCGGGGACGGGCAGCGCCAGCTGTTGGAGCGGCAACAGGGTGAGAGCGACCTGATCTACCGCCGCCAGGCTTTCTACATTGCCACCACCTCGAACGTGGATGTGCCTGAACCCCAAGCTGTGGATGACTCTGTTGGAGTGGATTTGGGGGTAGCGAACCTGGCGAGCGATTCGGATGGACGCCGCTACTCCGGCTCTGAGGTCACGAACGTGCGCTGGCGGAACCGGAAGCTGCGGGCTAGATTGCAGGGCAAGCAAACGCGTTCGGCCAAACGCAGACTGAAGAAGTTGGCGGGGGGAGAATCGTGTTTCGCTCGCCATGTGAACCACTGTATTAGCAAGCAGATCGTTGGCACGGCTAAAGGCACCGGGCGCGGAATCCGTATGGAGGACCTGAAAGGAATCCGCACACGGGTAAAAGTTAGGCCCGGGCAGCGAGGGGTTCTGCACTCTTGGGGGTTCCGGCAGTTGCGCCAGATGATCGCTTATAAGGCGGCACTGGCAGGAGTCCTGGTGGAGTTGGTCGATCCGCGCAACACCAGCCGGACGTGCTCGAAGTGTGGCCACTGTGAGAAGGGCAACCGAGGTAATCAATCCGAGTTTCGGTGTCGCTCGTGCGGAAGGGAAGCGCATGCCGATATCAACGCTGCCGAGCATATCCGGCAGGGCCGCCGTAAAGAGGCCGAACGTGACGTGGTCGAGAATCGTCTGTCGCATTCGTTTCGCTTCAGTCGGCTTTCCGCCGCAGTCACAAGCCCTCGCGTTTAGGCGAGGGTGGTTTAGTGCGTTACAATCCACTTGAGGTTAATGCATGATCGAACTGAAAGTAAACGGGGCCAGCCACCGGTTCGACGGTGATCCAGACATGCCGTTGCTGTGGTATCTCCGCGATCTGCTCGCACTGACCGGCACCAAGTACGGCTGCGGCATGGGTCTATGCGGTTCCTGCACCGTCCATGTAAACGGCGGCGCCGCGCGCAGTTGTGTCACATCAATGAAGGATGCCGCTGGCAAGAATGTCACCACGATTGAAGGTCTCGACAGAAATCATCAACATCCAGTTCAGGTGGCGTGGGAGAAGGTCAACGTGGCGCAGTGCGGCTATTGCCAGGCCGGACAGATCATGCAGGCAGCCGCCCTGCTGGTGCGGAAACCAAAGCCGACGGACCGCGATATCGACGAAGCGATGGAAGGCAACATCTGCCGGTGCGGCACGTACTCGCGAATCCGGCAGGCGATCAAAATGGCGGCGGGGGTGAAGGCATGACCCGCATCGATTTCGTCAGCAGGCGGGGGTTCCTGGAAACTGTCTTTTCGGCCGGCGCGCTGGTGATTGGCGCACAGATTCTGCCCGACGAAGCCCGCGCCGACGGGACCGCGGCTCCGGCATGGCAACCCACGGTCTATCTCGGCCTGGAACCGGACGGCCGCGTGATCGTCACCGCGCATCGCTCGGAAATGGGCACGGGCATTCGGACCGCGCTTCCCATGGTGCTGGCCGATGAACTCGACGTCGATTGGAACAGGGTCAGGATCGAGCAGGCGATCGGAGACAGGAAATACGGCGATCAGAACACTGATGGGTCCACCTCCATCCGAAGCTTTTACGAAGCCATGCGCCAGTCAGGTGCGACCGCGCGGCTGATGCTGGAGCGGGCGGCCGCTGCTAAGTGGCGTGTGCCCGCGAGCGAGTGCGTGGCCCGCAACGAGCAGGTGGCCCACGCCGCCAGCGGCCGCAAAGCGAGCTACGGGGAATTGGTTTCGCTCGCGACAAAACTGCCCATCCCTAAGAAAGAAGAGCTAAAGTACAAGTCGCCTTCCGAATTCAAGTACATCGGCAAGGGCTTGCCCATCACCGACCAGCCCGGCATTGTCTCTGGTACAGCGGTGTTCGGCCTAGACGCACGCGTGCCGAATATGGTCTACGCGTCGATCGAGCATCCGCCGGTCTTCGGCGGCAAGGTCAAATCGATCGATGACACTGAAGCGCGCCAAGTGCGCGGCGTACAGCAGACGCTGCAAATCCCGCCTTTCAAACCGCCGTATGCGTTCCAGCCGTTGGGTGGCGTCGCAGTAGTCGCCGACAACACCTGGGCGGCAATGCAGGGACGCAAGAGGTTGAAGGTCAACTGGGAACTTGGCCCGAACACAGCCTACGACTCGGCTTCCTATAAACAGGTTCTGTTTGAGACGGTGCGCAAGCCGCAAAAGGTGGCTCGCAATGTAGGCGACGTGGATGCCGAATTCGCCAAAGGCGGCCGGATCCATGAAGCGGAATATTACGCTCCCATGCTCGCGCATGCACCGATGGAGCCGGTGAATGCGGTAGCCGAGTTCAAGAACGGCAAAGTAACGGCATGGGCGCCTACACAGAATCCCCAAGCTGTGCAGGATACGGTGGCTAAAGCGCTCGGCATTAAGAACGAGGACGTCACCTGCCATGTGACATTGCTGGGCGGGGCTTTCGGACGCAAATCAAAGCCCGATTACGTGGCCGAAGCCGCGCTTCTTTCCAGGCAGGTCGGAAAACCGGTAAAGGTGGTGTGGAGCCGCGAAGACGACATGCAATTTGACTTCTATCACGCGGTGGCCGCTATGTACATGAAGGCAGCCGTAGATGCCAAAGGGCGGCCCACGGCCTGGCTGCAGCGTTGCGCGTTTCCACCGATCGAGTCGCAGAACGATGTCGCGGCGCGCTTCGGCGGCTTCGAGCAGGGGATGGGTTGGAGCGATGTGCCTTTCGACATTCCGAATCATCGCGCGGAGAACGGACCGGCGGAGGCGCATGTACGCATCGGATGGTTGCGTTCGGTGGCGAACATCTATCACGCATTCGCGGTGCAATCTTTTGCCGACGAACTGGCAACCGCGGCCAATCGCGACCGGGTCGAATACCTGCTGGACCTGGTGGGGAAGTCGCGCAAACTCGACGTTCAGTCGATTCCATTGAACACACCGGGGTACGGGTTCGACACAGGCCGACTGCGGAACGTGATCGAGAAGGTCGCAGAACAATCCGGCTGGGCCAAGAAGAAATCCAGACCCGGCCACGGCTACGGCATTGCCGTGCACCGCAGCTTCCAGACGTATGTCGCAGCGGTGGTCGAAGTGGAGATCGATCCCAAAGGAACGGTGCGAATTCCGCGCGTCGACTACGCCGTCGATACCGGCCTGGTGGTGCATCCGGACCGCGTCCGCTCGCAGTTCGAGGGCGCGGCAGTGTTCGGTACGAGCCTAGCGGTGATGGGCGAAATCACCGCGCAAGCCGGCCGGATTCAACAAACCAACTACCACAACTACCCGGTGGCGCGCATCAGCGAAGCGCCGCGTGAAGTGCATGTCCAACTGATACAGAACGACGCGCCTCCGGCTGGCGTGGGAGAGCCTGGCGTTCCGCCGATAGCGCCGGCACTGTGCAATGCGATTTTCGCCGCGACCGGCAAACGGATTCGCGAACTGCCGATCAAGAAGACCAAGCTGGTTTGACCCGGCCAACCCCGGGGGCCTCATGGATCGGAAACGTCTCACCGGATATTGCGTTTCTCTTCCGGAGCGGGTTCTGCGATCGCTTTCGGCGGTGGCGGGAGGCGCGGTGCATGAGGTCGGAGAAGTGGTTTTGCCGGCAGGGTTGCGGCGGTCGAGGCTCTATAATTCACTGGTCGAATCGACACTGCGGTTTCTCATCGAGCAGGTCGGCGAAGTCGAAGGAGCGTACCCGAAGGGTGAGACGCTTCCGGAAGATTTCCTCATCCGATCCGCCGCTGGCAATTTGGTGGGCATCGCCAGTTTGGCCGTGTTCAAGGTTTCGCCGGTCTGGGTGTTCGCGGCGCTCTCAGACATGGCAGGCGCCGGCCGCGGCTTAATCGCGGAAATCGCGGAGGCGTTGCAGAAAGACGGCCTGCTGGAGCACGGACCTGCGATCGAGAGCGTGGACCAGCTACTCGACGGACTGGAACGAACCACGGCCCGTTTGGCGGAGACTGCGAATATCCCCCCACTCAATGTTGCGAGTCTTCGAGCCGAGTGGGCGCGGTTTCACAGCGACATCGTTCGTATGCCCCGCGCGATCCTCCCATCGGCCGACCGGCTGTGGAGCCAGTGGCGGGAATTCAAGCAAGAGGCGGCGGTGCAAGGACGATCCGTCATGGAGCTTTCGTCGCTCATGGCCGTCTCCGCCGTGCGGCAGCTTCCGCGCAGCGCGTTGTGGCTTTCCAACGCAACCTGGATCGGTACGCGGCGAACCGGAGAGCTGATGGCACACATTCTCCTGGATCACTACCGTCGGACCTTGGTCGAGATCCACAAAACAGGATACTTCCGCTACTGGCTGCGGGAGTTCCGACCGTATCTTCAAGGGGCGGTGCAACAGTTTTCGCCGGTGCGGGTCTCCTCGACGGAGCGACTCCTGCGGCGACGGAAATAGCGTTGGTATTCCCCGCGGCCGATTTCAGCGCGACGCCGTCTTAGGCGCAAACAGCGAAAGATCGATCGCTTCGGCCATAGCCTTGTAGCCAGCGTCGTTGGGGTGCAGGTGATCGCGTATGTTGAAATCCGGACGGATCTGCTTGGGGTTGGACCGATCCTGCACCACGCCATCGAAATCCACCACCGCGTCGAACCCGCCGCTCGTGCGGATCCAGCGGTTCACGGCTTGGCGAGCCACTTCGCCGGCTTCGCTGTAATAGGCCGCGCCTTCATAGGGAGTCAGCGTGCAACCGATCACTTTAATTCCGTGCGTGTGCGCGCGTTCGACTACCTGGTGCAACGCGCCAATGATTTCATCAGCGGTGACGACTTCATTCGGCTGCCGGGTGCCGAAGCCGATGTCGTTGATGCCCAGCATGACGGTCATCCAGCGGACGCCGGGCTGGGCCAGCACGTCGCGGTCGAAGCGAGCCAGCGCGGCAACGCCGGCGCCATCGTGCAAGAGGCGGTTGCCCGAGATGCCCTGATTCACCACAGACCAATAGGCCGTAGCGGGATTGGCGTGCAGGCGCTGAGCGAGGAAACTCGGCCAACTGCTGTTGGTGTCCACCGTCGACGTGGCGCCGTCGGTGATCGAATCGCCAAACGCGACGATCGTCGCGGCGTTAGCAGGCGCGAGAACATCGACTCCCGATACAAAATACCAGGATTGCGAAGTGATCGTGTCGGAGAGAGCTGGCGCTGCGGTGAAGTCACCCGCTTTCGAAATATAGGTAGTATGCAAGCCGGTTGCGTGCATGGTCGGCGAGCCTGTTTCCTTGGGAAGGTACACACTGATGGCGAGATCACTCAACGCGGGCACGTCGAGGTCCACCGGATCGCTGAGGACGAGTGCTCCCGGGGGGATCAGGGTTGAAGCCTTCCCGTTGAACGCGAGCGCGCGGTCCGCTGTGGGAACGATCGCGGACGCTTTTTCACGCAAGGCTACATGAGCCGCGCCCAGAGCCAGAGCCGAAGTCCCATAATCATTCGAGAATTGCACGCGCAGACGCCGGCCGCCCAGGCTGGTGCGGACGATCATGCGGATCGTCTGGTTGTCGAAATTCGCTGGCGGCGCGTTGGCGGGAGGAGCCCCCGGCAGGCCTCGCATCGCCTGCGGCGAGGCGGCCCACGTGGCCACCCAATGCTCCTGGGCCAGAGCGAAGATCGGGGCCATCAGGAGCGCCAGCACGACAAATCTTCGGATCATTTTTCCCTCCAGTCACAACAAGATGGCTTATAGCATACTACGTAACAACTGGCGCTGTTTCTCGCCTAAAGTTCGCCGGTCGAAATGACGTACGGCGTGCTCACAGGCCGCTTCGGCCAGCGCCTGGCGACGTGGGGCATCGGTGATGAGAGCGGCTACGCTGGAGGCAAAAGCCTCAGGCGTGTCGGCGATCCAGACGTTGTGGCCATGCGTCAGGCCGAGGCCGGCGCACCCAGAGGAAGCGGATACCACCGCACGACGCATCGCCACCAGCACTTTGATGTTCGTTCCAGAGGAGACCGTCGTGGGCACCAGCACCAGGTTGGCCTCTACATGGAGGGGGCGCACATCGGCGACGAGACCCAGCAGACGGATGCGTTCATCGACAGGGGGCTCGGGCAGGTGGCTGAAGTGCGCCAGTAGGGCAGGTAGTCGGGACCGCAG
>Ga0306926_10003213_pt1 | contig 16848 bp, 19 predicted proteins | sample flu12Cox44000178_FD_203759 | JGI IMG/M metagenome (GOLD analysis project Ga0306926, IMG submission 203759) | Lab enrichment of tropical soil microbial communities from Luquillo Experimental Forest, Puerto Rico - flux8day.12C.oxic.44.000.178 (v2)... | ecosystem: Environmental > Terrestrial >... | reverse complement strand
GAAACCGCCAATTCCGTTGGTAACCAGCCACTCGCGCTGCTCGGCAACCGATAAGTCATTGCAGACTTCTCTTCCGAACGAGACTGTTGATTCAACGGGCTCATTTGTCGTTTCGACAATGCGAGCCGGTAGTTTCTGCGTCGTCGCCATCGCTGTCACCTATTTGGGTTCGCCGGCGCCAGCCACGTTAACCGTGATTCGGTAGAGTCCTGTCTGCGCGGCGAGATAGAGGGTTTTGTGATTGGTTTCGCCCCAAGCGAGGTTATGCGGATGCTCCGGCCCGACGATGGTGCCGAGGTGCTTGCCTTCGGGCGAAAGAATCCATAATCCACCGGGGCCGGAGGCGTACACGTTGCCTTGCTGGTCGACTTTCAATCCGTCCCAGGCGTCTTCGCCGGGTTCGCTCGTGGCGTCGAAAAGGACGGTTTTGTTCGAAAGCGTGCCGTCAGGTTGGACGTCGTAGCGCAGAATCACTTTGCTTTTCTCGTCCCAGTTGTCGACGTAGAGATACTTCTCGTCGGGCGAAAACGCCAGGCCATTCGGACCAGAAAGGTCCGTGCTGACTAGTTTCAGTTCTCCATGAATGAAACAATAGACGCCGCTAAACGGCAACTCTTTCCGCGGGTCGTCAAAGAATTTCGGCAGCCCGAACGGTGGATCGGTGAAGTAGAGAGCACCGTCGGAACGGTAGACGAGATCGTTGGGGCTGTTAAGGCGTTTCCCCTTGTAACGATCCGCCAAAACTGTGAGTTGGCCGTTCTTCTCGAGGCGAGTCACGCGCCGATTGCCGTGTTCGTTGATCGTTAAGCGGCCCTCTGCATCCAGAGTGAGTCCGTTTGAGCCGGGCTGGCCGTACTCGCCAATGTCCTTGCCGGTGTAACCACTGTGCGTGCGGTAGACGGAGACTCCCTCGTTTTCGGACCAGCGGTAGATGAGGTTGTTGTTGGGATCGCTAAACAGCAGATAGCTGCCCTCGCGAACCCAAACTGGGCCCTCGGTGAAAAGGAATCCTCCCGCGAGTTTTTCGATCTTCGTGTCAGCAGGAATGACGGAGTCGAGTGCCGGGTCGAGTTGGATGATTCTCGTCTCGACCGGTTGAATCCCGCTTGAAGTGAGGCCGGGCTTATAGAAATCTAAAGTGGCCGACTTGACCCAAATGAAATTCTCGGGGCTCCTTGAGATGGGGCCGTTAAAGCCGAATACTGCGATCTCGAACTGTTGGCCTGGTTTCGCGTTATTGGTGAGAATGACTTTGTTCGGGGCGTTCCAGCCCTTGACGACTGTTCCGCCGCTTTGCCCCAGCACGCTCGGCAAGCTGCCGTTTACCCAGATTTCGGCGTAGTCATCGATGACAATCTCGAACGATACGGTGGCACCCACCACCGGGAAAGCGGCTACTTTCTCGGGCAGAGTTACGCGGATGCGATACCAGTTGAAGCTCACCTTGCCGTTGCCGCGGCGGGCGTCGAGCGTTGTTGGATCGACGACCGGCCAAGCGCTGTCGTCGAAATTTGCTATTCCTGCATGGGGCGCGTAGTCGTAGGTGCGCACCGGCGCGCCGGAAGGTTTGAGATCAGCACCTGGACCCTTCGAATCCACTTCTACGATCTTTGCATCGTTGTACTTCCACTCTCCCTTCACGATTTGCGCACCTTCCTTGGTACGCAAGTCGATGGTGGCGTCGGGGCGCCCGTAGGGCGGAGCTTGCGCCGCCCAGTTCTGGGCGAAGGCCGGCGTCGCCGCGACGGCGGCAATAAACAGAGCACGGATGACTAGGCGTGCGAGGTTCCGGGACATGCGACTCACCTAACCTTGACCACGTAGTAGAGGAACGGGCCCTGGATTTCCCGGAACCAGTGGGGAACCCCGTTAGGGATAATCATGGCGTCGCCGGGGGCCAGGCTGCGCGTTTCGCCGCCCACGATTTCTTTGCCGCGAATTTCGTCAGGTGCGATGTTGTGGCCGTCGACCATGCTGCCGCCGGTCACAATCGTGGCGCTGCCCTGAAGGACGTAGAGGATATCCACATCTTTTGTGTGAACTTCCACCATCCCGGGAGACTCGCGGCGACTGGCATGGACCATGTAGTTTCGGCCGTCGCCGCCGTCAAAGAGAACCGCACCTTTGGCGAAGCCTTCGTCGACCTGCTTCTTGTCGAAGAATGTAACCGCCGAACTTGAGGCAGTCGGGTCAGTAGAAGAGAAGGCCGTCGCCGCTTCGGCCCCGGCAATAGCCAGATCTTCGTCCTGAGCGGCGCTCGAAGCGCCACTCACCCCAACACCACCGATGATTTCCCCATTCAAGATCACCGGAACTCCGCCCTGCAGCGGGGTAAAGAAAGAATCGGGCAGGGCGGCCATCGCCGTGCGCCCTTTGTTGATGATTTCTTCGAAAACCTTAGTGGGCTTCTGGAAGAGCACTGCGGTACGTGCTTTACCGATGGAGATATTCGCGCCGGCAGCGAATGTACCGTCGATTCGCTCTAACGCCATCAGATTGCCACCCGCGTCGACGACAGCGATTACGCCACCCGGGGCGTTCAACTCGTGCGCCTTGGCTTTTGAAGCGTTGATGATGCGCTCGGCGCCCTCCAGAGTTAACGAGCGCTTCTCGGCGGTCTGGGCCGCTGTCAGATCGGCCGACAGCAACGAAACCGCAAACGTTCCTAACAATATTGAGTTCTTCATTTGCCTAATCCCCTTTCTTGGGAGGAGGGCCGCACACCTTGACGCGTGCGGCCCTGGGGGGTGAGTCGGTTACATCACAGGAGAGCTGAAGGCGGCTTCGCCGAGATTTACCTCCGCGAACGCGCACCAGATTTGTACCTTGGCAATGTTCTTGACGTACTTCGGCACCACGATTTCCTTTTTGTAGTTCGTGCCGATGAACGCCTTGGTCTTCAGTTTGTCCAACAAGTAGACGTTGCCGTCCGAATCCACGACCTGCCAGTGCGGGTCCGGGGTGTCGGGAACGACAAAGTCATCCGACAGAGTGAGGACGCTCTTTCCATCCTTGATGCTGTGCGTAACCGTGCCCTTGTTGGCCTTGGGGCCCTGGAACTGCGACGACGTGTGGGAACCCTGAGCGAATGCACCGGAGGCGCCCAGCGTCAGGCCCACGACTGCAATCCAAACCATCTTCAACATGCGAGACATTTTCTGTTTTCCTCTTTCTTCTTTTTGTTTCGACGGTGCCTTTCGGAATTGAATGGTAAATCGCAATCGATTCGTGGAGCTTTGTGTTTCCGCCCCGTTTCTCATCCGCAAGTTCGTCGTGCGGCAGTGTGATACACAGGCACGGAGAAGGTTTCAGCAATTCGCCGTGAATCCATAAGCGAGTGCTCACGCGCGAGTGCAGCAAAAAAGCGCGCATCAGATGCAGAAGTGGAACAAAAGATTCAGGAAAAATCTTGTGCCTTTCGCGGTCTTTCTGAAACCTTTTGAGAGTTTCTTAGTCACACGACCGCAAGCACTTCGCACAGCACAAGCTGAATCAATGAGGCCGATATGCCAGCGGAATCGAGAGTCACAAATCTGCAGGAAAGTGGGAAAACAATGAGTGCGTCAGTATTTGGCTGGATTCTCCGGCTGGCCGCGGCAGGTATCCTTCTTCAGACGCTTTTCTTCAAGTTCACCGCTGCGCCCGAGTCTGTCTACATCTTTACGAAGGTCGGGCTGGAGCCCTGGGGGCGCATCGGTTCCGGAGTCGTGGAACTGATCGCCGCGTTGCTTATCCTGTCTCCACGTCTCATTTGGCTGGGCTCCGCACTCGCTATCGGGATAATGACCGGCGCCATCATTAGCCATCTCACGGTCCTGGGTATTGAGGTTCAAGGCGACAAAGGACTGCTCTTCGTCCTGGCTGTGGCCGTGTTTGTCGCTGCCGCGATCAATCTGTTTCTTCACCGCACCGAAATCCCATTCATTGGAAGGAAACTCGTATGACCACATTAGGAACGATGCCGGCGCTGCCTGCGCAAACTCCGATGACCCGTGCCACTCAAGCAACGCCCGAGCTGATTCTGGCATGCCAGGACGTCCTGCTCCAGGGCTTGGGACTCCTCTTCAAGTTATCGGATCGGACGTACTCGCACTTTCTCGACGCTCCCTACGGTGCCTCCATCGGCGGCCATTACCGACATGTCTTGGAGCATTTTCAGTGTGTCGTGCGCTCAATCCGCGCGGGCGAGATCAACTATGACGCGCGGGAACGAAATCCACGGCTTGAGGCTGAGGTCACCTACGCCGCAATCGCAACATGCGACGTGCTGCGGGCGATCAAGAATTATGACGATGGCATCCTAAATCGCGCGAGCAAAGTGGTGAACAGCGTCTCTTACGGACCTTCCGCACCTTCGGTGATTGACACGAATGTGGGCCGGGAACTCGCGTATTGCATCGGCCATGCGATTCATCACTACGCCATCGTGCGGCTGATCTGCAGCCAGCTGGGCATCGATGTGCCGAACGAATTTGGAGTCGCCCCTTCAACGTTGAAATATAAGTCTTCGATGGCCGCCGATTGAGACCGCTCATGAGCTTGGTCCCCAATGCCGGAACGGTCGCTCTAGTCGCCGGAATTATTGCCGCCGCTTTCATTTCGGAAGACGGTGCGACCGTGACGGCAGCCACGCTGGCCGCGTCCGCAATGCTAAATGCGAAGCTAGCGTTTGTCAGCGCGTTCAGTGGCCTCTGGCTTGGGGACCTTGGCATCTACGCGATAGCTAGGCTTTTGGGCCCAGTGGCTCGGCGGGGCCGTTGGTACTCGCGTGCCTTCACACGTCCGAGTGCTGTCACAACCAATACGGGCGGTGCCTGGCAGCTGGCGATCAGCCGATGCTTTCCGGGTACGCGTTTGCCTTCGTATGTATCAGCAGGGTTGCGGTCTATGCCCGTGTCGCTGTTTTCTGCCATCACCGCAGTCACGGCTTTCCTGTGGACCATGCTGGTCTTTGCACTGATTCATCTGGCTCCCGTGCGAACCCAGCGAGCCACGCGGCAGCTTCCCATCGCCGTGCTTCTGGGCATGACCGTTTTCGCCGCGCTGTACGCGTGGCGCATCTGGGGAACTGCAATTCGAGCGCAGTTCCGGAAGAGTTTCGATCGGTTCACGAAATGGGAGTTCTGGCCGGCCTGGATTTTCTACCCACCCGTGGCCGCCTATTGTTTCTGGCTCGGCATGCGTTACCGGTCTTTCGGTCTGCCCGCCATCGCCAATCTCAACCAGAAGAATGGTGGAATTATCGGGGAATCGAAAATCGGGATTCTGCAGGAACTCGTGCAATCTGCGCCGGAAAGCACGGCCGACGCCTATCTCGTCCCGGAAGGCCCACTCGAGGATCGCATCGCCCGAATCAACCAACTCTGCGCTCGTCATGGCATCGGCACACCTTTCGTCTTGAAACCCAACACGGCTCAGCGGGGGGCAGCATTCAAGAAGATTCAGAATGACCGTGAAATCGAGAAATATCTTTCGCGGGTTACGGTTCCGCTGGTTCTGCAGCGCTATGTGGCCGCACCCAAGGAAGCGGGCATTTTTTACTACCGATTCCCAGGGGAATCGAGGGGACACTTTCTCGGTATCACCCGAAAGGAGTTCCCGTACATCACGGGCGATGGCGTGCATACGATTCGTGAGCTGATCGAAGTAGACGAGCGAGCCAGGCTGATTGCCAGTACATACTTACAGCGGTTCGGTGCGCAGGCGGAACGCGTGCCGCAGGCTGGAGAACGCGTCCGGTTGGTGGAAGCCGGCAACCACTGCCAGGGATGCGAGTTCCGCGATGGCTCTGACCTCTGCACTACGGAGCTGCTCGACGCTTTCGACGCTATCAGCCAGGGCCTAGACGGGTTCTATGTAGGCCGCTTCGATGTGCGGTACTCCGACGATAACGACCTGCGTGAGGGCAAGCACTTCCAAATCATCGAACTAAATGGCGCGGCTTCTGAGGCGACCCACATTTATGATTCGCGCAATTCGTTGTGGTCCGCGTACCGCACGCTGTTTCGCCAGTGGCGCATTATCTATGCCATCGGCGCTGCAAATCGGCGGAAAGGTTTCCGCCCGCCCTCGCCCTACGCCGTTTGGCGTGACTGGAGGGAGTTCACCGCCCAAGCCTGTGAATTCCCCTTGGCGGATTGAACAATGTGTACCCTGTCGTTTATACCGCGGAGAGAAGGCTACGCCGTCGGCATGAACCGTGATGAGCTACGTTTGCGGCCGCGGGCGTTGTTCCCTCGGATTTATGAACGCGACCGGATTCTCGCAGCGTACCCGTCCGAGTTGGAAGGCGGAACGTGGATTGCCGTGAACTGCTCTGGGCTGCTCTTGGCACTGCTGAATTGGAATTTGGACAATTCGCACACCGCCACACGAAAACAAAGGTCGCGCGGCGAATTGATTCCAGAACTCATCTTCCAAGAAAGTCTCGCGTCCGTTGAAACTCTGATGCGCCGACGCCACCTCGGAGGCCTATTGCCGTTCCGTCTTGTGGGGATCGATGCGGAAGCGAGAGCGATACGAGAATGGCGCTGGGACGGTGCAAAGGTTGTTGTGTTCGGATTCCCCTGGAATCGCAAACACTGGTTTTCGTCAAGCCTCTCGGACACAACGGCTGCAGAACAGCGTGGCGCTTCGTGCGCGGCTGTCTCTCTCTCAGGAAATCCCGAGGATTCCGGTTGGCTGCGTGACTTGCACGGGTCGCACCGGCCGGCCGCCGGTGCCTATTCTCTTTGCGTCCACCGGCCCGACGCAGCAACCGTGAGCTACACCGAAGTTCTTTATGACACGCATCGCATCTCGATGAGTTACATTGACGGCTCACCGTGCGAGTCGATCGGCCTTCACCATGTATTGGAAATGCCGCGGAGTTTTGGGCGGCTGTCTTACGCGCGGTCTGCCGCTCCCGTGTTCTGAAACTTTTGAGCGCGTCGTGGTTCTAATACCTTGACCAGTTGAATGGAAAGGAATCCGCAGACGTATGAAAGACCGTGTTGTTTTTATTCCCGGAGCCAAAGGTGGCCTCGGCACAAACGTCACTCAGACGTTCTTGCATCAGGGTGCGACGGTTGTTGGCGCATCGCGCAGCATCGCAAAAGAGGACTTTCCTTCCGAACGGTTCACGCCGCTCTCCGTCGATTTCACACAAGCCGATGCCGTGGGGGCCGCCGTCGATTCCATCATCCAGAAATTCGGTAAGTTGGACGTGCTCGTGCATGTGCTTGGTGGTTTTGCCGGTGGACAAACCGTCGCGGAAACGGATGACGTGACCTGGTGGCAGATGCAGGATCTGAACTTGACCGCTGCTTTTTACGTCCTGCGGGCTGCGATTCCTCACCTGCGCAAGTCCGGAAACGGGAGAATCGTCGTAATCGGCAGTCTGGCCGCGACCGAACCCCATGCTGGTCTCGGAGCTTACGTCACGTTCAAGACAGCGCTTGCCATGTTGGTTCGCACCGTTTCGCAGGAAAACAAGGATGCAGGACTGACTGCGAACTTAATTCTTCCGGGCACGATGGACACGCCCGCGAACCGCAAAGCGATGCCCGGTTCCGACTTTTCGCAATGGCTGAATCCTCAAGAGGTCGCCGATCTCGCGGCGTGGCTAGCCAGCGAGCAGGCGGGACGTATCACCGACGCGGCGATCCCGATTGACAATCCCCATGCTTGAGCAGGTTGCCAATGTGCTGGTCCATGGGCTGTACCTCTACGGCGCGATCGGGTTCTTCTTCGCGATTCCGTTTGTCGTGAAGGGTGTGCAGCGCATCGATGAAGAGGCGGTCGGCGCTGGTTGGGGATTTCGCGTTCTGATCGTGCCAGGGTCTGTGGCGTTCTGGCCAATGCTGCTGAAGCGCTGGCTAGGTGGTCAGCGTACTCCACCCGAAGAGAGGAATCCGCACCAATGATTCAGCCTCTTCGAACCACGCATCGCGTCGTGTTCTTGTTTTTGCCGATCGTGCTGGCTGCGATTCTCGCCAGTGGATTGGCTTTACGCTATCAGTGGCCCGCCTCTCACACCTTGCCACCGGATGGCGTTCCCGCGTCCGAAACGACCGAGACCGTCGTTGGGGTCAATCTGAAACTGCGATGGCTCAGTCAAACGGTGCCGACGGAACGCAAGGTGCAATTGGTTCCCACGGCACCCGTCGTCAGTCCCGACCTGCTCGTCTATTGGTCCGAAGATTCAGCAGCAACGGCTCTGCCTTCGAGTGCGCGATTGCTTGGCTCCTATCACGCCTCTGGGATCTACACGCTCCCGCCAGGAGGGCGGAGTCAAGGATATCTGAGTCTGTACAGCCTGGCGCATCGCGAGGTCGTTGCCAGCATTCCAATAGGAGCGCGGCCATGAGCGTGCAGTACCAAGCCATCGGCTGGAACCGCCAGAAGCGCTTTTACGACGCCACGATCGCCGGCGGAGTCGCCCTGTATATCAGCTTGTTTGTTGGTTTGGGCGTAGCGCTATTCCCCTTCGTAACCGCAGAAACACTGCTGATTCGCGCCTTTGGCTCGGCGGCATTTCTTTTACTGAATGTAGTGCTTTGCGTCGGCCCGCTCTGTCGTTTGGACTCGCGGTTCTTACCGCTTCTCTACAACCGCCGCCACCTGGGTGTCACCACGTTCCTGCTTGGTTTGTTCCACGGAGCTTTCGGCATTTTTCAATTTCACGCGCTCGGAGACAAAGATCCGTTTTTGAGCTTGCTGACCTCCAATCGTCATTTCACGAACGTGCCGGATTTTCCGTTTCAACAGTTGGGCTTTGCCGCACTCGTGATTCTCTTTCTGATGGCGGCAACGAGCCACGACTTCTGGCTTCGCAATCTCACCCCGCCTGTTTGGAAGGCGTTGCACATGCTGGTCTATCTGGCATATGCGCTGCTCGTGGCCCACGTCACCTTGGGCCTCCTGCAATCGGAGACGAGCCCCGTTCTGGCCGGAACTGTCGCGCTGAGTGTGATCGTAGTTTCATCCCTGCATTTTGCAGCGGGTCGCAAGGAACGTCGCCTGGACCAACAAAAATTGAAAGCGAGAGCCGATGGCTTCGTCGATGCCGTCGCAATCGATCGTATACCGGAAAAATGCGCTGCGGTCGTTCCCCTGGGTGGAGAGCGGGTGGCCATTTTCAAATTCGACGGCAAAGTCTGCGCAATCTCGAACGTATGCCGGCACCAAAATGGTCCTCTGGGCGAAGGGCGAATCATCAACGGCTGCGTCACCTGCCCCTGGCACGGTTATCAGTATTCGCCGGAAACGGGAGCTTCGCCACCGCCCTTCACTGAGAAGGTCTCCACCTTTCGGACGAAAGTCGTGGATGGGCATGTTTGGATCGATCCCAGGCCGAACCCTCCGGGTACCCATACTGAGCCGTCGAGCATTCCGCACTCGGGGGTTTCATCATGAATGATTTCTACGTTGGCTACTTGCCAAAAGCTCCCGAGGCGCTTGCTCGGCGAACGAAGAGGACGGCCGCCATACTGCTGATGTTCGCCGTTGCAGCATCTGTCGTGTTTGTGACCTCGCAGCGCACCGTGAGCACGCCGGCAACATTCGAATTTGGTCAGGAACGTCCGTTCGAAGGTACTCTCGTGGCTTCGCCTTATCCCGCTTTGCTCGTGACACGCCTGAATTCCTCGGAGGACCAGCCACAATACTCGTACTATTCACTGGTTGCGCCCGGAAAACATGGGGCGGACGAAGCTGTAGCTAGGTACACGGGCAAGGCGGTCCGCTTGCGCGGGACCCTGATCTATCGCGAGGACCAGACCATGATCGAAGTGATCCCCGATTCGATCGTCACTGTGAGCGCAAACCCATCCGCTGCCCCGGTCTTCCACAACCTGGGCAGCTTTACGCTGACGGGCGAAATCGTCGATTCCAAGTGCAATTTCGGCGTGATGAACCCGGGGCGAGGCAAGGTCCATAAGGACTGTGCCGTGCGCTGCCTGAGCGGCGGGATTCCGCCCGCGTTCGTCACGAATGATTTCGAGGGCCGACCGGCTACCCTGCTCCTGACCGCAAGCGACGGCAAGCCGCTCCCAAAACAAGCCTTTCTGCCCTACGTGGCGCAACGGCTCCAGCTGCGCGGGCTGGTTCGGAAAACCGGCGACGAGCTCTTCTTCGAAGTCGGACCCTCCTCAATTTCGACGGCGCGGTAAGCAAGCGGCGAATATTCCTGCATCCTGGATATCCCGGCCGCATCCAATCCCCTCAAGCGGCCCGGAGTGTGGACTCCATGGACGACAAATACGCTATCAACGTGGCGAAGACGATCTATCGCGAAGCTCACGAGCAAGCCGACGTTGACAAGTTGCTTTCGGTCTTCGGGACCGATGGATTCACGGACATGTCCGAGGGCCAACCCAGCAAGTACGGACAGGAAGCCCGGACAGCCCTGCGCGATCGCATCACACAGCTATTTGTGGACTACACGGTGCGGCTCAACAACATCATCATCGACGTGGTGATTCAAGGCGATACCGCCAGAGACCATGGCTGGCATGAATGGGTCCTCACTCCCAAGGCGGGTGGGCCCGTGGTCCGCAGGCGGGACCGTTACTTCGAACTCTGGAACCGTGCGCCGGATGGCTCTTGGAGAATCTCACTTTTTTTGAACAATACCGATGTGCGCGAGCGGATTGGTCTCAGCGTGAGCCGCTGGTTCATGACCGAAGAACCGGTCAGCGTTTGAAATCTATTTGTCCTTGATCTTGTCGTACAGCCGGCGGCTGAAGCCGTCCGGCATCTCGTACTCCACACCATCAGCCACCAACTTTACGACATTGCGAGTCCCGTCCAGAATTGCGGTGCAATGTGCGCAGACTTTGAAATGAGCTTCCATCCGCGCACGGAGTTCCGGCTCGACATCGTCGTCGACAAAGTTGGAGATCTCCTTCCAGACCTCCAGGCAGCTGATCTCAATCACCCTCATTCGATACTCTTGGCCCCGAAAAGATTCAAATCCACCGTGCCCGCAACCCCTACCAAGCTCGAACCTTAGCATATTCCTGGCGTCCCGAGGACCAGTTCCCGTCGATCCCAGGTGCCAAAGCGTCCCGCATTTGGAGGCGTGCGCGCAGCAGCCGGGTCTTCACATTGCCGGCGCCTATGCCAAGCACCTGTGCCGTTTCCTCGATGGAGAGATGCTGGATGTCTCGTAACATCAAGACCTTGCGATACTTCTCCGGCAACGACGCCATTGCGCGCTGCAGTGTCTCCCGCAACTCTTTCCGTTCGAGAGCTTCGGAAGGGATCTCCCGCCAGTCGGCGAAGTCACGGGGGAAATAGTCTCCATCCTCCCCGTTTTCCGGTTCATCGATGGATTCATACAGGTGTTTGCGGGCCTTGCGAATCTTCAGACGAGCTTCATTAATGCAGATTTGAATGATCCACGTGCTGAATTTGCTTTCCCCGCGGAACCGACTGATGTTGGTGAAGGCTTTCAGAACGGCTTCTTGAGCAGCCTCTTCCGCATCCGCCTCGTTATTGAGCATGCCCATGGCTGCGGCAAAAAGGGCTCTTTCGCAGGGCTGGACAAGCCGATAGAAGGCGTCCTTGCATCCCGCCCCTGCTTGTTGCACAAGATCCGATTCGTGCGTTTCCAAAGATGGATTGAGCGCTTCCATCCTCTTGAATTCCCCCATCAACAGGCATGGCCAGCGGAGAGCCCACCTGCGTTTTATTCAATTCGGTTGGAACCACTGAAAGGGCCGTTCGTCCTGGTATCGGATGCAACGCCGCTAGAAAAGACGCGGCTATTTTCGCCCAAATTTTAATGCGCTCTTTGACACCTTTTGGGGAGTTCCGTATCCCATGGCACATGAACGGCACTCCGACGCTGACGACAAATCCTGCACCCCGGCAAGGGCTCCAATCAGCCGGTGGGCGCGAGGTAAGCCTGTGGCACCGCCCCGTGCTGGCGTTCGAAACCCACTGGCCCGAATACCTGATGGAGGCCGCCGAACTCGGATTGTTTATGGTGTCCGCTTGCTCCTTCACGGTGCTCCTGGAGCATCCCGCATCTACTGTTCGCCAGATGGTTCCGAGTCCGCTTCTGCGCATGGCGCTCGTCGGTATCGCGATGGGGCTCACCCTCCTCGGCCTGATTCACACCCCCTGGGGTAAGCGTTCCGGGGCGCACATGAATCCCGCGACAACATTGATGTTTTTTCGTCTCGGCAAAGTCGAAAACTGGGACGCAGCGTTCTATATGGCCTTTCAGTTTATTGGTGGACTCGCCGGGGTTGTTCTGTCTTTCGTTGTCTTCGGTACTTTGTTAACGAACCCTAACGTCAATTTTGCGGCGACCCGGCCAGGAATTGCTGGCGTCCCTGCTGCATTCCTCGCCGAACTCATCATATCGTTCGTTCTTGCCCTGACGGTCCTAATCGTTTCGAACAACGCCCGGCTCTCTCAATTCACTCCGTATTTCGCGGCGACGCTCGTTGCAACCTATATCACGGTCGAGGCGCCATTCTCCGGCATGAGCATGAACCCTGCCAGAACGCTCGGCTCGGCACTGCCGGCGCACGCGTTTCATGCGCTTTGGATTTACTTCACGGCTCCGCCCTTAGGAATGCTTCTTGCGGCCGAGTTATATCTCCGCCTGCCATCCGCACAGGCCGTTTACTGCGCAAAATATCACCACAAAAACTCCATGCGGTGCATATTCCGCTGCCGCTATGCGCAGTTGCAACGCATTTGATTTGGCTTTGACCGAGACACAAGAACCTGGAGAAAGAACATGACTGGCACGGAACAACACTTCGACGTAATCATCATCGGCTCGGGCGCCGGAGGTGGCACACTCGCGCATTCGCTTGCGCCAACGGGAAAGAAAATCCTGATTCTCGAACGCGGCAGCTACGTTCGGCGTGAAAAAGCAAACTGGGATTCACGCGCGGTGAATGTGGAAGCAAGGTATCAAACCAAGGAACAGTGGCGCGACAAGAACGGCAATCCGCTACATCCCCACACCAACTATTACGTCGGCGGCAACACCAAATTCTATGGCGCGGCCCTGTTTCGCTTGCGCCGTGAGGATTTTGGCGAGATTCGCCATTTCGGGGGCATTTCTCCAGCCTGGCCTATTTCCTACGACGATCTCGAGCCCTATTACTTGCAAGCCGAGCGTTTGTATCACGTGCACGGCCAACGAGGGGAAGACCCCACGGAGGCTGCGGCGAGCGGGCCTTATCCGCATCCGCCGATCAGCCATGAACCGCGCATTCAACAGCTCAGTGAAGATTTCGCGCGACAAGGCTTGCGTCCCTTTCATACGCCCCTTGGACTGCAGATCGACGAAGCGAATCCTGTCGCTAGCAAGTGCATTCGTTGCGACACATGCGACGGCTATCCGTGCCTCGTCGACGCCAAGTCCGACGCGCAGGTAATTTGCGTCGATCCGGCGCTCCGCTTCCCCAACGTTTCTTTGATGACTGACTCCTACGTGGAGAAGCTCGAAACAAGCGCGTCCGGCCGGGAGGTCTCACGCGTCGTGGTCCGGCAAAACGGCCACACCATCGGTCTTTCGGCCGATGTGGTTGTCGTCTCCTGTGGTGCGATCAACTCGGCGGCGCTGCTTCTTCGTTCGGCGAACGACCAACATCCGCGGGGCCTTGCCAACAGCTCCGATCTGGTGGGCCGCCACTATATGGGCCATGTCAATTCCGTGATGCTTGCGCTCTCGAAGTGCCCGAATCCGACGCTGTACCACAAGACCCTGGCCGTAAACGATTTCTACTTGGCTTCGAAGGATTGGCAATACCCCATGGGTCATTTTTCGTTCGTCGCGAAGCTCGATGGTGTAGCGCTCTCGGCAGGCGCACCGGCGATCGCTCCGGGCTGGACACTCGATTTGATGGCCAAGCACTCGCTGAGCTTCTGGCTCACCTCTGAGGATTTGCCCGACCCGAACAACCGCGTCACGCTCGATCGCGAAGGCAATATCGTTTTGAGTTACACGCCCAATAACCAAGAAGCTCATGACCGCTTGGTCGCGAAGTTGAAGCAATTGCTGAATCAACAAACCGCCTGCGGTGTTCACGGACACGAATGTCACCAGGGTCTCTTCGCTCGCAACCTGTTCTTGGGCGATCAAATTCCCCTCGCTGGCGTCGCTCATCAGAACGGCACAATCCGTTTCGGCAAAGATCCGCGGACGTCCGCGCTGGATATTCAGTGCAAGGCCCACGATCTCGATAACCTCTATGTCGTGGACGGCAGCTTCTTCCCGTCGAGCGCCGCCGTCAACCCGGCGCTGACGATTATGGCGAACGCGTTGCGCGTGGGAGAGCACATGAAACAACGCTTCGGGAGATCGTCCCTGCAATCGACTGCATCAGCCTCACTTGCTGGAGCTACCCATGCGTCGTAGTTCGGCTCGCTTGCTGCTGGCGTTTGTCGTCTGCTTGGGTGCGATCACTGCCTGTTATCCGCAATCTGTCGCACTGACCCACCCTCAGGGCGCGTTCGTTCGGGCGGTGGGCCCGATTCAGATGACCGTCAGCGACATGGATCGTGCTGTCGATTTCTACTCGCGGGTGCTGGCATTTGAGAAAACTTCGGACACTGAAGTCTATGGCGAGGAAATCGAGCAGCTGTTCGGGGTCTTCGGGGCCCATGTTCGTCTGGTCCACATGCGCCTGGGCAACGAGTCCATTGAATTGGCCCAATTTCTCGCGCCGCGCGGCCGTCCCATTCCCGTGGACTCGCACAGCAACGACCTATGGTTTCAGCACATCGCCATCATCGTCAGCGACATGGACCAGGCCTACGCGACTCTTCGCCGAAACAAGGTCGAGCACGCGTCATCCGGCCCGCAGCTTCTGCCGAATTGGAATAAAAATGCCGGTGGAATTCGAGCCTTCTATTTCAAGGACCCGGACGATCATCCGCTGGAAATATTGCAGTTTCCGCCCGATAAAGGGAATCCCAAGTGGCACCAGCCTTCGGATCGACTGTTCCTCGGTATCGATCACACCGCGATCGTCGTGGCCGATACGGATTCCAGTCTGAAGTTCTACCGCGACCTGCTCGGATTCCGCGTCGTCGGCGAGAGTGAGAACTACGGCACGGAACAAGAACACCTGAACAACGTTTTCGGAGCGCACCTGCGCATTACTGCACTCCGGGTCGAAGCCGGTCCGGGAATCGAGTTACTTGAATATGTGAGCCCGCGCGATGGTCGGCCCTTCCCCGCGGACGAGCACGCCAATGATCTCGTCCATCGGGCCACGATCGTTTTCACCGATGACCCCGACGACGCCGCTAAAGAATTGCTCGCGACCAAAGCAAAGTTTGTATCTTCGGGCGTCGTTTCGACTCATATGAGCAACCTGGAATTCCGCAAGGCATTTCAGCTGCGCGATCCCGATGGTCACCCCATCGAAGTGGCCGCGCAATAGCCCCGGGGTTGGACAGAGAACTATGAACGCCGAAGAGAAAAGATTACAGGAATCGCGCGATCGCCTCGTGCACTGGAAACGCTGGGGACCGTATCTCTCCGAGCGGCAGTGGGGCACGGTGCGAGAGGATTACAGCCCTGGCGGCACCGCCTGGGACTATTTCCCGCACGATCATGCCCGCACTCGCGCCTACCGGTGGGGCGAGGACGGAATCGCAGGAATCTCAGACCGCCACCAGTTAATCTGCTTCGCCCTTGCTTTGTGGAATGGGAACGATCCGATCTTGAAGGAACGGCTGTTTGGTCTGACGGGCAACGAAGGAAATCACGGCGAGGATGTAAAGGAGTATTACTTCTACCTTGACTCGACACCGACGCACTCGTACATGAAGGCTCTGTACAAGTATCCGCAACAAGAATTCCCTTATAGGGCGTTGGTCGAAGAGAATCGTCGCCGCACGCGAGGAGATTTCGAATACGAATTGCTAGATACCGGTGCCTTCAACGAGAACCGCTACTTCGATGTGCTTGCGGAATACGCCAAAGCCAACTCCGAAGACATTCTCGTCAAGATTACAGTGACGAATCGTGGGCCAGTCGAAGCGATGCTCTCGCTGCTTCCCACAATTTGGTTCCGCAACACCTGGTCCTGGGGCAACGACCCCTATCGCCCTTCATTGAACGCTCTCGGGAGCCTCGCCATTCCCAGAGAATATGGCATACCCGGCGCAGCCGTGATCGAAATCAATCACCGGACCCATGGCAAGCGTTGGCTGCTGTGCGAAGGCGAACCGGAGCTGCTATTCACCGAAAACGACACAAACACGCAGCGTCTCTTCGGATCGCCGAATTCATCTCTGTTCGTTAAAGACGGCATCAACGACTATGTCGTGAACGAGAAGTGCGACTCCGTGAACCCTGCGAAGGTTGGCACCAAAGCCGCGGCTCACTACCGGGTCCGGGTTGCACCTGGTGCGTCGATAACCGTGCGTCTTCGCCTGACCGACAAGGAGCCCAAAGTGGTTCGCATGTCGGCACCGCGGCTTGTATTAGCAGAGTCGCCCAAGACCGAATTGCTTGGACAGTCCTTCGAATCGATCTTCGCGTCGCGACTCAGAGAAGCCGAAGAATTCTATGCACAGCGCGTCCCAAAGGGGCTGTCGGAAGACGCCCGGAACGTACAGCGCCAGGCCTTTGCCGGTCTGCTTTGGTCAAAACAGTTCTATCACTTCGATGTCCGCACTTGGTTGGATGGCGACCCCGCTGGCCCGCCTCCACCCGAAAGCCGGAAGAGAGGCCGCAATCGCGAATGGTCGACTCTCTACAATGCCGACATTATTTCGATGCCGGACAAATGGGAATATCCCTGGTACGCCGCGTGGGACCTAGCCTTCCACTGCATTCCGCTGGCACAGGTGGATCCGGATTTCGCGAAAGAGCAGCTCACACTT
>Ga0306926_10003208_pt1 | contig 16852 bp, 13 predicted proteins | sample flu12Cox44000178_FD_203759 | JGI IMG/M metagenome (GOLD analysis project Ga0306926, IMG submission 203759) | Lab enrichment of tropical soil microbial communities from Luquillo Experimental Forest, Puerto Rico - flux8day.12C.oxic.44.000.178 (v2)... | ecosystem: Environmental > Terrestrial >... | reverse complement strand
GAACCCGTTTCTGGTGTTTCTCGCCGACCATGCCGAGGCGCTCGCTCCGCTGATGAAACAGCGCGTCGACAAGCGGGTGGCCCTGCACGAGCGGCCGGTATTGCCGGCGGTGCAGGCGGCAGTGCGCAAGCTCCTTTCGATCATCCCCGGTGTTGAGCTCATTGAGATCGATGTGCCGCGCGTCGGGACCCAGGCCAACAGTCTTGCGGTATTGCCCGCCTTCAAGCGCGAGCTGGTCCAGCGCGAGCTCGCCGCGGTCGCCGATGCCGGGGTGACGACGTTGGCGACGATCTACCACGCTTGTCACCGCGAGCTGTGCGATGTCGGCGACGGGCGCAGCTTCGAGGTCGTCAACTTTATGGAGATCCTCGGCGAGGGGCTGGGTCTGAAGAGCGAGGATCTCTATAAGCGGCTCAAGCTGATCGGCGACATCGACGACATCATCGTCGAGACGAGCCCGCTAATCGCCGAGCACGGGCTCGATCTCGAAACCGTGCGCGACGCTCTTATTCAGGAATTCGGCGCCGGTGGTGCACCGGGGGAGGGGGCATCGAGACGTTGATTAAATCGACGCCGCGCTGATGCTGACGCGGCCGATCCCGTCGACCGGTGAGGACGTGCCGGTCATCGGCCTCGGCACGTGGCGAGCTTTTGATGTAGGGACGGACGAGGCGGCGTGGCGGCCGTTGCGCGAGGTCTTGCGCCTGTTTGTCGATGCCGGTGGACGGATTATCGACAGCTCGCCGATGTATGGCCGGGCCGAGATGGTGACCGGCGACCTGTTGGCTCGCGGCGCGTCCGCGTGCCTTTCTTGCGACCAAGGTATGGACGACGGGTCGCGAGCGCGGGGCCGAGCAGATACGGCGATCCGCCAAGCTGTTGCGGGCTGACATCATCGACCTGATGCAGATCCACAATCTGGTCGACTGGCGCACGCATCTCGCAAGTCTCAAGCGGATGAAGGAAGAAGGCTCGATCCGTTATATCGGCATCACCCATTACACTACTGGAGCATTGCCGGAACTCGCGCATATCCTCGCCCGCGAGCCCGGCATCGACTCGTCCAGCTCGGCTATTCGCTGGCAACGCGCGCAGCCGAGAGCGAATTGCTACAGGTGGCCGCGCCTCAAGGCGCGGCGGTCATTGCCAACCAGCCGCTCGAACGCGGCGATATGTTTCGCCGGGTGCGTGGGCGGGCGCTCCCTGGCTGGGCAGCCGAATTCGACTGCGCCAGCTGGGCGCAGCTGTTCCTCAAATACATCCTCACCGAGCCCGCGGTCACCTGCGTGATCCCGGCGACCGGCAATCCCGAGCACATCACGGACGCTCTTGCCGCCGGGTTCGGCAGACTCCCCGATGCGCGCCAGCGCCGCCAGATCCGTGCGCTCTGGGACGCAGGCTAATGGCCCCAACCGGACATTTTGATCCCGCCCTGTTCCGTCATGCCCGCGAAAGCGGGCACGCAGGGAAAGAACCATGCCTGCGGCACCTGGGGCCCCGCCTTCGCGGGGGCGACGATGGGGAGCAGACAGCAGTCATCGGTCTGGGCCTAAGCAGCAGCTTGGCCCCGTTTGGCACCGTTCTATCCGGCGATCGCCAGTCTCAGTTTCCGTGCCAGCTCATCGCGCTGATACGGCTTGCCAACGACGTTGAGATCATCCGGCAGCCCGTGCTCGAGGCTGAGAGCGGCCGCGGTGTACCCGGAGGTCAGCAGCACCTTGAGCTGTGGCCGGACGCGTCGTGCCCTGACGGCGAGCTGCGCGCCATTGGTGCCTCCGGGGATGATCACGTCCGAGAACAACAGGTGGATCGGCTGATCACCGCTCAATATCTCCAGCGCTTGCGCGGCGTTGACTGCGGTCACGACTTGGTAGCCCAGGTCTCTCAGACTTTCGGCGGTGACCGCAAGCACGTCCTCATCGTCTTCCACCACCAGAATCGTTCCGCGGCCGGCGCTCGACTGCGATGATGCCGGCTCGTCACCGGATTCGAGCAAGGTGGGCTGATTGGACGATTGCGGCAGGTAAAGCTTCACGGTCGTTCCGATACCGAGCTCGCTGTAAATCTTGGCATAGCCGCCCGCGGTTTTTGCGAATCCATAGACCTGACTAAGCCCGAGACCGGATCCCTTGCCGGCTTCCTTGGTCGTGAAGAACGGATCAAACGCCCGCGCCATGATAGCCGGCGTCATCCCGGTGCCAGAATCGCTGACCGCGATCATGACATAAGGTCCCGGTGTCACCTCGGGATCGCTGGCGGCATACTGCCGATCGACGGTGACGTTCTGGGTCTCGATCGTGATCCGTCCGCCACCCGCCATGGCGTCCCGGGAATTGATCGCGAGGTTGAGTATCGCCGTCTCGAATTGTGCCGGATCGATTTGGACCGGGGCGAGGACCGGGCTCAATAGCGAGACGATCTCGATCTGCTCCCCGATGACCCGGTGCATCAGGTTTTCGATAATGGTGATCAGCTGGTTTAGGTTAACGGTCTGGGGATGGTTGATTTGCCTTCGGGCGTAGGTAAGGAGTTGCCGGACGAGGTGTTCTCCTCGCCGGGCTGCTTTCATGGCGCTTTGCGCGAGGCGCTCTATTCTCTCTGAGTCGCCCCGCGCCGCCGAGATCAATTCGAGATTGCCGATGACGACCGTCAGGAGATTGTTGAAGTCGTGCGCGGCTCCGCCGGTCAGCTGGCCGATCGCCTCGATCCGTTGAGCTTGAGCGAGCTCCTCACGCGAGCGCGCGAGCTCGGCGTTGCGTTGCTCCGCGATCGCGCGAGCCTCGTCGAGGCGGCCGTAAACGCGGGAAGCCTCGACGAGGAAAACGATCGGCACGACGCTCGCGGCAAACAAACCGTATAAACGGCCGGCGTAAAAGCCGATGTCAAACCGCCCCGTGTTAATAACCGTGCTTAGCGCAATGCCGAACACCCAAGCACAGAGGACGACCATCAACCACAGATCGAGTATCGAGTATGGAGGCCGCGATCCGAGGATCACGAGCGCACCGAGACAGAGCAGCCAAACCGGGACGCTTACGATCATCATTTTGGTTGTGAAAGCGTCGCCGTTCACAATTTGTGGCAACAGTTGATGACCTGCGGTGGCGAGAAGGGTCAACAAGAAAACACCGACAACAACCCCGGCGGCGGCCGATGCAGCATAAGCACCTGTGTCCGCGTGCGACTCCACGCTTCTGGCCTCGCGGCCCTTCAGCAGGGCGTAGCAAATCACGAATAGGGGAAAGCCTCCATGCTGCAGCGCATCGAGCCAGGCGCTGGTCTGAGGTCCTCCACCGAGCAGACCATCGCGCGAAAACAGCTCGGGAAAGGCCGCCATGTGAGGCAGCGCGATTAATGAGATAAAGAGGTATCCGCTTGCCAGAACGAGAACAGCGCGCAGTCGTGATCTGCTGAACCCGACGAGCAGAAGACCCGCCGTCACAAGATTAGTCAGGGCTAGGGTCGAGTCATAAATCGGAATAAACGCGTCGACGCGAGGCAGAGCGACGCGGGCAAATGGTAGGACCGCGCAAAACGTAGCGAATAAAGCGATGCAAAGTGCCAACGCCCAACGCTGCGCCTCGCCCGACGCGGGAACGATGGCGAGGGCTGTATTCGACGGTTTCAAAGTGCGACGGTCGTTCACATTGCCGCTCCCACGGCTGTCGAGATTAGCAGGAAAATCTTCTGGCCCGCCACGGCATTTGACGATCCAGAGAGCCCGGAAAGGGTCGGCATCGACCGCTTGTCGCGCTGCTGCTTTGCATGCCAGAGTGCCTGCAACAGCACGAACATAGCTTTGAGAGGAAAGCGCATGTCGGAGGCAGGTGCGGTTTTGCACGGACCGGGCGAAATGATGGGCAATGCCGGTCCCGGCATGCTGGCCGGCCTGCGGGTGATCGAACTGGCCGACGAACAGGCGGAATACTGCGGCTTGCTGCTCACCGGGCTAGGCGCCGAGGTCGTCAAGATCGAGCCGCCGGAAGGCAGCGCCACGCGCCGGATCGGCCCGTTTCTGGACGATCAGCCGGGCGCGGAGCGCTCACTGTTTTTCTGGAACTACAATCGCAACAAGAAATCCGTCGTGCTCGACCTGCGGAAGCCTGCCGCATGCGAGCATCTGCTCCGCCTGCTCGGCGGCGCCGATATCTTGCTTGACGCAAGCTGCGGCGCGCTGAATGAGGCGCTCGGACTCGACCGAACGGCGCTCGGCGCGCGGTTTCCGCAATTGGTGACGGCGCGAATGACGCCGTTTGGCGATGACGGGCCGTGGAAGGACTTCAAGGGTTCCGACCTGATCCATCTGGCCTTGGGCGGGCCGATGATGAATTGCGGCTACGACCCGGATCCGAACTTCGAATACGACACGCCGCCGATCGCGCCGCAAATCTGGCACGCCTATCACATCGCCGGCGAGCAGATGGCGACCGGGATCATCGCCGCGCTGATACACCGCGAACGCAGCGGCGAGGGGCAGGACGTCTCGGTTGCGATCCACGAGGCGGTGTCGAAGAACCCCGAGCAGGATTTGATGTATTGGGTCTGTCGACGGGTACCGCTGTGGCGGCTGACCTGTCGCCACGCGTCCGAAGGCCCGAACCACTAGCCCAGCATCTGCCACACCAAGGACGGGCGCTGGTTTATCACCCAGGGGATGGGCGCGCGCGACCTGAAGAACCTGGTGCCGCTCTTGAGCAAATACAATGCGCAGGCCGACCTGCAGCCGCCGGCCCCCGAGGTCGACCTGCGGGCGCGGCAAGTGCCAGGAACGGCGGGCGCCGACGAGGCGCGCAGCCACATGCTCGACGTCGTCCAGCGCTTCGTGCGCGCCTGGATCTACAAGGACATGCCGTGGCTGGAGGCTCAGGAAGCGGGCCTCCTCTGGGCGCCGTTGCGCAAGCCGCACGAGAACGTGCTCGACGGGCATTGGTGGGCGCGTAAGACCTTTACCGAGGTCGAGCACCCCGAGCTCGGCAGCTCGTTCCCTTACCCGACCAGCAAGTGGCTCAGCAACAAGACGAGCTGGAAGGTCGGCCGCCGCGCGCCGCTGCTCGGCGAAGACACCGAGGCGGTGCTCGGTGAAGCCGCCCGCCAGCCGAGCGTGCCGGCGCAGCCGCGCCAGGTCGAAAACCCGCGCCTCTCGGCGCTGCACAACAAGCCGTTCCCGCTGCAAGGCATCAAGATCTTCGACTTCGCATGGTTTCTCGCATCGGCCGGTGGCACCCGGTTTCTCGCCGCGATGGGTGCGGAGAGCTACAAGGTCGAGTGGAAGGACAATCCCGACACGCGGCTGGCGGGGATGGCGCCGGTCGGCGGCCGCGCCGCGCGGGACGCCGCGACCGGTCCGCTGCCCGGGGTCAAGGACCCCGATATGGGCGGCAATTTCCTTAACAAGAATTCGGGCAAGCGCGGCATCTCGCTCAACATCCGCCACCCCAAGGGCCTCGAAATCGCCAAGGACATGATCCGCATCTGCGACGTCGTGGCCGAAGGTTTTTCGCCCGGCGTATTGCAGCGCCTGGGACTCGGCTACGACGTGATGAAGTCGATCCGGCCGGACATCATCTACATCCAGCAATCGGGGATGGGCGCGCACGGCACCTATGGCCGTGTGCGGACGGTCGGGCCGGTGGCCGCGGCGTTTGGCGGGCAAGCGGAGATGTCGGGGCTGCCCGAGCCGGCGATGCCGGTGAGCTGGGGCTATTCCTATCTCGACTGGATGGGCGCGTACGGCTACGCGCTGGCATTACTCGGCGCGATCTACCACCGCGAGCGCACCGGCGAAGGCCAATGGATCGACGCCTCGCAGTGCGAGGCCGGCATCTTCCTGACCGGTGCCACGATCCTCGACTGGTCGGCCAATGGGCGCGAATGGCGGCGTTACGGCAACCAGTCACCCTATAAGCCGGCGGCACCGCACGGTGCCTATCGCTGCGCCGGGAAGGACCATTGGATCGCCATTGCGTGCTTTACCGACGTGGAATGGCATGCTTTGGCGCAAGTGGCGGGGCAGGGGGCATGGCTCGACGATCGCCGCTTTGCCACATTGGAGCACCGGTTATTGCATCAGGCCGCGCTCGACACTGCCGTCGGATCATGGACGCGCACGCAGGACCGCTATGACTGTATGATGAAATTGCAGCGCGCAGGTGTGCCGGCGGGAGCGTGCCAGAACGCCGAGGATCGCGTCGACGTTGACCCGCAGCTCCGCCATCTCAAATGGCTGACCGAGGTCACCGGCACCAAGATCGGCACCTGGCCGGTCTATGAGATCCCGATGAAATTGAGCAAGACCCCAGCCTATATCGGCGGCCCCATCAACCGCGGCGCGCCGTGCTATGGCGAGGACAATATGTGGGTATTGACCGAGTTGCTCGGCCGCTCGCGCAGCGATGTGGAACAGCTGGCCAGGGAGGGGGTCATCTAATATTCGGAGCCGGGCCCGGGACTACGCTGACGATCACGGGCGATCCGCCTGGGACTTCCGCAGCACCGTCGCCGGGCATCCGCACGCCGACATCAGGCCGCAGAGTGAGGCTGGAACCAACCGGTGACTAGGGTTGTTTGGCTACAATAGGTTCTTACGAAGGAGCCGATTATGGCTATTCGAGCACGCTTCCTGCCTACGGCGGTCGCGGTGGCAAGTCTCGCGATCGCGCCCGCCAGCCCTGCGGCAGACTGGCACGGCCACGAGCATCACAACCACCACGGCAACAATGCCGGGGCCGCGATCGTCGGCGGCTTGATCGGGCTCGGCGTCGGCGCGGCAATCGCGTCGGGTGGTGGTTACTACTATGCACCGCCACCGGTATATTACGGTGCGCCGCCCGGTTACTACTACCCGCCACCGCCCGTCTACTACGGTTACTGATAACGCCGGGGCTCTTCGTAACATCTAAGGTTGGAACGCTACGATGACAAAGATCCAGTCAAACCGTTTCGCTCCGGCGGCATTCGCCGCCCTGCTCTCTCTGCCCGCCGTGGCGTTTGCGCAGTCTTCGCAGGCACCGGCCACGGTGCCGCAGCGCGCTGCCCCACCCGCCGTCGCATCCTCGCCCATGGCTGGCCACCCGGTGGCCGGCAAAAGTGCCGAGGAGCGCGTCGAAAACCGGATCAACGAGCTGCACGCCCAGCTGCGCATCACCCCGTCGGAGCGGCAGCAGTGGGACCAATTCGCCCAAGCGATGCGCGAGAATGCCCGCGACATGGACCAGGTATTGATGCAGCGCTCGCAACAGGTCCAGTCGATGAATGCGCTGCAGAACATGCAATCCTACGAGCAGATCGCGGCCGCACACGCCCAGCACGTGCAGAAGCTCGTCCCGGCTTTCGAAAATCTCTATAACGCGATGCCCGACCAGCAGAAACGGCTTGCCGACCAGGTGTTTCGTGAGAATGCAGAAAAACACGCACAAAATTCCGGCCACTTGCATCACGGCCGCAGCGGCTGACGCATCCCTGACAAATGGCATTGTTGAGCCTAGCTTAAGCTAGGCTCAACTTTTCCGGGTTAGGTTCGACCCAACCGGCGGTGCGAGTTCGACCCGACTTCGGTGCCAACGCCCGGGTCAATTTACCAAAATGACACGGTACGGACGGCAAATCTGCGTTTGACCGTTCACTCCGAGCCACCACCGAACGATGCATACCGGTATTCATGCGAGGGGGACGTACTGGATTGGGAGATTTCCATGCGTCCAATTGTTGCGGCCACAGCAGCCCTGCTGTTCTTTTTGGGAGGCGGGGTCGCCGAGGCTGCGGTTTCCACTCAGCTCGCCGAAAGCGGTGGTTTTCTGCTCGGCAACGCACATCGCTGCGCCGTGCCAATCGAGCGCATCGAGCATGCCGCCGCGGTGATTCACAGCCTGATCGCCACCGCTTCTTATGACCGGACCGAGGAGGCTTTTGCCGACTCACGCTTTGTCGAGACCTTTATGGCGAATGCTTTTCCAGACCATGCGGGCTCGTTGATTGCGCCTTGCGACGCAGTGGTCGCGCAATTCGAACGACTCGAGCGGCATCATCGGCAATTCGGCATGAAATAACTTGCCCGGGGCTGCCAGTCCGATCCGTCCGCGTCGCCGCCCTCACGCCCTCGTCCCGCCCGCCCGCAATATCCGCCGGGCGATCGACCAGCGATGCACTTCGGAGGGACCGTCATAGATGCGGAATGGACGGACCTCGCGGAAGAGCCGGGCGACGATTGTGTCGTCGGTGATGCCGAGACCGCCCAGGATCTGCACGCTGCGGTCGACGACGCGCCAGATCGCCTCTGAGCAGATGACCTTGGCCATGCTGGATTCGAAAGTGCCGCGCTGGTCCTGGTCGAGCACCCAGGCCGCGTGCCAGATCACCAGCCGGCTCTGGTGGATGTCCATCTCGTTGTCGGCGAGCATGAACCCCACACCCTCGTGCTCGCCGATGGGCTTGCCGAAGGCGGTGCGCCGCCGCGCGTAGTCGGTGGCGATGTCGTGGGCCCGACGCGCGGCCCCGAGCCAGCGCATGCAATGCGTCAGCCGCGCCGGGGCGAGCCGCATCTGGGCATAGCGAAACCCTGCACCGACCCGCCCGAGCACGGCACTTTCGGGGACCCGTAGCCCGTCCAGCCGGACGATGGCATGGCCGCCGGCCATGAACCCATCCAAGGTGTCGAGCACCCGTTCGATGTGAATCCCCGGTGCATTCATTGGCGACAAGAACATCGTGGCGCCGGCCGGTCCGAGCGCGTCGCTGTCGTTCCTGGCCATGATGATGGCAAACGCCGCGCCAACCGCACCGGTGATCAGCCATTTGGTGCCGTCGATGACAAAATCGCCACCGTCACGGCGCGCGATGGTCTGCAACATCGAGGGATCGGCTCCAGCCCCAGGCGCCGGCTCGGTCATCATGAAGCACGAGCGGATCTCGCCGGCGGCGAGCGGGCGCAGCCACTCTTCCTTTTGGTGCGGCTCGGCGACCGCTTCGAGCAAGTGCATGTTGGCTTCGTCGGGAGCGAAGCAATTGAGCGCCACCGAGCCGAGCGGGGAATAGCCCGCCGCCTCGAAAACAACCGCTTTTGCCCGATGGTCGAGCCCGAGGCCTCCCCACTCCCGGCCGACATGCGGGCTGAGCAGGCCGGCGGCACGACCAAGCCCGACGAGCTCCTGCCGCAGCTCCTCGCGGGGTCCGTGCGCGGTCTGCCTGTGGTCGTTTTCGTAGGGCAGGATCTGGTGCCGCACGAAATGCTCGGTCCGCTCCTTCAGCTCGGCGAGCGCGTCGGATAGAGCGAAATCCATCGATCACTCCGGGACGGTCGGGACACTGCTGGTCGGGCATCGTGGGGGATTCCGGTGAGGATCGTCAAGCATGCGTCCAATTGTGTTAATTTCTCACAAAACTAATTTGATAATTTGCAATTCAGCTATAAATCTCAACACATATGATGTTGTCATTTTCAGAATTGACCCTTGGAGATGTGATTCAGATGTGGACTGTGGGCAGAGCACGCACCTCGGGATACCGATCCAAAGCCGCTCGTTCGGGTGCCGCCATCGGCGCCCGGCTGTTCAGCGCGGGCCCGCAGAAGCGGGCGATGCCGGGCGGCGAGGATACGCAAGTATGCATTCGATCCGCATTACGGCGCCGGCGTCGCATGCTGGGGCTCACCCAAGAAGCTGCGGCCGCCGTCCTCGGAATGTCGCGCCTGACCTATCACCGGATCGAAACCGGTCGGCGACGGGTTCATTTCACCGAGCTTGCAAAGATTTGCGCTGCCTTTAATTGCCATATTGGCGAGCTTGTGCAAGATGGTCAGCTCGTCAACGCCTTTGTCTATGCGGCAAAGGCGCTCCTCGGCGAAGCGCCGGGATAATTGGTACGACAAGCGGCCGGCGAGGCTCAGGAATTTACGGCTGGGTCTTTCGCTCGCTTGCTTCCCGTCCCCTGCAGCGCAATCAATGGCTGATAAGCAGATTGAGTCGGGGGACAGCAAGTATGACAGGGTTTGGTTACAGGCGGCATTTGCAACGAGCCGTGTCGGCGACCATGGCGCTGCTGCTGTGGAGCTGCCAAACCGCGTTCGTGCCCGCCAACCAGCCGTTGCCGCAAAATGCGCAAGGGATGCCGGAATACCGCAGCGGCTATGCGCTATTGCCGATGCTGCAGCGCCCGCAGGGCGAAGTTGTCTTCATCATGGCGTTTTCCGGTGGCGGCAAGCGTTCCGCCGCCTTCGCCCATGGCGTGCTGCGCGGCCTGCGGCAGATACCGGTTGTCGAGAACGGCCGCACCCGCTCGCTGCTCGACGAGCTCGATTACATCGCTGCCGTCTCTGGAGGCAGCTTTCCGGCCATGCATTACGGCCTCTACCACGACAGGAGCTTCGAGACCTTCCCTCGCGAGTTTCTAAAGGTGGACATCAACGCTTATGTCTATGGCACCTACCTCTTGCCATGGAATTGGGAATGGCTGGTCAACCCGTTCTACGGCACCAACGACCGGATGGCCGAGGTCTATGACCGGCTGATGTTTCGCGGCGCTACCTACGCCGACCTGTTGCGTCAAGGCTTGCCGGTCATCTCGATCGACGCCACGGACATTGCCAACGGCATTGCCTTCTCGTTCACCCAACCCACCTTCGACCTGATCTGCTCCGATCTCTCGAGCTTTCCGGTGGCACGGGCGGTGGCGGCGAGCAACGGCTTTCCGGTGCTGTTCTCGCCGATCACCCTGACCAGCCATACGTCCGGATTGCCGCGGTGTGCGTCCGCCAACCGCAGCACCGGCGGAATGGGCCGAGACGACCGACGAGCTGTCGCGTCGGGCGTTGTTGGCGAGGATTGCCAATCGCTATCTCGACCCGGAGCGCACTAAATACGTTCACCTGCTCGATGGCGGCATCGCCGACAACCTCGCCTTGCGCAGCGTGGTCAACGGCGGCATTGCCCTCGACGAAACGAGCGATACGTTTCGCCGGGTCGCGCTGAAGGCGCGCCGGGTTCTCGTGCTCAGCGTCGACGGGCAATCGGCACCTGACCCCGCATTAGCAAAGCAGCGCGTCGTGACTGGGCTCAGCCAGATCTTTGGTGCGGTTTTCGGCACCCAGATCGACGCCTACAATTTCGAAACTTTGATCCTGACCCACAGCGAGCTGGATCAACTGATCAAAGGCTTGAGCAAGGTCCGCTGCGCGCAGGCACGGGTCATCGACGGTCATGATTGCAACGATGTAAAGGGCGCGCTGGTGCGTATCTCGCTGGCGGGCATACCCGATCCACAGATGCGTCAGCGTCTGCAATCGATCCCGACCGGGCTGACGATCCCCGACGAGGATGTTGACGCGCTGGTCGGCTCGGGCGAACAGTTGGTTCAGCAGGATCCGAAAATTCGCGAGCTGATCTCCGACCTCGACAGCCGTGCCATCGGTGTCACGGCGTAGGCGAGACCTGGATCGGAGGCGCGATAGCGCCGGCCGAGTCGGGCAACTCCGCAGCACGGTTTATCCGGCACCTGGGAGGATAAACAAGGGCAAAGCTCGGCCGGCTATTTCGCTCTTTCGAATGTCGTTGCCAGGCCGCCTTGCAACACGGTTTCGGCATCGATGCGCCCAAAGTATTCGACCAGACCGGCGACGACACCGGTCCACCCGGTTTGATGGCTGGCGCCGATGCCGGCGCCATTGTCGCCGTGAAAGTATTCGTAGAACAGCAGGTGGTCGCGCCAGTCCGGATCCCGCTGGAACTTTTCGGCGCCGCCAAAGACCGGGCGCCGGCCGGTTTTGTCGCGCAGAAAGATCCGCGCCAGCCGATTGGTGATCTCCTGCGCGACCTCGAACAGGTTCATCAACCTTCCTGAACCCGTCGGGCATTCGATCTTGAAGTTGTCGCCGTAATACGCGAAGTAATGCATCAGAGCGCGGATAATCAGCGTATTGACCGGCACCCAGATCGGCCCCCGCCAGTTCGAGTTGCCGCCAAACATCCCGCTATCCGACTCGGCCGGCAGGTAGCTCACCCGATATTCCTGGCCGTGAACCGGGAACACGTAGGGGTGCTCGGCATGATAGCGCGACAATGACCGAATTCCGTAGGAGCTCAGGAATTCGTTCTCGTCGAGCATGCGGGTTAGAATGCGTCGGAGACGCTCTGTATTGACCAGACCGATAATGCCGCGCTCCGCAACGCCGTAATGGCCGGGTCCGGTCGGATGAAGAGACTCCCGCAATTCGGGCATTTGCTCCAAGCGCGCCTTGTAGTGCGCCACCAGCTTTGGCATCCTCTCGCGCTGCGCCCGCTCGGTGACTACAGCGGCACAAACCGGTAAGAGGCCGACCATCGAATGGACTTTGAGCCGTGTCGAGGTTCCGTCAGGCAGGCGAAGGACGTCGTAGTAAAAGCCGTCTTCCTCGTCCCACATGCCGTCCGCGCCCACTGCGTTTAAAGAACGCGCGATCAGCATGAATTGGAGAGCATAGTTTGCCGCCAGATCCTCATAAGTGGGATCATGAACCACGAGCTCGCAGGCGATCTCCAGCATGTTTTCGCAAAACAGCGCGACCCAGGCCGTGCCGTCGGCCTGCTCCAAATACCCGCCGGTCGGCAGAGGCGCACTGCGGTCGAAGACGCCGATATTGTCGAGCCCGAGAAATCCGCCTTCATAGAGGTTATTGCCGGTACGGTCTTTGCGGTTTACCCACCACCCAAAATTCGCGGTCAACTTACCAAAGACCCGCTTTAGAAAATCGACGTCGGTTCTGCCTTGAAGCGCCTGCTCGGTCCGGTACAGATAAATTGTTGCAAACGCCTGCACCGGCGGATTGACGTCGCTGAAGTTCCACTCATAAGCGGGGATCTGGCCAGTAGGATGAAGATAGACCTGATCGAGCAGCAGGTCGAGCTGCCGCTTGGCGAAATCGATGTCGACCATCGACAGGGCGAGCGCGTGAAAAGCGAGGTCCCAAGCCGCAAACCACGGCTATTCCCACTTGTCGGGCATCGAGAAAATGTCATCGCTGACCATGTGGAACCATTCGCGGTTGCGCACCTGGCGGCTCGTTCGATGCATCGGATCGGCGCCGTGTTCCTCGAGCCATTTGTTGGCGTCGAGAAAGAAATACTGCTTGCTCCACAACATCCCGGCATAGGCTTGGCGCAGCATATTGGCTGTGTCTTGCCCAATGCGTGACGGGATCTTTGCCTGATAAAATTCGTCGGCGTCGCGCCGCCGCTGACCCGTGATCTGGTAGAATTGGTCTCCAAAGGGCTCCGTTATAGTGGCACTGCTCAAGCGCAGGCGGACGACCACCGTGCTTCGGGCGTCTATATTGAACTGATAGTGGGCGGCGGCCTTGGTCCCCGTCCGGTTCGGGTTGACAGCCTCCCGCCTGCCCGCCAGAACGTAGTTGTTGATTGCGTCTTTGACGTACGGTGTCCCGTTGGGAGCGCCGAAGATCCGTTCGTTGTTGGTGTCGTTTTCGGTGAACAACAACGGCGGATTGCCCTCGCAATGCAGGGTGTAGTCGCCCAATCCCGAATGTGTTGTGTAGATCCCGGCGTTCCCGGTCGCTCCTGGCACTTCCCGCAACGAGGGCTTGGGCTGCTCCGGCCACCATGTCCAGGTGTTGCGGAAGCATAGGGTCGGCAATAAGTGAACCGTCGCTGCCTCTGGCCCGCGATTGCACAGACTGATCTGGATCAGAATGTCGCTCGGTGCCGCTTTGGCGTATTCGACAAACACGTCGAAATATCGGTCTTCATTGAAGATGCCGGTGTCAATCAGCTCGTATTCCGGAGCGTTGCGGCCGCGCCGCCGATTGGTTTCGACGAGGTCACTATAGGGATATGCATTCTGCGAGTATTTATAGAGATATTTCATGTAGGAGTGGGTCGGAGTGCTATCGAGGTAATAGTAATATTCCTTGACGTCCTCCCCGTGATTGCCCTCGCTATTGGTCAGGCCGAACAGTCGCTCCTTGAGGATCGGGTCCTTGCCGTTCCACAAGGCGATAGCAAAACAGAGCCGCTGGTGCTCGTCGCTGATCCCGGCGAGGCCATCCTCACCCCAGTGATAAGCGCGTGAGCGGGCCTGGTCGTGGGTGAAATAGTTCCACGCATCGCCGTTCTCGCTGTAGTCCTCGCGGACGGTACCCCACTGGCGCTCGCTGAGGTACGGCCCCCATTGCTTCCACGGCACTCCGCTCTCGCGCGCCTCGTCGAGGCGCAGCTCTTCTAATGTCTTGTTCCGATGAGGGTCCGCACTCTTTGCCACTGCTCCCTCCGCAAGCTGCGTGATCGCGCTTCTATCCGGGTGATGCAGACAGCATACCGCCTTCGGGGCTTCTCGCTAGCCCCATCGCGGTTCACCGGCCGGCATCTGATCGGGTGTTGAGCACCCGGTCGCAGGGCGCAAATCCAGATCATGAGCAACTTAACCGTTTAGTATATCCGATATGGGTGATGTCGCCGGTCCCGCGACGGCACACGGATAAACGCGCGGAGAGGTGCGGCGATGAAATTGGGTCGAATTCAAACAGTTGCTTGTTCCTTGGCGTGCTGACCTTGGTGGTCTGGCGGTGGCCTAAAATGCAATGGACCCGCGGACACCAATGTACCGAAGCCCGTAGACCTCGATGCACCGAAGCCCACGGAGACCAACCAGGATTTCTTGTCGCGGCTACGCCAGATCGGCGTGATGGCGGCAAAGCCGCCGAGTGTTTGACCGATGCGGATCGTCGTTCATTCCGCCGCGATCAGGATCGTGACGGGGCCGGGCGGGTCCTCGACAAGATACGCCGGCGCTTTCCATATCTCGAACCGATGTGGGCTTATGGCGGCTATAATGCCTGGCAAGTTTGACGCTGCGGCGGCAAAGGCGCCGCCGCTACGCATAGAGATCGTCAGGCGGCGCGACGACACAAAGGGCTGGATAGTGCTGCCGCGCCGCTGGTTGGTGGAACGCAGCTTCTCCTGGTTCGGACGCAATCGGCGTCTCGCCAAGGACTTCGAGAACCTTGCCGAAACCCTCGCCAGCTTCGTTACCCTCGCCTCGAGCCAGCTTGCCCTCAGGCGGCGTGCCAGGGCGTAGGTTGTGAACTCAACCAACTGCCGGTCCGCAATGCAAGATGATCGCGGCCCACAAACAGGACCGGCTGCATTGCCAAGGACGAGCGGCCGCTGTCGGTTCGGTTAAGGGACCGTCGCCGGAGCGCCGGCAATGACGGGATGCGCCGATTCCGAACCTTCCCGTTCTCGCGCGAAACGGGGAGGTTCGACACAACGCGGCCCTTCACCACCCGCCAAACATCTGCCACCCGTGACCCCACTGGAGAAATTCAACGGAACGGTACTCAAACGCTGCGTACTGGTTCCTCTCCTGATGCCGCTCTCGTCGAGAGCAGCGGGTCTTTGCGGCTCCGTACTAGCATTCCGCTCTCGGGGAGAGGTCGGAGTTAGATGCGATTTTCCACCGCGCTCTCTGGCCCTACTTGCCGCCGAGAGAGAAGGCATAGAACTTTTTCTGGCCGGCGACGAACCCCAACCGGCCGTAGCCCGAGCCCCAGTAAACCGTCCCGTCGACAACGACGGCGCCAGCTTGGACCGACCCGCCTGACGGGAAGCTCCACAGCACCTCACCGGTCTTTGCGTCCAAGGCGAACATATTAGGGGTGCTGGCGGTTGCTGCGCCCATCGAGGGTGCGTATACGACGCCGTTTGCGACCGTCATCGGCCCGGTGTCGACAGCGCCGTTAGGATCGGGTGTCTGCCACAGGATCTCTCCGGTGGTCGGATCGAGAGCGCTCCACGAACCCGCCGTGCCGACCCCCGTGCCGGCTGCGTATTGCAGCTGACCGGAATTTGAGATCGCGACGTAGATCCGCTCGCCATCGGTGGCCGACCCCCATTCGATACCGCCCAGTGTTCCGCCGGGCCCGACTTGTGTGCCCCACCGGAAATCACCGGTGTCCGGATCGAAGGCCGAGTACACGCCGCTCTTTTGTCCGGCACCGATGAAATCCTGCTGTTCATCGTGGTGTCCATCCCGGTGTCCATGCGCCTCTGGCACCCGGACGGAAAACTCGTTTGGGGCGGAGCCGAAGTCGAAATCCGCTCCGGCCGGGGATGGGCAATTCTTTCCCGCCGGATTGATGTGGCCCTGGCCGCCACAGGCGACGTTCCAATCATCGCCGTCCGTCAGCCGCCGCGACCATTTGATCTTTCCAGTGTTCATCTCGAGCGCGACGACCGAGTCCACATGGTCGTCGGGGGAAAGGCAGGCCTTCTGTGTGCCCCCTGCCAAAATGCAGTTGACGTAGGCCTGATCCGTCGGGGTGCTGAAATTGTTGCCAGTGCCGATGAACATGGTCTTCCGTCGAGCATCGACGACAGGGTTGCTTCCCCAGACACTGAGGCCGGTATATCCCGATGGCGCCATGTAGGTCTGCCATAGGATGACGCCGGTTTGCGCGCTGACCGCGACCGCGCTACCGCGGAACATGCAGCATTCATAGCTGTCACTGGCTGCCGCTGCTTCTTCCCGAATTCCGCTCACCCCGGTGTACACGACCCCATCGAGAACCGCAGGCGAGCCGGTTAAGGCCGCCCCCGTGCTGGAGTCGAGCTGTGTCTTCCAACGCAGAGCGCCAGTTTTTGCGTTAATCGCGAGCAGATAGGCCCCCGCCCCTGTGCCGATATAGACGCTGTCGTCTTGCACCGCCGGGCTCGTGCGCGAGGTGGTGCCAGCGGGCAAGCCGTAGTCTGACAGCTGGTGCTGCCAAATGACCGCGCCCGTTTTCGCGTCGAGCGCCCACACATTGCCGCCCCAGTCCGGGAAATAGACGACCCCACCGACGACGGCGCCGCGGGCCGACACATCGCCGCCA
>Ga0306926_10003206_pt1 | contig 16863 bp, 12 predicted proteins | sample flu12Cox44000178_FD_203759 | JGI IMG/M metagenome (GOLD analysis project Ga0306926, IMG submission 203759) | Lab enrichment of tropical soil microbial communities from Luquillo Experimental Forest, Puerto Rico - flux8day.12C.oxic.44.000.178 (v2)... | ecosystem: Environmental > Terrestrial >... | reverse complement strand
TATAGACGTGAACGAGCGCGCCCGCCTGGTTGAGCGCCGGGCGGTTGAACGAGATGCCGAATTTGACTGGCATGGTGGCGAGGCCTTTTTTCACCACCGGGCTCAGCGCATTGAAATTCACGATGTCGCGCCGCCAGGCGGCGAGGTCGACGGTGCGGTCGAGTTCGTCGACGACGCGCTCAATGATGTTGTCCTCGACCGTCATGCCGTAGGGGGTGACGTCGTTGCGGCCGACGCCATAGAAGTTGCGCCGCCGCACGATATGGACGGGAAGGCCGAGTCGGCGCGCGATGGCCTCGATGATCGTTTCGATCGCAAGCATGCCCTGCGGTCCGCCATAGCCGCGGAAGGCGGTATTCGACACGGTGTTGGTCTTGCACGGCAGGCCGCGGAAGCGGACGTTGGGAAGAAAGTAGCAATTATCGGCGTGGCACAGCGCGCGCGTCAGCACGGCCGGCGTATGGTCGGCCACGTTGCCGCCGTTGGCGGCGAGCGTGAGATCGAGCGCGAGGATATGGCCATCGGCGTCGAAGCCGACTTCGTAGCGGATCAGAAACGGGTGGCGCTTGCCGGTGGCGCGCATGTCGTCGTCGCGCGGCAGGCGCAGCTTCACCGGCCGCCGCGCCTTCCAAGCGAGCACGGCGGCGATGCCGGCGATGATGGTCGCCTGACTCTCCTTGCCGCCGAACGCGCCCCCCATCCGCCGCACCTCGACCGTGACGGCATTGAAGGGCAGACCGAGAAGATGCGCGACGCCACGCTGCACTTCGGTCGGGTGCTGGGTCGAGCTCCACACATGGATGTCGGAAGCCTCGCCCGGGGTCGCGAGCGCGATCTGCCCTTCGAGATAGAAATGATCCTGCCCGCCGCAGCGCAATTCGCCAGCCAGGCGATGCGGTGCGCGCCCGAGCGCCTCCTCGACCTCGCCACGGACCATGATCTGGGGCGGCGAAACGTAACTTTCGCGCGCCATCGCCTCCTCGATCGTCAGCACCGGGGCGAGCGGCTCGTAGTCGATCGCGGCGAGCTTTGCCGCCGCGCGCGCCTGATCGAACGTCGTCGCCGCGATCGCCGCCACCGGCTGTCCGTCGTATTCGACCACGTCCGCGGCCAATGCCGGCTCGTCGCTGCGGATCGGGGCGATGTCGTTCTTGCCGGGAATGTCGGCGGCGGTGATCGCGGCAACGACGCCCGGGGCGGCGCGCGCGGCGGAGAGATCGACGCGGCGGATTCGGGCGTGCGCGTGCGGGCTCAACACCAGGGCCGCTTCCAGCGTTCCCGGCACGACCGGAACGTCATCGAGGTAGCGCGCCGCACCGGTGACGTGGGCAACGGCGCTGTCGTGGCCCACAGCTGCGTGGACTGCGCCGCGAGTTCGTCCCGTGAACTCGTTCATAGCGCGTCCACCCGCATCGGCTCGGCCAAAGACGTTTCGAGCTGGAAGCGGCGCAACAGACCCGCCGCCGCGCGCAAGCGATAAGCGGCGCCGCCGCGGTGGTCGGCGATCGGCGTGAGGTCGCGCGCCAGCAAGGTGTCGATATCGGCGAGCCAGGCCGGCGCCCATGGCCGGCCCTTCACCGCCCCTTCGACACTTCCGGCCCGCATCGCGCGCGCCGCCAGGCCGCCATAAGCCGCCCGCAACTCGGCGACCTTGCCGCCCCGCCGCTCGAGCCGGAAGGCGGCGACGACGGTCGAGATATCCTGATCGAAGCGCTTGCAAACTTTGTAGGCCGCAAAGTCCTCACCCGCTGCGAGCAAGGGAATGCGGATCGCGGCGATGACTTCGCCCGCCGAGAGCGCGCTCTTGCGATAGCCGGTGATGAATGAGTCCACCGGCAGCACGCGCTCCCCGGCGCGCGAGGCGAGCGTGACCGTGGCGTCGAGCGCCATCAAGCAGGGAATGGCGTCCCCGATCGGCGAAGCAGTCGCGAGATTGCCGGCAATCGTTCCAAGATTGCGAATTTGCCGCGAACCGATGCGGCGGACGAGAGCCCCGAAGGACGGAAAGTGCCGATCGAGGTGGGGCAAGACATCGGTGTAGGTGACCGCGCCGCCGATCTCGATCGCGTCGGCCCGCGTTGTGATCCGCTGCAACTCGTCAACAGCGGCGAGCGAGATCACGACCGGCAGCGCCTCACGATCCTTGCTAACGCGCAGCCCGAGATCGGTGCCGCCCGCGAGCAAGATCGCATCCGGGAGCTGCGCCATCGCCGCAAATAGCGCCGCGAGCGAGCGCGGCACGAGAAACGTCTGTGCGCCGTAATGGTAGTCCGCGCATACCGGTAGTGACGACAACGCATCGGCCAGCGCGGGCAACTCGGCAACGAAGCGATCGGCCGGTCCGCGCGCAATACGCCGGCAGGCCGCCGCGATCGGGCGGTAGCCGGTGCAGCGGCAGAGGTTGCCGGCGAGCGCTTCATGCACGATCGCGGTGTCCGCGGGCTCGCCGCCGTGGTGGAAGGCGAACATCGCCATCACGAAACCCGGGGTACAGAAGCCGCACTGGGTGGCATCGGCATCGACGAGCGCCTGCTGCACCGGATGGAGCGCTCCCTCCGGCCCCGCCAGACCCTCGACCGTGAGCACGGCGCAATTGTCGATCTGCGGCAGCATCATCAGGCAGGAATTCACCGCCCGGAACTGCAACGATCCGTCGACGCGCCGACCGAGGACAATGGTGCAGGCGCCGCAATCGCCCTCCGCGCAGCCTTCCTTGGTTCCGGTGAGCTGCGCGCGGGTGCGAAGCCAGTCGAGCACCGTCATGCTTGGCGGCGCGCCGTCCTCGCTGCATGGCGTTCCGTTCAACAGGAACCGCACCGCGGTCATGCTCGCCTCTTCTCGCGCCGTGGGGGGCGGCAACCGCGACATGCTAGAGCATGTTCCTTGCCGCTTGAAGAGAACGGGCCCCCGCGCAGGGTGGAGAGGGACCCGCCGCCAAAGCTCAGGGCGCCGCGGCGATGACCTCGACCTCGACCAGGAATTCGGGCCGCGAAAATCCCGAGACGATCATCAGCGTGGAGGCCGGCGGCGGATCGCCGATGTAGAGGTCGCGGACGCTCATGTAGCCCTTCAAGTATTCGCGCGAGACGACGAAGGAATTGATGCGAACCACGTCGGCGAACGTGAAGGAGGCCTCCTTGAGCACCGCGCCGATATTGCGGAAGCAGAGGTGGGTCTGCTCCTCGATGGTTCCCGGCACGTGGTCGTCGGGCGCGATGCCGAGCTGGCCGGAGCAGACCAGAATGCGGTGCCCGGGCGGGATTTCTACGCCGTAGCTGTAGCGCGCGAACGGCGGCCGGATGCCTGGCGGCGTCATGTGTCTCATGGGGTACGTCGATGGCTAGTGTCCCGATTCCGAAGTTCGCAAACCCTTGCGGCATACGCTCATGCGAACTTCGGAATCAAGGGACACTAGCAAACTTATGACTCTAGTGTGGTTTCGGATTTGAAGTTCCTATGCGAAGCTCGCTGCAAATCCGTAGGAACTTCAAATCCACCACACTAGCCGCTTGCCCGGATGAGCAGGACTTTTGCTATACCATGCGGTCGGCGCCAAGGCATCGGTCACCACTAGATTGGTACTGAAGGACTCATAATGGCCAAGCGGTTCTGGGCGGAGCTCAAGTCGAGCGAATTTGCCGGGCTCGATCCGAATTCGACGCTTGCAATCTTGCCGGTCGCCTCGACCGAGCAGCACGGCCCGCATCTTCCGGTCATGACCGACACCGCGATCGCCGAGGGCCTGATCAAGACCGTGCTCGGCCGCCTGCCCGACGATCTCAACGTGCTGTTCCTCCCGACCCAGACGATCGGAAAGTCCAACGAGCATCTGCGCTCCGGCGGCACCATCACCCATTCGGCGGACAATCTCATTCACAGCTGGTTCGAGATCGGCGAAGGCGTGCATCGCGCCGGCTTGCGCAAGATGGTCATCGCCAATTCGCACGGCGGTAATACCGATGTCGTCGGCATCGTCGCACGCGAGTTGCGGGTGCGGCTCGGCATGCTGGTCGTCACGACGCAGTGGCGCCGTTTCGGCCTGCCCGCGGGACTTTATTCCGCCTTCGACGCCAGCCATGGCATTCACGCCGGCGACATCGAGACCTCGCTCATGCTCCATTTCCGGCCCGATCTCGTCGACATGACCAAGGCGAAACTGTTCCCGTCGAAGGCCGCCGAGATGGCGAAAAGTTACAAGCATCTGCGCCCGGCAGACCAGCACGGCTTCGGATGGATCGCGCAGGACATCAATCCGGATGGAGCCGTGGGTGACGCGTCCGTGGCCACGGCGGAGAAGGGCCGTCTGACCGCGGAGCATCAGGCCGACGGCTTCATCGCCTTGCTGCGCGATGTGGCGCGCTTTCCGTTGAGCGAGCTGGCGTAGTTAGCGCTTCACCGCCTCGCGCCAGTCCATGCGGCCGGTGCTGGCGATGAGCGCCGCGACATCGACGTTCTCCTCGCCCGGGACGCGGATGCGCTTGAACGTCATTTCGGCGGCGGCGAGCGGCTTGGTCGCGTCGAGCCCCATCTTGGCGCCGACCCCGTTGCGGGTCGAGGGATCGAGCTTCGAACCCTGGCTCTCCGGCACGACCACGAGGTCGCGGTCGGCCTGGAACCGGGTCGCCACCGCCCATTCGACCTCGGCGGGATTGTGGATGTCGACGTCCTCGTCCACGACGATCACGTGCTTCACGTCGTAGTGCCCGGCGAAGGCGCCGAGCATGACGTTCTTGGCCTCGCCCTCTTGGCGTTTGCGAATCTGGACGTAGAGGTGATAGCGGCACACGCCGCCGCGGGAGAGATGCACGTCGCGGACGTTGGGAAAGGATCGCTGCAGGTGCGCCAGCAGCGTCGCCTCGCGCGGGATCGCTCCCAACAGCAGGTGCTCCAAACCGCCGCCGACGATGGTGTGGAAGATCGCGTCCTTGCGGTGCGTGACCGCGTCGATCTCCATCACGTGCCGTTCGGCGCGCTCGCCGTAATATTGCGGGAATTCGCCGAACGGTCCTTCGGCCTCGCGCACGCCCGGCAGCAAGCGGCCTTCGATCACGATCTCCGCATCCGCCGGCACCCGCAAGTCGCTGGTCAGGCATTTGACCACGGACAGCGGCCGCCGATGCAGCGCACCTGCAATCTCCAGCTCATCGACGTCGATCGGAGCGATGGCCTGGGACGCGAGCAGCGTGAGCGGATCGATCCCGACGACGATGGCCGCTTCGAGCGGCCGTCCCCCCTGCTCCGCCATCTCGAAGAACATGTGGGCGTGGCGCGGCAGAAGCAGCACGCCGAGACGGTTCGCCCCGTGCAATTGGCAGCGGTGGATGGAGACGTTCTGCCTTCCCGTGCGTGGGTTGCGGGTGATCATCAGCCCGGCCGTGACGTAAGGGCCGCCGTCGTGCTCGTTGTGGGTGGGGAGCGGGAGCAGCCGCTCGAGGTCCACGTGGCGATGGACGACCTCGTGCGCCGGCGCCGAGGCCGTCTCCCGCCATGGGATCGGATCACGCGCGGCCTCTTGAAAGCGGGCGAGGACCTCGCCCGGCTCGACCCCCATGGCCTCGGCCATCCAGCCGCGGTCGGAAATCAGCCCGGAGACGACTGGGATCGCATGTCCGCCCGGACGCGGAAACACGGTGGCGCGTAACCCATCGAGACGCTTGGCGATGGCCGCGAGGTCGAAACGCAGGCCAATGCCCGGCTTGACCACCACCAACCGATCGCGCGCCGCGAGATGATCGAGCCAGTCCCGCAGCGAGCGGATCGGCTGCGGCGTGTTATCGCCGTGGGCGCGCGCAGGCTCGAGGTCCCCGGCTGGTTGGAGCGCTGTGCGAATTTGGGTCATACTCATCTCGATGCCAACGCCGGCGCAGAGATGTATCATTGCCGAGAGGCGGGGCCAACTCATGCCGGCGCGCCCTTGTTCGGCTGCGGGAGGAATGGCGTGACGGCCGCGGCGCCTGATGGGACCGGCCGAAGCGAGCAGGGAGGCGGCCGCGGTGCTTGATCTCGGCACGAGCTTCCTTGCAAGCGTCGCGCGCGACCCAGACGCGCTCGCGATCGTCGACGGCGATGTCCGCCTGACCTACAGCGCTTGGTATGAAAGAATTTCGGCGCTGGTTGCCGGCTTCGATGCGCTCGGACTTGAAGCTGGCGACCATCTCGTCACCGTGCTGCAGAACCGCTGGCAGGCGGCGACGATCCACTGGGCGTGCCAGTTCGCCGGGATCATCGTCACCCCGCTCAATTGGCGCTTCACCGCCGAGGAGCTCGATTTCTGCGTCGACGACGCCGAGGCGAAGGCGATCGTCTACGAGGAGGTCTCCGCCGCGGCCGTGCGCTCGTCCAACCGAGCGCGCGCCCGGCCGTGCATCGCGGTCGGCGAGGCGTGCTCGCGGGATTTGGCGTTCGAGTCTCTGATCGGCGGGAGTGCGCGCGCGGTTCGGCCGCGCGTAACCGCCGAGGCCTGGTCGGTGATGCTCTATACCTCCGGCACCACCGCGCGCCCCAAAGGGGTGCCGCGCCGCCAGCGCGCGGAGCGCGCCGCCGCGCTTGCCCACGTCGCGCAGAATCTCTACGCGGCGCACGAGCGCACGCTTGGCGCCATGCCGCTCTACCATACGATGGGCGTGCGTTCGCTGCTGGCCATGTCGTTGCTCGGCGGCGCCTTCGTCTGCCTGCCGCATTTCGAAGTTGCGCGCGCGCTCGAACTGATCGCGGCCGAGCGCATCACCAACCTCTACCTCGTGCCGACGCTCTATCACGACCTGCTGCATCACGAGCGGTTCGCGGCGACCGATGTGAGCGCGGTACGCAAGCTCGGCTTCGCGGGGGCGCCGATGACGGACGGCCTGCTCAAGAAGCTGAGCGGCGCGTTTAGGCCGGAGCTGTTCGTCAACCACTACGGCTCGTCCGAAATCTACACCTTCACCATCGACCAGAACGCTCCGGCAAAGCCCGGCTCAGCCGGCCGCGCGGGCATCAATCAGATGGTTCGCGTGGTGCGGCTCGGCGCGGCCTCACCGGACGAGGTCGCCGCAGCCGGCGAAGAGGGCGAGATCATCGCGCTGCTCCAGGGCGACGAATCCTTCGAGGGTTATTGGCGGCGGCCGGACGCGGACGTCAAGGCACTGCGCGGCGGCTGGTATTTTACCGGCGATACCGGCTATGTCGACGGCGATGGCGATCTCTTCGTCACCGGCCGCGTCGACGACATGATCATCAGCGGTGGGGAGAATATCTCGCCGGTCGAGATCGAAAGCTGCTTGTCGCTGCATCCCGCAGTCTCCGAGGTGGCCGTGGTCGGGATTGCGGACGAACGCTGGGGCAAGGTCGTTTCCGCCTTCGTCAAGCGTCGTGGCGTGGTCGAGCCCGAGGAGCTCGATCAATTCTGCCGCACCTCGGGGCTCGCCAATTTCAAGCGGCCGCGGCGTTACGTCTTCGTCAAGGCGATACCGAAATCGCCCGTCGGCAAGCTCCTGCGCCGCAAGCTCGTGGCGGGTGAGTACGAGCTGGAGCGCGCGGCGGCGTTTTCCGGCGAAAGCCTGCCCCGGACTTGATCGAGCCCCAAGCATCATGCCGATCGAGGAGCGGGTGTTGATTGCAGGCGCGGGGCCGGTCGGCCTGGTGGCGGCGGCCAACCTCGTCCGCGGCGGCGTGCCGGTGACGGTGTTCGAGGCCGGTCCGGATCTGAGCGAGGAGTCGCGCGCCTCGACCTTTCATCCGCCGACGCTCGACATGCTCGATCGGCTCGACGCCGCGCGGCCGCTGATCGCGCAGGGATTGACCGCGCCCGCGTTCCAGTATCGCAGCAGGCGACGCGGCGTGCTGGCGCAGTTCGATTTCGGCGCCATCGCCGATGTCACCGGCCATCCCTACCGGGTGCAGTGCGAGCAGTCCAAGCTCACGCGCATTTTGTACCAGCAGCTGCGCGACAAGCCGGATTTCGAGTTGCAATTCGACGCCCAAGTTAAAGACGTGACCCAGCATCGCTCGGGCGTGGAGATTACGATCGAACGCAAAGGGCGAACCGAGACGCGGTCCGGCCGCTGGCTCATCGGCGCCGACGGCGCCCGCAGCGAGGTACGGCGCGCGCTCGGGATCGAGTTTCCCGGCTTCACCTGGCCCGAGCGCTTTCTGGTCGTCAGCACGCCATTCGATTTCCGCACCGTCATTCCCGACCTCGTCGCCGTGAGCTACGTGAGCGATCCGGAGCGCTGGCACTTCCTGCTGCAAATTCCGGGCCTCTGCCGCGTCATGTTTCCGATCGCGCCCCACGAAAGCGACGAGCTGGCGGTAAGCGCCGACTTTGCGCAATCCCTGATGGCCACGGTGGTGCCCGGCGTTTCGAATTACGAGATCGCGCACGTCACGCTTTACAAGGTGCACCAGCGGGTGGCGAAGACGTTCCGGCGCGAACGCGCGTTCCTCGCTGGCGACGCCGCGCATATCAATAATCCGCTCGGCGGCATGGGCATGAACGGCGGCATCCATGACGCGATCAACTTGACCTCGCGCCTCATCGAGGTCTGGCATGACGGCAAGGCCGAGGGCGAACTCGAGCGCTACGACCGGCAGCGCCGCTTGGTCACGCTCGAATACATCGAGAAACAATCGATCCAAAACAAACGCAACCTCGAGTCCGACGGGACCGACTTCGGCCGCAGCCTGGCGGAGATCGCGGCCGACAGGTCCCGCATCTGCGAGTACCTGTTACGGGTGTCCATGATCGCCAGCCTGCGCCGGGCGCAGGAGCTGGGATGAAGCACGCAAGGGAAACGAAGCCATGGTCAAATACGATTTACTGGTCTATCTCGGACTCCTTCCCCTTGTCGCGGTGATCGTTTTCTCCGGGTTTGTCGTCTGGAAAACGCCTACCGACACGGATCTGGAAACTCGCAAGATCCGAATGGCGGACGCAATTCTGGTTGGGCTCCTGGCACTGTTCATATTTGCGGCGATTCTCTACTTCGTCGATCCCGAAGGCGCGGGGGAGCAAATCTTCAACAAGGCTTTTCCAGTGATTTTTGCGCTGGTGGGCACCATAGTCGGCTACATTTTCGGCACCGCAAGAAAACAGTGAAGCTCGCACGCCGAGTTCACCGGTCGCACGCGACGAGCCGGCTGACGCTCACTCGCTTGCGAGAATGACGTTCTTGAGCAGCGGGTAGATTTGATTGGTCCAGCGATTGCCGCTGAACACGCCGTAGTGTCCGACGCCCGCCTGCATGTGGTGGCGCTTGAGATAGGGGCGCAAGCCCGAGCACAGGTCGTGCGCGGCCGCCGTCTGCCCGACGGCGCAGATGTCGTCGCGCTCGCCTTCGACCGTGAGCAGCATGGTGCGCTTGATGGCGCGCGGCTCGACGCGCTCGCCCTGCCATTGGAGCTTGCCGACCGGCAGCGCACATTCCTGAAAAACGAGCCGAACGGTTTCCAGATAGAATTCCGCCGTCAGATCGAGCACGGCGAAGTATTCGTCGTAGAACGCCTTGGTGACCTGCGCCTTCTCGTGCTCGCCTTTCGCCAGATGATCGTACAACTCGCGATGCGCCTTCATATGGCGTTCGACGTTCATGCTCATGAACGCCGCGAGCTGCACGAAACCCGGATAGACGCGGCGAAAGGCGCCGGGGTAGCGCAGCGGCACCGTCGCGATCAGATTCTGCTCGAACCACTCGATCGGCCTCGAATTGGCGAGCGCGTTCACCTTGGTGGGGTTGACGCGCGTGTCGATCGGGCCCGCCATCAAGGTCATGCTGCGGGGCTGCGCGGCATTGCCGGCTTGCGCCATTACCGCGGTCGCGACCAGCACCGCGACACAAGGCTGGCACACCGCCACGACGTGGGCGCCCGGCCCGATCGCCTCCAGGAAACGGATCAAGTGCGCGATATAATCGTCAAAGCCGAACCGGCCGTGCATGAGGGGGACATCGCGCACGTTGTGCCAGTCGGTAATGTAGACGTCGTGCTCGGGCAGCATGGTGCGCACGGTGGCGCGCAAGAGCGTTGCGAAATGGCCCGACAGCGGCGCGACCAGGAGCACACGCGGCTGCGGCGTGTCCACATCCTTCTTGAAGTGCAAAAGCGTCCCGTATGGCGTGGTCAGCGCGGCGTGCTCGTGGACCGCCACCTCGCGGTTGCCGACGGTCACGCCATCGATCCCGAAGGCGGGACGCGCGTGGGTCAGCCCCGCACGCGCAATAAGCTCATAGGCCGCGGTCAGGTTGCGCAAGACGGCGTTGTCGGCGATGCCCGCCAATGGCCGGCCGAGCGTCCGCAGGGCGGTGCCCGCCCAGTTGCGAACCGGAATCATGATGTCGGAATGGGCTTGGTAGGCCTGATAGAGCATTGTCCCCCTGGCGGGGGCGCGCGCCCTGCTGCCCGGCAGACCTCGCGCTCCCGCTCACGCGAAAAGGTAGTGCATTTTATGTTGCGGTGCGAGATAATTTCTCGCGGCCGAACGGGGGACCAGTCCATGGCCACGCTCACCATCGCCAGCAAGAATTACGGCTCCTGGTCGTTGCGCGGGTGGTTGCTTTGCAAAATGGCCGGTCTCGAGTTCGAGGAACGACAGGCGCCGAGCGACGACCCATCCACGCGGGCCGAACTCCTTCTGCTGTCGCCGTCGTTTCTTGTCCCCTGCCTCACCCATGACGGCGTCAAGGTCTGGGACACGCTCGCCATCGCGGAATACGTCAACGAGTTGAAGCCGGACGCCAAGCTTATTCCCGCCGACCGAGTCGCGCGCGCCCACTGCCGCGCGGTCGCCGGTGAAATGCATTCCGGCTTCAGCAACTTGCGCTCGGCGCTGCCGATGAACCTCAAAGCCCATTATCCCGGCTTCAAGGTGTGGGCGGGCGCGCAGGCCGACATCGATCGTGTCGTCAGCATCTGGCGCGAATGCTTCGCCGCCTCCAAGGGCCCTTATCTGTTCGGGAAAGAGCCTTGCATGGCCGACGCCATGTACGCGCCCGTCGTCACGCGCTTCCTCACCTACGACGTGAAGCTCGATCCCCAGTGCGCCGCCTATTGCAAAACCATCATGGCGATGCCGCTCATGCAAGAATGGGTCGCTGGCGCCAAAACCGAGCCCGACGAATTGGAAGAGCTCGACGTCGAGTTCTAAGCAGAACGAGACATCAGCGTCGCGGTGCCCGCCATGGCCCTCGATCTCCTGTTGCGTCAGGGCCGGCGGGCCGACGAAGAGGCGCCCGTCGACATCGCCATCGCGGACGGCCGCATCGTCGAGATCGCCGGCCGCATCGCCGCTGACGCGCCCGAAGAGCGCCTCGATGGTCGCCTGGTGATCGCGGGCTTCGTCGACAGCCACATCCACCTCGACAAATCCTGCATTCTCGACCGATGCCACTGCGAGCAAGGCACGCTCGAGGAGGCGATCGCATCGGTTGCAACGGCCAAGCGTGCTTTCACCGAGGCGGACATTTACGCCCGCGCGCAGCGCACCTTGGAGAAAGCCATCATCCAAGGCACGACCCGCATGCGCACCCATGTCGAAATCGATCCGCGCGTCGGGCTCAAGGGCTTCCACGCCGTGCACCGGCTCAAGCGCGATTACGAGTGGGCGATCGACCTGCAAATTTGCGCCTTTCCACAGGAGGGCCTCACCAACGATCCCGGCTCCGAGGAACTGTTGGTGCAAGCCTGCGAGCAAGGCGCCGACGTGATCGGCGGTTGCCCGTACACGGACACCGATCCCCCGACGCAGATCGCCCGCATCTTCGAGATCGCGCGCCGCTTCGATCTCGACATCGACTTTCATTTGGATTTCGACATCGATCCGTCGTGGATGCACCTCGATGAGGTATGCCGCCAAGCCGATGCGCACGGATGGGGCGGCCGCGTGGCGGTCGGTCACGTCACCAAGCTTTCCGCCATCGATCATTGCCGCCTTGCCGAGATCGGCCGGCGCCTGGCCGACGTGGGGGTCGCCGTGACGGTGCTGCCGGCGACCGATCTGTTCCTGATGGGGCGGGACCGCCACTTCCACGTGCCGCGTGGCGTCGCGCCCGCGCATCGGCTGCTAGGTGACGGCGTGACCTGTTCGCTTGCGACCAACAACGTGCTCAATCCATTCACGCCGTTCGGCGACTGCTCGCTCATCCGCATGGCGAATCTCTATGCCAACGTCGCGCAGATCGGCCGCCTGCGCGACCTCAAAGCGTGTTTCGACATGATCACGACGCTGCCGGCGCGACTGATGAACGCCGCGCATTACGGCGTGGCGGTCGGTCATCCCGCCGACCTTGTCGTTCTCGACAGTGGCGATCCGGCCTTGGCCGTGGCCGAGGTCGCGCAGCCTTTGTTCGGTCTTAAGCGCGGCCGCCGCAGCTTCACGCGCGCCGCCGCCACCATCCATCGACCGTAACAAGCGCGGTCACGCCTTGCCCAAACGATAAGCGCGGCGCGCATACAATGTGCAGCCGGCGCGTTTACACAACCGACACATATCTCCAACCGACTGAAATATATGGACTTAAGCCGCCCGGCCCGGGTGGCACGCAACTTGAAATGGCTTGCGCCACGTCGCCATCGCTGACGATGGCGATCGAGAGCCGCCACCCTTCTCGACGAGCGAGTACGGCGCGGCCCGGGCGCAGCGGCGCGCATTTCGCAAACTTTGAGGGAAAGCGATGAGCGAGCCTCTCATCGTCATCGGCAACGGCATGGCCGCGGCGCGTTTCGTCGAGGAACTGGCCAAGCGCGCGCTCGGCCGCTACGCCGTTGCCGTCATCGGCGATGAGCCGCGGCTCGCCTACAATCGCGTGCTGCTGTCGGCGCTGCTGGCCGAGGAGGTCGGCTTCTGCGACATCGAGCTCAAACCGGCGCGATGGTGGCGCGACCGCGGCGTGACCTTGCGCTACGGCGTGCGCGCGACCGCGGTCGATCCCATAGCGCGCCAAGTGACGCTGTCGAACGGCACGCGACTGTCGTTTTCCAAGCTCGTCTTTGCGACCGGCTCCCAGCCGATCAAGCTCGCCATCCCCGGAATGGACTTGCCGGGCGTGCTCACTTTTCGCGACATCGACGACGTCAACACCATCGCGAAGGCCGCGCGTACGCGCGTCGTCGTCATCGGCGGCGGCCTCCTCGGCCTTGAAGCGGCCTACGGGTTAGCCAAGGCGCGCGCTCACGTCACCGTCCTCCATCTCATGGACAGGCTCATGGAGCGCCAACTCGATGAGCGCGCGGCACGGATGCTCAAGCGCGCGGTCGAAGCCAAAGGTATCGCCGTGCGCCTCGAAGCCGAGACCGCGCGCATCATCGGCAACGGCCGCGTCGAGGCGGTCGAATTGCGGGACGGCTCCGTAATCCCGGCGGACGCGGTGGTCGTCGCGGCAGGCATCCGGGCGAACACCGAGCTCGCGCGGACGGCCGGGCTTAAGGTCCATCGCGGCATTGCCGTCGACGACCATCTCGAGACCAGCGTCAGCGGCGTCCACGCCATCGGCGAATGCGCCGAGCATCGCGGGTGCTGTTACGGGTTGGTGGAGCCCGCCTACGAGCAAGCTCAGGTGCTGGCGCGGCGGCTCGCGGGCGAGAACGCTACCTATCTCGGCAGCGTGCTCGCCGCCAATCTGAAAGTGTCCGGCGTCAACGTGTTTTCGGCCGGCGACTTCCTCGCCGCCACGGTCGGCGCCGACGAGATCGTGCTCAGCGACCCCGGCATCGGCCTCTACAAGAAGCTGGTCATCGCCGCCGGCCGTCTCATCGGCGCGGTGCTGTTCGGCGATACCGCGGACGGCCCTTGGTATCTCGACCTCATTCGCTCGGGATCGTCGATCGAACGCTTGCGCGACGACCTCGTGTTCGGGCGCGACCTCGCAACCCGCGTGGCCGCGTGAGCATGAACGCGCCTTCGCCTCACCCGCCGACCGTACGCACGACCTGCCCTTATTGCGGCGTGGGTTGCGGCGTGTTGGCGCGGCCGGACGGATACGGCGGCGCCGCGATTACGGGCGACCCCGACCATCCCGCCAATTTCGGCCGCATCTGCTCCAAGGGCTCGGCGCTCGGCGAGACGCTCGGGCTCAACGAACGCCTGCTCCATCCCATGCTGCGGCAGGCCGACGGCACGCTTGCGCGCGTCGACTGGTCGGTTGCTCTCGACCGGGTTGCCGCCGGCTTCCAACGCATCGTCACGCGCCACGGCTGCGATGCAATCGCCTTCTATCTCTCCGGCCAACTCCTGACCGAGGACTATTACGTCGCCAACAAGCTGATGAAAGGATTCATCGGCTCGGCGAACGTGGACACCAATTCGCGCCTGTGCATGGCCTCCTCGGTTGCCGGCCACAAACGCGCCTTCGGCGCCGACACCGTGCCCGGCACCTACGAAGATCTCGATCAGGCCGACCTTCTGGTCCTGGTCGGCTCGAATACGGCATGGTGCCACCCGGTGCTGTTCCAGCGCATGGTCGCGAACAAGCGCAAACGCGGCGCCAAGATCGTCGTCATCGATCCACGCCGCACCGCGACCGCCGAAGACGCCGACCTCTATCTTGCGATCGCGCCCGGCATGGACACGGTCCTGTTCTGCGGACTGCTCGCGCATCTCGCCGATCGGTGCGCGCTCGATTATGGCTACATCGATGCACACACGCTGGCGTTCGAGAACACGCTGGCGCAAGCGCGCGCGATCGCCCCCGACCTCGCCGCCACGGCGAGGCTCACGCGCCTACCGCAGGCCGATGTGGCGCGCTTCTTCGACCTCTTCCGTTCCACGCCCGACACCGTGACCTGCTTTTCGCAAGGGGTGAACCAATCCGCGCAAGGCACCGACAAGGTCAACGCCATCATCAACTGCCACCTGGCGACCGGCCGCATCGGCCGGCGCGGCCAAGGGCCGTTCTCGTTGACCGGCCAGCCCAATGCCATGGGCGGGCGGGAGGTCGGCGGCCTCGCCAATCAGCTCGCCGCCCACATGGCGTTCACATCGGAGGACATCGACCGGGTCCGCCGCTTCTGGAACGCGCCGCGCGTGGCCCCCCGCGAAGGCCCCAAGGCGGTGCAAATGTTCGACGCCATCGCCCGCGGCCGGATCAAAGCGCTGTGGGTGATGGCCACCAATCCCGCGGTCTCGCTGCCACGCGCAAGCCATGTGCGCGAAGCGCTCAAGAGGCTCGATCTGTTCGTGGTCTCCGAGAACGTGCTTGCCAACGACACGGTGAATGCGGGCGCGCATATTCTCCTGCCCGCCGCCGCATGGGGCGAGAAGGACGGCACCGTCACCAATTCCGAGCGCCGCATCTCGCGCCAGCGGCGATTTCTGTCCGCACCGGGCGAGGCCCGGCCCGATTGGTGGATCGTGACGCAAGTCGCCCGCCGGATGGGATTCGGAACTGCATTTGCTTACGGCTCCGCGGCGGACGTTTTCCGCGAGCACGCCGCGTTGTCCGCCTTCGAGAACGGCGGCCGGCGCGATTTCGATATCGGGGCGCTCGCCGCGATCGGCGACGGCGCCTTCGACGCGCTCGATCCCGTGCAATGGCCACTGCGCGCCGGCGAAACACCGCAGCAGAACGACCGGCGGTTCTTCATGCAGGGCGGCTTCTACACGCCTGACCGCAAGGCGCGCTTCATCGCGGTCGAGCCGCCGGCGCCCAGGGTCGCGACCAGCAAGGAATTCCCGTTTCGTCTGAACACCGGCCGCCTGCGCGACCAATGGCACACCATGACGCGATCGGGGCTGAGCGTGCGGCTCGGCGCGCACATGCCGGAGCCGTTCGTCGAGGTGCACCCCGCCGACGCCGAGGCGATGCATCTGTGCGACGGCGGCTTTGCCAAGGTCGCGACCCGCTGGGGGTCGTGCGTGCTCAAGGTCAGCGTCACCGACCGGCAACGACTGGGCTCCTTGTTCGCGCCCATTCATTGGAGCGACGCAACCGCCTCGACCGCGCGCATCGGCGACTTGGTGATGCCCGAGACCGACCGTTACTCCGGCCAGCCCGACGCCAAGGCGACGCCGGCATCGATCGCACCGGTCGATTTCGCGTTCCGGGGATTTGCCCTGACGCGCCGGCCGATCGGCGTGCCGGCCGGCACGTGGTGGGCGCGCGTGGCCGTCACCCGCGCATCGGGAGTGCTGCTGGCGACCAACGACGGGCCCGAGATCTGGCACAACCATGCGCGCCACATGTTTCACGATGGCGCCGAGCTTGCAGAATATGTCGATCACCAACGGGGCACCTATCGCACGGCGGCGTTCGTCGCGGGCAAGCTCACGGGCTGCTTGTTCATCGGCCCCGCCGAGGCCGCACCGCAATGGGATGCGGTCAAGGCGCTGTTCGAGGTCGAGACACTCGCGGAGGAGGCGCGACGCGTGTTGCTGTCGGGACGCTCGGCCGACGGGCTTATGAGCGCGGGCCCGATCGTCTGCGCCTGCTTCAGCGTCGGGCTCGCCACCATCCGCGCCGCGATCGAAGCGGGCGCGGCCACGAACGTCGAAGGCATCGGGGAGGCGCTGCGCGCCGGCACCAATTGCGGCTCGTGCCTGCCGGAGCTCAAGCGCATCCTCGCCGATGCGGGCACCGGCGCGGCGGCTCCGACCGCGACGTCATCGCAAACGACGCCGACCGCCCGCCGCGCGCGCCAAGCGCCGGTGACGTCTTAACGCCGCGTATTCATAAATCGGGCGACTCGGTCAGGCGCGTTTGATGTGGTCGGCGGGTCGCGCGATCTCTGCTTTCGATTTCAAGGCAAGAACCGGAGTTCGGCTCGCTCAGTTCAAGCGTAAGTCTTCGTTCAGATCATCGGCTGATGTCGGTGGTCCTGACGAGACAAATCACGAGGAGCCATTTCAATGAGCAAGGAAGAAGATAACAAGGCCGTTGTCGGCCGTTGGTTTACCGA
>Ga0306926_10003204_pt1 | contig 16865 bp, 12 predicted proteins | sample flu12Cox44000178_FD_203759 | JGI IMG/M metagenome (GOLD analysis project Ga0306926, IMG submission 203759) | Lab enrichment of tropical soil microbial communities from Luquillo Experimental Forest, Puerto Rico - flux8day.12C.oxic.44.000.178 (v2)... | ecosystem: Environmental > Terrestrial >... | reverse complement strand
CGTCCAGCACGACGATTTCTCGCAGAGCTTCAGCCACACAGTGTTCGTGACGGTGACCGCGAATCACGTCCACCGGGTGACGATGGCCGTCGACCTACAAGTCGGCGGTGGCAACTTCGGAGCCAACGGCACGGCACTCATCGATCCGGTGTTCTCCTTTGCATCGGGCGTAGATCCGTCCTATTCGTTTCAATTCAGCGACGGAATTGGAAATTCATCGATCCCGGCCGTCACGGAACCAGATTCTCTTCTTCTCCTGAGCGCCGGCGCAGTCGCCATCGCCCTCTTGCGCAGGCGCTCCAGGCTCCGGCGCTTCGCGACGCGGGAAGTGTCTGTGCGGTGAACTCTCACGTACAGGGTTACGGGGAGTAGAACGCGACTTCGAATTTTCTTCGGCGCTCGCGTCCGGTGCCAGTCAGCTGCTGGTTCAAATCGCGGCCCGCAACCACTTGCCGGCAAGCAGGCGCGCTCATCCTGCACTGGCCGCGCGGTTCTACTCGACGGAAGATCCCCGACAATGCATTGGCTCTCCGGTTGCATGTCCATCGGTTCCGAGACAAAATCGCCTTCTCATGCGCAACTCGAGGCAGAGAGAGACTGGGGTGGCAGTACTTCGCGGGATCCTGGAGGCACACCCGGCCTTTGCGAAGGGGTCGTCCGCTGCGAACCGGTCGACGAGGATTTTCCGACATCGTCGATCGCCACGGCAACGCACGGTGAGCGGCTTGAGTGGACCTTGGCTCGATTTCAATGGCGATATCAGCACCAAGGCCGCGCGCCTGCACGCCGCGGTGATCCTCCGGGGTCCGGAACCGCGGGGAATGGATCGTCGCGAGCTCGGCGCCGGGTGTCCGCAAGACCCCAGGCTCGTCGCCAAAACCACGAAACGGGCACCGAGCGAGGTGCCGAAGGAGACCGAAGTGGCATTCTACGAGGTAGGCAACGTCCGCGTTCGCTACGAGCGGGCCGGCTCGGGGTTCCCACTGCTCGTCACCCCCGGCGGGGGCTTGAACTCCCGCGTGAGCAACTGGCCGACCGCGGTGTTCAACGCGATGGAGGCATTCAAGGACGACTTTTGCTGCATCACGATGGATCAGCGCAATGCCAACGGTGGCGAGTCTACGGGACCGATTCCCAACCGCGATAGCTGGGGCGCATTCGCGGACGACCAGCTGGGGCTGATGGACCATCTCGGCTTCGAGAAGTTCTTCTACATGGGCTACTGCATCGGCGGACCGTTCGGGCTCAAGCTCATCGAGCGGGCGCCCGACCGCGTCGTGGCCGCTGTGCTGTGCCAGCCGGTTGGACATCGGCCGGAGAACCCCGACGTCATGTACAACTCGGGACGCGACGTCTGGGCCCCCGAGCTACGGGCTCGGCGACCCGAGATCACCCAGGATAGCATCGACGCGTATCTGCACGACCTCTATCGCGCGCGCCCGGACTTCGTGTACAGCGTGTCGCGCGAGTTCGTCCGGTCGTGCCGAACGCCGCTCCTCGTGATGCCGGACGACACCCCCGCGCACCCCTATCAGACATCGGTGGACATCGCCGCGCTCTCTCCGAACTGCCAGTCGACGGTGTTTCCCTGGAGAGAGCCGAAGGACTTGCTCGAGAAGACGATCGGCCAGGTGCGCGACTTCCTGCGGTCGCACCAGCCGGCCACGGCGGGCCGCTGATGTGCGCGGCTCCTCGCGTGACGCGAGGGGCCGCGAACCCGAGAATCAGTGAGGAACCGCGCACGGCGCCTGGATCATGTCGGGATCTCCGAGTCGGACATACCGCTCCCCTTGTCTCGTCCGCCGCGTTGCCGCAGGATTGGGCGGTGGAATCGCGCCTGCACGCCGAGATCGAACCGGTACGGCTGGGATCGCGCCCGCACGCCGAGGCCGAGCCATTGCCGTCCGTGACGCTCGCGGAGGCGGGCCGCGCGGGCGCGCGCGCGACCACCGGGGGTACGAGCACGCCCTGGCTCCTCTCCCCCGCGATCGACTTCTGGCTGGTGTGCGCGGGCGGCGGCGCACTGCTGCTGCTGATCGCGCTCGCGCTCGTGTGGCACGGGAATCGCGAGCTCGCCATGGCCGATCTCTTGCTGGCCGAGCTCCACTTGGGCGCGACCTACGACGCGATCGCCCGACGGCGACTCTGGCGGCGCATGCCGGTCACGGTCTTCGTGGTGCCGCTCGCCATCGTTGCCGCCACCTACGCGGTGAGCCTCCAGGGCCACCCCGTGCTCGTCGTCACCGCCATCGTCTACGTCGGCGCGTGGCACCGTGGGCGCCAGAGCCTCGGCATCGCGCGCCACTACCAGCGGCAGGTCGGCGGTCCGGTCTCAGCATGGCATCGCCGGCTCTTCTCGGCCGCCGTCTACCTGCCGATGATCGCGGCTCTCGCCTACTTCACCGCGACGTCGCCGGTCTGGGAGGGCGAGGAGTATCTGGCCTACCCCCTGGCGCCCGGCCTCGTGTGGACGCTCGCGGCGCTGGCGGGGGCGAGTCTCGCGCTCTACCTCGGCTGGACGACGGGCCGCACGGGGCTGGCCGTCGCGTCGGGAGCTTCAACGGTGCATCCAGCCGAACGCTGGCTGGTTGTCGCGAACGCGGTGGCGTTCGGGAGCGCGTACGTGATTGGGGCGTGGACCGAGGGATTCCTGCTCGTGATGGTCATCCATCACGAAATCCAGTACCTCGCCTTTACGTTCGGGATCGCGCGTCGCCACGCCCCGGCCGGGATCGGGCGGCTCGCCCGGAACGTTCGCCTCCTGTTATCCTTCTCGCTGTGGCCCCTGGTCGGGATCGGGAGCTGGGCGCTTTGCCAAGGCTGGGACCCGCCGGAGGCGCTGCTCCCATTCCTGTCCGCCGGGCTCCTCGCGCATTACTGGCTGGACGGGCGCATCTGGACCCGTCGGGCCCGCAACCTGTCGCCGCAGTAACCCTGCCAGCACCGCCTGTCGTGGTGGATCACTGCCAATAGCTTCTCCTCAGCAAGTTCCACTCATCCATCAGGTTCCCTACGCAATGTTCCAAGCCGCACTTTCAGAGGGGGACTCGAACGCGACTTCGAATCCCAAGGCTCACTTCGCGGGCAAGCGGCGATACTGACGACGGGCCGGCCATTGCTGAGCCGACCCGTCTCGCGCATCTACGTTTCAACGCGTCGGCGCCTGCCTTGGCGACTTGCGCGACCCGCTCAGAGCCGGCACCGACACGCCGACCGCGTCGACGATCTTCCCGTCCCGTGGACGTGTGGCCTCAACGCTCCGATATCGGCGCCGGCGGCAGAGGCACGCCGCCCGGGCCTTGGGCAAAGTCGAGCGGTGAAACCGCCGGCTGCTGACCAATGCCAGGCTGGCTCCAGTCGCACACTCCACCCGGGAACGCGGCTTCCAAACGCGCCCACTGGACAGGTGTGAAGACGGCTGGAAGATACTCGGCCGGGTTGAGTGGCTTCAACTGACACTTCAGGATGTTTTCCGCAAGCGGACCCCCGGCGATCTGGCGAGGCGAGGAGTGTTTCGCCAGCCGGGGATCGGCGTCGCACGTCGCCGCGTCGGTGACCGGGGTCGTGAAGTTCGGGTCGCCGGTCAAGTAGCAGAGGTCGAACGCCGTCTTCGGCTTCGCCTCGATGACGTCGGCCTGGGTGCGCACGGAGTTGAGCGTCTCCTTCGGCGCGCTAACCGTCAGATTAAACAGCCAGGTATCCATGGTCAGGAACGACTGCAAGGTCACGGCCGTGAACTGCGCCGGCGTGGCAGGCAACAGCCCGGTGCCATAGCGCCACATCACCTGGTTGCCGTGATTGCCAGCATTGGCCGCGTCGATGCGGGCACGCTCCGAGAAGCTGCGCCAGATGTAATGGATGCCCTGTTCGTCCCAGCCGCGCGAGTCGATGATCGGCAGCTTACCGAGGTTCTCGCCGCTGGCCACGATACCGGCACGGTAGGCGATGTCGAGCGCAGGCAGGTCGGCCGTGCTGCGGGCGGGCCGGCGGTTCGAATCCGCATCGAAGCCGCCGATCTTCTCGTTCAGCGTGACGAACTCTTCCGTCGTGATCGCCCCTCCGAGCAGCGCCTTCAGACCATACTGGATGCCGACGTTGTCGCCGGTCGTCAAGGCGCGTTTGCTCCCGGGAGGGATGCCCGTGGTCTTGCCCCATACCGCCGCGGCGAGGTCGGGGTCGCCACACCGCGTGCCGTTCGGGTTGGTCACCGGGTCGTAGACGAGCGCGGCCGGCAGCAGGCAATTGTTGCGGGCCGCGCCCACGGGCGCCAAGGCGCCTGTCGTCTGGTTGATCACCAGGATCGGCACGTAGTTACCGGGCTTGTTGTTGAAGCCGAACGAGTTGTTCCACGACTGGCAGCCCAGGTGGTCGAGGTGACCGTTGATGGCCGTCTTCTTCGCGTTGATCTGCGTCTGGGTCAGCCCGTTCGCGGTCATCAGGGCCGTCCACTCCGGCCCGGCGTAGAAGTTCACCAGGAGCACGCAATCGCCGACCTCGAGGCCGGTCGTGATCGAATCCGGGTAATCGCAGCTCGGCTGGATACCGTCGAGCAGGCCGGGAAAGATCGAGGCGGTCGTATTCTGCTGGATCGAGCCGCCCGAGCACCCGTTGCCTACCGTGTAGAGGATCTCGCCGTACGTGTCGACGATGTGCTCTTTCATCATCATCACGGTCTCGGAGACGAGAACGCGATTCGAGTTGTACAGCGAGTCCGTGACGCTATTGTCCACGACCATGAAGCCGCGCGAAAGCGCCGTGTCGTCGGCCCAGTTCTGCTCGCTGCGGAACTGGAGCCGCGGCTGCCCGGTGGACGCACCGAAGGTGTAGACCACCTTGCGGTTCCACTGCGGCTGCGGCGCCAGGGCGGACCACGGCTTCCCCGGATCGAACAGCACCGCGATGTCGTAGATCCCGCGATTGATCGTTCCACGCTCGACGCGCACGATGTACGGCACCGTCAGTCCTGTGGTCGTGGTGGTCATCGCCAGATCAGCCGGGGGCGGACTGCCGACGGTGTATGGCTTGAAGCAGTTGTTCGGCGTCGCCGAGGCCGGCGGGTTCGGGTCGGGCAGCGCGGTCGAGCAGCCCGGCACGGTCGTGTGATAGAACAGCTTGAACTCGGTGGCGATGTTGCACTGGGCGTCGACCGCGAAGGTCGACAGCCCGCTCGCGTTCGATGCCGGCGTGTTCCCGGATGCGGGCACCGGAGTCGGCGTGGCGCAGATCCACGGCGTGGTCTGCGAGCCCAACAGCACCGGGCCGCCGATCGGATGGTTGAGGATCCACAGCGTCGCTCTCGGCCGACCATTCCCGTTGCCGTTCGAGTCGGCGAGGAACTCGTTTTCTCCGACCACCAGCCCCGTCAGCACGCCGCGCATTGTGCGGGCCGTCTCGTTGGTCTGGAACGCCGACGTCACGTCGTGTCCGTTGAGCGACAACGTGACCTTCTTCAGCGGCACGTTCTTGGGCACGCGCACCTCGACGAGCGCGTCCCCGCCACTGATGAGATCGGAACGGTTCGACAGCGTCACAATCTCGAAATTTAGGGGCGTCGGCTCGGCATCGGCCAGGAAGAGCGTCGTCAACAGGCACCCCGATACAAGCAGACTCAGAATCCTCATGATGGCCCTCCTCCTCGTCACGACTGGTCTGGTCCAGTGCGTAATAGATTCGATCCACCGTCGCCCTGTTGTCGTCTCGCGCATGTCCGACCCTATGAGGATCGGGCGTTCGCAGTAGGGGCACGATGATCCGCTCAACGTCTGCCCAGAGCCATACGCCGGTCAGCGTAGACAATCTGGACCAGTGGTCCGCCGGCCGACGGTGATCGCCGCGTCCCGGGGGCGTGCCGGAAGCCCGGCCCGCCCGACCCTCGAACCTCGCGGGGGATACGGGCAGGCCTGAACGCTCGCGCGACCTCTGGTTCGATCTCGCTCGCGCGCTTGCACGCATCGAGCAGCGCAGGTATGCGGGCGCGGCGCTCGTGGCGGCCGACGGGCTGCGCTCGTTCATCCGCTCGAAGCTCGTCAGCGACGGCGAGGCGCGCCCGACCGGCTATGTGGCGTATCGCACCATCGTGCCCAGGGCGGATCTCGCCGCCGACGTGCATCGCCAGGAGGTCGTGCTGTGGAGCGGCCCTGGCTTCCACATCGTGCACTACCCGCTCCGCCACGGCACGCTCTTCAATATCGTCGCGGTGTTCCGAACTCCGACCCATGATCAGAAGGGTGATGTCGCCTCCCATCGCGCGGAGCTGCAGCAGACGTATCGGGATGCACATCCATCGATGCGTGAGCTCATCGCCATGATGGATCTGGGGTGGCGCGGCCCGGTCTGCGATCGCAGTCCAGTGCGGCACTGGCACAAGGGCCGCGTCGTACTCATCGGCGATGCCGCCCATGCGTCGCTGCAGTCCCTCGCCCAGGGTGCCTGCATGGCGATAGAGGACGGGCTCTGCCTCGCCGAGTCGATCCATGCCGAGGCGGACGACTTCGCCACCGCGTTCCGCCGCTTCGAGGCGGCGCGGATCGTGCGCACGGCGCGCGTGCAGCTGGAATCGCGCGCGCTGTGGGACTTCTACCATGCCGAAGGCATCGCTCGGGACGTGCGCAACCAGACCACGTCGGCATGGGATGAGGAGCACATGTACGACTGCCTGGCGTGGCTCTACCACGGCTTTCCTCTGCCGACCGAACGCGAGCAGCAGCAGTAGGGTCTGGTACGTTTCCCTCGACCCGACCTACTGTCGCGCTCGCTCTACGGCGGCTCAAGGAGACAAGAAGCGACATCCTGTCCGCGGGGGCCATTCAGCGCTGCGCCACCATGGGGGGACGGATTCGAGCATGAATCGCCTCAGTCGCCGACAGATGATAGGAGGCGCGGTTGCTCGCCACCGGCGCGCCATGGTGTCGCGGAGTCCTCGGCCCGCCGGTGGCCGCCGTTTGACCACGCCCACGGACTTTGGCAGGATCGCCCCAGGATGGCCGGGATGTCATCCGCCCTGTGCCAAGCGGGGCAACACCCCGCGCTGACTCAGAAGGGGGCCTTATGTCACCGACAACCTGATAGAGATCGAACGATCTCGCCCATTCTTGCGGTCACTCCGACGACAAATTCAAAACTCCAAAAAAAGTGAGGACACACCATGGGTATCGCATTAAGGCGCACAGTTCGTCTTGCTCTCGCCTCTGGGCTTTTCTGCCGGCTCCATCACACCGAAAGCCGTTAGCCAGGAGGCAGGCTGGGTCACTCTCTTCGATGGTAAGATCGAGAACGGCAACATTGTCGTCGACAAGATGGCGGGCAAGGAAGCCGGCTACCTGGTGACCACAAAGCCCTACAAGAATTTTATCGTGCGCGTCGAGTTCTGGTCGAGCGACGATGCCAACAGCGGAATCTATTTCCGTTGCCTCGATCCAAAAAAGATCACCGACAGGACCTGTTACGAAGCCAATATCTTCGACGAGCGCCCGGACCCGAGCTATGGCACCGGCGCTATCACACGTTACGTCGAAGTGAGTCCGATGCCGAAAGCGGCGGGCAAGTGGAATACATATGAGGTGACCGCGAACGGGCGCGACATCACCGTCGTGCTGAATGGACAGACAACGGCAAAGCTGCGCAACGGAATGTTTGACGAAGGTCCGATCGCGTTGCAGCATGGAGCTGGCGCGATCAAGTTCCGCAAGGTGGAAGTGAAACCGCTCTAGGTGCGACGCTCGGCACGACTGATTGCAGGTACCAGTTGCCGGACGGCGGCATCTGCGGACTGCCGCTCCAGGCTTACAGCACCGAGCGTGTATATGCACTCCTCGCCAAGGCGCCCGCGGTCGGCGAGCTGGTCGAGCGCCCCGCGCTCCTGGCCTTCGTGGACTAGGTGCCTGCGATCTCTTCCGCTCCTTGGCCAGTCGCGATCGCGCCGCGGCAGCCCGGCCGTCGCGGCGACCGCGGCCGGAATCTCCCGGAAGCCATGCTCGTTCGTCATAAGTTCGAGCCACTTCTGCGCCCCGCGGTCCGTGAGCTCCCGGAACGTCCCACATCGTGGGTCGTGATGACGGCTAAAACGTTCTTCGGATAGCGACGGGCTGGGCGGCCTCGACGAACGCGGCCAGCGCGCGGATCATTGAAGTGTCGCCTTACCAGCACATGCCCGGAAACGCGAATCGACGAACTGAGGCTCGTTAAGGCATTGTCGTCACCTGAGGCAGCGGTCGAGCGGGCGTTGTCGTGGGTCACCCGGCTTGCGCGCGCCGGTAACGCAAGCAAGGCGATCGTGTATCTACTCGTCGGTGGCTTCGCCCTTGCCGCCGCTCTGGGAATCGAGCGCCGGCCCCCCGGCACGACCGGGGTCTTTCGCACCGTGCTGAAGCAGCCGTTCGGGGCAATGGCGCTGATGCTGCTCGCAGGAGGACTGTTCGTTCACGCGCTGTGGGAACTCTTTCGCGCCCTTCGCGATCCAGACAACGAGGCGTCTCAGCCACGCGGTGTCTTCAAGCGCCTGGGATGGATCGTCGCCGCCGCCGGCTACACGAGCCTCGGCTGTAGCGCGCTCCGCACCCTCGGCGGCTGGCCCATGCGCGGCGAGGATGCGGCCGCGCGGAACTGGACTCGCCTCTTGCTTCTCACCGTTCCGCTCGGACCGTGGCTGCTGACCGCCATTGGGGTGGGCATCATCGTGACCGGAGCGGTGTTCCTGCGGAAGGGATGGATCGCCGACCTCGACCACTACGTCGATCTCTCCGGGCTCGCCCCGTGGGTGAAGGTCTCGTTCTATGTCGTTGGGCGCCTCGGCATGGTGGCACGTGGCGTCGTTTGGAGCGTCATCGGCGCGTATCTCATCGTCGCCGCCATCACCGAGAATCCCAACCAGGCGCCGGCGATCCACGGGGCGCTGACCGCCCTGAAACGGCAATCGTATGGACCGTGGCTCCTCGGCACGGTGAGTGTCGGCTTCATCGCGTACGGGCTGTATGAGCTATTCGTCGCGTGGCGAAGACGCTTTCACGTCGACGTCGGTCTCGCGTAGGTAGCATGCCCACTCGGCAATACGGCCGGGGGCTGTCCACTTCTGCCCCCGGCACGTGTTGTAGCGGAGCTGCCGGTCCTGATCGACTGAATGTCGCGCGAAAGGAGTTCTAGTTCTGTCCGGTAGCGACGCATCTCACGCCAGAGCCTTCACCGCTTTGATGATCCCGTCGGGGTCTAGGCCCTGATACCCGACCTGCTGCCAGAGTCCGCCGCTGCCTTCCATGTGCGTGCCGATGTGGTCGTATCGGCCCTTGAATCCGGCCTGCAGCAGGTAGCTGCCGAATCGGCTTCCCAGGCCGGTCTTCTCGTTCCAACCTTCCGCGACGAGCACGAACGTGGTGCCGGCGAGCGTCCTCATCATGGCGGTATCCACGACGTTCACCGTCGGCTTGTTGATCAAGCCGACGGCGACGCCCTGCTCCTGCAGGCGGATCACGGCGTCGAGGGCGCGGTACACGATCTCGCCCATGGCGACGATGTAGCCGCCGCCGGTCGGTGCTGCGCGCACGATGTCATCCTTGCCCGGCTCAAACGGCTTACCCCCGTACAGTGGCTTACCGTCGTCGCCGAGGATGTCGGGGACGGGAGCACGCGTCGTAAACAGGAATCTCAGTCCTGGGTCGTTGAAGATGCGCTTGACACACGCGGCGAATTGGTGCTGGTCGGCCGGGAAATACAGCCGCGTGGCGTCCTCCCCGTGCCCGGGCTTCACACCCCCGTCGGCGTACATGCTGTTGATGCCGAAATGGCAGGTGTTGTCGGCCATGTAGTCCACGCCGCTGTGGCTGTAGTGCGCGAGGACGTTCGAGAAGTTCAGGCGCGCCATCGTGATCTCGCTGATGGCCATCTCCAGGAAGGCGCTGAAAGTGGCATAGATGCCCTGCTTGCCTTTGGAGGAGCCGAAACCGGCGGCCGCCGAAAAGTTGCCGCGCTCCATGATGCCGCCCCGCACGAACACCTCCGGGTGCTTCTTGCGGATATGGTGTAAGCCGCAGGATCCCTCCAGATCGTTGTCGAACACGCGCACGCTCGCGATACGGTCCGCTTCACTCATGCCGTCGAGGATCTCGTTGATGATCTTGCCGAAGTCGTCACGGTTTCTGCCCACGCCCGAGGAGCCCCGATAGGTGAGCGGACTCTTCTGAGGTTTGGCCGTTTTGAGCATCTGGATCGCCGCCTCGTACCCGCCGCGTTTCTCGAGGTAGTGGATAGCGGTCTCGACCTCCAGTACCTCGTGCGCCTTGGGGTCACCTTCGGCCCCTTCGATGCCGGGGGCCATCGGGCGCTTGACGACGATTGCCCGCGGTAGCGGATCGGAGAACGCGCGGCACAGATCGATGAAGAGAGCGTCGAGGTCTTCGCCCATGGTCGTCGCGGTCTGTAGGCCGTACCCCGCGAGCGTCCGGGTGAGGTCGTACTCGTCCAGATACTCCTGCGGGTGCCCCGAGATCGTGACGTTGTTGTCGTCGACCAGTACCTTGATGTTCAAGCGCTTGGCGACCGCGAGCCGCGCGGCTTCGGCATCGTCGCCCTCCATCTGGCTGCCGTCGGAGCCGAGGAGAACGACGGCCTTGCCAGGATTGGCCATCGCCACGCCATTGCAGAATGACCACAGGTGGCCGAGCCGGCCGGAGCTGAACTCAAGGCCCGGTGTCAACCCCTTCTCAGGGTGGCCCGGCAACCCACTGGCGTATTCCCGATAGTGCAGCAGTCTCTCCGCCGGCATCGCTCCGTTGAGCACGCTCAACAGATACTGCGTTGCGACCCGATGCCCGGCCTCGTCGTAGATGATGGGCACGATCGGGGTGCCATGGGCGATGAACGCCCGAAGGATCATCACCTCCGGAACCGTGTCGTAGGCGCCGCCGGTGTGCCCAGATAGACCCTTTGCTCCGGCCAGCGCCGTGAAGAACACGATTGCATCGCGGCACAGTTGGATATTGTGCTTGAGCGTCGCCTTCTGCGTGTCCGACAGAGACGCGACGGCGGGATCGAGCTTCAGGGGCCGAAGCGCACTCAGGTCGATCGGGAAGGTCTCGTTGCGCATTGACGTGTCTCCCCAAGCCGTGGCTTTCGGCACCTCGGGAATATCAATCGGGATAAGTGCGAATATCGACGACAGGCCCCGATACACCGTCGATAGACCTCGACCATGTGAGTCGCTCCGGCATATCCATGGTGAGTCCGACGCCTCGGTTCTCTCCACCCGCACCCGCACGAGGTGCTCCTGAGCGTCGAAGGCATCGAGCATCGCACTACGCAGAAGGCGCCCATCATATCCGCGCCCGCGAACAATCCACGATCGAGGTCGGATCCGCCGCATCCCGCGACACCGGTGTTGATCCTTTCTTCGAGATCGTCGCGCGGCCAGCAGAATCTACCGTTTGCAGCTGATCCGCGACCGTGAATCGAACCCAGCGCCCCGTGCCGACGCGGTACTGCCAATCGATAGGCCAGAGACGATAGCCCCACGCAAAGGGTGGAGGATTGCTCGCGGTTGCGACGGTGTCCACCATCCATACCTTGCTGCCCGTCGTGCTGTTGCCTCCGCTGATGTTCCACGGGATGTTGCAGGGATTGCTTTGGCAGTGTGCGTCACCGTTTAGACCTTTGTAAAACCCCTTCGCCTCGGCGATGCCGTCGCCTTCGCTAAACTGGATGTTCTGGAACGACACGTCGACCGGCCTCAGGAAGATTCTGCCGCAGAAGCCGACTCCGCAGTGGTCCTTCAGATGGTGAACTCCGCTGCCCGGGATTTGCTCCATGACAGCATCGTTGGGCGCCACGGCGCGGAGGTTGAGCGTGGCGACCCTGCGGCCTGCCGCCAGACCCGAGGTGACCAGCAGATCCAGGACGATTCCCCCGGGCGTTGCGCCCGCGGTGAACACAGCCGTGCCGTCGTCGCGGGGCGAAGGCGTCAGGGTCCCTGTCCCGTCATGGAGGTCCCACCGGAGTCCCCCGAGATCCGCCGCGGTCGCTGCCGGCGATCCCGTGAACGACAGGTCCGCCACTTCGGCCAGGCCCAACTGGGTGAGGCTGCGGCCGACGAAGTTGTCGCGCGGTGTGAGCACCCCGGTGACCCGCGTTTCGCGTAGCCGTGCTTCCTGTTCGATCTCCACCCGACCATTGGTGAGCTGCTCGTGGAATTCCTTGGGATCGAAGAAGGCCGATGCGCGCAACGTCACTCGGCTGTCGGTCTTGGTGCCGGCCAGCGCGAGCCGACGGTGGCCGGCGAGGATGGGATCGTAGAACGGCTGGCCGAAATTCACCTGCACGCCACGAAAGCCGACGCTCCGTTGGATCGCGCGGATGACACGGTGATAGAACTCGACGGAGTCTTCGTCGAAGACCACCGTAATCCGAGCTTCGCGTCGACCAGCGGTGGCGGGCTGCCGCTGCAGAGTGCCGCCCGTGCGGTTGAACCTCCGCTCCGTTAAGGCACGCATCACAGGCGCCAAGGGCTCGCTCCCTGCCGGAAGCCTGCCGACTTGGGGCTTGGCCGTGGCGCTGCTCTCGTCGTGGGCGTGCTTGGTCTGGAGGATGGGGCCTACCTCCGTGAGGGGTTGGCCCGTGATCTCTTCCTCGCACTCCGCGCACATGCGTTGCACCGTCGGCACGGGACTGCTGGCGCCGCTCGCGGCCTTCGGCCGCGGCGCCTCGGACAGACGAAGAACCTCGTGGGCCACCCTGTCGGCTGCCTGCTTCATCGGGTCGCGCGGCGTGGAGACGGCGAGCTTCGTTTGCAGCAAGCGCCGCACTCCGTGGTCGCCGAGGGATCGTTGGAGCCGTCGAGGAGAAGCTATCGATCTCAGGCTGACATCGTGACCGAAGCGGGAGCTGTCGGTAATAGCTGACGCTCCTTTGACATCGCCCATCCTTGTTCTGAGCAGCCGCTGTACGGCTTGATTCCCGATTGTGCGCTGTATGGATAGGATCGAGTTCGCCTCAAGCTGTTCGCCACATTGGGCGCGACCGCGTATCGCCGATTTGGCGGCTGTTGTCTGCTGAACCCTCCGCTCCTGCGCGAAAGTGTGCATGGTTCGTCGCTCGGGTTCCATTGTCACACGCCTCAACGCTCTATGCTGCCCGACCCCGACACGCCCAATCTTGAGGGGCGTCTCTTCGTCCGGCGCTCGCGCGAGCCGAACGGGCGGCGAGGTCGACCACGCCGAGCCCGAGCCCGCCGAGTTGGAGGACGTGGCGGCGGCCGCGATCAGTGGTGCGAGTCTCCAGGAGCCAGCCTCTACGAGCCAATGCCACAGCCGTGGGGGGACGCACCAGTGGCGCGTCTTGACTGCCTCGCCGTCGCCGGTGCACGATCGCCGTCGATGACGGGTCCGGCTCGGGGATCGGCGTTGCGGGCCGCGTGGAGGATGAGGGGGCCGTTGTCGCTTTGAGCAGCACCGCGCTGCTCTGTTTCATCAGCCTCTGCAGTTGCTTCTCGATGGGAGCCTTCAGTCCCCTGCTGCCCGAGATTGGTCGCGCCGGCGCGCTGGCCGACTGGAAGCTCGGCGTCGTGGCCGGGGCGCTGGGCTTCGCCCGCATGGCCACCGCAGTTCCCGCCGGCTGGCTCGCCGGCCGCTACCTCGGCACCACCCTCTGCGCGTCGCCCGTGCTCATGCTTGCCGGCACCGTGTTGCTGACCGCCTCCTCGTCGTTCTCCGTGCTAGTGCTCGGGCGGCTAATCCTGGGCTTCGCGTACACCCTCGGCACCGTGAGTGGCCTCATCGCGCTGCTGCTCGACGACCGAGGACCCAGGGCCTCCCTGCGCCTGAACATCTTCGAGTTCTCCGCGATGATAGGTGTCCTCGGCGGGCTCGGCCTCATCGGGCTGCTCCCCAGCCACTGGGACTGGAACTTCTCGTTGCTGATCGCCTCGTCGCCTTTACTCCTGATCTTCGGCGCGGTTCCGAGCATCCGTCGGCGTTTTCCCGACGCCTCCAAGGCGTTGAACACGCGCGCGCGCAGGCCATCGGTGGCTGGCCATAGGGACCGGATGTCGGTCACGCTGTGGACGATGTTCGCGGTGGGAATCGTCCTTGCCCTGGCGTGGTCCGCGGTCAGCCAGTTCCTCCTGCCGCTCCGGGGGACGCGCGAGTTCGGCCTGGACCGGGCTGGCGTCTCGGGCCTGCTCATGCTCGCGCAGCTCGTGGACCTCGTCGCGCTGCTGCCCGTGGGACGGCTCGCCGACAGCCTGGGGCGTCTGCCCATCCTCGGCTTCGTCATCGTGGTGCTTGGGCTGGGGACAGCCGCGGTCGGCCTTGGGTCGTTCCCGTGGTTCGTGGCGGGCTGTGCGTGCTTCGGGTTCGGCCTCGCGGGCTGGATGCTGCCGGTCGGGGTGATCCGCGAGCACACGCGCGCCGAGCACCTGGCGTGGCGGATGGGCCTGTACCGCGTCGGCGTCGACGCCGCGATGTTCTTCGGCCCGTTCGGGAGCGGCCTCCTGGGCGAGGAGAATGCAGGGATCTTCGTGAGCGCGGTGGGTGGGCTGGCCCTCGTCGTCGGCGGGCGCCTGCTCTTCACCTCGCGCGGCCGGCGCGCCGCCGACGTCTAGGGTGCAGGTGACATCAGCTCGGTCGCCCTTAGGCCGGCGCGGGCCTGAGCTCACCACAGCCGAGGATAGTCGACATCAATGCCGTTCGGCGGCGGTCGCCGGTCTCTGGGCGAGCTCCCCGTGGCGTAATCCTCCAGATTCAGACACCGGTCCCTCTACGACTCTCTCGGAGCCGATGCCAGAGCGCCGCTAGCCGCGCTCGAGCGGGTCCGGCGCCGCCTCCTGCAGGATCTGGAGTGTCTCCTCCGCCGGCGTGACGCCGAGGCGGCACAGATGCTCGACGCGGGCCTCTATGCAGAGACGGTAGGCTGTCACTAGGCTCGGATCGGCGGCGCACGCCGCTTTGATGCGGTGATGCCATTCGTCATCACTGATACTCCCTGCCCCGTTCTCGTCTTTTGCGACGTGCCCTGGAGCTTCGGATACCACCAGCAGGCGCGCCAGGAGCGGCGCAGCACGCTTGCCCACGGTGTGCGTGGCGAGCGCGGTGTTGTTTAGCATGAGCCAGCGCAAGTTCATTTCAATCTCGGATCGTCGCTGGGGACGCACTTTGAGAGCACGGCCCTGTCTCGATTGAGCATGGCCCCCTCACGACTGAAGGTGGGATTCTGGTCTTCACGGGTTAGGAAGCGGAGGGTCTCCTGTCGGGACTGCTCACACGCCTGGGCGCTCTCGAAGCTGCCAATACGGCTCCACTTGGCAAGAGGCGCATCGCTTAGGACGCGAAGACCGTCAGTTTTTGGAGTGTCCTCAAACGAGTTGAACGGCGGGGCCAGGAGATACCAAATATCTGCGGCTCGGGCTTGAGATGCACAGCACAAGAGGGCGACGACGATGTAAGGCCAACGGGTGGTCATTGGGTACCCTCCCCGGCGAGGTTAGCCGGCATCCTATGAACCTCTAAAGGAGGGCGTTCAGATCGTCAAGCAGGCTCGGCGTGGCGGCATCGTAGTGGTGCTACCACCAGAAGCGCGGCCGCGCGGTCTGCGCGAACAACGTCGCCATCCCCCAGGACCGCCTCGAGGCCGCCGTGCTCGACGCTCTGGCCGCGGCCATCGACGAGCAAATCATCGCCCGCCCCGTCACGCTGGCGCCGAAGCGCGCGCAGGGACGCCCCGCCGAGGCTCCGGCGGCGCGAGCGCGCGGCCGTCGCCACGGCCAGCCGGCACTTGCTCGAGGCCGTCACGCGCGGCGACGCTACGGACACGCTGCTCGTGGCGCTCGCGATGCAGGAGGAGACGGCAAAGGAGCTCGGCCCGAAGCATCCGGCGTTCGACGCACAACCACGCACGGCCCGCGGCGCGCCTGCAGCCCCTGGAGCACCACGTGCGGGGCGTGCTCACCACCCGCGGGCCCGCGGCGCGCCTCGTGCTGCAACGTCTCCTCAGCGGCCGCCGCGTCGCCTGTGGGCCCTTCCGAATGCCGGCCGGCGCGGCTATCACTTCTGCGCGACCGGCTCTTACGGCGGCACGCCCGCCTCCGCCGCGGGCACGACTCCACCGAGGTTGGTGACCTCAATCTTGACTATTCTCCCGCGACACGCGAAACGAGCACACACCCGATGCGGGTGGGGGCACGGCTCGCATTGGTGCTCGTGATTTCCGCTCTCCTTCTTCGATCCGAGTCCACCCCTGGCGGTAAACCTTCCCTCATCGTTCCTGACGCGGTGGATTCGCCGCCTCGATGGCCAGCACTTCCTCAGGCAATATTCATCCCGCCACACGTCCCCGCATCCAAAGAATCGTATTCTGATTCCCTCTCACCAGTGCCATTGCCCAGTTCGGACGCAAAGTTTGCCCATCGGTAACAGCAGTGTCCTCGAGCTTCCGCTTTAACCACCAAGCCCTCAATGGCAAGATCGTCGAGCATCTCGTTCGCAGAGGCCGGTGTGTACTGGCGGTTGATGTCGCGGGACATTCCAGCAATGACTTGATCGACCGTTTGTCCGACAGGAGTCTTTTGAAGTTGCTGGATCACGTCGGTCCGAATCTGTTCGGCGAGAGACGGACTCGCCGTTCTCTTTCCTAGAGCCAGGCGGGCAAGCTTAGCAATCCCAAGGAACTGCAAGCTGATAGCGTGTTCGTCACAGACCTTGAGGCAGCAGCCACAGTCGGCACATTCCCTCAGATCGATGCGGTAGGTACCCGATCTATCCAGATGGATGCATTTGGATGGACAGCGCTCTCCGCATGCTCCGCACGCCGTGCATTGGTGCTGAATGACTGGGCGAGGTCGCAAGAACGTATTGTTTGCAAAGTTCGATGCCCGTGCATAGAGAGAATCG
>Ga0306926_10003203_pt1 | contig 16867 bp, 15 predicted proteins | sample flu12Cox44000178_FD_203759 | JGI IMG/M metagenome (GOLD analysis project Ga0306926, IMG submission 203759) | Lab enrichment of tropical soil microbial communities from Luquillo Experimental Forest, Puerto Rico - flux8day.12C.oxic.44.000.178 (v2)... | ecosystem: Environmental > Terrestrial >... | reverse complement strand
CGCGCATACTGGTCCCGGAGTCGGGCCAGCCCAGTTGGTGCGCCGAGGTATTGCCCCCGGACATGTAGAAGGCGTCATAGCCCAGCGCTTCCGCCATCTTCGCGCCAATGGGATTGATCCCGCCCGCCAAGACAAATAACTCGGGCCGTTGAAACAGGGTCTTCAGTCGGGTCGTCATACATTGACGCTCTGGCATACGCAGTCTCCTCGTGTGTGACCGAACGCTAGGCGTCCACCGGCACAGTGGCACTGATCCGCGGAACTCCCAACGAGCGCGTCGTGTGGCCCTGGCCCGTGAGGTCGTCAGCGAGGACCACATCACCCGGTCCAAAACGCCGCTTGGCGCCATCGCCGATCCCGATTTCCATCTGCCCGGCGAGAATAAAAATGTATTGCCGCCGGGGCGCGGTGTGCCAATCGCTCCAATAGTCAGCCGGGAAACAGCGGAACACCAGGTTGGCACCGGCCTGCAATGCAATATTGTGGCTCTGCTCGGCCGGCAGAGGGAGATCTTCAAAATGGGTCTGGCCGTCGTGGCCCGTATAGATCCGTACGATCATGCGCGTGCTCCTTCCCACAGAGAGATCATCGTGCACGCAAAGGCATACTCCGCGTCATCGCCGACGACGAAACCTCTGGCATTCTTGCTCCACACGCTTCCACCTGAATGTCAAGATCTTTGCACAGCCGGTCGGCCGCTCTCGACGCTTCAACAGTCGTTGCCTCCTGCTCGCAGAAGGCCCTCCCATGCCCCGAGGCTGCCGCTGATCGCTCAGGATAAGCCGGGATTGTCACGTGCAGATATGATACAAAACGGGCAAGCCCTGAGGCGCCCCGGATCGAACAGGCCATGCATATCAATCCTGGTCGCAGATGACGGACTAATATGAAGGGAGCCTGGAGCGAGCCATGAAAGAAAACAGCATACGGCGGGCGGTACGCGAAGGACGAGCGGCGCTGGGCACCGGGCTCAAGGAGTTTGCATCACGCGGCGTTCCCTGGATCATCGAGGCGGCCGGGTTTGATTACTGCGCGATCGACCACGAACACGGGGCGTTCGACATGGAGACGATCGCGAAGCTAGCGAGCTGGTTCCAGGCCACGAACATTTCGCCCATCGTGCGGCTCCACAAGTCGTTCGCGCATCTGATTCCGGGTATCCTGGATCAGGGCATCATGGGCATCCAAGTGTCCGAGGTGGATACCGCCGAGGAGGCGCGCGCGCTCGTCCGCCTAGCAAAGTATCCGCCGCTCGGCAACCGGGGCATCTCCGGCCAGGGGCCGCATACGGGATACAAGAGCTACGGCCGCCGCCACGCCACCGAATACGCGCCATGGGCCAACGAGAACATCATCCTGTTCCCGTCGATCGAGTCGCTCGAGGGCCTGGAGAATGTCGAGGAGATCGCGGCGGTCGAAGGGATCGACATGATCGCCTATGGGCATTCCGATCTGAGCGCGCAGCTTGGGGTTCACCTCGACCTCGAGCACCCGACCTTCAAAGCCGCAGTGCGGCGGATCGCGGCGGCATGCAACGCACACGGCAAGCTCGCTCGGGGATCGGCGGAGACGGAGGCGCAGATCGAGGAATATTGGAAGCTCGGATGCAAGGTGCTGAACCTGCCGGGGAACGATGTGAGCACCTATCTTGACGGGATGAAGGCGCGCGCGGGCCGTGCACATGCGCGGTTGAAGTCGATTGGAGTGCCAACCCCATGAGGGACGGCACGAAGGAAATCTCGAACACCTGACTGGAGAACAACTTATGACTAAATATTTGCACACCATGATCCGCGTCAGCTCGCTGGAGGACACCATCGGTTTCTTCGAGGTGCTGGGCCTGCGCGAGATCCGCCGCCGTCCGGACGAGAAAGGCCGCTACACCAACGTGTTCCTCGCCGCCCCCGGCGACGAGGCGGCTGCCGTGGAGCTCACCTACAACTGGGATCCCGAGCCCTACACCGGCGGCCGCAATTTCGGTCATCTCGCATACGCCGTGGACAACATCTACGACACCTGCAAGGCCTTTATCGCCCACGGCGTGACGATCAACCGCCCGCCGCGTGACGGCCGCATGGCCTTCATCCGCACGCCGGACGGCATCTCCATCGAGCTGCTGCAGGCCGGCGAAGCGCTGCCGCCTGCCGAACCCTGGACCAGCATGGCCAACACCGGTTCATGGTAGAGCGTGACGCCCCGGGCCTGGATTGATTGGATCGTGGGGCTGCTGGAGTGAGTGAAGACCGAGGCCCTGAGGGTCTGAGAGTGATCGCTGCGAGCCGGTGGTCCCCAGTGTCGCAGGCCGTCAGTTCGGATGTTTGCCGAACATGATCCAGCCGCCACTGCTCGGCGTGGTGAATGCCGCCAGCGCAGTCTCTGCCCGAACCCTGACCTGGCGTGCGCCAGCCGTGCCGCGGAGCTGCTCTATGCTGTCGGTGTACATGGCCGTACGGCAGCGCCCGGTCCCCAGATTGCCGCCGCTCGAGCAGAACGGGTGCGGTCCCTCGACCCTGATGTCGCCGGCATAGAACGCGAAGGCGTCGCCGCGGTTGACGCCGTGCCACTGGAAGCCCTCCAGAAAGAATTGCGCCATCGGGGCATAGCCGTCGTACGGATTGAATATATCGACGTCCTTGGGCCCAAGCCCGGCGCCCCCATACATTCGCCTGGCGGCGCGGTCGGTCCAGTCCTCGATCTCGTCCAAATCTTCTTGTGTGCTGCGCTTCCTGAAATTGTGCTGCGAGTGATTGAGCACATAGACCGGCGGCTGCTGCATGTCGCGGGCGCGCTCGGCTGTCGTGAAGAGATATGCGGCCGACGCGTTGACCGGCCGGTCGCAATCCCAGAGCCTCAATGGGTTCAGGATGTAGCGCGAATTGATGTAATCCTCGACGGTGAGCTGCGGTACCTTATGGGTGGCATTGTACCCCCACGGCGTGAGCAACCCATTGCGGTGCTGGTTGACGACAAAGGGAGCAAGGTCGTCGTGCTTGCCGCCGTATTTTAGGCAGTACTGATTATGCGGGAAGATGTTGATGAAATCGTTGCCGCCGTGATTGCCCCAGGGTGCCGCCCATTGGCGTGCGCCGCGGGCGTAGTCGTCGGCGTTTTCGCCGCCGCGACGATAGCGGCCTTCGAGATTCCCGGTCGCGTAGATGACGAGACAGGTGTGGCACTGGCCGTCACCCACGGCCTGTGCTGCCATGCCCACCATTTCGCTTATGGTCGGCACTCCGGTTGGCGCAAATTTGACGTTGCGCAGGCCCATCTGCTCGATCAGCCACTGCGCGTTGACCAGAGTGAGCCCCCACTCCGAATCGTAGGGTGGGGCGAAGTAGGGCCGTGGCGCCCACTGGGACGCGGACCCGCCGCTGCCGCCCGCAATATGGCTGTCGCAGCAGATGACGCCCTCGATCTGATCCGGCGTCACGCCTGCGTCGTCCATCGCCTTCCGGCAGGCCAGGATGGAGTAGGCACCCAGCGTCTTGTCCATCGAGACGCCGTCCCAGCGACGGTCGACCGCCGAATGTCCGACACCAGCCACTGCGACCTTGCCGCGGTGCTCCCATACTCCGAGCCCGTCCTTGTCTCGCCGCCACTGATACCGGTCGGACGTGCTCATGGTTCCACCTTTCCTCTATGCTCTGGCAGTGAAGGTATGGCAGGGACGAACTAAACCTCGTTGCGTAAATTGGCGAGCAGACGGCAAGAATTAACGAAGGACAGAAGCTGCTATACTCCCTCGCCCCGCTTGCGGGGAGAGGGTTAGGGTGAGGGGCTTTTCGCGGCCGCGTGACAGCCGCAGATGGCGACCGAGACTCCCCCTCACCCGGAAGCTGCGCTGCGCGCCGCTTCCGACCTCTCCCCGCAAGCGGGGCGAGGTAAATTGGCAGTGCCCGCAACACTCTTATCGGCTCGCAACCCGGCGAAGTCATCGTACGTGAACTTTTGCAACTAGGAACTAGGCGACGACCTGCCACTCGTGGATGAGCTGGCCTGGGGCCACCTCCTCGAACGTCACCTCGACTGCCGCACCCACGGGCACCTTGTAGGGCGGGGTGCCCGGGAGATTGGAATAGAAATTGACCCGCGGGTCCGCGTCCAAGGTCACCATTGCCAGGTTATAGGGCTGATCGGGCATGCGCCGGTTGAGGCGGCCATCCTCGATCACGATGTAGGTCGCGATATGGCCTCTTCCCTCGACCTCTTTCCAGGTCAGACCGGCGGCCGAGTTGCAGATCTGGCAGGCCTGCTGCGGCGGGTATTGCAGCCGGTCGCATTGAGCGCAGTGCTGCAATAGGAGCCGCCTTTGATTGACGGCGTCCCAGAAGGGTTTGCTCAAAGCGTCAGGGACGGGGATCAGCTTTGGCATCGTGTCACCCTTCGCCCCGTCCAACCCACTGGCCGTAGACCGGGTACTGGCAGCAGATGAACTCGATATAGGCCGGGCGACCCGACCCATTGACGTCGAGCGCCCGCCTGAGCGCCGGGATGATTTCGGCCGGCTCATTCACCCGCTCGGTGTGGAAGCCGAGGGCGCCTATCACCTTTGACATATCCACCTCGTCGGGCCCCAGCACCCGGTGGGTGAAGGGATCGTGTCCCGGCCCCCAGAAGCCGGGTCCATAGCCCGCAAAGCCGCCATTGCTGATGTGCACGACCGTGATCCCGAGTTTCTCGCGCAGCAGCACCTCGAGGTTGCCGAACATGTAGCCAAGCCCCGCCTCGCCGGTCACCGCCACGGATGACCTGTCCGGAAACGCCTTCTTGGCGGCAATGGCGGCAGCCAGGCTGAAGCCCAGCGTCGAGACATTGCCCCAGCCCAGGAAGCCGCGCGGGATCAGCGTGTCGAAGACGGTGCTCAGCTGGTCGCGCGTGTTGCCAGACTCGTGCGTCACAAACGAATTCTTCAGATCCAGCACCTCCATCAGATCGCCGTACACCCGATAGGGGTTGATCGGCTTCTCGTCGGAGTTCATGACCTGCCGGTATCTGGCAAGCCCCTGGTCGCGTGCCGCCTTCACTTCCGCCGCCACATCACCCGCCGTCCGTCCGGCGCCGCCCGTGGCACCAGACGTGCGGCCAGACACTTCCTGGCGGAGCGCCTGCAGGGTCAAGCGCGCATCGCCGATCACCGCGTGCGCCGTGGGATACATCTTGTTGATGTGCAGCTCGTCGACATTGCAGTGGATGATGGTCTTCTTCGCCGGATCGGGAATGCCGTGGCTGAAGCGGCCCGGCGACAGGCTCGAGCCTATGGCGAGGATTAGGTCGCTTTTGTTCAGATAGTGTGCCACCTGGTCGCCACGCACGCCGACGAACAGCGGATGGTTCTCCGGGAACGCCCCTTTGGCCTTGAGGGTCGTGATCACCGGCACATTCACGAGCTCCGCCAGCGCCTTCAGGTCTTCCGAGGCGCAAGCGTAAATGACCCCCTCGCCGGCGTAGATTAGCGGGTTACGGGCGCCCAGGAGCTGGTCGACTGCAGCGCGCACATCCGCCGGGTCCGGCGCCGATTTCCAGCCCTTCACGGGACGGTAGGGGTCGGCGGTCTCGTCGTATGTGGCCGTGGCATTGGGAATGGCCAGGATCACGGGGCCCGGTCTGCCGCTGCGCAGCATTGTGAAGGCGCGGCGCATCAGCTCAGGCGTGCGCTCGGGCCTGTCGAGATAGCCGAACCACTTCGACACGGTCTTCATGGCCGATGCGACATCGTACTGGCTGTTGCCCGAGGCGCCGGCCGGCACGCCATCGGTGATGCACAAAACGGGCGAGCCATCCTCATAGGCCTGCGCCATCCCGGCATAGGCGTACTGCATGCCGGCGGCGTTGACGCCCCCTTGGAAGGTGGCGACCCCGATCCGTGAGCCCGCGGTGATGCGCGAGAACGCGTCGGCGACCGCGACGGCGTAGCGGTCGTCGCGCATCATCAGCATCGGCACCCCTTCCCGGCCGAGCGCATTGTTCACCCGGCAGACAGGGAAGGTCGAAACCCAACCCACACCCTCCTGCTTGAGAATGCGGCTAATGCCGGTCGCTACATCGATCGTCATGGATGTGGTCTCCTTTGCCTGGAGCCGAGCCGTCAGCCTCGGTGTGGGCGCACTGAAGCATACCTCGAGGCGGCTGGCCACGGCGACGACGAGCAAGGACGCTGTTCCGGCCGATCCGCAACAACCGCACCGATAGGCGCTCGTCGCTGAAGGCCGGCATCGTGGCGGAAGTCGTCGGGTCTGGTTTACGTCTCTTCGCCCGCCGCATAGCGCAGACCCGATAGATAGAGCTCGCGTTGCTCCAGGTTCCGCCAATGCGCGGCGGTGGGTACGACCAACGGGGTGATCGCGCGCAAATGTTCAACGATCTCGCGTGCCTCCTCCAGCCGACCCATCTGTACGCAGCAGGCGGCGAGAAACCGGTAATTCGGCACCCAGCCTGGACGATGTTGCAGGGATCGGAGCAGCATTGCTCTGGCTTCGTCGAAGCGGTGCGCAAAAAAATGACCGATCCCCATCCCCAGCAGAACCCTTGCCGGTCTTTCATGGGGACTGAGGCGTGATGAAGCCGCGAAATGGTCGATCGCCAGATCAGCCTGCCCAGCCCACAGCCTGATCCACCCGCTATAGTACCAACCGAGCGCGAAGCTCGGGTTCATTTCGACCGAACGGTCTACCAATGCGATAGCCGCATCGATGTCCTCGCCCAAATTCCCGAACACATAGGCTGCTCTGGCGAGAACACCCGGGTCGTCGCCGGCGGCACGGAGCGCCCTCCGAGCGAGCTCGACACCCTCCCGGCGGTTCGTTTCAGGGTCATCTGCCCAATCGTTCACATACAAGTCAGCATGGTAAGTCGCTGCTAAAGCAAGGGCGGCGCCGTAGCGCGGATCCAGCGTAGCTGCCAGTTCCAAAGCCCTCAGCGCCTCGACGGTCCCCTCGCGGTCCGCCGATTGGTTGTACTGAACGGCGCGCAAATAAAGGTCGTAGGCAGTGAGGTCATCGGTCGGTCGCCTGGAGGAACGCCGGATCTCGGCAGCTTGCAACGCCGGCTCAATGACGCCGGCTACGGCGATCGCCACCCGATCCTGAAGCTCGAAAACGTCTTCGAGCGGCCCGTCGAACCGATCGGCCCAGAGATGCACGTCGGTCTCTGCCTCGATGAGTTGGGCAGTAATGCGCACGCGGCCGCCCGCCTTGCGCACCGAGCCTTCCAGGACGTAACGGACGCCGAGCTCGCGCCCCACCTGCTTCACGTCAACCGTTTGCCCCTTGTAAGTGAAGCTCGAATTGCGGGCGATTACGAACAGCCAGCGGATGCGAGAGAGAGCGGTGGTGATCTCCTCGACCATGCCGTCGGCGAAGTATTCCTGCTCCGGGTCGCCGCTCATGTTTTGGAACGGCAGCACCGCAATGGACGGCTTGACCGGCAGCGGCAGCGGTACAGGGCCCGCCGCGGCTTTGGCCTCTCGCCCAATCGTGACTCCATACACCCGCACCGGGCGTGCAATGTTCTTCAGTGCCCGCTCACCCATGTCCGCGAAAGCTAGGTCGAGCTTCCCGGCGGCATCTTCCTGCACGCGCGCGGAGACGCATATCCCGCCCGGCTCGGCGAGCCCTTCGAGCCGGGCCGCGACATTCACGCCGTCGCCGTAAATATCCTCGCCCTCGGCGATCACATCGCCGAGGTTGATGCCGATGCGGAACTCGATCCGCTCTTCCGGTCGTATAGCGGTGTTGCGCTCGGCCATCCCTCGCTGCACCTCCACCGCGCAGCGCACCGCGCCGACCACGCTCGGGAACTCAGCGAGAAAGCCGTCACCGGTGTTCTTGACGATGCGGCCGTGATGTTCGGCGATTTTGGGGTCGACCAGTACCCGGAGATGCGCTTTCAGCCGTTCGTGCGTCCCCTCCTCATCCGCCCCCATTAAACGCGAGTACCCCGCCACGTCGGCGGCGAGGATCGCGGTGAGGCGGCGGACAGGGGGCATGGCTCGCCCGAGGCAAGGTGCGCTTTACCAAGTCTACCCTGAAACCCGCTGAGACCCTAGCGTCGCGATTGCTTGGTGGGCCCTTCAGCCCCCGAGGCAACCGCTCCCGCAACGATCAAGGATAACAATTTCGAGCCAGTTCGCATTATGCTGAGACCTCAGATCGTCGCCTTAACTGCGCCCCCATCGCTTTCTCGATGCGTCCTGCGGCTTTGGCACGGCACTATCGCCCGACTGTGACCCTTGTGGGGCATCGTCGATTTGCGATGCGCCAGCTCGTCGCCCCGCCGTTGACTGGGCGATGGCTGGTTGGTTCCACTTTGCGGCTAACTGCCTTGCGCTCCTGATCCTGGCGATTGCTGTGGCTGGCCTTGTTGGGATCATTGTTGCTGCGCTTCGCGATCGATGATGGCAAACACCTGTTCCCCGCCGATCGCGATCCGCTATCGCCGCGTATCCAGACCTTGCGCGGCATGCTCGCGAAATTCGGCCCGAGCGCACCGTCGCCACCGCCACCAGCTAGCCCACCTACTCCTGAGGAGCGTGACCCGAGCAGACGGCCGCGGGGGCGATCACGGCGGCGTTAGGTGATCGGCTCCGGCGCGAGCAGCTGATGGATCAACCGGGCTCGCATTTCCAGCCGGCGCTTTTCTTCTGGTCGCGCAGTCGGCAGTTCGCCTTCGATCCTCACCAGCATCCGCGGCAGTGCGACGGTGATGGGCAGCAACGGCAAGTCGAGATATGGGGAATGGTTCATTGCGGTTCCTATGCTTGTGGCTTGTCAGGCCGGTTAGCGCTCGGGGTTGACAACGTTGGCATAGGTCAACGCGGAGTTATTCGAGCCGCGGCGAGCGGCCTTATGTCCTCGCACCCCGAACGACACGATGATAATCGCTCTCAGGGCGAACCGCCTACGCTTGGCGTAGTCAGCGCCGTTGCCGATCATGCCGCGGGTTGGCGGCTTAGACAAGGAAAGACGGGGTTAACGGCGACGCGTGCCGGAGAGGAACCGCGGGTCATTGGGCATCGTTCAGGAGGATAGGGCGATCATCTTCCCCCTCCCCCCAAGGGGGATAGCGCCCTCGGAAACCCCGGCGTCCCCCCGACCGGGGTTTCTTCTCTGTCGGGCCGACGACTGAATTTCGCTCCGACGTGAGCTAACTCACACCAATTCGGGCCAGACCTTGGCTATTTTTAATACTGGTAGATGGACGAGATTGCTCATCGAAAGCGTTCTCCGTCAGTTCAGGATTAGGCTGCAAAGGCGATTTTGAAAAAATGCGCCCCTAAGAATGGAGATTGAAAATGGTCAACTGGCCTGAAATGCTGCGTCACGCTGAGGACTGGGCCAAAGGCTTCTGGACCGGAGCCGCCGCTGCTTCAGTGATAGGGATCGTCGCGGCCGCGGCAGCGCTGATCAGTCGCACCATTTGAGCCCCGGCAGTACGTGTTTGCTCCAACTAACGAACCGAGCAGCGATCTCGGCGGGATCGGGCTCGACCAAGTGGCCGCACGCTCGGTCTCACCGTTAGGGCGTCGGAGGAGTGGCAGGGCCTTTCCCCAAACCGTCGTGGCCTAGCCGTAGCAGCCGTCAGCGGTTGCTGTGGAAGCCGGATAACTTTAGCTGATCGGGTGCCACGACCCCCCGGCGCTGGGCAAGGGCCGCCCGGCTAGAATCGCAAGTCCCGATCGGGCCGGCGAAATACCAGAGCCTATCAGCGCCAACGTCCAGGGTGATCCCGCTACTCAACAAGCGTAATAGTACTGGTAATAGGGGCTCCAACAACGCCTCGCGGGCGGATAATACGCCGCCGGCGGATAGTAAGCCGAGACGGGTGGGTAGTAGCCGTAGGGGTAGTAATACGGATTATAGTAAGGGTTTACGAGGACGGAGCCGAGGGCAAACGCTCCAAGCCCGATCCCGACGGCGGCACCAGGGCTGATCCCGCCCCCACCCCAACCCCCGCCGGCATCTGCGGGCTGAGGCACTGTTGTCAAGCCGATGGCGGTAAGGATCGCCACGGCGACCGCCAGCCCCCGGCCAGTTTTTCCAAAGAACCAGCGAACGGTCAATATACCCTCCTTGGCTCGGCGCAGCCGTGCAGGCTGGCTCGGGAACCTCCGATATAAGAACGAGCGAGCGAGCTGCCAGTTTTCACATCGTGCCGCGACGCCACCGTAGTGTGTCATTTTTGGTACCACCGCGCGCAAAGGCTGTCAAAGGTATCCAGTTTGCCGCGAATTGGGTGAACCCGTCGCCACGAGCGCGGGTAAAATCACCCTCGCAATCTCGACATCCTGTGCATTCGGTGAGTTACCGCAGGAGGACTAAGAGGCAGCCTTTTGGCGCGGTCTTTCACCCGAATGTCCTCGCCCCTGACCCCTTCAACACGACCGGGGAGGTAGACGAGCAGTGCGCGGGAATCGGCGTGCGATTTCTAGTCTAGCAATCTAGAGCGGTTTCCGACCGGGTTGCACCCCCTCACCCAGCTCCGGGTACGGCTCGGCTTCGCCTCGCCAACCCTTCTCAACCCTCTCCCCCCATCGGGGGGAGAGGGAAGGGTGAGGGGGGCCGCTCGTATCGATGCCATTCGATCGAAAACCGCGCCAATCAACTCCTCAGAGGAAATGCACCCGAGACCGCCCGCGGTGGTCGCTGTGCAAAATTGGCCGGTCAGTAATCACCGCCATGCCATGTCATCGGCAACAACATAGGCCACCACCCGCGAGCGAACGACGCGTGACTTTTTCTCAAAGGCGCGGCCGACTTGCGGTGGGCGTGCCATTTTCTCACTTGACGTCCTGTACCTCGGACCGTGATCCGGCTGGCCGGCGCAGACGTCACTTGCACCTGACCCGATTGAGCATCAGTGAGGCTGACCGGGGGTCCGGGGACGATCGGGCGCGCGACGGGAGGCGGTGGGACTATCTGGGTTGCAACAGCGGGCTTATCTGCTCGCAATGGCTCGTCCGGAGGGGTCGAATAGAGCAAAGCCGATGCCGCCAGCGATGTGAGCGCTAAGCCGTTGGCCAGCGCCATCCGGCGAGCCTGTCGCACAGCGAAACCGATGCGGCCAAGAAGCTGGACACGTGATGTGGGCCGGGGGGGCGACGGTGGCGGCGGCGCCTCGCCGTGCCATAGCCATAAGCCCGACTCTTGGCTCTCAATGCTCATTGGCGCTGAATCAGATCACCGCAGCAATTGCTCTCTAAGCTCGCGCATTTGCGTACGTATTTAGAGCCGTGCATCCCAGCGAAGTCAGCGGGAGCTCGGCCCCAGCCACAGGAACGACCCCCCGCTCAGTAACCAGAGGGCGAGTTTGCCGAGGCGGTCGTCACGGTGCTTCCCGCGGGGTGCTGTCTTGGCGAATTGTAGCTCGCGTAGTGTCGGTGATTGTAGTAGCCGTAACGCCGGTGATTGTAATAGCTATGATAAGCAGGCGGGGGTGGGGTTGTGATAAGGCCGGTCACCGCCCCTACAGCTCCGCCGACCGCGGCGCCGAGCGCCGCACCGTGGCCGCCGGCAGCGGCTGCCCCGATTGCAGCCCCACTCCCTGCGCCTATCAGACCGCCGCCGACAAAACGCTGCACAGGATCGTAGGGATTGGTGCAGGCCGACAGACCCAGCATCAGGCCGCCGGCGACCGCGCAGTGGATAATCCGTGATCTTCTCATCTCGGTATCTCCAGGGGTCCGCTTGGCTGGCCGCTCGAGACCTGCGAGGACCGAATATGAAACGCTCCACCGCGAACCCGTGTTCCGATGACTGACACATTGCGACGCACTATTGTGTGTCATTTTTGGAACCTGAGCGTGTAGCTGCTATCAGAAGCACCCAATTACCGCGAATTGGGCCGAACTCATCGTTACGAGAGCGGGCGAACTCCACCCTAGTAATATAGACATCCCGCGTTTCGGCGATTAGCGGAGCGGAATGCGAACACCGGACCCGGTCTCCGCCATGGACTTATGTTAGGCAGCCCGCACACAAGCTGAGCGCCTTTTTCGAACGCGGCACGAAAGGCAGCGTAAAGCCGCCAGAAATAACCGCGAAAGCTCGCGAGAAGGCGGCCGACGCGGGCGTCCCGCGTTGTCGCCCTTCAAACAGATTTACCGGATTTCGGCAGGTTGGCGGGTCGGCCCCCGCCGAAACCCCCGCCCCCGGCCCGCCTCGTCCGGCGTGCCAAGTTGTCGTTGATGTGAGGTAACGTTCCGACTCGACGAGACGACCCGGACCGCGAACTCCGCTTGCACCTGGGACTGGCGAGGTGACGGTTGAGGGTCGGACCGGCTGGCGGCTGGCGGACGTAAAGATCAAAAACCGCCCGGGTGTTTTGATGCTGTCGCTTGACCTCCGCAGAACCAATTGCCGATTGTCCGTGAGGATATTAAGCCGAGCAATTAACCCACATTTGAGCCATGCTTTAACAGTCGAATAACGGCCTTCTGGCATTCCGTGCGTATGCCAGACAAACACTCCGAAAAATTGCATCAAGTTGAACTGCACCCCGCTCCTAGAGCCGAGCATTACCGCGATCTTCCAAGTCAGCTCCGCGAATTCTCGCGCCGCTGTTGGGCATTTAATTCGGGCTTAATAAATGACGATCAAACTCAACTCTGCCTGGTAGAGACGCACGAGAGTGTGCCAGGGACTGTATCCGACGAGCTTGGAAAAGCACGCGATCGCCGGCGCCGGAGTACTGTACGTTACTGCCGATCCTTGAGGAGCGAGCGCTCCCGCCGAGACCTAGGCGTCGACCTGATCGCTCGGCATTGCACTGAAGGCGCTTCGCAAAATGCGGCCTATGCAGCGACGGCTGTTCGCAATCGCGTGCCTCGGCCACCCGGATGCCGGTCGAGAAAATTTTCGATTTGGTCGGATGATGGAGGCGCGGTCGCCGTCATCTTCGCGCTTGCTGCTACTGTGCTCGTTGCCATCCTCGGTCTCGGTGTCGATGTAGGTTTTGGTATCGCACAGAGCGCGATATGCAAAATGCGGCAGACGCGGCTGCCATTGCCGCCGCCCGCAACGGGACGAGCTCGTACCAGTCGGAGGCGCAGGCCGTCGCGGCACAATATGGGTTCGTCGCCGGAACCAGTGGCGTTACGGTTACACCCTTAGACAATCAAACTTGTCCCAATGCTCAGACGAACTGCTTCCTGGTCACGATAGCGATGACCTCGGCGCCGCAGTTTTTTTCCCAAGTCGTCGGTTTTCCTGCGCCTGCTCTCTCCGCCGCATCGATGGCCGGTGGCGGGCAAAACGATTCTTATTGTTTGCTGGCGCTGGCGAGCAGCGGGACGGATCCCGCGATCACGACGAATGGCGCGCCAAAGGCCAACCTCGCTGGCTGCAGCATCATGTCCAACACCGGGGCGAACTGTCACGGTCACAACCTGCAAGCCGATAACGGCGATGCCCACAAGACGGATAATGGCTGCGGCATCGTCCAGAACAGTAATGTGCCGCCCGTTGCCGATCCCTACAAATCGCTTGCCAGCAACATACCCGCAAATACCTGTGGAGGCTCGTACCCTCAGGAGCCGTCAAAGAAGAGTAGAACGCCTCTGCCAACATCAAACCAGTGGTCGGGCACTAAGGTGCTGGGGGCGACGACGATCGTTTGCGGTGATCTCCAGCTCACCGGAAACACGATGCTCACGACCGCATCGCCAGGTTCAGTTCTGGTGATAGAGAACGGCCAACTCGACACTAACGGTTATACGCTGCAAACGGGGACGGGCTCTGCGTTGACGATCATCTTTTCGGGAACCTCGGGGAGTTATACCCATGCCCCGACTGGCGGAGGCACGTTAAATTTCAACGCGCCCACCTCCGGGCCCTGGTCGGGCGTGGCGATCTATCAGGATCCCTCACTGACCACGGGATTGGACATCTCCGCCGCGGGCAACTCGCCGACCTGGGACATCACCGGCCTGGTCTATCTGCCTCATTCGAGCGTGACGTGGAGCGGCGCCGTCGGCAAGTCGAACAACGGCGCCTCCTGCTTCGCACTCGTTGTCGACAACATTACGATAAACTGCACCGCCGACATGCTGGCGAAGGGCGGCTGCGCTGCGGCAGGCCTCAACCTTCCAACAAATACCGTCGGCACGGTGAGCCTTGTCAGGTGAGAGGACCTTTCGTCTCGCTGCCGCGAGGCTCGCACATAAGTGGCGCATGGGAATGAGGTTCCACTGGCTCGCCAGCGAAGCGGGCAACGCGCTGATCGAGTTTGCCCTTGTCGCTCCTATTCTGGCATTGCTGCTCCTCAACCTCTTCGATTTCAGCTCGCTGATTTGGGCCACCATGGAGACCGATTATTCGGCTCAGGTGGGCGCCCAGGCGGCCGTCAAGGCCTGTGCCGGCGGGTCCCTGCCGGCGGTAAGCAACTGCGCCGGCTTAACCACCGCGGTCACCAATGCGATCCATGGCACTTCGCTCGGCAGCGCCGTCAGTCTGGCCAGCGGTTATCCGACCGAGACCTACTATTGCGTATCGGGAACTACACTGCAGTCGGTCGGCGCCTATTCTTCGCCACCAAGCCCGTTCGATTGCTCAACGACCGGGAACTCCGCTGTCATCCCAGGCGACTACGTCATCGTGCGCGTGAACTACTCGTATACGCCGACGTTCATCGGCTTGAGCCTCGCATCGAGCCAGACTCTGACAAGCACTGCGCTGGAAAGGCTGCAGTAGATTGAAGGGGAACCTCAGCCTTGTCTCGAGTGAGCGCGGCGCATCCGTCGTTGAGTTTGCGTTCAGCGTACCCGCTTTCCTTATGCTCATGTTCGGGGTTGTCAATATTGCGCGGGTGCGTGGATCGTCGGCAGCCTGCATTTTGCCGCCGAGACCGCGGCGCGTTGTGCATCTGCCAACACGACAACCTGCAACTCCGCCAGCGCTACCCAGAGCTATGCGCTCAGTCAATATCACGGAGAGAATCTCGGCGCGACAAACCCGTTTACCTACTCGGCTACGGGATGTGGTAACACAGTAACCGCATCTTATACCTACTCTCTGGTGATCCCTCTTGCCGGCACCTATTCTCTTCCGCTGTCGGCGGCAGCTTGCTTCCCATAGCGCTCCACACTTTTTCGGCGCCGAATCGCGAGACCAGAGGAGTCGGCCGATGAGGTGAAGGGCGCTCCTTCGTCTACTCTAGCGCGTAAGACGGCTTGTTGTCGCCACGCGAGCGGGCGTCAGCACGCACATCACGAGAAGATTGATGATAGCCGACGTTTCGTCGGCACGGCTCACTCGGCAAGGTAGACGGTTTTGACGATCGGCAGGTTGTTGAGGCCAAGGCTTCCACACCCCGACGTAGCGAAACCAGGATTTCCCTGCATCGAGAATGTATTGGTGACGAGCACGAGGCATTGCGGGCCCGCGGCGGTCGGCGTGCCTTGGAAGGTCACGGCCGCCTGAGGGAAATAGACGAGACCGCTCAGCGTCTCGGAGCCGTTCGCCTGCGCGTTGAAATCATCGGGGTTGGGCAAATGGTCCGCGGCCGGCAGGCCGTTCGAGTCCTGGATCAGCACCATGCCGGCGAACGGCCCGGTATTTGGCGCGTTGAGGTTGAGATTCGCGTTGGTGCCCAAACTCACCGTGCCGACCGTGCCGCCGCCCGGCGGCGCCGTCAGGATGATCGTGACGCCGGCGCCGCCATTGCTGCAGGTCGTGCATTCGAGGGTGGCGCCGCTGCCGTTCTGCAGATTGAGATCACCAGTCAGCCAATAAGTGCCCGGCGACAGGTTGACCGTGCTGTTTTTGATACTCAGCCCACCGGCGATCACGCAACCGGGTTTGTAACCGCCGGGGTTCGAGTAAGTCGTGATGCTGCCCGACGTCGACGATGTGCAAGGCGATGCCGTCGAGAGGCCGTTGGTCAGAAAGTTTGTATGGGTCAAAGTGCTTGCATAGGGGTCGGGGACGAAGTTCGCGCCGGTCTGCGCCGGATAACTCAAATTGATCGTATAAGCCGCGCCGGTGTGCGAAATCTGCCCCGGCGTGATCAACGTCGCCGCGTTGATCGTGGCGCTGCCCTGCAAATGAAACGCGCTCGAACTGTCCGAATCCGACACGATCGTGCAGGTCGGCGCGTTGATCGTCGGATTGCCCGCCAGATTGACGGCGTCGTTGGCCGTCGGGTTCAAGGCCAGCATGCAGACAGGCGGCAGCGAATTGACGGCGGCGACCGCCGCGTTCGCGATCGTGAAGGCCGAGAAAGCAGGGAACCACGACGAGAACCACGCATTCTGGGTCTGCGACAGCGTGACCCTCACCCCGCCGGTGACGATGGCGTCGCTGTAGGGATAGGTGACGACAGGGGTGGTCCCGCCATAGTTGTTTCGGGTTGCGGCTTGGCTCGCCGCCGGCGTCAGGTTGGTGGCCACATTCGTGTTGCTGGCTATCACCTCATAGGCGGCCGACAGCGCAGCGGAATCGGCGGCCGACTGGTTTTGCCGCTTGATTGTGTACCAAAGGCCGGTATCGATGCCGAGCCCGGCGACCCCGAACAAGACCGGAAGTGAAACCGCCACCGTGACGGCGCTCAGACCGCGCTTGTCGTGGAATAGCCGCCGCAGCAATGACGCTGGTTCACGCATTGCGGTGGATCCCCACGGCTTCGCGAACTCGATGCGGCCTTGGTAATCCGTCGCGAGCAATCATCGGGTACCTATTCTGAAGTGCCACAAATAGTCGGCATCAAGGTCACGGGCATGCTCTGTAAGCTTGTCAGCCTCGTCCGGCGTACCAAGTTGTCGCTGATGCAGCCAAACGACAGGTTCCACATCACCTTTAGAGAGTGCTTTTGCACTACTGATGTTTTAATTATCGATGAAGGAAAATATCTCAAAATTTCTTTGGTAAATTTTCGT
>Ga0306926_10003199_pt1 | contig 16878 bp, 2 predicted proteins | sample flu12Cox44000178_FD_203759 | JGI IMG/M metagenome (GOLD analysis project Ga0306926, IMG submission 203759) | Lab enrichment of tropical soil microbial communities from Luquillo Experimental Forest, Puerto Rico - flux8day.12C.oxic.44.000.178 (v2)... | ecosystem: Environmental > Terrestrial > Soil... | reverse complement strand
AAGCTGAATGCGGCCTTCGTCTCTGATGTGCTGGGCATTGATGGCATCGAGGGCTCGTTCCTGAAGGTGGTCCGGCAGGAATTCGGCGGGCAAGTCAGCGCTCACGTTCGTTGCGATGTTTCCTCAGGGGTAGTGATCAATCTCCGTCCGGGCGCATTTAAACCAATCGAGTGTGCTCCCGCAGGAGGGGCTGTTGTCGACAAGTCTGGGGAAGCCGGCGCCCTCGTCGCGGGACGCCGCTACGCTGGCACCATCGTGTCCGAATCCGGGGACGTGGATATCAGCAAACAAGCGGTGCTGGTCTCAATTGGTCGCGGCATTCAGGAGCAAGACAATGTCGCCATGGCACAGGAGTTAGCCGAAGCAATGGGAGCGGCGGTCAGCTGCTCGCGCCCGGTAGTTGACGCCAAATGGCTGCCCAAGTCCCGCCAGGTCGGCTCATCCGGCCAAACCGTAAAACCCAAGGTCTACTTGGCATGTGGCATCAGCGGCTCGTTCCAGCATTTGGCCGGGATCAAGGGAAGTCCGTTCATCGTCGCCATCAATAAGAACCCCAACGCACCAATCTTTCAGGTAGCCGATGTCGGAATCGTCGCCGACATTCTGGAGTTTCTACCCGAGCTGACCAACAGGATCCGTGAAGTGAAAAAGGTTTCGGTCTAACGGCCAGGAGGGGTTCAGGCAAAATGATCACGAAGAAGACTTTACAACTTAGCTTGAAATCGATGCGAGACTTTGCCAAGAAGCGTCTCTCCGACGAAGAGCTGATCGCATTGGACGAACGCGACGAATGCCCGGTGGAGATCGTCCGGCACATGAGCAACCCAGACAAGCTGGGCATTCAACTCCTGTTCATTCCGGAAGAGTATGGCGGCATGGGTGGAAGCACCTTCGACGTCTATCTCATTTGCGAACAGATGGCGCGGATCGATCTAGGTATTGCCACGTCCTTGTTTGCCACCTTCCTGGGCAGCGACCCGATTACGGTGGGCGCCACTCCCGAACAAAAGAAAAAGTGGCTTGCTCGTATCGCTGACGAAGGTATTTTGTTTGCCTACGCTGCGACGGAACCTGATGCCGGCAGCGACCTTGGGGCGTTGAAGACCACGGCAGACCGGGTCGAAAAAGATGGCCGCATCGTCGGTTACAAGATTAATGGCGCCAAGCAATGGATCAGTAACGGTGGGATCGCAGACGCCTGCACGGTGCTGGCCAACACGCCTGCGGGCCCGAGCTGGTTCATCGTGGACAGGGGAACCCCCGGGTTCAGCCATGACAAGCCCGAAGACAAACATGGTATCCGCTTGAGCAATACTGCGGCACTGGCATTCAACGATGTGTACGTCGATGCCGACCGACTCATCGGCGGAGTGGAGGGCCGGGGCTTACAGCAGGCACAGGCAGTGTTCGGGTATACGCGCGTAATGGTCGCGGCCTTCGGGCTGGGCGCGGGTTGGTCCGCGCTGGATCGCGCAATTCCTTACTCGGTGAAGCGAATCCAGGGCGGAACCCCACTGTCGGAGAAGCAGGGCTACACCCACAAGCTGATCGTGCCCAACGTGGTGCGCCTGGAAGCAGGCCGAGCCTATATCGAGGAGACTGCCGAGCGAATTGACGCCGGCAGTGAAGGCAGCCTGAATACGGAAGGCGCAATCGCGAAGTACATGTCCACCGAAGCTGGAAATTCAGCCGCGGAGGCCAGCATCCAGGCACTCGGCGGCTACGGCTACACCCACGAGTACATGGTGGAGAAGATAAAGCGCGACGTGCGCATTACCACGATTTACGAGGGTACTTCGGAGATCATGGAGATGACGATCAGCCGCGACCGCTGGCAGCTTCACTTGAAGACACGCGGGCAACACTATCACGAGCGCGCGCGCCAGATTGAAGCACTGCATGCTGCTCATCCTAACGTGGGTGCCAACGTTGCAGCTTTGGCGCTACATGCGCTGGCCGAGGTGATGGAAAAAGCTCGCGTCGGCAAGCTGACTCGCTTTCAGCACGTCCTGTTGCGCCTCGGCGAATGTATTGCCTATGCCGAGTGCGCGGCCACTCTGGCTCGAAGAGCAGCGCTGCTGGCGGAAGGCAGGCTGAATGAAAAAGCCAACGATCGCTTTGAACCTCCGGCAATGGCGGCAATCAGTCGAATCTTTGCGCGCGAGGCGGCGCTCAAGGTTGCCCAGGAGGGCGCGGGTTGGATTGTGGGTGCCGGCGGCGTCAGCCAAGCTGAGATGCCCGCATTCGACGCAGCCCTGGGTCTGCCGGCAATCCGTCGTGCGCAGATTGGCCTGCTCCCTGACATGGACTACGTAGCCGACGTGGTTTACGGCCGCGCCCAGAAAGCTCCAGCGGAAGAACTCGCGGAAGTAGCCCTCCAACGATAACGACCGGGCGCAGGCCTCTCGAGCTCAGATGCCTGCTCCACCGGATGAGGAAACTTGTCATGGAAAACACCGCACATCGAGCAATCGCAATTGTGGGTGTAGGAGCTATCCTGCCCGATGCTCCGAATGCCGGCGCGTTCTGGAACAACGTGAAGACCGGCCGCTACAGCATCAGCGAGGTTACGCCAGACCGTTGGGACCCAGCGCTTTACTATGACGGCGATCCCAGCGCCCCTGACAAAACCTATTCAAAGATCGGCGGATGGGTGCGCGAATACACCTGGGACCCGATGAAGTGGCGACTCCCGATTCCGCCGCGTGTCGCCGATGCCATGGATCAGGCGCAGAAATGGGCTGTCGCCTGCACGCGCGAAGCCTTGGAAGATTACGGCTATCCCGGTAGGTCGTTGGACCTGGATCGCACCGCAGTGATTCTCGGTAGTGCGATGGCTGGGGAAAAACATTACCTCACGTCGTTGCGTGTGTTCTTTCCGGAGGTTGCCCGCGAGCTTGCCGGAAGCCCCGTGTTTTCCACGCTCCCGGCGGGGGTGCAGCGAGACATCAGGAACCAGTTGCACGACGGCATTGCAAGGCTCGTAGCTCCTATTACAGAAGACACGATGCCGGGAGAGCTGGCGAACTGCATGGCCGGACGTATTGCCAACCTCTACAACTTTCACGGTCCAAATTATGTATGTGACGCCGCGTGCGCATCGGCAATGGCGGCAATCAGCTCAGCCGCTAAAGGCCTGATACAGAATGAGTTCGACGTCGTCGTCACTGGCGGTATTGATCGCAACATGGGCGCTCCGACGTTCGTAAAGTTCTGCAAGATTGGCGCCCTGTCAGCCACAGGTACGCGTCCCTATGCCGAAGGCGCCGACGGCTTCGTGATGGGAGAAGGCGCCGCGATTTTCTTGTTGAAGCGTCTCGCCGATGCCGAGCGCAACCAGGACAAGATCTACGCCGTACTCCGTGGCATCGGTGGCGCCAGCGACGGCAAAGGGAAGGGAATTACTGCACCTAATCCTGTTGGCCAGAAGTTTTGCGTTGAGCGAGCCTGGAAGAATGCCGGGCTGTCGCCCGGGGCAGGAACCCTTATCGAGGGTCACGGAACCTCAACCCGGGTGGGCGATGTCGTCGAGGCACACAGCGCGGCGGAAGTACTCCGCAACGCCAACCTGCCCGCGAAGTCGGTAGCGCTCGGGTCGGTCAAGTCGAACATTGGGCACCTTAAGGGAGCTGCAGGTGCCGCTGGGGTATTGAAAGCGGCGCTCGCATTGCACGACAAGGTCCTACCTCCGAGCCTGCACTGCGAGCATCCCAGCCCCGACATCGACTTTGCTCATTCTCCTCTTTACGTGAATACCGAACTCAGGCCGTGGCAAGTCCCGGCGGATGTCGTCCGCCGTGCCGGGGTGAGTGCCTTCGGGTTCGGTGGCACCAACTTTCACATGGTGCTGGAAGAGCACATTCCCGGCAAGCTTAACGGAGACGGCAAACGTTCCATCGCTGTTCCAGCCACATCGCCCGCTGTGGCGAAGGAAGTAACCATGCAAGCCAGTAGCATTCCTCCAGTTGCCGCCTCCGAGACTGCTCGCAAGGCGCCGTTACGCGGAGCTCTGGTGATCGGCGAAGCCTCCGAGGCCGCATTGATCGAGCGCCTCCGCGCAGTACAGAAATCAGCACAGGCTGGTGATGTGCCCACGCCTGCCGCGCCTGCGAAGTCGGACTTGCGTGCGCCGGAGCGCCTGGCGATTGATTACGCCGACGCTGCCGAGCTGGCAAAAAAATCAGCGACCGCCCTGAAAGCATTCGCGGCCAATCAGGCGGTATTCTGGAAAGCACTGCGCGCGCAGGGCATCTTCCGCGGCCATGGTCCAGTCCCGAAGGCGGCGTTTCTTTATACCGGTCAAGGCTCGCAATACGTGAACATGATGCGACGCATCCGCGAGGATGAGCCCATTGTCGCCGCTGCATTTGCCGAGGCCGATCGCATCATGACTCCCCTGCTCGGTAAGCCCCTCAGTGAATTCATTTTCGTCGATCAGGCCGATGCAAGCGCAGTCGCGAAAGCGGAAGAGGATCTGCGGCAGACCGCGATCACACAGCCTGCAGTGTTGACTTCAGACCTTGCGATGACCCGGCTGCTCGCCGCCTATGGCATTCGTCCTGACATGACGATGGGCCACAGCATGGGTGAATACGGAGCCCTCGTGGCTTCGGGGGCACTGCCATTTGAAGATGCACTGGAGGCAGTGAGCGCCCGTGGCCGCGAAATGGCTCGCGTCACGGTCAAAGACAAAGGCAAAATGGCAGCCGTCTTTGCGCCCATCGACGAAGTCGAGCAAATCCTCAAGACAATTCAAGGCTATGTCGTCATCGCTAACGTCAACAGCAACAGTCAATCGGTGATTGGCGGAGCCAGCATAGCGGTCGAGCAAGCCTCGGAGACCTTCCTGAAGGCCGGTTATAACGTAGTCGAATTGCCTGTCAGCCATGCATTCCATACATCCATCGTCGCCCCAGCGAGTGAGCCGTTGCGGGAGATGCTGCAGCGGCTGCGCCTGGAGTCGCCGCGCATTCCAATTGTCGCCAATGTTAACGGCGAGTTCTACCCGACTGGACCAAGTGTCGTGCCGGAGATGGTCGACATGCTGGCACGCCAGGTCGCGTCACCCGTCCAATTCGTCAAGGGCCTGCGGGCTCTCTACGGCGCAGGTGCACGCGTCTTCGTGGAAGTCGGCCCGAAGAAGGCGTTGCAAGGCTTTGCCGAGGATGTGCTCGGCGGCGACGCCGCGGTGTTTTCCCTATTCACAAATCATCCCAAGCTCGACGACTTGACAGCGTTCAATCAGGCCCTGTGTGGACTTTATGCAGCGGGGTTAGGCCTCGAGGACGCCGAGGTCTCTCCCGGGATCTCGGCCAGGCCGGTGACAGTGTCCGCAGTCTCCTCGCCAGCGGACACTCCTAAACCAATCGCGGTGCAACCGCCCGCTCCGGCTGCCACATTGGCAACCCAGCAGTCGACTGGCGACCGATATGTTGAACTCGGTCGGATGTTTGCGGATTTCCTGGATCGCAGTTGGGAAATCTACCACGGCAAGAAGGGAGCGCCGGCCAATGAACCGGTGGTAATCACCGGCGCCGGCCTGGGATTGCCTGGGACAGAACACATCTTCGACGATGCGAATGTGAGCCGTATTCTGCGCGGCGAGCAACTCATTGGCCTCATTCCTGCAGAACTCCGCCATGCCATCCTCGACAAGCATGTCACGCGCCTGGTCAAGAGCGACAACGGAGGACCAACGTTCGAGTACATCAACGATGTTGGCGATGTCATCAAGCTGGCTGGCCGCGGCAATGCTTTCGACCTCGAAAAAGAGTTCGGTGTCTCCGCGGAGCGGCTGGCGGCGCTTGACCGAACCACCTCCCTGGCGATTGCCGTGGGCCTCGAGACACTGCGCGATGCTGGCATTCCGCTGGTGATGCGGTATAAAACGACAACCAAGGGCACCCAGCTTCCGGATCGGTGGGGATTGCCAGATGCGCTGCGTGACGATACCGGCGTGATTTTCGCATCCGCTTTTCCGGGCTATGATGCCTTCTCGCAATATCTCGAGGGTTACCACACAGACCGTGCCCGCCACGAACAGCTGGCGATGCTGGAGAATATGCGGGCCCGGTTGCACAACGGTGACGGAAAGTCTGCGGCCAGCGAAGAGATCGATCCGAAAATCGCCGAGTTGCGGACTCTCCTGGACAAAGATCCCCATGCCCTCGACCGGCGCTTCCTTTTCCGAGTCTTGTCGATGGGACACTCGCAGTTTGCCGAGTTCATCGGCGCACGCGGCCCCAACACCCAACTCAATGCCGCCTGCGCCAGCACCTCGCAAGCTGTAACCGTTGCGGAGGACTGGATTCGCGCTGGCCGCGCGAAACGCGTAATCGTCATTTCTGCGGACGACGTCACGTCGGACCACCTGATGGAGTGGATTGGCGCAGGCTTCCTTGCGAGCGGTGCGGCAGCCACGGACGAAGTGGTCGAAGACGCTGCTATTCCGTTTGACCGGAGGCGGCATGGCTTGATTGTCGGGATGGGCGCTGCGGCCCTCATGATTGAGAGCGCCGAGGCGGCGCGGGAACGCGGAATCCAGCCCATCTGCGAAGTGTTGGGCGCGGTGACGGCCAACAGTGCCTTCCACGGCAGCCGTCTCGACGTGCAGCACATCGGCCAGGTGATGGAAAACCTGATTTGTCAGGCCGAATCACGCAGCGGCATTTCGCGTCGCGAAATCGCGCCGCACACCGTGTTCGTTTCCCACGAAACCTATACCCCGGCGCGTGGTGGTAGCGCATCGGCCGAGATCTTCGCGCTGCGGCGCGTGTTCGGCGATGCCGCCGATCAAATCGTCATCGCCAACACCAAGGGATTCACCGGGCATGCAATGGGTGCCGGAGTTGAAGAAGTCGTTGCAGTGAAAGCCCTGGAGACCGGATGGGTGCCGCCGGTTGCCAACTTCAAGGAAATCGATCCCGAGTTGGGCGCGTTGAACCTGTCCAAAGGAGGCTCCTATCCGGTCGAATACGCGCTGCGCCTGGGTGCCGGATTCGGCTCGCAGATCAGCATGGCTCTGCTGCGTCGGGTGAAAACGATGGATGGTGTTCGTCCCAAGCCGGATGCGCTGGGATACGCATATCGCATCGCCGATTCGGCCACCTGGAATGGCTGGCTGAACCGGATCACCGGGTATCCGAAGACGGAGTTGGAGGTCATCAAGCGGACGCTGCGAGTGCGGGATCAAGGACCGCGGGCAAGAGTAGCGACAGTGGTTGCAGACACTAGGCCAAACGAATCATCGGCGGCGACTCTGCAGACGGCGCCCCCTGCGCAAGTCGCGCCTGCTGCGGTACCAGGAGTGTCGGCGGCCCAACCGGTTCTCGAAAGAGAGCGGACGCCTGTGCCAGTTGCAGGCACAAAGTCAATTCCAGCGTCATCTGTGGTTCCCGACGTGAAACCAGTCATAGCGATACCTTCGCCCGCCGAACCGGCGAAAGCCACCCCACCCGTTCCACCCTCTGTTTCCGCGACTCCACCGCCAGCGAAGGCAGTGGGAGCGAGGGATTCCGTGAAGGGACGCATCCTCGCCCTGGCAATGGAAAAAACAGGGTATCCAGCCGACATGCTCGATCTCGACCTAGACCTTGAAGCCGATCTGGGCGTCGACACGGTCAAGCAAGCGGAGATGTTCGCGGCCATTCGCGAGTCATACAACATTCCCCGCGATGAGAACCGCAAACTGCGTGACTATCCGACACTCGCGCACGTGATCCGCTTCGTCCTCGAGAAGCGGCCAGACCTGGCTGATAGCTCGCCGCCGGTACCGACGATCGAGAAGCCTGCGGCTACAGCTGCAAAGGGACCGCCGGTTACATCCGCAAGTGCTGTAGCCAGTCCTTCGACAACTCCGGAATCAACTTCGCGGACTGATGCAGTGAAGGAACGCGTTCTCGCACTGGTCGTTGAGAAGACCGGCTATCCGCAAGACATGCTCGACCTGGACCTGGACCTTGAAGCTGATCTGGGTGTCGACACGGTCAAGCAAGCGGAGATGTTCGCGGCCATTCGAGAGATATACAACATCCCACGCGATGAGAACCGCAAACTGCGTGACTACCCTACTTTGGCTCACGTGATCCGCTTTGTTTACGAGAAGCGGCCTAACCTTGCTGCGCAAAATACAGAAGCTGCCGCCACCGTGGAGGGTGCGGGACCAACAACGGCTCAAGCCGCCATTCAGGCTGGCAAGAAAGAGCAGCCTGCCGTGGCAGCGGAAACATCGCAAAAACCCTCAGTTTCGGAGAGTGAGTCGGTTAAGGAACGCATTCTCGCGCTAGTGGTCGAGAAAACTGGCTATCCGAAGGACATGCTGGACCTGGACCTTGAAGCTGATCTCGGCGTGGACACCGTGAAGCAAGCGGAAATGTTCGCGGCGATCCGCGAGATCTATAACATTCCGCGCGATGAGAACCGCAAGCTGCGTGACTACCCCACGTTAGCCCATGTGATCCACTTTGTTTACGAGAAGCGGCCCGACCTCTCTGCTCAAGGAACAGCAAGGCCGTCGAGCATCGAAACAGCTGCACCAGCGACCGCACCGGTAATTGAGCCTGTGACCACTGGGCAACCGGCCACGGTGGCTCCGATTTCCGCGCAGAGTGCGTCCATTCCGGACCGGGAGTCAGTAAAGGAACGCATTCTTGCGCTGGTCGTCGAGAAGACGGGCTATCCGAAGGATATGCTCGATCTGGATCTCGATCTCGAAGCAGACCTCGGAGTCGACACTGTCAAGCAAGCCGAGATGTTTGCTGCCATCCGTGAGATCTACAACATCCCGCGCGATGAGAAGCGCAAGCTGCGCGACTATCCGACGCTCGCGCATGTCATCCGTTTTGTACTCGAGAAGTGGCCCGACTTGGCGGGCAGCGAGGTTACCTCTTCGCCTGCAATTGCTGAGGTAGCGGCACCGTCAGGGGTGCTCGCGTCTCCCCCGGTCCCAGTCGAAACAGAAGCTACAACCGACCAGTCAACCGATTCCATTCGAAATACAGTGCTGCAGATTGTGGCTGAGAAGACGGGCTATCTGCCCGAAATGCTCGACCTTGATCTTGACTTAGAGGCCGACCTCGGCATCGACACTGTCAAGCAGGCAGAGATGTTCGCTGCGGTCCGCGCGGCCTACAGCATTCCGCGCGATGAAACCCTGAAACTGCGGGATTTTCCGACGCTGGCGCACGTCATCCAGTTTGCGTTGGATCGACGGGGAGGTGCCCCTGGCGTGTCGGCACCTGACACACCGACAGCAGACACGAAGACTGCAGCGGCAACCCCAGCAGCAAAGTCATCAGGAGTGTCTTCTCCGCGCTCCAGGCCTGCCAGCTTCGATGCAGCGGATCGAATTCCGCGTCGTGTGCCCGTCCCAAACCTTCGTCCACCAATCGCACTGTGCAAGCCAACTGGCGTAAGGGTTGGATCCGGTAGCCGGGTGCTGGTTGTGTCCGATGCAGGAGGAGTCGGAGAGGCGCTCGCCGACCGACTTGCGCAAGAGCAAGTCGAAGTGCTGCGCATCGCCGCTGTGCCCCAGAAAGAAGCGCTAATCGATCGCCTGAAGAACTGGTTGAGCGCCGGCCCGGTGCACGGCGTTTATTGGCTGCCTGCGCTTGATAATGAAGGACCACTCGGCAAGATGGATCTTGCTGCCTGGCACGACGCTTTGCGGGTGCGTGTCAAATCTCTCTACGCAACCATGCGCATGCTCTACGAGCAGATTGCTGCGCCGGGCACGTTCCTGGTTTCGGGCACCCGACTTGGCGGCCAGCATGGGTACGACGAGGTTGGATCGGTCGCACCAATGGGTGGAGCTGTCACCGGCTTTACAAAGACGTATAAGCGCGAACGTGTTGACACGCTTGTCAAAGCGGTCGACTTCGAGGCCGGACGTAATGCCTCAGAAATCGCCGATCTTCTCATCCAAGAAACATTGCGTGATCCCGGTGCCGTCGAGATCGGCTACAAGAACGGACTGCGTTGGACGATCAGCCTCCAGGAGCAAACCGTTAATGATGGGCGACCTGGCCTAACCCTGAACGAAGACAGCGTTGTTGTGGTTACCGGAGCAGCAGGCAGCATCGTGTCGGCTATCACTGCCGATCTCGCTACGGCCTCTAGCGGTACGTTCTACCTGCTCGACCTGGTGCCCGAACCGGATGCCAACAATCCGGATCTGGCGCGATTTGTAACCGACAAAGACGGCTTGAAGCGCGACCTGTTCGCGCGCATTCAGGCGCGTCGCGAACGAGCCACCCCGGCACTGGTCGAGAAGGAACTAGCCGCCCTTGAACGTGCGCACGCCGCACGCAGCGCCATCCAGGCAGTGCAGGCGGCTGGCGGAACAGCCCATTACTTCAGCGTCAATCTCGCAGATGCGGAAGGCGTGGCCCGAGTCATCGAGCGAGTGCGGCAACAGAGCGGACATATTGACGTACTGTTACACGCGGCTGGGCTAGAACGCAGTCATTTCCTGCCCGACAAAGATGAGCGCGAATTTAACCTGGTCTTCGATGTCAAAACGGACGGGTGGTTCAATCTGCTGCAAGCCATCGGAGACATGCCTTTAGGAGCTACGGTCGCGTTCAGCTCCGTAGCCGGGCGGTTCGGTAATGGTGGGCAGACGGACTACAGCGCTGCTAATGACCTGCTGTGCAAATACACCTCAAGCTTCCGTAGCAGCCGGCCAGGAACGCGCGGCATCGTCGTGGACTGGACCGCCTGGGGCGGCATCGGCATGGCCACTCGCGGTTCGATTCCCAAGATGATGGAACTGGCTGGCATCGACATGTTGCCGCCTGAGGCGGGCATTCCCTTGATTCGTCGCGAACTGACAACAGGAGGTACTTGTGGTGAGGTGGTTATCGGTACGCGTCTCGGGGCCTTACTGAATGAATGGGATGAGACGGGCGGCCTGGACACATCAGCACTTGCAGCTGCATGTGAGAAGTTGGCAGCACGCGGGCCGATGGTCGGCACCGTCACCGGGATGGGGCTATATACCGGTCTCACAATAGAAACTGCGCTTGATCCGAAGGCGCAACCGTTCCTTTACGACCACCGTATCGATGGCATTCCGGTGATGCCCGGAGTGATGGGTATCGAGGCATTCGCCGAGGCTGCTGCGTGCCTGCATCCGGGATGGCACATTGAGACGATTGAAGAAGTGAACTTCCTTGCGCCGTTCAAGTTCTACAAGGACGAGCCACGAACCGTGACAATTCAAGCCACCTTCTATCCTCAGGGCCAGAAGCTGATCGCAGATTGTCGTTTGCTTGGCCGGCGAAAGCTGCCGAACCAGCCACAACTGCAGGAAACCACGCACTTCACAGCGCGCGTGCGAGTGAGCAAACAACCCACAACGGCCGTCACAGGAGTGGCTCCGCGATTGTCGGCAGAAGCCATTGTCGAAGCCGCGCAAATTTACCGCATCTACTTTCATGGACCCGCGTACCGGGTTTTGCATCGCGCCTGGTGGGATGGAAAACGAGTGATCGGCGAGCTGGCTGCCGACCTACCCGACAATCATCAGCCGTCTGACCTGCCAACACTCATGGCGCCGCGGTTGATTGAGCTGTGCTTCCAGACTGCCGGGATATGGGAGATTGCGTTAAACCGTCGTATGGGCCTGCCCCAGCATGTTCATCGAGTGAGCCGGCTGCGCGCTCCGCAATTGGCCGAAGGTCGCCTCTATGCGCTGGTCACCCCCCTCGCTGGAGTAGGAACCTTCGACGCGGAAGTTGTGGATACGACCGGAAACTGCTATCTGCGCCTGGACGGCTATCGCACGGTAGCCGTTGCTGACGGTCTCGACGTCGAGTTTTTGAAGACGCTGCAATCGGTAGTGTTGCCGGAAACTGTCACGGCGTCATGAATTCACTTAGTCGTCGTGATTAGTTGAAACAGGTGACTGATGCATCATGAATTTCAACGAGTAGCTATTGTCAATCGCGGCGAAGCAGCCATGCGCTTCATCCATGCGGCGCGGGAGTTCAACCAGGAAAAGGGTGCGTCGCTGCGCACCATCGCCCTGTTCACCTATCCCGACCGCCATGCCATGTTTGTCCGCGAGGCCGACGAGGCAGTATCTCTCGGTGCTCCTCAAATCATCGATCCCGCCACTGGCCATCTGAAAAGCTGTTACGTCGATTACGCTCACCTCGAGCGTGCGCTGGCCACAGCCCGCGCCGAAGCGGTCTGGGTAGGATGGGGCTTCGTGGCAGAGCACGCCCAATTTGCCGATCTCTGCCGGGACATGGGCATTATATTCATCGGCCCGGACGGCGATGTAATGCGGCGGCTGGGCGACAAGATCTCCTCGAAGCTTCTTGCCGAGCAAGCACAGATACCCATCGCACCGTGGAGCGGCGGCCCGGTGGAGACCATTGCTGATGCCTGGCGGCATGCCGAACGGCTTGGATATCCGCTGTTTTTCAAGGCTACGGCAGGGGGCGGCGGCCATGGAATCCGGCGCGTGAATTCGGCCTCGGATCTCGAAAAGGCATTCGAGGGTGCTCGCGCCGAGGCATTCAAGGCATTTGGAGATCCAACCATATTCATCGAGCAGTTGGTAACGGGCGCCCGCCACGTTGAAGTCCAAATCATTGCTGATCATCACGGAACAACATGGGCCGCCGGCGTGCGCGACTGCACGATCCAACGCCGCCATCAGAAAGTCCTGGAAGAGGCACCATCGCCTGTGCTCTCCCAGGAACAAGACAGTGCGCTACGCGATGCGGCGATACGCCTGAGCAAGGTCGCTGGCTATCACAACGCTGGCACGGTGGAGTTTCTGTACGACCAACAGAAGCAGCGGTTCCTGTTCATGGAGATGAACGCCCGTTTGCAGGTCGAGCATCCGGTAACAGAATGTACGACCGGCCTCGACCTGGTGAAGCTACAGGTCCTGGTCGCGCGAGGAGGACGCCTGGAAGGAGAGCCACCGCGGACCAGCGGTCACGCCATCGAGGTTCGCCTGAACGCCGAAGACCCTGACAACGGCTTTTCTCCCTCACCAGGAACAATCGAGCGCTTCCGGCTGGTAACCGGGCCCGGAGTTCGCATCGACACGGGTGTTGAGGAAGGCGACTCCATTCCGGCGGAGTTCGACTCCATGATTGCGAAGATCATCGCGTACGGCCGGAATCGGAGGGAAGCACTTTCGCGGCTTCAACGAGTGCTGCATGACGGCATTGTGGTCATCAAGGGTGGAACCAGCAACCGGGCCTTCCTGATGGAGCTGCTTGAACGTAGCGAAGTGCAACTCGGCGAGTTCGACATCGGCTGGCTGGATCGGCTGGCCACCAAAGGTGACCACCTATCGCGGAAGTATGTTGACATTGCGCTGGTGCAGGCAGCGATTGAGGCCTACGACGCCGAGTTGAGGGTTGAACAGGCACAATTCTATGCGTCTGCGGTGCGCGGGCGGCCAGAGGTACGCAGTGACCTAGGCCGTACGGTTGAACTGCGCTATCGTGAGCATTCGTATTCCATAAAAGTTTGTCGCATCGGCCTGCGCCAATACCGGGTGCAGGTGGATGGAGCGCAACTTGATGCGCAGACTGACAGGCTGGGTCCGTTCGAATACTGGCTCACTATTTTCGGACGACGGTTTCATGTCGTATCGGTCGAGCAGGGATCTAGTTACAGGATCGAAGTGGGTGGCGTATCTCATCGGATCGATCGCGACGATGAGGGCGTCATCCGGGCGCCGTCACCGGCAGTCGTGGTTTCGATCGCAGTGAAACCCGGCGACACGGTGGCAACCGGAGAGCGGCTCGCTGTGCTTGAGGCAATGAAGATGGAGACGCAGGTTGTCGCCCCATTCCCCGGGAAGGTACGCCAGGTGATGGCGATCCCTAACGTACAAGTGGGCAGTGGGGCTCCACTTTTGCAGATCGAACCTACGTCGGACAAGAAGTCGGCGACACTAACGGCACGGGTGGAGTTCGCCGCCGCCGCAGCCTACGGTGACACGCAGAGCAGCGCGCCCCTCTGGCGCCAGACCCTGGAGGAACTGCGCCAACTGATGCTGGGTTTTGACGTGGATCCCGACCGCATGTCGCGTCTGCTTGCTGAGTGGAATCAATTTCGGGAGGAAAGGGCGGACAGTGATGAAGTAAAGCGCAGTGAAGACGACATCCTGAACACCTTCGTAGACATTTGTTCGCTGTTCCACAGGAAGCCAAAGATAAGCGGTCAAGCGGTCGGCGAAGCGCCCAGCAGCGAGGCCTCCTTGTTTTCCTATCTCCGCATGCTCGATACGCACGGAGATGGTGTTCCGCCGGAATTTGTAAGCGCGCTGCAGCGCGCCGTTGCCCACTATGGCATTGCTAGATTGGATCGCTCGCCCGAATTGGAGGAGAGCCTGCTGTGGATTTACAAGTCACACCAACGCGTCGAGCAGCAGGCAGCTGTGATTCGCGCAGTACTACAGCGTCGATTGATGCGGACAAGGAGTCTGCCCTCGCCTCCGGATGAAGCTTTTCGCGCTCTCCTTGAGCGGATGATCGCGATTACTCGCAATCTATTTCCGGTCGTCAGCGATCTTGCCCACGAACTGCACTATCGCTGCTTCGATCAGCCGCTGTTTGAGCGGGCGCGCAAGCAGATTTACGAACAGGCTGAGAGCCACCTGGATTACTTAACCGAGCATCCGGAAGCCACGGACCGGCACGAGCGAGTGCGTGCCCTGGTGGAGTGTCCACAGCCGTTGGCGAGCCTCCTCTCGTGCCGGTTTGCGACCGCGTCACCCGCCTTGCGGCAGTTGATGCTGGAGGTGCTGATATCCCGCTACTATTGCGTTCGCAATCTCTCGGAGTTTCACACCGTGTCTACCACTGGGCACAGCTGCGTGTCGGCGGAATACGATGAGGGTGGAAAGCGCTTTCACATCTTTGCCACACACAGCGAGAATTCAGGGCTGCGAGAAGCGGTCAGGGCAATCCTGCCCTTTATCGAGCAGGTTCCAGCCAGCGACGAAGTGGTTCTCGACATCTTCAGCTGGAGCCCGGATCCACTGGCCGATCCCGACTTCACGCAGCGGGAGCTCGGCTACATCCTCAATCAAGCCGGTTTTCCTCGAGCCATCCGCCATGTTGTGGTGGCCATTTCCGGCGCAGGCCGCGACCCAGGCCTGGGTGGTATGCAGCACTTCACCTACGAGCCCACCCCAAGCGGATACGAAGAGGTGGCACTCTTCCGCGGTGTGCACCCAATGATGGGTGAGCGTTTGCATCTGTGGCGACTGCAGAACTTCAAGATCGAGAGATTGCCATCGGTTGAAGATGTTTACTTGCTACATGCGGTTGCCAATGAAAATCCGAAAGATGAACGGCTTTTCGCCGTGGCCGAGGTACGCGATTTGACAGCAGTGCGAGACAAGGCGGGGAAAATCGTTCAGCTTCCGCACCTGGAGCGCATGCTGGCCGAGGCCGTAGCGGCCATTCGGCAATTTCAGTCCAGGCGCCCACCCAATAAGCGCCTCTTCTGGAACCGGATATTCCTTTACGTCTGGCCAACGCTCAACCTCAAGCCGGACGAAGTTAAGGACATTGTTTACCGCCTGGCGCCATCGACGGATGGGTTGGGCCTGGAGCAGGTAGTAGTTCGGGCACGCATACCCAACCCAAGAACGGGAGAGCTCCGCGACATGATAATGCGCATCTCGGCTCCTGGTGACGCGGGTTTGCTGATGACCTTGCGTCCCGCAGCCAGGCTGCAGCCCATGAAGCCTTTAACAGCGTACGACCAGAAAGTGGTCAAAATGCGTCAGCGAGGCCTACTCTACCCTTACGAGATAGTAAAGATGCTGACGCCCGCTCACGACGACACCAGGGCGGAGTTCCCGGCTGGCGAGTTTCTCGAACACGATCTTGACGCCGAGGGCTGTCTGGCGGCCGTCGATCGCCCCTACGGCCAAAACAAAGCCAACATTATTGTCGGTATCATTCGGAACTTTACGGCCAAGCATCCGGAGGGCATGACGCGGGTCTTGATGCTGGGCGACCCAAGCAAGGACCTGGGAGCCATTGCTGAACCGGAGTGCCGTCGCGTTCTCGCCGCCCTGGATCTCGCGGCAAAGAAGAGCATTCCGGTGGAGTGGTTCACTCTGTCGGCGGGCGCGAAAATCTCAATGGACAGCGGAGTGGAGAACATGGACTGGATCGCTCGTGTCCTCCGAGGGTTGATTGACTTTACACAGAGGGGAGGGGAAGTGAACCTGGTAGTGAACGGCATTAACGTCGGAGCGCAGCCGTACTGGAATGCCGAAGCCACAATGCTCATGCATACTCGGGGTGTCTTGATCATGACGCCGAAAGGCGCAATGGTGCTCACCGGCAAACGGGCGCTGGACTACTCAGGCAGTGTGTCAGCCGAGGACAACCAGGGGATCGGGGGATATGACCGCATCATGGGCTTCAACGGGCAGGCGCAGTACTTCGCGCGTGATATCGATGAGGCCTGCCATATTCTGATGCGGCACTATGACTACACCTACTTGGCGCCGGGCGAGCGATTTCCGCGGAAGGCCGTAACCGTCGACCCCATTGACCGTGACGTTCAGCTTTCTCCACACGGAAACGGCGACGGCGGCTTCGCCCGTATCGGTGAAATCTTCTCCGACGAATCAAATCCAGGAAGAAAGAAATCATTCGACATACGCAGGGTCATGATGGCGGTCACTGACCAGGACCAGTCCTACCTGGAACGCTGGTCAGGCATGCGATCGGCGGAGATGGCAGTCGTGTGGGACGCCCATATCGGAGGCTATCCTGTATGCCTCATCGGCATAGAGTCCAAGCCGTTGTCACGATTCGGGTTCGTTCCTGCCGATGGACCGGACCAGTGGACTGGCGGCACACTGTTTCCGCTTTCCTCCAA